>Ga0307373_10000343_pt1 | contig 88594 bp, 103 predicted proteins | sample OX2MG_FD_202534 | JGI IMG/M metagenome (GOLD analysis project Ga0307373, IMG submission 202534) | Soil microbial communities from Risofladan, Vaasa, Finland - OX-2 | ecosystem: Environmental > Terrestrial > Soil > Coastal area > Acid sulfate soil | place: Finland: Risofladan, Vaasa | collected...
GCGGCCCACGCGGCTTGGAATCCGAGCGGCTGTGAATCCTGGCCCGGAGTCAATACCGACCATGTCCCGGCGTCGCTTTGAAGCAGCAGGGTGGTCCCGTCGGGCGACCAGCTGAATGAACGCACCGAGCCGTCGAAGAGCTTGCGAGGGAAGCCCGACTCATTGACCAGCCAGAGCGCGCCAGATGTGCCGTCTGCGGTCGTCGTGGTGAATCCCACCCAGTTGTGCAGCGGCTGGATCGGGCCGGTGGTGAACGCGATGGTCGTGTCCGCGGCGAGCCGGTTGCCATCCGCATCGAGCGCTGTGCTGGTCACAGTGAGCGAGTACTGGGTCGAGGGTTGAAGCAGGGTCGCCGGCGCGATGATCGCGCGGCGCCCGTCGGTCGGATTGAGTCGCACGCTGAACGGAACGGGAGGAGAGATGCTGACCGCCTGCTGCAGGCTGGGGCCGTTCATTTCACGGCTGAAGTCCACTGTCAGGTAGGCGGCGGGGTCCAGTCCGCGGTCGCCGTTGGCCGGCGCGGAGCCGGCAAAGGTAGGCGGCCCCTCGGTGACAAATGACCAGTGGTGTCGGAGCACGGCCGTGTTGCCGGCCAGGTCTTTGTAACCCGCCTCGAGCACCACGTCATAGGTCGAGCTTGGCGCCAGCGTGGGGTGCTGGTAAGCGAGCTCACGAGGGCTCAGCCAGACCAGGTTTCCGGTGGTCGCCGGCTGCAGGTGGAGCCGGCTCTCGATCGACTGTTCGTCGACATCATGGTCGAAGGTGATCAGGATCGGCGCCGCCGTCGAGACGTCGACCGCACCTCGCACCGGCGAGTAGTCGACGATCTGAGGCGGGTCGCCACCGCATGCGCTGATTGAGCCCAGTACGAGGAGAGCGACGACGAGAGATCTTGCTAGAGGTGCGACTTGAGGCGAGCCCTCATCTCGTGCGCCAGCTGCTCCAGGCGCGAGGAGTCGACGAACAACAGGGAGATGCTGGGGATCTGGTCGATGGCGCCTTCGATACCGGCCTCAGAGGGGTCGGCGGCGCCCAGGATGTCCTTGACCTTGCGAGCGCGGTTGCCCAGGGCGTCCTCAGCCATCGCCTGCAGCTCGGAGACGATCGGCGACCAATCGCGCTGCGATCCGCTCGGTGGCGGCGTGGTCGGTGCGACCTGCATGGCAGGCATGGAGGGGGGCGTCGGGTGAGTGGTCGCCGCCGGCGTGTAGGTCGGATAGACCGCTGTCGGCGGGGTCTGAATCTCCTGGGTGATCACCGGCATTGGGCTGGTGATCGGCTCGACTGTTGGCGGCGGCGGTGCGGTCGCCGTCACCACCGGCTGGCCGGTTGAGCGAGGGCCGCGCTGCGACGCCACCACCTCGTCGACGTCGAGCGGCGGGTGCTTGATCGCGTCGGCCGACTTGACCTCGATCATCGCGCTCGGGTCGTCGCACAAGGCCAGGGCGCGGTCGGGCTTGTCGGAGATGTCGCGCGACTCGCTCGTGTACGCGCCGGCGAGCTCGCCGTCGGCGAGGATGATCACGCCGGTTCCCGCGGCGGAGCGAATCATCACGCTCCCGCTGAGCTTGCGGTCGCTCAGGAACTTGAGCAGAGCCTTCATGTCAACCCACGCCGCGTACAGCTCCGTGTACATCGGCTTTGAGACGGTGAGCTCATAGAGGCCGTCGATCAGCTCAGGCGAAAGGGCGACGACGTCGAGCACGCCATGCCCCTTCGTAACGTCCTCGTTGAATTGGTGCAGCGCCGTCTTGCCGAGGGTCAAGCCACCGGGTTCGGCAGCTCCGTCGTACATGCACTCGAGCGCTGACCCTTCACGGAAGAGGATCAAGCCTGTCGCGTCCTCGGTCAGCAGACGCACGTAGCCCGTGTATCCCTCTTTCTCCAGCGTGGTGATGAGGCGCGGGAAATCGACGAACGACGTCTTCAGCGAGTCGTAGATGACCTGCCCGGCGGGCACAGGAATCGGCTCCCGTCCGTGCTTGGGTTGCGGTCGGTGCTTCACGCCGCGTCTTGGCTGGGGTGCTTCCACCTTTCTCTCCGGTTCAGGGTGATCGGGGCGCTCCCCTTGCGCCTCGGCCTTGTCGACCTGCGGGGATTCCGGCGCGCTGTGCTTGGGCGCCGATTCCGCGGCTTCGACCAGCTCGGGGATGCCGGCCTTGACAGTCTCATCGGCGGGTAGCTTAGCCTTCGCGTCGAAATCAAATTCGCCTTTCCTCCAGGTTAGGGCACTGACGACGGCGTCGTCGCCTGCCAAACCGTCCCCGTGGGCGTGGAAAAGATGGCCAAACAGAAAGTAGAGGGAGGTCGACTCGCCGCTGCCGTTCCTGATCGTGAGCGTGCCGGTGGACCGCTCGCCTTGAGCGGCTTCCAGCAACGAGCGAAGAGGCGTTTCGGCGAGCGAGCCGTGTGACTGCAAAAGCATCTCCTGAGACCGGCCCAGCCCGATCGTGGGATTGAGAGAAAGTTAGTATAGATATCGGTATCAAATCCGCGCGCCCAGAGCAGCCCGAAGCAGAAAGAGCGGTTCCGGACGCCCACCAGCCGCCTCCAGCCCGACTGTTGCTGGTGCGCCACGGCCAGTCCACCTGGAATCACGAGCGCCGAATCCAGGGCCAGCTGGATCCTCCCCTCTCTGACGAGGGGCGGCGCCAGGCGGAGCGGCTTGGGCGCAGGCTGGCAGGCAGGACCTTTGCTGGGCTTTACACGAGCGACCTGAAGCGCGCCGCTGAAACCGCGCAGCTGGTGGGCCAGGCGATCGGGGTCGATGCCACTCCGATGGCCGAGCTCCGCGAGATCTACCTCGGCCAGTGGGAGGGCTTGCGCACCGCGGAGGTGGCCGAGCGCTTCCCCGAGGCATGGGCGAGCTGGACCGACGAGCCGAACTGGGACCTGGTTGCGGGCGGCGAGGGATCAGCCGCTTTCGAGGCGCGCGTGAGCCTCGCTCTCGACCGGCTGTTCGAGCGCCATTCGCAAGGCGATGTGCTGGTGGTGACGCATGGCGGGGTGATCCAGGTCGCCCTCCATCAAGTGGTCGGGCGCTCGGCTCGCGGCATCTTTCGGTTTCGGATCCAGAACGCGTCGCTGTCGGTCCTGGAGAAGCGGAGCGGCCGCGTGATCGTCGGCGGTGTCAACGATATCGGGCATCTCGAGATCGGGTCGGCGGCGCCACCGGAGCTCCCGTGACGACAGTCGCCGCATCGTGGGATCGCGACCTGAAAGAGAAGGCGTCACCTTCTCCATTGCTGCAGACCTGGGGATGGGGCGAGGTCCAGGCCCGCGCCGGGTGGACAGTGGAGCGGGTCCGACTTGGCGCCGGCTCGATGGCCAGCGTTCAGCTTCGAGGCGTCGGCCCCGTTCGCGAAGCCTATGTCCCTCGCGGACCCGTGCCCGCGACCGCTGAATCGCTTGATGCGCTGGTCGAATGGGCGCGCGGCGCGAAGATTGCCAAGCTGCGACTCGAGCCCGAGGCGCCGCCGGCGCTTGGGGAAGACCTTGCGGCTCGCGGATTCGTGAAGGGTCCGCCGACGCAACCCGAGCACACGCGGATCCTCGAGCTCAAGCCGCCAGGCGAGATGCTCGCGTCGTTCAAGCAGGGTCGCCGCTACAACATTCGCGCCGGCCTGAAGCGCGGCGCTGTGGTCGAGGAAGGCAAGGATGCAGCCGAGCTTGCGCGCCAGTCCGCGGCGGTTGAGCGCCGGGAATCGATCAACCTGCCGGCGCGGGCTTACTACGACCTCCTGCTCGAGCACCTGCCCTGGTGCCGCACTTATGTCGCGCGCCATCCGGAAACGCGCGAGGGCTTGGCGGCGGTGCTGGTCGCCCGTCACGGGGGTCGCGCCTACCACTTGTTTGCGGGCCGGACGGGCGCACACCCGGAGCTCATGGGCAACGACCTGGCCTGGTGGGCCGGCATCCGGGCCGCGGCTGAGGCCGGCTGTCGCGACTATGACCTGTGGGGGATCCCGCCTCCCGGCGCCGGGCCCGAGCACCCATGGCACGGGCTGGGGTCCTTCAAAGCCGAGTACGGGGGTGAAGAGGTCGCCTACGCCGGAGCCTGGGAGCTCGTCCTGTCGACGGCCGGCAACCGGCTCCTCGACATGGAGCGAAAGGCCCGCCTACGCATTCGGGGCCTGAAACGCAACATATCCTAACAATCCTTCAAATCGGTTAGGATGGGGTCATGATCAGCACGACGGAGACGTCGCGCAAGGTCCTCATCGTGGACCCCGACACGACGACGCGCCGCGAGGTCCGAGCAGCTTGCGCGCAGGACGGCTACCAGGTGCTCGAGGCGGAAAGCGGCGCCGACGCGCTGCGCGAGGTCAGCTCGGCTCATCCGAGCCTGGTGTTGCTCGAGGTGGCGCTGCCCGACGGCTCCGGGTTTGACGTCTGTCGCGAGCTGCGCAAGGCCGATGCTGCCGTCCCCGTGATCATGATGAGCTCGCGGTCTGACGAGATCGATGTCGTGGTCGCGCTCGAGATCGGCGCCGACGACTACGTGACCAAGCCCTTGCGGATCAGGGAGCTGGTGGCCCGGATAGCGGCTCACCTGCGCCGGACGCGTCTGGAATCGGTAGAGGCGACACGGAGCCGGCTCGAGTTCCGCGAACTCGTCATCGACGTCAACGAGCGCCGGATCTATAAGGCGAACAAGGAGGTTGAGGTGACCCACACCGAGTTCGACCTCCTCACTTTCCTGGCCAGCAACGCGGGCAAGGTTCTGAGCCGCGAGAAGATCCTCAACTCGATCTGGGGCTACGAGTACCCGATCGAAACCAGGGTCATCGACGTGCACATCAGGAACCTGCGCCGGAAGATCGAGACGCAGCCGTCGCGGCCGTACTACATATTGGCCGTGCCCGGCATCGGTTACCGCTTCACGAACGCACGGCCGGGATAGGTCGGCGCGACCCCAAGCTCGCGCAGCGATTGCTGCACAAACTCTCGGTCCTTGACCCCAGGGTGAGGGATCTCGAGGTCGCGGTCGGAAACTCGTTCGACACCAAACAAAAGGATGTCGACGTCGATGACGCGCGGCCCCCATCGTCGGGTCGGTTTGCGGCCGCCCTCCAGCTCGACCGCCTTGGCAGCGGCCAGCAGGCGCCGTGGGGTGTCGGCCCACTCGACCTCCAGCACCTGGTTGAGGAACCTCGGCTGGTCGGGATCTCCCCACGGCTCGGTCTCGATGACGCGGCTTTGACGCAGGATGCGCACTCCCTTTTGACGCAGCCTCCGCCGCGCTGCGCTCAGGTTCCTGCGCCGGCTGCCGAGGTTGGTGCCGAGCCCCAGGTACGCGATAGTGAGCCGCCCTCTCACCGCATCTGATCGGCGACGCGCGCAACGCGGGACATCGCTGCGACGTCGTGCACGCGAACGATGTCCGCGCCCCTCAGGACGGCGGCGGCGACGGTTGCCGCGGTGCCCTCGACCCGGTCTCCGACCGGCCTATCGAGCAGCTTGCCGATGAACGACTTGCGCGACGTGCCGATCAGGATCGGGTATCCAAGCTCCTTGAGCTCTTCGAGTCTGCGCATCACGACCCAGTTGTGGTCGGCCGTCTTGCCGAAACCAATGCCGGGGTCGATGATCACACGTTCGCGCCGCACACCCGCCGCCAAGGCGAGCCTCGCCGACTCCCGAAGAAAGCGCTTGATCTCCTCCATCAGGTCGCCGGCATATTCGGTGCCGTCCTGGTTGTGCATCACCACCAGAGCGCATTGATATCGCGCCGCCAGGTTGGCGATGCCCGGCGAGCGGGTCAACCCCCAGATGTCGTTCAGGATGGTGGCACCGGCGGCCACCCCCGCTTCGGCGACCTCGAGCTTGTACGTGTCGATCGAGACTGGGACACCGGATTCACGCGACAGGCGTCGCACCACAGCCTCCGTTCGCGAGATCTCCGCAGCTGTGGTGATCGGCATGTGTCCTGGTCGTGTAGACTCGCCGCCCACGTCCAGAAAATCGGCTCCTTCATGCACCATCCGGCTGCCCTGCAACACAGCGCCTTCCCGGTCGTCGCCGAGGCCGTCGCCGCTGAACGAGTCAGGAGTGAGGTTGACGATTCCCATGACATAAGTACGGCTGCCCCACTCGAACCGCCGCCCTCCAATGTCGGCGATCACACGCCGATTATGCTGCCCTTCGAGATGATGCTCGCCGACATCGCCAGAGGAGTGCCCGGCGCGAGGCTGGAAGGCAGCGGCGAGGTCGAGGTCACCGGAGTCGCTTACGACTCACGGCGTGTGAAGCCAGGAGACCTCTTCGTCGCGGTCAGCGGCTTGCGCGAGGACGGCCATGCATTCGCCGCCGACGCGGTTGCCAAGGGAGCGGTGGCGGTGGCCCTCGAGCGGCCGGGCCCGATGCCTGCCGGCGCGCCGGTCCTGCTGGTTCCGTCCACCCGTATCGGCCTGGCCGAGATTGCCGCCGAGTTTTACGGCCGGCCGTCGCGGCGGCTGAAGCTCGCCGGGATCACCGGCACCGACGGCAAGACGACGACGACGCACATGGCCGAGCACGTACTGCAGGCAAGCGGCATTCCAGCAGGCGCCATGAGCACGGTCGCGTTCACGGTCGGCGGCGCTGAGACCGACAACCTCAGCGGCCAGACCACCACGGAAGCGCCGCAGGTCCAGGCCTGGCTGCAGCGGATGGTCGAGGCAGGGGTGAAGTGCGCCGTGATCGAAACCACCTCGCATGCGCTGGTGCAGGAACGGGTGCGCGCTTGCGATTTCGACGTTGCCGCTTTCACCAATGTCGGCCACGACCATCTCGACTATCACGCGACCTGGAACGACTACCTCGAGGCGAAAGCGCGGCTGATCGACCTCACCGCCGGCGCCGCGGACAAGGGGATCGAGAAGACGGCGGTGCTCAACCGCGACGACGCCAGCTTCGAGAAGCTGTCGCGCCGCCCGATCGCGCGCCGCTGGTCGTACGGCCTGACCACGGCAGCGGACCTGCACCCCCTCGAGCTCAGCGTCAGCGGGTCGGGCTCGAGGTTTCGCCTGGTGACCCCCATGGGTGAGACCGAGGTGACGCTCGCTGTGCCCGCGAAGTTCAACATCTACAACGCGCTGTGCGCAGCGGGGGTGTGCCTAGCCCTGGGCGTGCCACTTGACGCGGTCGGGACTGGACTCGCCGGCTTCGAAGGGGTGCGCGGCCGTCTCGAACCCGTTGCTCTCGGCCAGGACTTCCGAGTGTTCATCGACTTCGCCCATTCCTCCGGCGCACTGGCCAGCGCCCTGGCTGAGCTGCGGCCGTTCACGCCGGGCCGGCTCATCGTGGTGTTCGGCTCGACCGCTCGCTCCGACCACGACCGGGTCGGCATGGGCCGCGCGGCCGCGGAGTTCTCCGACTTCTTCATCATCACCACCGACGATCCCCTTGGCGAGGACCCCGTCGAGATCGCGCGCGAGGTCCAGTCGGGTGCGGAGGGCAAAGCTCCCGGCCGCGATTACGAGGTGGTGATCGATCGCCGGGCTGCGATCAAACGCGCGATCGAAATTGCGCGCCCTGGCGACTGCGTGCTGCTGGCGGGCAAGGGCCACGAGCGGTCGATGCAGATGGCGGCGGGCTCAGAGCCCTGGGACGAGCGGGCGGAAGCCGAGGCAGCGATACGGGAGAAGCTCGGCCTTTCGGTTTAGGGTGCCGCCGCGCCCGCGCCGCCACCCCCGACCATCCTCACGATCTCCAGCACATCACCGTCGCGGAGCGTCGTGGAGGCATACGCGTCCCGCTCGATGATCATGCCGTTGTGCTCAACAGCCACCCCGCGCGGGGTGACGCCGAGGATCTCCAGGTAGGCCGTAAGCGGGGTCGGCGCATCGAGCTCGATCCGTTTGCCGTTGACCTGCAGCGCAATCACTGGAACAGCCTGATGGCGGCGTAACCTGCGGCGCCGGCCGCATGGCACTCCGCGATGCGTTCCTCGGTCACCCCGCCGATGGCGATGACCGGGATGCGCAGGGCGCGCGCCACCGATACGAGCGCTTCCACGCCCGCCGGCCTGGCGTCCCTATGACTCTCGCTCGTCCACACCGGCCCAAAGATGACAAAATCCGCGCCGTCGCGTTCCGCCTCCACCGCGCTCTGCACCGAGTGGACCGAACGGCCGATCATGCGGTGACCGAGAAGCTGGCGCGCGTCGTGAACAGAGATGTCGCGTTCCGGCAGGTTCACGCCGGCCGCTCCGCCGGCCAGCGCGACGTCGCAGCGCGAGCTGATGAGGACCGGCACCGCAGATGCGCTGACCAGTTCGATCGCGTTCGCCTCGAGCTCGCGCGTGGTCAGGCGGGGTGCTCGGAGCTGAAGCACTGTCGCCCGAGGTGCTGCGTACAGCCCCTCTCGCGCGCTCGCCACGACCGCCATCGCCACCGGCAAAACTAATTGGGGCGCGAGATGCCCTCAGTCGGTGAGCTAGCGCTGGCCTGGCCACGCTTTGGAATCCGGCCGGCGACATAGGCCTGGCGCCCCGCCTCCACGCCCCCTTTGATCGCCTCGGCCATGAGGCCCGGGTGGCGCGCGAGCGCGACGGCTGAATTGACGAGCACCGCGTCGGCGCCAAGCTCCATCGCGAGGGCAGCATCGGAAGGCGCGCCGATGCCCGCATCGACGACCACCGGGACCCTGGCCTCCTCGATGATGATGCGAATCTGCTCCAGCGTCTGGAGGCCCTGTCCCGATCCGATGGGCGAGCCCAACGGCATCACGGTCACGGTGCCCAGCTCCTCGAGCTTCTTCGCCAGCACGGGGTCGGCGTTGATGTACGGCAGGACCTTGAACCCGTCCTTGACCAGAATTCGTGCTGCCACCAGCGTCTCCTCCGGGTCGGGGAAGAGGTAGCGCGGGTCAGGAATGACCTCGAGCTTCACCCAGTCCGACAGCCCCATCGACCTTGCGAGGCGGGCGATTCGAATCGCCTCGTCCGCCGTGCGGCATCCTGCCGTGTTGGGCAGGATGCGGTAACGCCTCCAGTCGATCACATCCAGGATCGTCTTCTTCTTCGGATTGTCGAGGTCGAGGCGCCGAAGGGCCACGGTCACCAGCTCGCACCCCGATGCATCAAGTGCGGCCAGCATCGAGGCGTCGTCGGGATACTTTCCAGTGCCAAGGAAGAGCCGGGAGCGCAGCTCGACCCCGGCGATGATCAGCTTGTCGACGGCGGCAACCGTCTGCATGGCCCCACTCTACCGAGTGCTGCGGGGGGCCGGCGAAGAGGTTTAGGGAAGGTCTTGCTGGACGACGAGAGTCTTGTCGCGCCCGTAGGTGAGCCGCTTCACCGCTTGCGCGATGGGCAGCCAGACCAGCTTGTCGACCTCGATGCCCGGGCGAAAGCGACCGCTCCGCACTTCCATGACCCAGTAGCACGCAACCTTGTCGCGGCCGCGCCGGTCGACGTATGCGGTGCAGCCGAGCGGGCGCACGAGCTCGCACTTGAATCCAGTCTCCTCGCGGACCTCGCGCAACGCGCAGTCCTCGGGGGTCTCATCGGGTTCGACCTTGCCCTTGGGCAACGTCCAATCGTCGTAGGCGGGGCGATGGATCACGGCGATTTCCGTTTCGTCGGAAGGACCGACCCGGCAGACGACGCCGCCCGCCGCTCGTATCACGGTCACATCCGTCACATCCAGGATCTTTGTTGCCAACGTTGCTCCTTCGTCTGCTAAAACGCCGTGCTGGGACGTTGTAGTACGTCACGAACTCGGACGCGCTTGAGAGAGTTTAGCCGCGAGGACCTCCATCGTGCCATCTAATTTTTTTTGGCGCGGTCGAGATTCTTGATTAGCTCCCGCACTCGAGCGTCGATGTCATCGCGAACCTCGCGCACACTTTCGATCGGCATCTCCTTCGGGTCCGGCAGGTCCCACTCGATGTAGCGCCTGCCGGGAATCACTGGACATGCATCGCCACATCCCATGGTTACGACAACATCAGCCCATTGCGCAAGCTCGGTCGTCAGCAACTTGGGCACGGTTGCGCTCAGGTCGATGTCGAGCTCCTGCATCGTGGCCACGACGGTTGGATGAACATGCTGGGTGGGCGTGGTGCCGGCCGAGCGCGCCTCGTGAGCGCCGCGTGCGGCGCGCGTGAAAAGCGCCTGGCTCATCTGCGACCGGCCGGCGTTGTGCAGGCAAACGAATAGAACCCGTGCCATGTGTTCGCTAAAGCTGTCCCGCCAGGCGAATCTGGCGGCGCAGGACCCAGCGGCTGCCCAGGTTGATGATGAGCACCATCACAACCAGCACGAGGGCAGCGCCCCATGCAACCTGCTGCAAGTCCTTGTACGGCGTGAGCGCGTCGCGGAAAACGACGAGGGGTAGGGAGGCAATCGCCTGCGTGGGATCGAGACTGAAAATCGGGTTGCCAAACCCCGTGAACAGAACCGGTGCAGTCTCGCCCGCGGCGCGCGCGACGGCGAGCAGCGCGCCGGTGATCACACCGGGCGCAGCGGCGGGCAGGATGAGCTGCAATGAAACTCGCCAGCGCGGGAGGCCTAGGGCCAAGCCCGACTCGCGCAATCCGCGCGGTATCAGCACGACCGCGCTCTCGGTCGTGCGAATGACCACCGGCAACATTAAGATCGCCAATGCAAGAGAGGCCGAAAGCGCTGAGAAGTGGCGCTGCGGGACGACGACTACCGCATAAGCGAATAGACCGAGAGCGATGGAGGGTGCACCGACGAGAACATCGCTGGCCAGCCGCACCCAGCTCGCCCAACGGGAAACCCCGTACTCGGCGAGGTAGATACCGCTCAGCACGCCAACGGGAATGGCAGCGAGCGATGCCATGCCGACCATGATGCCGGTGCCCACTATCGCATTGGCCACTCCGCCGCCGGTGACCCCTGTCGGCCGCTCGGAGTTGAAGAAGAACTCCGGATGAATGACCGCCGGCAGGCCCTTGGAGGCGGCGAACCACAGCACGAGCCCGAGGGGTACGAGGGCAAGCCCCGTCAGCGCGTACATCACGGCCAGCGCGGTCGCGCTGCTGTAGCGCCGCCAGGCATTGCGGGTCAAATCGTCACGCGAGCCTGGGCGGACCGGACCAGCAGGAGGGCCACCACGTTCACCGTGAGGGTGACGAGGATCAGGACGAGTCCGAGCTCGACCAGCGCCGCGGGGTAGAGGTCGCCGGTGGCTTCGTTGAACTCATTAGCGATGACGCTTGCGAGCGTGTATGCCGGGCTGAAGATGGAGTGTGGGATCTCAAATCGGTTGCCGATCACCATGGTGACGGCGATCGTCTCGGCGAGTGCACGGCCCACCGCCAGGATGGTGGCTCCGAAGATACCCGCGCGTGCAGCCGGCAGGAGCACGTGCCAGACCGTCTCCCACCAGGTTGCCCCGAGTGCAACCGTCGACTCTCGCAGGCCGCGGGGGACTGCGCGGATCACGTCCCGTGTGACCGCCGTGAGCGTGGGCAGGATCATGATCGCAAGCACGAGAGAAGCCGTGAACAGACTGCTTTGGCCAGGCGGCCCGCTGAGAAAGCCGATGAATCCGAGGTGCTCGGTGATCGGAATCTCGAGGTGCAGCAATGACCACGGCGCCAACACGTACAGAGCCCAAATCCCGTAGACCACGCTTGGAATTGCAGCGAGCAGCTCGATGCCGATGCCCATCGCCGCACGGATGCCGCGGGCACCTGGCTCCGCCAGCACGACGGCGACGGCAATGCCCACAGGAAGCGCGATAGCAATGGCGATCGCGCTCGTGACCACCGTGCCAAAGATGGCAGGCAGCGCCCCGAAAATGAGCGTGACAGGATTCCACTCCCTGCCGACAAGAAAGCCGAGGCCGAACTTGCTGATCGCGGGGCGTGCCTGCAGGAAAAGGACAGCGACGATGAGGATGAGCGAGGCGGGCGCCGCCCAGCTGACAAAAGCCGTGAAGGTTCGATAACGGTCCGGCGGTTTCGGGTAGGTGGCCGGGGGGCCGGCGGACTCATCCACCGCTGCCGCCACCCTAAGCCTCCTGGCGGGTGTTCGAGACGCCATCGCCCTGTGTCAACGCTTCGACCGGAGTTGGTTGCCGGTCGAGTCGGTACCCGATCCCTCGTACCGTCACGATCTCAAACGGCCCTCGAGCCTGGAACTTCTCCCGCAACCAGCGGATGTGGACGTCCACCGTCTTGCGGTCACCGTTGAACTCGCGCCCCCACACGTTCTCGAGCAGGACGTCCCGCGTATGCACCCGGTTGGGAACCGCGAGTAGGTACGAGAGGAGCTCGAACTCCCGGGCGGTGAGCTTGATCTCCTGGCCTTCGAGTATCACTCGGCGCGCCGCGCGATCGATGGTGAAGGTGCCGATCGAGTCCTGCTCCGGGATCGACCTGGGCTCGTTGGCTTCGGGTTGCGCGCGCCGCAGGACGGCATTGACACGCGCCAGTACCTCCCGAATCGAGAAGGGCTTGGTGATGTAATCGTCAGCCCCGAGCTCGAGACCAACGATCTTGTCAACCTCGGCGTCTTTGGCGGTGATCATGATGATCGGCACGCGACTGGTCTTACGAAGAGCGCGGCAGAAGTCGAAGCCGCTCATGCCTGGCAGCATCAAGTCGAGGAGGATCAGGTCCGGCCGCGCGGTGCGTGCGGTGCGCAGGCCGGAGGCTCCGTCGCTCGCCTCCTGCACCGAGAAGCCGGCGGTGGACAGGTTGTACTTGAGCATCTCTCTGATCCCTTCGTCGTCTTCGACCACCAGCACACGGCCCGATGCGCCGTTGTGGGCTGGTCGCGTCATCCGAGCTCGACGACCTGACCGGTCTCCAGAAAGACGATGTCTTCGGCGACGTTGGTGACGCGGTCTGCGATGCGCTCAAGGTTGTGGGCGACCAGCAACAGAGTCACCGCTCGGAGCGCCCCGTCCGAGTCGGTGTTGCCGTTGCCAATTTCCGCCACCAACTCTTCAAAGACGCGGTGATACAGGCGGTCGATCTCGTTGTCACGGCCCGCCACCTCTCTGGCGTGGATCTCGTCTTCTTCGATGAGCGCTTCAAGGATGTCGTGCACCTGGCCGATCGCGAGCTCCCCCATGAGACCGAACTCGGCGCGGAGGGTCTGCTCGGGCAGGCCGACAAGAGTTCCTGTCATGCGTGCGATCCGCACCGCGTAGTCGCCCATTCGCTCGAGCTCGGTGGCGATGTACTGGATGCCCATGAGGTGGCGCAGGTCGCGAGCCACCGGCTGCTGGGTGGAGATCACCATGAACACCTGCTCTCGTATCTGGCGAAAAAGCTCGTTGAGGTAGTGGTCCTGGGTGCGCACCTTCTCGGCTGCGCTCCCGTCACGCCGGCGCAGAGCGTCCAGCGCCGCTTCGATCTGCGACTCGACCAGCGTACCCATGCGGACGAGTGATTCGCGCAGGCTCGCGAGCTCCTTCTCGAAAGTGAGTCGTGGCATCGCTATCCGAACCGGCCGGTGATGTAGGCCTCGGTGCGGCTGTCCTGCGGCTGGTTGAATAGGTGGGCCGTTGGCGCGAACTCGATCAGCTCGCCATAGCGGTGCTCGGTGTTCATGAGCATGAAGGCCGTGAAGTCCGACACTCGCCCTGCCTGCTGCATGTTGTGGGTGACGATGACGATCGTGTAATCGTGCGCCAGCTGCACCATGAGGTCCTCGATCTTCAGGGTCGCCACAGGGTCGAGCGCGGAGCAAGGCTCGTCCATGAGGATGACCTCCGGACTGACAGCCAGGCAGCGCGCGATCACAAGCCGCTGTTGCTGGCCGCCAGACAGCGAGGTGGCCGGCGCATCAAGACGGTCCGAGACCTCGTCCCACAGGGCTGCGCTCTCGAGGCTCTGCTGCACGACCTCTTTGATCTTTGTCGACTTCCACCCGAGCAGGCGCGGCGCGAAAGCGACGTTGTCTCGAATCGACATCGGAAACGGGCTTGGCCGCTGGAACACCATGCCAACTTTCTGGCGCAGCAAAAGCAGCTTGCTTGTGGTGAGGATGTCCTCGCCGTCGAGGATCACGGACCCCTTCGCCCGCGCGTCCGGCACGAGGTCGTACATGCGATTGAAGACCCGCAGCAGTGTCGTCTTGCCGCAGCCTGACGGTCCGATGATGGCGGTGATGCGCTTTTCGGGGATCTCGAAGGTGACGTGGTTGAGGGCCTGAGTCTTGCCGTAGAAGAAGGAAAGGCTGTCGACCTTGAATTTGGTGGGGGCCGCCCCGTGCACGGTTCGAAGCTCAGGCCGGCCTATCTGGGCCATGGGCTGAATCGTAGGTCTATATTCCGCCACCCCGCGTCAAGGATATCCACGGGCAGGTTAAGGGCCGTTTATGCGCTCGTTAAGAGTTCCTCGGTAGGGCAATGGTGAACACCTGGCCGCCCTCCCGAGCCGTCTCGGTCCAGATCCGCCCTCTCAGCACCTGGACCAGGTGCTTGGTGATCGCTAGGCCGAGGCCGAAACCGCCCGCCTCACGGGGGCGCGCCCGATCCACCTTGTAGAAGCGCTCGAACACCCGGCTCCAGTGCTCGGGAGAGATGCCCGGGCCGTTGTCGCGGACGCTGAGGCGAACCTCGTCCCCCGCCACTTCGGCACGTACTTCGATCGCGGTTCCGGGGGGTGAGAACTTGGCCGCATTGTCGAGGAGATTGCCCAGGGCCTGGACCAGCTTCGGCCGGTCGGTGGTGATCGTCAACTCGGCCGGGATGTCGGTGTTTACCGGCCGGTCGATCTTCAGACGGGCCACGCTTTCCTCCACCAGCTCCGCCAGGTCGAATTCGGTTACGTCGATTGATATCGAGCGGGCCTCGATCTCGCCCAGCTGGCGAAGGTTGTCGATGATCTTGGTCACGAGGTCGGCTTCCCTGACCGCCCTTTCTGCAAAGCGCTTCCGATCGCTCGCCGCGGGGTCCCCGATGAGGCTTTCGGCGGCCAGGCGCAATGAGGTGAGCGGCGTCTTCAGCTCGTGCACGAGGTTCGCCACGAACTCCTCGCGCACAGTGGCCAGGCGTCGCAGCTCGGTCATGTCGGTGAGGAACATGAGCGTCTGGCCGGGCCGCGGGCCCGGGACGAGCGCGCATCGAACGACGCGGCGGTGATGCACCAGGTAGGTTTCTGCGTGCGCCTCGCCCTGTGCGAGCAGGTCCACGAGCCTACCCTCGAGCGTGACCTCCACCAGGCTTGCGGGCAAGCGCTCGCGGTCGATTTCGAAGAATTCGCGAGCGGCCACGTTGGCGTCGATCACGCCGCGCTCCGCGGCAATCAAGAGTGCCATCACAGGCGCGTCCTCGAGGACCTCCGCAAAGGAGTTGATAGGTGGCACGACGGGTTGGACGTCGTCGAATCGGCGGCGGCGATCCCAGATCACGGCCGGAGTATATGAGTGGATCGTGAGCACGGAGGCTTAAGGTGCGGTTAACCCCCACTTAAACGAACTTCCATAACGTGGAGCCCGCAAGGAAGTTCGGGTCTAGTGAGGAGGGGTTAGATGCAGTCAGTCAGACCAATCGGACGGGCACTCCTTATTGGAGTGGCAGCCGTCACCTTTGCCGCCGCCTGTGGTGGCTCCACCACACCAACAACGTCGAGCGTCGGCAGCGGCGCTCTCACCGGGGCGGGCTCCACCTTCGACAATCCGCTCTTTTCGAAGGCGTTCTACGACTACACCCTGCAATATCCTCAGGTCAAGGTAAATTACCAGCCCGTCGGTTCCGGCGCCGGCATCCAGCAGTTCATCAAGAACACTGTCGACTTCGGTGCCACCGATGTGCCAATGGGCTCCTCAGACATAGCCTCCGCCGGCGGTCCTGCCACGCTGGTCCAGGTGCCGGTGACATTGGGCGCTGTCGCCATCGCCTACAACCTGCCCGGGGTCGCCAGGCTTCACGTCGACGGTCCGACGCTGGCCAACATCTATCTGGGTCATATCAAGACATGGAACGACCCCGCACTGACCGCGCTCAATCCGGGGGTCAATCTACCCAGTTCCAGTATCACCGTGGCGCATCGCTCTGACGGCAGCGGAACGACATACATCTTCACCGACTACCTGGCGAAGGTCTCACCCGAGTGGATGACCAAAGTCGGCGTTGCCAAATCCGTCAGTTGGCCGGTCGGCGTTGGTGGCAGCGGCAACCAGGCCGTCGCTCAGGCAATCACCTCGACACCTGGTGCAATCGGGTACGTCGAGCTCGCGTACGTCGTTCAGGCCGGTATGAGCCAGGCCTACGTGAAGAACGCCAACGGACAATTCCTACAAGCCAGCGTCGCTGGCGCCACCGCGGCTGCTGCCCAAAACAACAACATCAGCGCGACCAACTTCTCGATCACCAATGAGCCAGGCGACACGACTTACCCGATCGCCGGCTTCAGCTGGGTGATCCTGCGCACGTCTTACAGCGATGCGGGAAAGGGCAAGGCAGTTGTCTACCTCTTCAAGTGGTTGGTGACCACGGGTCAGTCGGAAGGGGTTGCCCTGCAGTATTCGCCTTTGCCCCCGGCCGTCCAGAGCCTTGCGCTGACCAATCTCAAGCAGATCACGGCGGGAGGCGCGGTCGTCCTCAGTTAAGCACGTCAGTTCACACTGCGATCGGCGGCGCGGGTGTTGGGCCCGCGCCGTTCCTATTTGAGGGGCTTGCGGTTGGGCACTCCAGGGCGGCGCGGGTAGGCCGCCGGCGTCGGCCGGAGCTTCTCGACGACCACCACAGTCCCGGTGTGGCGCGAGCCCGACGGCGACGCATGGACCGCTGTAAGCGAGCCCCCCATGATCTCGATCGCGCGCTCTCCGTACCGCGTCTCTTCGGCGTCGGTCTTCTGCGCGAGCAGCCGGCCGCCGACGCGGACCAGGCCGAGGCAGAGCTCGGCCAGCACCGACAGCGGCGCGAGAGCTCTGGCCACGGCGACGTCGAACGCCTCCCGCAAGCGCGGATCGTGGCCGGCATCCTCAGCGCGCCGCGCCACCACCTCAACCCCTTCGAGGCCCAGCTGCGCGCAGGCATGGACCAGGAAGGCGGCCTTGTCCTGGTCCGCCTCGATGAGGGTGAGTTCGAGGTCGGGCCGGGCGATCTTGAGCGGGAGTCCGGGCAGCCCTCCGCCCGACCCGACGTCCACCACCTTCCGGGCGTCCCCCAGGTGCTCCACCAGGACCAGGCAGTCCTCGATCAAACCGGGATCAGGGCGGCCCATCAGCCCAGGCCACTCCGAGATCATCCTTGCGAGCTCAACCAGCTTAGAATCGTTCACGAGATGCCCATATACGAGTATCGGTGCGAGAGCTGCTCGGGCAAGTTCGACGTTTTGACTCGGTTCGCTGAGAGGGACGAAGCGCAGGTCTGCCCTTCATGCGAGTCGACCAAGACCAGAGTGCTTGTCTCGAGCTTCGCCTTTGCGGGCACCGGCGAGTCGTCCTCAGCCTTCGAGGCCGGGGGCGGTGAGAGCGCCGGCGGCTGCTGCGGGGGCGGGTGCGGCTCTTGCGGCTCCAGCCCCAACTGACGAAGTAGCTTGCTGTACCCGGTGACGTACCGGGTCAACACCGCCGGCCATATGGAGGTGGGCGGGTGCGACCTCGTCCAGCTGGCGCGCGATCACGGCACCCCGCTGTACGTCTACGACGAGGCCACAGTTCGCCAGCGCAGCGCGGAATATGTCGCCGCCATGGGCCGCCGCGGCCACGTGCTTTACTCGGCCAAGGCATTTGCGTCGCCACATTTCCTGCGCATCGTCGCGGAAGAGGGGCTCGGCCTCGACGTCGTATCGGCGGGCGAGCTCGACCTCGCGCTCCGATCGGACTTCCCGCGCGACCGCATTCACTTCCTGGGGAACAACAAGAGTCGCGAGGATATCGAGGCTGCGTTTGCAGCCGGGGCCACAATCGTCATCGACGGGTCGCACGAGTTCGATCTCCTGCGCGCCGTCGTGCCGGACGGCAAGCGGACGCCGGTCATGCTGCGAATCTCGCCCGGAGTCAAGCCCGACACCCTCGACCACATCTCAACGGGCCAGCTGGATTCGAAGTTCGGCTTTTCGATCGAGTCCGGCGCCGCGCGCAAAGCGGTAGAGCAGGCGCTGAAGCATCCGGCGCTGGAGCTCGTCGGGTTGCACTCGCACATCGGCTCGCAGATCTTCGCTCTCGGCGCCTATGAGAAGGCGATGGAGATCATGCTCGACCTCCTGGTGGAGCTCCGCGACGAGCTCAAGTTCCAGCCGCGAAAGCTGGGGGCCGGCGGCGGCCTGGGCATCGCTTACACGCACAACGACGATCCGCCGACGCCGCGCGACTTCGTCGAGACCGTCCGCCATGCGCTCGAATCTGGATGCGTCGCACGCGGGCTCGAGATTCCAGAGCTCGTGGTCGAGCCGGGGCGGTCGATCGCCGGCCCTGCGGGCGTGGCGCTGTACACGGTCGGCTCGATCAAGGACATACCTGGGGTGCGGCGGTACGTCGCAATCGATGGTGGCATGGGCGACAACATCCGCCCCAAGCTCTACGGCGCGCGTTACGAGGCGGTGCTCGCGTCAGCGCCGGATCGTGCGCCGGCGGGCAAGGTCACCATAGCGGGTAAATACTGCGAGTCGACCGACATCCTGATCACCGACATCGACATGCCGGAGCTGAAGTCAGGCGACGTTCTGTGCGTGCCCGCTGCCGGCGCCTATTGCCTGGCGATGGCGAGCAACTACAACGGGATGCCGCGCCCGGAGGTGCTGATGGTCCGCGACGGAGAGGCAAGGGTGATGCGACGGCGCGAGACGCTGGATGACCTGGTCGCCGCGGAAGTTTTTTAGAGCAGTACGGCCTTCAGCGTGAAGAAGTAGTAAGCCAAGCGCCTTGGCGAGCCTGAATCGATCGCAGTCACCTTGTCCGCACGCGATCCGAGCGGGATGCCGACCGTGGTGAACGTGTGGGTGAAAGAGCCATTGCAGGCGACGAACCCCGTCCAGATCTTTTTTGGGCTGGCAGAGCCGCTTGGATCGTAATACCTCACTGTGACGCTAGTTCTCGGCGTGAAGTTCGCGCCTGCAACCGTGAAGCTTGAACCGCTCTTCACACTCAACGGCCCGAACAGGATGGCTCTCGAAGGCGACGTCGGGCAGGGATTCGTCGTTGGGGTTGGGAGTGGAGTCGCCGAACGTCTTGGCGTCGGGCTCGAGCCACCGCCTGGTTGAGAAGTGGGACTCGCGCCTGGTGTCCCGCTCGCGGTTGGCGTCGGGCTGGTCAGCGCCCCAGGTGCGACCACGGTCAAAGCCAGCTGGAGCGGGCACGAGTTGCTCCAACAAATAGACAGGTGATGGTCGCCGATGCCGATGTCGAGTGGAATCGTGATCGGCTGGCTGACTGAGCCATTTGCGTCGGCGCTGAACGGGAACGTGTAGAGCTGGCTCAGCAACTCGATCTGGCCCGCCTGGTTGGCGGGCAGATGGGTGGCGGTGACGGTAATGCTCTCACCCGGCTCGACGATCCTGGAGGACAGAGTGACCGTCGGCTTGAACAGGTTCCCGAGGATCAGGCTGACCACGCCGCCTATGAGCGCCAGCACCATGAGGATCGCAATCAAGATGATCGCGATGCGGCGCCGGCGTGTCCGCCGCTCGGCGGCGACGGCAGGGCCCCAGACAGGTGGCGGAACTGTCGACGGAGGTGGCGCGAACAACGACTCGATCTGTTGGGGGGCGGGTGCGATCGCCACCGTCCTGTCCGCGGCCGCCGCCACCGCCGCCGCCGCTGCTGGTGCTATCGCAATCGTCCGCTCGACGCCGGCGGTGGCCTTCGTGCCGAGCGCTTGGCCCAGAGCGTTTACGAACTGCTCGCACGTCGCCCATCGCGATCCGGGCTCCTTGGCCATGCCGCGCAAGATGACGGCGTCGACCTTTTCGTTCAGCTGTGGGTTGACGCTGCTCGGCCGGGCCGGTTCCGAATGCACGTGGGCGTACAGCAACTCGATCACACCCAGGCCTTCGAACGGGATCGATCCCGTGAGCATCTCGTACGCGATGGTCGCCAGCGAATAGCGATCCGCGGCCGGCCCAACCTCGTGGCCCGTAACCTGCTCCGGCGCCATGTAGGCAGGGGTGCCGGTGGTGACGCCGGTGAGGGACTGCAGCGATGAGCCCTGGAGCAGCTTCGCCAGGCCAAAGTCGGCCAGCACCAGCGTCTCGTCCTTTTCGAGCAGCACGTTGGCCGGCTTCACGTCGCGGTGCACGATTCCCTGGGCGTGCGCATAGTCGAGGCCCGCGGCGATACCGTGAAGGAACCTCATGACCGTGCCCCAGGGCAGGGGACCGTTGTTCATCCTGCCGGCGAGGTTTCCACCCGGAACGAACTCGACGATCATGTACGGTGTCCCCTCGTACTCGCCGAAGTCGAAGACGTTCAGGATGTTCGGATGCCTCATGCGGGCGATGGCCTGCGCCTCGTGCCGGAATCGCGCGATCGAGTCGCGGTCGGGCGAAATCGCATGCATGACCTTGACGGCGCCGGTGCGGTCGAGCTGGGCGTGGTAGGCGCGATAGACGCTGCCCATCGCTCCCTCGCCGATGAGCTCCAGGACCTCGTACTGCCCTAACTTGGTTCCTGTTTCGATCGGCACGGGCCACTGATTATGAGGTTCGGTGCCTTCGTGCCAACCGGCTTAACGGTCTGCCTTCCAACCTCCACCGCCGCCATTTCTAACCGCCACTACGCCGGCAAGGATGGACAGCGCAATCTCCCCCGGCGTCGACGCCCCGATGTCCAGGCCCACCGGGCTCTGGATGCGCGCGATGACGTCCTCGGCCACGCCCTTGGCGCGCAGCGCCTCCAGGTGGTGCCCCGTGTGTCGGCGGCTGCCGACCAGCCCTATGAAGTGCGGATGGTAGGGCAAAAGTGTCTCGAGGGCCTGGACAAGGTCGGGTGCATCGTGGTCGGTGTGCACGGCGAAAACCTCGGACCCCAGAGCCGCCGGCAGGTCGTCAAGAGACCCGACCGCCTTGGGCCAGTCGGCGCCTGAGAGCCGCTCCGCCCGAGTCTCGACCAGCACGGTTCGGAAACCAGCCTCGGGCGCCAGCCGCAACAGTGACCCGGCCACTGGCGTGGCGGCGAACACAACAAGGGTTGGAGCCGGCGCATGCGGCTCGATGTAGGCCTCGATCGAGCCCAGCTCGTGCTGGTAGGTGCGCAGGACAGGCGTCCCCCCCGCCGCGATGCCAGCGGCATCGGCCAGCGCCGCCGCGTCGAACTCGCTGCAGCCGAGGGTTCCGGCGAGCGTCGCCGTCCGCGACAGCACGAGCTTGGCGCCGGTCTGAGATGGCGGTTGGCCACCGATCCTGATCACTGTTGCCAGCAGGACCTCCTCTCCCAGGGAGATCCGCCGCGCCAGCTCCTCCTCGACGCTAGGCACTGACGCCGGTGCGCGCAAGCACTGTGGAAAGGATCGCGCGCGCGCGCGAGACCTCGTCCTCGGTGGTGGCATAGCCGGTGGTAAGCCGCAGGCTGCTCAGCGCCGATTCCAATCCCAGGCCCATCGCGAGCAGGACGTGCGACGGATCGAGCGACCCCGATGCGCATGCCGAGCCGCTTGACGCTGCGACCCCCGCCAGGTCGAGAGCCAGCAGGACGTCCTCGCCACGCCGGTCCGCGAACGAGCACGTTGCGAAGTTGGGCAGTTGCGCCTCGCCGCCCGTCAAGCGACCGCCCATCTGTTGCAAGAGCTGGCGCAACATGGCAGATTGCGCACCCGCAACTCGAGCGCGGTCGTTGCGGTCACGAACGCAGACGCTCAGCGCAACTGCGATGGCGACCGCTCCGGACACGTCCTCGAAGCCGGCCCGCCGTCCCCATTCCTGCGGTCCGCCATACAGCAACGGATCCAGGCGCACGCCCTCCCTGACCAACAGGATTCCGCCGCGGCCGGCACCGAGCTTGTGCCCGCTGAATGAGACAAGATCGGCTCCAGGCGGGATTGGCATCCACCTGGGCCCGGCGCCGGCATCGACATGCACGATCGCCCCCAGCTCGTGCGCTCGAGCGATCACGTCAGCCACGGGCTGGACGGTCCCAACCTCATTGTTGGCGAGGCCGATCGACACCAGTGCCGCACCCCGCGGGACGGCATCAGCGTCCGCTCGCGCGGAGCCGTCGACCCCTGCCACCACGACCGGGTGACCCTCGGACTCCAGGCGGCGTGCCGCTCCGAGCACGGCCTGATGCTCGGCCGCCCAGGTCACCACGAGGCCGCTCTTGGTTAGGCGGCGAGCCACGCCGAAGAGCGCCAGGTTGATGGACTCGGTACCCGACGACGTGAAGGTGATTTCAGTCCGGTCGGCACCGAGCGCTGCGGCCGCGCTGTCGCGCGCGCGATCGAGCGCGGCGCGTGCAGAGCGTCCCTCGGCGTGGAGGCTCGATGGATTTCCCCCCGACAGGTCGCGCAACGCCAGAGCGACCTCGCCCATGACGGGCGCGGATCCAGCGTCGTCGAGGTAGATGCGGCTCACTCCATGAGTGCCGGCAACGCGGCGCTTACGGGTTAGCCGCGGCTGTGGTCGGGCTGTTGGATGAGCTCGGTCAGGGTGCCCTGGAATCTCTTGAGCATGAGATGGAGGTCGATGATCTCGTCGACGCTGATCGGCTCTCGAGCCGCCACCGGCTCGGTTGCGGTCTCCGCATCAATGCTCTCGATCTCGTCGACGCCGCCGCCGGCGATGGCGAGAACGACGATGAACGTGACCTGGCATTGCGCGCACGTGACCTGAAGATGGAAACGCTCCTCCTCGTGACTGAGGACCTGGACATCGCAACCCTTGAGGCTGCGCCCGCACACCGGGCAGTTGTAGAACCGCGCTCGGTCGCGGATGAACTCGATGATGCTCATCGCAACGCCATCTTACGCCGCTAACGCCGGCCTTCGATGCAGGTGCAACCCTGAGGGCCGACCTCCGCTGCGTGCACGGTGCCCGCCGGCAAGACCATCCGGTCCCCAGCGTTCAGCTCGAGGCGCCTGCCCGTGCCTGCGAGCACGAAGGTGATCGAGCCGTTGACGCAATAGAGCACCTTCTCGTAGCCATGACTGTGGGGGGCGTACCGGTCACCCGGACCGTTCGCCCACGAGTAACAGTCGCTCGCCTCGTTCCGTAGCCTGGTCATGAGGTCCTCGGAGGTGGCCACCGGCACGATTCTAAGATGGCGGTTATGAAGCCTCGATTCCTGGCTGACTGCAACGTCGGGCGCCTAGCGCGTTGGCTGCGTGCGCTGGGATACGACGCTTCGTATCACACGCGCATCGAAGACGCCGAGCTGGTTCGCGAGGCAGCCGCCGAAAGCCGTGTGGTGCTCACACGCGATCGGGACCTGACCAAGCGGCGGGTGATCCAGAGCGGTGTCGTCCGCGCCATTCTCATTCGCGATGACGACGTCACCAAGCAGCTCCGCCAGGTCTTCGCGGAACTAGGCCTCGAGCTGAAAGAGGCTCTCACGCGCTGCATCGAATGCAACGCGGAACTGCAGCCGCGCGTGCCCTCGACAGTTGCCGAGCGCGTCCCGCCGTACGTGCGCGTGACGCAATCGCGCTATTCCGAGTGCCCGAACTGCGGCCGCATCTACTGGGCGGGCACGCACTGGCAGCGCATGCGCGAGGTGCTCGCGGGGCTGTGAGAGATATCCTGCGCCGGCTGCTCGCGGGCGAGCTCAGCGAGGACGAGGCCGTCGCTCAGCTGCGCACGCTGCAGCTGCAGGAGCTGGGCGGTCGCGCGCGGCTCGACCTCGGCCGCTTCCTGCGGCGCGGTCTGCCTGAGGTGGTCCTGGCGAGCGGCAAGTCCCCCGCGGACGCAGCCCGGCTGGCGGTGGCGATGGCCGAGCGCCAGGGCCAGGGCCTGATCAGCCGAATGTCTGATTCGCATCGAATGGCGCTCAGCGGCGCCGCTTCCGCCGCCGGGATGGACGTGATCGATTACTCGGACTCGGCTCGAGTGATTCGCCGAGGATTCACCCCGGAGGCCGTGGCTGGCAAAGTCGGCCTGCTCACCGCGGGCACCTCCGACGTGCGCGTGGCTGATGAAGCCAGGATGGTCGTGGAGGCGTGTGGGCTCGCGGCGCGACTGGAAGCTGACCTGGGGGTGGCGGGTCTGCATCGGTTTGTCGGCCCGCTGGCATCGACGCTGGAGTGGGGCGCCGACGTCGTCATCGTCGCTGCGGGCATGGACGGAGTCCTGCCCGGCCTTGTCGCCGGTCTCATCGATGCACCGGTGATCGGGCTACCCGTCTCGACTGGCTACGGTCGTGGCGGCGCCGGTGAGGCGGCGTTGAGCACGATGCTGCAGTCGTGCTCGACCGGGCTCGTCGTCGTGAACATCGACAACGGCGTCGGCGCCGGTGCAGCTGCAGTGTTGATTGCTCAGCCGCGCCTGCGTGGACGCAGCCAGGCGACGATGGCGAACACGATCGCGCCGACTATCAGCAAGCCGAAAAAGATCGGGAACGCTGCGCGCGACAAATCGGCTCCAGCGACAAGGCTGAACGATAGAGCCGCGACGAGGACCACCAAGCCAACGCACGCCAGCAGCCACGGAAAGCCCCCGCGCCGGCGGCCGTAAAACAGCAGCCACAACGTACCGGGCTTCTTCTTCGGCTCGCTCATACCAGGCCAGGCAGCTCAGCCAATGAGGCGATGGTTGGGATGCCATCGGGGGGAGCCTCTGCCGCGTGCGCAGTGCAGATAAGCGCCCGCATGCCGACCGCGCGCGGGCCCTCGTAATCTTCGCGAACGCGATCGCCCACGAACAACGCCCTGCCGGCGGCGACTCCGGTGGCTTCGAGCGCCGCGAGGTAAATCTCAGGCGCGGGTTTGCGACGGCCGAACTGGCTGGAGAACAGCACCGCGTCCATCAGCTGCGCGATCCCATTGGACGTCACCTGCCGCAGCATCATCGCCGGGGGGAAGGGCGCGTTCGAGCACACGGCGCGTTTGATGCCATGCGCCTTGAGCCACGAAAGAGTTTGCATGGCATCAGGATCGACACGCACGGCGCGGTCCCAGCACTGCTGCTCGGCGTCGAGAATCTCGTGGAGCAGCTCGTCAGGGAGGTCGAGCCCAGCCCGGCGCCAGGTATCTCGATACACGTCCGCATAGGCGACTTCGTCTTCGCCCGGGCTCTCGATGTGCTCTTCGAGCGGCATGAGGACGTCGCGTATGAGTGCATCGGCGGCTGGGGCCGGAGCGCCCAGTGCTTGCTCGATGCGTGGGCGAAAGCGTTCCAGCACGCCTAGCAGGTCGTCCGTCGGGTAGTCGAACGTGACCAGTGTCCGGCCGTAGTCGAAGAGCACCGCGTCAACTCCAGCCATCCGCATATCCTGAGCGCGTGCCCAACGCGAAAAGGTTGACTCACCTCGACGAACACGGCGCCGCGCGGATGGTTGACGTTGCCGAAAAGCCCGCGACCGTGCGCGATGCGCTCGCCGAATGCCTCGTGCGGATGGCGCCGGAGACTCTGCGAGCAGTCCAGGAGGGTACGGCCGCCAAGGGCGACGCGATCCAGGTGGCGCGGGTGGCTGGCATCATGGCCGCCAAGCGCACCTCTGATCTGATCCCGCTCTGCCATCCCCTGCCCTTGTCAAGCGTGACGCTCGATTTCGAGTTCGTGCCGGGCGCTGTCCGCGTACTCGCGCGGGCGCGGGTCGTCGGCCAGACGGGCGTCGAGATGGAGGCGCTGACGGCCGCCGTGGTCGCCGGCCTGACCCTCATCGACATGACAAAAGGCATCGAGCGGGGGGTGTCGATCGAGTCGGTCAGGTTGCTCGAGAAGTCCGGGGGCCGTTCCGGGACGTGGAAGAGAGCCACAGCGAAAGCCAAGCGTTGAGCAAAGCCCACGTGATCACGGTCAGCGATGGCGTCTTTCACGGCCATCGCGAAGACAAGAGTGGCCCAGGTCTGGTCAGCCTGTTGAGAGGCGGCGGGTTCGAAACGGGCGAACCCGAGATTGTGCCTGACGAGGTTGGGCGAATCGCGGAGGCGATCGAGACCGCGGTCACCCGCGGCGCCGCCATCGTCGTCACCACAGGTGGGACAGGGCTCGGCCCGCGGGACGTCACGCCCCAGGCGACCGCATCGCTCATCGAATATGAGGTGCCAGGGATCGCGGAAGAGATGCGGCGCGTCGGGCTCGCGAGCACCCCCATGGCCGCGCTTTCGCGTGGACTTGCAGGAAAGCGTGGTCAGGCGCTAGTGATCAACGTGCCTGGAAGCTTCAAGGGGGCCACCGAGTCGCTCGAGGCGGTGATGCCAATGCTCGGCCATGCCGTCAACCTGCTGCACGGCGACACCGCCCACTGACAACGCCCACATGAACTCAACGCTGACCTCGGTCAGGGCGCGGGCGCGGACGAGACCATCCTCGGTTTCGTGGCCGGCGCAACCCAACCCGTGGCCGGAAGGTGAGTGACAGCACAAGCATCGAACAGCTGCACGAGCTCAAGGAGCTTCGCGAGCTGGAAGCCCTGCTGGCTGGGATCTGGGAGCGGCCTGACGAACCGCCGATCGGTATCGAGATGCTTCGAGCACTTTCCCATTCGGGCAATTACGTCGCCGGCGCCCGCGTCGAAGGGCGGTTGGTGGGTGGCCTGGTGGGTTGGCTTGGCGCGAGGACGGCGCGCGAACTTCACCTGCACTCCCACATCCTCGGCGTGGTTGCCGACAGTCAGGTCGCCGGTATCGGGTTTCGTCTCAAGCAGGATCAGCGTCGCTGGTGCCTGGACCGCGGAGTCAAGACGGCCGAGTGGACGACCGATCCCCTGGTGCGCCGCAACGCCTATTTCAACCTGACCAAGCTGGGCGCCCGCGCCGGCGCCTACCTGGTGAATTTCTACGGCGCGATGATCGATGGCCTTAACGCCGGGGAAGAGTCCGACCGGCTTCTGATCACATGGGAGCTTGACTCCCCGCAGGCTCGGTCGGCAGCCGAAGGAGACGCCGCCGAGCCTGATGTCGATGGCCTGATCCGAGTAGGGGCAGCGGTGGCGCTTGCGGTCGGAGCAATGGGCGAGCCGGTGGCGGGCGCAGTGGCGCACGCGCGCGTCCTTATATGTCAGGTGCCCCCGGACATCGTGGCGATCAGGCACCAGAGCCCTGCGATCGGGCATGCCTGGAGGCTCGCCTTGCGGCGCGTGCTGTCGGGCGCCCTGGAGGCCGGATACGAGGTCACGGCCGCCACACGGAATGGCTGGTACGTGCTGGAGAGCATCGGCCCCGAATAGACTCACTCATATGCTCGCTGTCGGGGACAAGGCGCCGGACTTCAAGCTGCCGACCACCGGCGGTCACGAGCTCACGCTCGGCGAGGCGCTCGAGAAGCACAAGGCGCTGGTCTTCCTTTTCTATGTGCTCGACTTCACGGGTGGTTGAAGGACCGAGCTGACCGAGTTTCGGTCTAGGCACGAACAAGCGGTGGCAGATGGGATCGGCATCTACGCCATCAGCGTCGACTCGGTGTTTTCGCACGAGGCGTTCGCCAAGGAGCTGGGCGGCATTCCGTATGAGCTGATTGCCGACTTTGAGCGGACGATGGTCACCGACTACGGCGTGAGGCGCGATGACGTCGCCGGGTACAAGGGCATGGCCAAGCGCGCGGTGTACGTGATCGACCACGCCGGCATCATTCGCTGGGCCTGGGAACGTTCGAAGGATGAGCCGCTGCCCGACTACGACCTCGTGCTCGCGGAGGCCAAGAAAGCCACAGGGACTGCCTCGGACTCCTAGCCGGCTTCACCGCGAAGCGTCTCGAGCGCGGCGGCGAGCGTCTGACGCATCTTCTGAGCTCGCGCCACTGTGATTTCAGCCAATTGCAGGTCGTGGCCGGGCAGGAGCTGGGCGGCGATTGGGAGCGAGGCGCTGACGACGGTGGCCACCACCGGGTAGCCCCCGGCGGTCTGGTGGTCGGCCATCAGCAGGATGGGCAGGCCGCCCGGCGGCACCTGCACCGCGCCCGCTACCAGGCCAAACGACAGCAGCTCGGGGCCCGTCGTGCCGAGCTTTGGACCGTCGAGCCGATAGCCCATGCGGTCCGAATCACGCCCGACCTCGTAAGGAGACTGGAACAGTTGGCGGCGGCTCTCCGGGTCGAGCCGTTTCAGATGTGGCCCGGCGACTGCATGCAGCGTGTGATCGCTGTAGGCAGGTCGCAGGTGCTCAGACATGCTGCGGCCCGCGACTCCTGGCTTTCTCGCTTTCCCCGCCGCGCTCAAGACGTCGCCGGCCTTCAGCGGTCGTCCCTGCTGGCCGCCTCTCGCCGTCATCAGGTTGGTGGACAGAGAGCCCAGCCAACGGTCCGCGGCGAAGCCGCCCGCGATCGCGATATACGTGCGTGCGCCTTGTCGCCGGCCGGCGAATGTCAACCTGTCGCCCGGTCCGAGCAAGAGGCTGGTCCACAGCGGCGCCGCGGCGCCGTTGACACGCGGATCGAGGTCGGCTCCGGTGATCGCGATCAGGCACGTCTGCTCAGCCAGCAGAGCCGGCCCGAGCAGCGTGCACTCGAGCGTGGCGAGCCCCGGATCGTTGCCGACCAAGAGGTTGGCGGCGGAGTGGGCGAATCGGTCCATGGCGCCACCTGGCTGCACGCCGGCGGCGATGGCGTTGAGACGCCCCAGGTCTTGCACTGTCGTCAGAAGACCGGCTTTCTCCACCTGGAGAGCTGGAATCACGGTTGCGCCGAAAAGAACTTCACGCGGTCACCAGCGCGAAAAAGGCAAGGTGGATCGGAATCGGGCAGGAAGACCTTCACGCTCGTGCGCCCGATGAGGTGCCAGCCGCCCGGGCTGGGAAGCGGGTAGACGCCAGATTGCCGGCCGGCGATCGCCACCGAGCCGGCGGGCACCTGCGTCCGGGGCACGTCGCGGCGCGGCAACTCGAGCTCTTCGGGGAGGGGCCCGAGGTAAGCCCACCCGGGGACGAAGCCGACAAGAAAGACGCGGTAGATCGGTCGCGAATGGATCTCGATGATCTTCTCGCGAGAAAGCTGGAGCCTCTCAGCCACCTCGGCGATGTCCGGCCCGTCGTAGGTGACAGGGATGCGGTGCAGCCGGCCTGGTTCGTCCATCGGCGGGCGCTTGGCAGCCAACCTCTTGATCGCGGCGGCCAGCGATTCATGAGTCGCCAGCTCAGGGTCGAAGTGGACGGTGACGCTGGCATATCCCGCGATCGCCTGGCGCACGTCGCGCCGTTTCTTCAGGCCAGCGGCCAGCGCGATGGCCCGCGTATTGATCGCCGTATCCAGCCGCGTGCTGAGCTCAGCCAGCAGCGCGGTGTCGCCCAATGGTTGGATTCGCACCTGTCAGACCGTCGCGCTGGGCGCGCTGTGAAGCCCGGCTGTGGCATGTGCGCTGACCAGGATCGCGTAGAAGATGCCCGGCACGACACCAACGCACAGGAGTCCGATACAAGCCACACCCAGAGCCCACGCGGTGACGATGGCGGCGGCCGCGAGATTCCAGGTGGCGAAATCGCACCTGAGGCTTCGAAGCCCGGCCGGCACATCGAAGAGGTCAGCAGGCCGGCCGCTCAGTGCAAATCGGTTGGTGGCATGCGGCATCAATAGGAGCATGACAAGCCCCCACGGCAACGCGAGGATGAAGGCGGCGGCCAGCTCCGCGTAAAACCGGGACACGTTGGCGTCGCTCACCCGCCACAGATGAACGCCGCCTATCAGTCCGGACAGCGGACCGAGTGCAATCGCGAATGGTGCTGTGACGAGCGCGACGGCAAGCGCGACCCAGAATCCGTCAGCGAGCAGCCGGCGCGATGGCGCCCACGGCGGCAGGTCTGCTCCCGGATCCACCGCAGCCGAACGGGTGGCCGCCACCGCGTAGCCCAGAAGCGGTATGAAGGCGATTGGCAGCAGGACGACCATCGCGATGCCGATCAACCACCTGGACCGCCACTCGCCTCGAAACGGCCAGGCGAATGACGCCGCAACGAGGCTCACGAGGCAACCTTAAGGTGCGCTCCCCAAGTCGATAACGCCGCGGCGCACCGCGCCGATCACCGCCTGCAGCATGGTGTGGACCTGCAGCTTTTCGATCACGTGCCTTACGTGCCATTCGACTGTGTGCGGCGCAATGCCGAGGCGGCGTGACATCGCGGCGGTGTTGAGGCCCTCAGCCATCAGGACCAGGACCTCCATTTCCCGGCCTGTGAACAGTGCAGCCAGCCGTTCGCCTTCCTCGTGCTTTGCCGTTGCGATGCGCTGCCGGGCGATGGCTTTGGCGAAGAGCGAGCCGTTGATGAGCACGTCGCCCCTGCCCGCCCTCCTGATGGCCTCGACGATCTGGTCGGCTGTCGCGGCCTTGGTCAGGTAACCGCTGGCGCCAGCGTCGATCGCATCGAGAAGCGCAGTCTCTGAATCGTCCGCGCTGTGGAACACGATCGCGATGTTGGGAGCCTGGGCGCGAATTTGGATCGCCGCCGCGGGGCCACCCATGTCGGGAAGGTGGAAGTCCATCAGAACGACGGCCGGCGCTTCGTGTAGAGACAGGCGGACGGCGTCGGCGCCGGTTCGGGCAATGCCACACACCGCCAGGTCAACTTCGGTTCTCAGGATGCCGGCGATCGCGGCCGCTAGGAGGGGATGGTCCTGGACGACAAGCACTCGCAACCCAGCGTTCGGGGCTTCCTCATTGCACTTAGGAGGTTGCAATTCTCCGGCGGATTATATAACGATGCGTACCGTATTGCAACATTAAATATCGGGTTGCCTTGTATTAGAATTGTCAGATTGACAGTGGAGCCTCGCCGACCCGGCCGACCGCGCGATCCACGCCTTGATGAGGCGCTGTTGGCGTGCGGTCTGGCCGTGATCCTCGAACGCGGCTACCACGCGGCCACGGTGACTGAGATTGCAAGGCGGGCCGGCGTCGGCACGCCGGCGATCTACAGGCGCTGGCCGACGAAGGTGGAGTTCGCAATGGAGCTGATGGAGCGTGTGTCCGAGCCGGAGCCAATCCCTGAAACCGGTTCGATCCGCGATGACCTCGTCTCGTTCATGGCCCTCAGGCTGCGGACCTGGTCGGCGCCGTTGTTCCGGCAACTTGTATTCCCGGCGCTCCTCGAGGGGCAGGCCGAGGGGACATTGGCGATTCAGATGCGAGAACGGTTCATCCAGTACCGACAGGCCTTGGGGGCACGTATAAGACGGTCGGTCGAATCTGGCGAACTACGAAGCGACACGAATCCAGACCGCCTGATCGACCTGTTGATGGGCACCATCACGATGCCGATGCTGTTCTTCCGGGAAGTGCCGACTCCCGAAGATGCGCAGTCGATCGTCGATCAAGTCTTGTCAGGCTACTCGGTGCACGGCCGCGTCGTGGACCGCCAGTCAAGCACTGAGACATCCAATTCCCCGGGCCTGGAATAGCGATGGCCTGCCGCGACCTTCTCATCAGCGATGGCTGACTCGAGGCCGATCGCCTGCACGCTTTCGAAGGACGACCTCCGTGACCGTGCGGGCGCCTGGGTCAAGTTGCTGGCCAGCGGCTTCGTGCGCCGCGACGTGGTGCCGGGCGGCATCCGGCTTACGGCCGAACCAGGCGCTGCAGCTTCGCTCCTGGAGCTGATCGAGCTGGAGCGAGATTGCTGTGCCTGGATTCAATTCGAGGTCCACGACGGAGCGGTTGTCACGATGACCGCCGATAGTGAAGGCGAGGCGGTCCTCGCCGAGATGTTCAAACCCCTCTAACCTCCTACATCGTGCCCCGCACCGAAGGTGAGGCCGTGCTCAGCCAGCGCGCGCTTAATCGCGCCCTGCTGCAGCGGCAGATGCTTTTGCGGCGCACGAACCTCACAGCCGCAAAAGCGATCGAGCGCCTCGTCGGCATGCAGGCGCAGGTGCCGAGTTCACCCTACATCGGGCTGTGGTCGCGCCTGGTGGGCTTTCATCCCGACGACTTGAGCCGGTTGATCGGCTCCCGGCGCGCGGTGCGCATGTCCCTGATGCGCTCCACCATCCACCTGGTTACAGCTCGCGACTGTTTTGCGCTGCGGCCCGTGATGCAGCCGGTGTTGGAACGAGGCCTGTATGTCGGCAGCCCATTCGGCCGCCAGGTCAAAGGTGTCGACATCGCGGCTTTGCTGGCGGCGGGCAGGGCGGCGCTGGACGAGAAGCCGCGAACTACGGCTGAAATGCGCAAGCTGCTGGCCAAGGCGTGGCCTGGCTATGACTCCAACTCGCTGGCCTACGCAGTTCGCTCCCTGCTGCCGATGGTGCAGGTGCCACCGCGTGGCTTGTGGGGAGGACAAGGCCTCCCCACCTACTCGACTGCCGAGACCTGGCTTGGCCGGCCGCTAGGTGCAGATACTTCGCCCGATGCGATGGTCGTGCGCTACCTGAGGGCCTTCGGGCCGGCCACGATGGCCGACATCCAATCGTGGTCCGGTCTGACCAACGTGCGCCTTGTGGTCGAACGGCTGCGACCGCGCCTGCGGACATTCCGAGATGAAAAAGGCCGTGAGCTGCTCGATGTGCCGGGCGGCTTGTTTTGCGACCCCGACACCGAGGCGCCGCCGCGCTTCCTTCCCGACTACGACAATGCGCTGCTTGCACACGACGACCGCAGCCGGGTCATGGCGAGAGAGCATCGCGGCCTGATCGGCCGCCCAACAATTCTCGTCGACGGTTACGCGCTCGGCGGCTGGAAGGTCACAAAGGAAAAGAACGCGGTCACGCTGGCGGTGGAGATGCTCAAGCCGCTTTCAAAACAAGAGGTGAGGGCGATCGAGATCGAAGGCGATCAGCTCCTGGACTTCATCGCAGCGGACGCAACGGTCAGGAATATCAGGTTCGCCAGATGAGCTCGGTGCCGGCTAGCCGCCGGTTGGGTGCTGGGCGTGCTCTGAAGGTTCAACGTCGGGCGCCGGGCCGCCGCCGGCGTATTGGTCGTTGACCTGCACCACCTCTTCGCCCGGCGCTTGATCGCTGCTGGTCGGCTTGGCAGTTGGCTGAGACTCTCTTGGTTTCCGTTTGCGCGCCATCACCCCAACCGTACAACGGGCGTAAATGTCAGCGCTTGATCCGAACTTGAAACTCGTCGCCGGCGGCTGTGACCTCGACGTCACCCGCGCGCAGGCGCATTCCGTCCTCGAGCCGCGTGGCGACGATGGCGCCTTCGTAAATCAGCTCCTCGAAGTGCTCTCGGCCCTTGCCTCCCATCCGCACGACGACCCCTCCAGGGCTGCGCCAAACGCCATTGCCAACGGCTTTGAAGCCGCCGGTGGCCAATTCTCCGATCTGATGAGGCGGCGGTAGCGGCGGTTCAACCTTCGGCCGGTTGACAGGTTTCGCCGCCTGGTCTGAATCGGCGACGGGCCGCGGTGCCGGCTTGCGGAAGCGAGCCTGCTCCAGCGACAGCCGAAGCAGCTCAGAACCTTCCTCCTGCTCAAAGAAGGCCGATGAGATCCGGCTTGCATCGCGAGAACGGCGAATGCAGTTGGCGCAATCGGCGTCGGTCTCGACGGCCGCGTACGTGCTGGCCGCCAACGTTTGCCCACACAGCGTGGTGACAGGGCCACTCCGCGGGACGCGTGGTGTGAGGTGGATGCGACCACCGCTGTTGCGGCGGACCGACTCGAGCCGGATTCCTGACACGCTCACCGCTCCGACGATAGCGCTAAGTCAGCGCGGTGGGCCGTCGACTAGAGCAGCGACTCGATCGCCTTGACGACCTCAGCGGATTGGGGCTCCACCTTGGAGCGGAACCTGCGGACCACATGACCGTCCTTGTCGACCAGGAACTTCTCGAAGTTCCAACCGACCTTGCCGGCCTTGCCGGCGTCGTCCGGAAACTGGCTCAGGATCGCGTAAAGGGGGTGCTGATTGGACCCTTTCACATCGAGCTTGGCGAACATCGGGAACGTCACGCCGTACTTGTCGCTGCAGAAGCTCTGAATCTCCTCGGCGCTGCCCGGCTCCTGTCGAAAGAACTGGTTGCAAGGAAAGCCCAGGACTGTGAAGCCCTGCTCCGAGTAGCGGTCCTGCAATGCTTGGAGGCCACGGTACTGTGGCGTGAACCCACATCTCGAAGCGGTGTTGACGGCGAGTACGACCTTGCCCGCGTAAGCGCCGAGGCTTGCAGGCTTGCCGTTCAGCATTGGCAGCTCGATCTCGTGGATCGAGGGCGTCTGGGTTTGACTCATGACAACTGGAATTGACACCTCGGCGGCGCTATTCCCGGCCTGTTCGGGCAGCGAACAGGAACGCCATCAGCATCACGACCGCGACCGCGGACAGAACGGCGGGTGCCCCCGCGATCCCGAACCATCCGATCGCGACGCCAATCGCCGGCGGGATGACGCCCCCACCGACCATGGTTGCCGGAAACATCCAGGAGGTGGCGCGTGAGTCTCCAGGCCTCAGCTTGGCCAGCCATACCAGCGCGGTTGGAAAGATGGGCGCGATGACAAAGCCCGTGACGATGAATGCGATCGGAGCAGCGTGTCCGTTCAATGCCACCAGCAGAGCTACTACTGCTACGGCCGCGCCCGAGATGATGACCAGCCGCGGGGGCACCCGGTCTGGAATGAGTGCTGCAAGCAATCTCCCGATTGCCAGGGCCAGCCAGAAGCCCGACGTGACCGAGGCAGCATCGAGCGAGCCAAAGCCCACAGCCTCGAGGTCCGAAGGCATCCATCCGCCGACACCGGTTTCGACGCCCACATAGAAGATGAAAGCCACGACAAAGATGACGACGAGGGCGTCCAGGCGGCGTGAACGCGGTCGTGCGTCCCCATTACGGACGGACTGTTGACCCACGTACGGCAGCCGGCCCCGAATACCGGCCACTGCCGGCAGCAGCACGGCGGCGAGCGCAGCGGCCGCTCCGTACAGCTGAGTCAAATGGTCCTGGCTCAGCCTCGAGATCAGAATCGGCCCGGCGACGGAGCCAAATCCGTAAGCGCTGTTCAGCACGTTGATCAACGCCGACCGCCGCGGTCCCACGCTGTGGGCGACGAGCTGGTTGAGGCCGATGTCGAGACCGCCGAAGCCCAGCCCGATCAGAAATACGGCAGCAAGGAAGGCGGGCCATGACGGGGCCAATGCCACCCCGGCGCACCCGACTACCAGGGCGGCCAAGGCCGCCCAAATGGCGGTGCGGCCGTGGATGCGCTTCATTGCCCACATCAAGGCGAACACGCCGACCAAAGCGCCGGAGAAGTGGGCGCTGAACACGGCACCGGCTTCGGGCAGGGTGATATCGAAGCGACGTACGAGGTGTTCGAGCAGCGTGCCGTAGGAAGCTGCAAGGGCACCGATGAGAAGGTAGGTCCCCGCCATGCCCGCCAGCGCGGTCTTCGGAAGGATCACAGGATCCGCGCTGCGATTCAGCGACGACCCGTCCGCGACATGAGCCATCGCAACATGGTGACGGGAAGCGCGTCCAGGATTCGGCCGAGGCCACCCCTATCATCGAGGTCGATGCCGATCAAGGTGCTGGCTTTCGATGGCGACGACACTCTCTGGCACAACGAGTCGCGCTTCAATGTCACCCAAGGCGAGCTGCGCGAGCTGGTGCGCCGGCACGTGCCCGATGCTGACGTCGACGGTCATCTCTTCGAGGTCGAGATGCAGAACCTGACTCTGTACGGCTATGGAATCAAGGCGTTCACGCTGTCGATGCTGGAGACTGCAATCCAGCTCACCGGCGGGCGGATTCCAGCGGCTGACCTAGAAGTCATCCTCGGCTGGGGCAAACAAATGCTCACCGCGCCGACCGAGCTGCTGGACGGCGTCGAAGAGGCGCTGCGCAGCGCCGGCGAGCACTACTCGCTGCTCCTGGTCACCAAGGGCGACCTGTTCGACCAGGAGAGCAAGCTGGCGCGGTCAGGCTTGGCCGAGATGTTCTCGGGAGTTGAGATCTTGAGCGACAAGACCGTCGACTCCTACCTTTCATTGCTGAACCGCCGGGACATTACGCCGGACGAATTCGTGATGGTCGGCAACTCGCTCCGCTCGGATATCGCGCCTGTGGTCACCTTGGGCGCCAGGGCTGTGCACATCCCATACCCCTGCACTTGGAATCACGAGCAGTTGCCGGCCGAGTCGCTGCCGCCTTCCGGCTGGTATCGGCTTGGTCGCATCGGCGCGCTGGCGACACTGTTGGAGACCATCGATCAGGCGTCAGCAAGGGAGGCCAGCAGTGGAGGCGCTTGAGCTCATCGCACGCAAGCGAGATGGAGGCGAGCACTCGGGCGGCGAGATCGCTTTCCTGCTCGACGCTTACGTGGCCGGCAAACTGCCCGACTATCAGATGGCCGCGTGGTTGATGGCCGTCTGCATTCGCGGCATGACGCGAGCCGAGACGCTGGCGCTGACACAGGCGATGGTCGCCAGTGGTGAGGTTTTAGACCTCTCGTCGATTCCCGGCTTCAAGGTCGACAAGCACTCGACCGGTGGCGTCGGCGACAAGGTGACCCTGATAGCAGCGCCGCTCGCCGCGGCGTGCGGCGTGGTCGTGCCCAAGCTCAGCGGCCGGTCTCTGGCTCACACCGGCGGAACGCTGGACAAGCTGGAGTCGGTTCCGGGAGTGACCGTCGATTTGGAGCCGGAGCGCTTTCTACGCCAGTTGCGAGACATCGGAATCGCAATCGCTGCCCAATCGGCCCGCATGGTGCCTGCCGATAAGGCGATCTACGCGCTGCGGGACGCGACGGCCACCGTGCCCTCGATCCCGCTGATCGCAGCGAGCGTGATGTCAAAGAAAATCGCCGCCGGCGCCGACGCGATCGTCCTGGACGTCAAGGCCGGGCGGGGGGCTTTCATGCCCGACGCCGAGCGGGCCACCGCACTGGCGACCGAGATGGTGCTGATCGGCGAGGGGGCCGGTCGCCGGACGGTGGCGCTGGTGACGGCGATGGACAGCCCGCTCGGACGTTGCGTGGGCAACGCCTTGGAGGTGGAGGAATCGCTCGCGGCACTTTCGGGAGGCGGGGAGGCCGAGCTCCGCGAGGTCGCGATCGCGGTCGCACGAGAGATGTGCCGGTTGGCCGGGGTGCCGAGTGACCCGGCGCAGGCTCTCACCACCGGCGCGGGTCGCGATCGATTTGAGCGGATGCTGCGAGCGCAGGGCGGGCGCCTGGAGGAGGGTCTTCCCCGCGCCGCCGCGCAGGCTCGATTGCGCGCAGACCGAGACGGCTGGGTGGCGAGGATCGACGCGCTGGAGGTCGGGCTGGCCTGCTTAGAGCTCGGGGTAGGGCGCACCAAGAAGGACGATGTGATCGATCCCGGCGCCGGCGTCGTGATCGAGGCCCAAGTAGGGGTCGAGGTCAGGACGGGCGACGTCCTCGCCATCGTTCACGGCCGCAGTGGCGAGGTCTGCGAGCGGGGAGTGGCCCGGTTGCGCACCGCCTGGCGGATCGCCTCCGATCCCGCGCGCCGATCTCCCCATGTGCTGTTCCGAGTCGACCTCGCCGGAGTTCACAGCGCGGGCTGAGCACTGCGCCAAAGCGGTGCTACGATGCGCGCGCTATACCAGTGCTCCGTTGGAGAGCCGGGTTCAGGGAGGGTCAGGAATGAGGGTTGTGGCCACTAAGCGTTGTTCGCTCGTTGTGGCGCTTGCGACCACCTTGGTGTTGGCGGCCTGCGGTTCGACTCCAACTACGTCAAACGCGGCCTTGTACCCGAATTTCAAGGCTTGCGTGGTCACCGACACTGGCGGTATCGACGATCGCTCGTTCAATGCGAGCGCCTGGCAGGGTGCGCAGAACGCGCAGAAGGACCTCGGTGTCAAGGCCAGCTACCTGTCGTCGACGAGCCAGAACGACTACGACCCTAACATCACTCAGTTCGAGAGCCAGAGCTGCGGCCTGATCGTCACCGTCGGATTCCTCATGGGCCCTATCACGCAGACGAAAGCGACCGCCGCTCCGACCCAGAAGTTCGCCATCGTCGATTACAACTACACACCGCCTCTCAGCAACGTGCTTGGCCTCATCTACGACACCAACCAGGACGCTTTCCTCGGCGGCTACCTGGCAGCTGGCATGAGCAAGACAGGCGCCGTCGGAACCTTCGGCGGTATCCAGTTCTCGACCGTGACGATCTATATGGACGGATTCGCTGCAGGCGTCTACTACTACAACAAGCAGCACGGCGCCCACGTCAAGGTATTGGGTTGGAATCCGGCCACGCAGAAGGGCACCTTCTCTGGTGATTTCACCAGCGTGGACAAGGGCCAGAGCATCACCACCGCGCTGATCCAGCAGGGCGCCGACGTGATCTTTCCGGTCGCCGGTAACGTCGGCCTCGGCGCCGCCGCGGCGGTCCAGGCCACCAACGGCACGGCGACGATGGAGTGGGTTGACACCGACGGCTGCATCAGCGCGCCGCAGTACTGCTCACTCTTCCTAACCTCGGTAACCAAGGGCATCGCGACCTCCGTGGAGGCAGCGATCAAGCAGGCCGCCAGCAACACCTTTGTGGGCGGTAACTATGAGGGGAACTTGGCCAACGGCGGCGTTGCCCTATCTCCCTACCACGATTTCGCCAGCAAGATACCGAGCGCGCTCCAGGGTGAGATCACCACGATCAAAGCGGGGATCATCAGCGGGACGATCTCGGTCGACCCGAAGACCTGGGCGTCGTACGCAGCCTCGTAGAGAGAACCAATGGGCGGCCGCGAGGTGAATATCCCCGCGGCCGCCACCGCCCGATCCGGCGCTGATTCCATCACGCTCGGCCTGAAGGGCATCACCAAGCGCTTCCCCGGTGTCCTGGCCAACGATCACATCGACCTGACCGTGGAGCCGGGCGAGATTCATGTGCTCCTGGGCGAGAACGGCGCAGGCAAGACCACGCTCATGAACATCCTCTACGGGCTCTATCAGCCGGACGAGGGCGAGATCTTGGTCAACGGCGTACCGGTGAAATTTCACAGCCCGAGCGACGCCATCCGCGCCGGGATAGGGATGGTCCACCAGCACTTCATGCTGATTCCTGTCTTCACGGTGGCCGAAAACGTGATGCTGGGTTCCGAATTGACGCGTTCGTTCGGCTTCCTCGACCACAGGCGGGCGCGCCTCGAGGTCCAGCGCTTGGGTCAAGAATTCGGGCTTGCCGTCAACCCTGACACGCTCGTCGAGTCGCTCTCAGTTGGTGCACAGCAGCGAGTCGAGATCGTCAAGGCCCTCTATCGGCAGGCCAGCGTTCTAATCCTCGACGAACCCACCGCTGTTCTCACTCCATCGGAGACGGAGGAGCTGCTGACGGTCATGCAGTCATTAAAACGAGCCGGTCGCTCGATCGTCTTCATCACCCACAAGCTCAGAGACGCGATGCAGGTGGCCGATCGCATCACCGTGCTTCGCGGTGGTCGCGTGGTCGGGGCCACTGTGCCCGCGAATTCCAGCGAGGGCGAGCTGGCGACGATGATGGTGGGTCACGCGATACGACTGCGAGTGGAGCGACCGGCCGCCAAGCCGGGCGCTGTCGTCCTGAGCGTGGCGGGGCTGACAGCCCACGACGACCGAGGCCAGATCGCGGTGGATGACGTGTCGTTCGACGTCCGTGCAGGCGAGATCGTCACGATCGCCGGAGTTCAGGGCAATGGTCAGACCGAGCTGGTCCGGGCGCTGATGGGCCTAGAGCCGGTGGTGGCTGGCCGGATCGTGGTTGGCGGCCACGATCTGACGTCGGCGTCGCCGCGTCAGACGCTTGATGCCGGTGTGGGCCATGTGCCTGAAGATCGCATCAAGGACGGCCTGATCGCGGACTTCTCGATCGCAGAGAACTTGGCGCTGGACGTCTACTACCTGCCTCCGTACGCGAGTGGTCCGATTCTCAACCCGACCGAGATGGTTCACAACGCCGAAGTGCGTATCCCTGAATTCGACATCCGCACACCCTCTGCCCTGACATCGGTAGGCACACTCTCGGGTGGCAATCAACAGCGAGTGGTGGTTGCCCGAGAGTTCTCCCGACCGGTGTCGCTGATGATCGCTGCTCAACCCACGCGCGGTCTCGACGTCGGCTCTATCGAGTACATCCATGAGCGAATCGTTCAGCTTCGAGATCGTGGCGCCGCAGTGCTGATCGTCTCCAGCGATCTGGACGAGGTGTTGGGTATGGGCGACAGGATCGCTGTCATGTTCAGGGGCCGCATGGAAGGACCGTTCGAGTCCGAGCAGTTGACCCGCGACGAGATTGGTCTGATGATGGCGGGCGCCACCACGGGGCGCAACGCTACATCCGGCGGCCAGCCGGGCGGCAATCTGTGACCCCCAAGCCCCAACCGCCGCCCGGCCGAAGCCGCGCCGGCTCCGCGCGCATGATCCTCCAGAGCGTGGTAGCTCCTCAGTCCACCACCTGGAATTCGATACTGGTGGTGCTGTTGGCTTTCGTCACTGCATTGGTGGTCAGTGCCGGCTTCGTGATCGCCTCCGACCCGACCGTTTTCGCCGCCCCTGACCCGCTTTCAGCACTCGGCAACGCGGGTGCCGCGGTAGTCAACGCCTATGGCGCGCTTCTAGCGGGAGCCATCGGCAACCCGTCCTCGATTCCGGCCGCCTTCAGCAGCGGCACCCCCAGCGGAATCGCTTTGGCTTTCTACCCGCTGTCCGAGACGTTGGTCGCGGCATGCCCACTGGTCTTCACCGGGCTCGCCGTCGCCCTCGGGTTTCGGGCAGGCCTATTCAACATCGGAGGCGAGGGCCAGGTCATCGCAGGCGGGTTGGCGGCGGGATACGTGGGTTTTTCAGTGCATGGGCTTCCGGGCATCGTCGAGCTGCCCCTGGCACTGGTCGCCGGCTTCGTCGGCGGCGGTTTGTGGGGCTTTGTGCCGGGCCTCCTCAAGGCCCGCACCGGAGCCCACGAAGTGATCTCTACGATCATGCTCAATTACGTCGCCATCTACCTGACCTACTACTTCCTCAACACCGCATTGTTCCAACGCCCGGGTCGGACCGATCCCATCAGCCGCGTGGTCGACACCGGTGCGATGCTGCCGAGCCTGGCCGGCGTCAACCTCAGGGTTCATGCGGGCGTCTTCCTCGCCGTGCTGGCTGCTGTCGCCGTCTACTTCCTGCTGTGGCGGACCGTTTTCGGATTTGAATTTCGCGCCGTCGGGTCCAATCCCGCCGCGGCTCGGGCGGCCGGGATCAACGTGGGACGCGTCGTCGTTCTGGCGATGACGCTGGCGGGCGGCCTCGCCGGACTGGCCGGTGCGACCCTCATCCTCGGCGTCCAGTTCAGTCTTACGCCCGGCTTCTCGTCTGGGCTCGGTTTCGACGGCATCACGGTCGCTTTGCTAGGACGAGGCAACCCCGCCGGCGTGGTGGCGGCGGCGCTCCTATTCGGGGGTCTGCGCGCCGGATCGATTCAGATGCAGGCCTCGACCTCCACACCCGTGGATCTCGTGCAAGTCATCGAGGCGCTCGTGATCTTGTTCGTGGCCGCGCCGGCTGTGATCAGGGCGATCTACAGGCTGCGCACCGCCCCGGTGTCGGTCACCCCGACCGTCTCGCCCGGCTGGGGGTCCTGAGCTCGAATGAGCGTCGCCGCGATCACGATCGGCGCGCGGATGGCGGTCTCTCGGCGGCGAACGCTCGGCGTTTTCTTCCTGGTCGTCGCGGCCGCGATGGCGGGACTCTTCGGGAGCAACGTCTCCGATTTAGTTAATGCCCATTTCGTGTTCAACCTCCAGACCTCCTCGGCCATCCACGTTCCGGACCTGGTCGTGCCTGTCCGCGCCACGGCTTTCGGTCTGGCTGCTGTATGTGCATTCCTCGGCGCAGTCCAGATCGTCCGCGGGTTCGAGCGCTGGGCCTATGTCGTCCTCGGCCTGGTCATCGCACTCTTCATCTTTGCGTTCCTCGCGTGGGCGGCACGGAGCTCCTCGCTCAGCCTGGTCGGCATGCTTCAGGGCACTCTGGTCCGGGCCACGCCGCTTACGTTGGGGGCGTTCTCCGGTCTGCTGTGCGAGCGGGCCGGCGTGATCAATGTCGCCATCGAGGGCCAGATGCTGGTCGGGGCCTTCTCGGCGGCGCTGGTCGCCAGTGCGACCAGCGATGCCGCCGCCGGAATCCTGGCGGGCATGCTGAGCGGCGGCTTGATCGCAGTCATCCTTGCCGTTTTTGCGATCCGATTCCAAGTCGACCAGGTGGTCGTGGGTATCGTCCTGGACCTCTTCTGCTTGGGTCTAACCGGCTTTTTATACGATCGCCTGATGGTCCCGTACCAGGCCACCCTGAACAGCGCCGCGGTGCTGCCACCGATCCCGATCCCAGTCCTGGCGTCGATCCCCGTCCTGGGCCCGATCCTCTTCGATCAGAACGTCTTCGTTTACCTCATGGTGGTATTGCTGGTGGTCATCCAGGTGATGCTTTTTCGCACCCGATGGGGCCTGCGCGTGCGCGCGGTCGGTGAACAGCCGCGAGCCGCAGACACGGCCGGCATCGACGTCATCCGAATCAGATACATCAACGTGATCCTCGGGGGCCTGCTGGCCGGCCTCGCCGGCTCCTTCTTCACCCTCGGTGCGGTCGGCCAGTTCACCAAAGACATGACATCGGGTCGTGGGTTCATCGCTCTCGCGGCGATGATCGCCGGGCACTGGACCCCGCTAGGCAGCCTTGGCGCCGCGCTCCTGTTCGGCTTTGCCGACGCCCTGCAGAACTTCCTGTCTATCCTCAACGTGCCGATCTCGAGCTATTTCCTCCTTATGGCGCCGTACCTCGCCACGCTCTTGGTCGTGGCGGGTGTCGTGGGCCGGGCGCGGCCGCCTGCAGCCGATGGCAAACCGTATGTCAAGCAGTAGGTTGGCTGAGGACGACGGCGTCTTTCGGGCCGGATAGACTTCGGTCCGGTGCCAACAGCGAGCGGAAAGAAGTACCACGTCGGGCTGGCCAAGGGGGAGGTCGGCGATTACGTTTTGGTGCCGGGCGACCCCGGCCGCACGCCGCTGATCGCCAAGTTCCTGGACGACGCGCATGAGGTGGCTTTCAGCCGCGAGTACCGCACGTTCACCGGCAAGGTCGCGGGTGTGCCGGTTTCGACGATGTCGACGGGCATGGGCGGGCCGTCGGTGGCAATCGGCATCGAAGAGCTCAGCGAGCTGGGCGCCCATACCTTCCTACGCGTCGGCACGTGTGGCGCCGCGCAGCCCGAGATCAAGGTGGGCGACCTGGTCATAGCGGAAGGCTCGGTGCGAACCGAGGGGACGCCCAACGCGTACGTCCCGCTCGAATATCCGGCAGTCGCCTCGCGCGATGTCGTCAATGCACTGGTGGTGGCGTCGACGGCCGCCGGGGCTCCTTATCACCTTGGCGTCATCCGCTCGGTGGATGCCCTTTACTCCGACCTGGTGCCCGACCGGATGCCGCGCTCCGCAGAGCTCAAGGAGGAGCTGGCGATGTGGTCGCGAGCCGGCATCCTCTGCAACGAGATGGAGTCGTCGACGTTATTCGTCGTCTCCCGAATCCGGCGGGCGCGGGCGGGCACGTTGAATCTTTGCGTTGACGAGATGAATGCCGGCGAGATCCACCACGTGGACCCCTCGTTGATGGACCGGATGTTTCGGGTCGCGGTGGATGCGATCCGCCGTTTGATCGAGCAGGATCGTGCCGCTAAACGTCAGTAGGCACCCGCTCGTTGCCGACAGCCTTGCCGGTTTGCGCGACCGCGCGACTGAGCCGGAGGAGTTCCGCGAGCTCGCCCGTAAGGTCATCACGCTGTTGCTGTACGAGGCCACGGCGAATCTTCCGGTGCGGACTGGAACCGTCCAGAGTCCGCTCAAGGAAGCAGCCGCGACATTTGTCGAGAGCGAGGTGGTCGCGATCCCGGTCCTGCGGGCGGGCCTCGGGATCCTCGGTCCCGCCCTCGAGCTCTTGCCTCGAGTCAGCGTTGGTTACATCGGGCTGGAGCGTGACGAATCGACGGCGGTGGCGCGGATCTATTACCAGAAGCTGCCGAAGCTCGCCGGCAAGATACCGCTCCTGCTGGATCCGATGCTGGCGACCGGAGGCTCAGCGGCGCAAGCGCTCGATCTCATCAAAGAGGCCGGGGGGCGCGACCCCCGCATGATCTGCATAGTCGCCGCGCCGGAGGGGGTCAGGGTCCTCGAGGAACGTCACCCCGAAGTCCAGATATTCACGGCGGCCCTCGATGAAGGCCTCAACGACAAGGCGTTCATCGTTCCGGGTCTAGGAGACTTTGGCGACCGTCTTTTTGGGACGGGTTAGCCGAACTTCACCTCGTAGGCCACCTGGTTGCACCGCCTCAGCTCGTCGTCGTCGAGACCCATCTCGGACGCGAGCTCGAACTCGCGGCTCAGCGTTGTGTCCGCCACCGTGCGCGAGTCGGTGCTGATGGTGCAGCGCACGCCGGCCCGGACCAGGGCGGGTAGCGGGTGCTCCGCGAGAGTTGGCACCGCTTTGCATTTCCAGTTCGCTGTGGGGCAGAGGTCCAGGGCGATGCCCTCCGAGCGAATCCTCTCCACTATCCGCGGGTCGCGGGCACCGATCACGCCGTGAGCGATGCGCTCCACGCCGAGGCCCAGCGCCTCTTCGACGTTGGACGGCCCGCCCGCCTCTCCCGCGTGGCACGTGAGCCTCAGCCCGGCCGCTCGCGCGGCCTCGAACGCGGGCCGCTGGGGCGCCGCCGGGTAGCGAATCTCGTCTCCCGCAAGGTCGAACCCGACGACTCCGCGTCCGGCGAACTGGCCCGCCTGCCGCGCCAGCGTCACGTTGTCCTCGACTGGGTGATGGCGCATCGCGCAAACGATCGCGACTGCTCGCAGAGGCGACGCGGCAAGTCCCCGCAGGACCGCCTCGATGACCTCGGGCACGGTCAAGCCGTTGCGCAGATGGAGGCGGGGCGCCCATCGCACCTCGAGGTAGTCGATATTGTCTGCGGCCGAATCGATGCCGAGCTCCAGCGCCGCCCGCTCGAGCGCGCCCACGGTCTGCAGGACCGCGATCGCGTCGTCGAAGTAGGAGATGTAGACGGCCTGCGATGGACAATCCTCCGGCGCCGTCACGCGCAGCGGCCGCCTCAGGTCAAGCCCCTGCTCGGTGGCAAGCTCCTCGGCCGTCGAAGGACGCACCGCACCGTCGAGGTGGCAGTGCAGCTCGGCCTTAACCCAGCCTTTGTATTTGCCTATGACAGCGAGTAGATGCCGGGCAGCTCGCGGTAAAGCCCGGCGTAGTCGAGGCCGTACCCGATGACGAACTTGTCGGGGATGACGAACCCCGTGAAATCGATCGGCACCTCGACCTCGCGGCGCGCGGGCCGGTCGAGCATTGCCGCCAGGCGGAGCGACGCCGGGCCCAGCTTGTTGAGCCGCTTCGCGATGGCGCCGATGGTGCGCCCCGAGTCGACGATGTCCTCCACCAGCAGCACATGGCGCCCAACGAGCGGCCCCTCGACCATGTGGGCCAGCCGAAGCCGGCCGCCGGTGGTTCCCGACCCGTAGCTCGCCGCGCGCATGAACTCGAGCTCCGCGGGGATGGTCAGGCTGCGCAACAAATCAGCTGCGAAGACTGTGGCGCCCTTGAGGATGACGATCATCACCAGGGGCGTGTCGATGTCCGCATAGGTCTCGGAGACCTGCTTGCCCAGCTCGCGCACGCGCTTTCGGATACGTGCCGCCGAGATCATCGCCTTCGCATCGCCGCGCACCGAAATCGGAGGTTTCTTGGTCATGACCTCAGACATTCGGGTACAGCTTAGTAATTCCCGTCACACCCCAATCGGGTGCCAGATCGTCTTCATCTCCATGAATGCTGTGACGAGGTGGGGGCTGCGCTCGCCCGCCGGCAGCTTGACCACGCGCTTCACGTTGTCGGCCGCCGCAGCCTCGACCGTACCGACTTCATCGGGCGTGCAGCCGCTGACATCGATCGCGTTCACATCCATGTGTGACGCGAGCCATGGCAGCAACTCCTGGCGCTGGCCGCTGAGCACGTTGACCACGCCCGAGGGAAAGTCGCTGGTCGCAAGCACTTCCGCGAGCGTCAAAGCCGGCAGCGGTCGATCCTGTGGCGCCAGGGCGACAACCACGTTGCCGCCACACAGCGCAGGCGCGAGCCGGCGCACCAGCCCGGCAAGGGCAGGCTCGTCCGGCGCGACGATGCCGACGACGCCGGTGGGCTCAGGGATCGTGAAGTTGAAGTACGGGCCGCTCACCGGATTGACGGTGCCGGTGACCTGCGCCAGCTTGTCGGTCCAGCCCGCATACCAGACGAGGACCTCGACCGTCTCGTCCAGCTCGGCGCGTGCTTTCCTGCCGCCGCCCAGCAGCACCTCGAACTCCGCGCGTCGCGCGTCGAGCATCTCAGCCGCGCGGTAGAGGATTTGGCCGCGATTCATCGCGGTGCGCGCGGACCAGCCTGCGAAAGCCGTGCGCGCGGCGCGAACCGCATCACGAAGATCTTTGCGCGAGCCGCGCGGCACGTTCACCGAGCCGTCCGGCCTGTAGGCGCGGCCTGACTCCGACCGCACGAACTCGCCGCCGACGTACTGCTTGTACGTCTTGCGCACACCGACCTTGTCGCCGTTTTTTCCGGCCACTAGACCAGCTCCAGGTATGGCAGCAGTCCATGCACGCCGCCCTCGCGACCGTATCCCGACTCCTTGTAGCCGCCGAACGGCGAGGTCGGGTCGAAGCGGTTGAAGGTGTTGGCCCACACGACCCCGGCGCGCATGCGCTCGGCCAGCCACAGGATCCGCGAGCCCTTGTCGGTCCACACGCCCGCGGACAGGCCGTACGGCGTGTTGTTGGCTTTTTCGACCGCTTCGGCGGGCGTGCGGAAGGTGAGCACGGACAGCACGGGCCCGAAGATCTCCTCGCGCGCGATCCTGTAGGACTGCGAAACGTTGGTGAAGATCGTCGGCGGGAACCAGAAGCCGCGCTCAGGGAGCTCGCATTTGGGTTGGTACATCTCCGCCCCTTCCTCGATGCCTGACTCGACGAGGCCCTGGATCTTTTCGAGCTGGGCCTTTGAGTTGATGGCGCCGATGTCGGTGTTCTTGTCCAGCGGATCGCCAAGTCGCAGCGTCGACAGGCGCTGCTTCAGCTTTTCCAGCAATGGCTGGGCGATCGACTCTTGCACCAGCAGCCGGCTGCCTGCGCAGCACACGTGGCCCTGGTTGAAGTAAATGCCATTGACGATGCCCTCGACGGCCTGGTCGAGAGGCGCGTCTTCGAAAACAATGTTCGCCGCCTTGCCGCCGAGCTCCAAGCTGAGATGCTTGCCGCTCCCGGCAAGCGAGCGCTGGATTAGCTTGCCGACCTCGGTCGAGCCCGTGAACGCCACCTTCTTGACGCCCGGATGCGAGACCAGGAGCGAGCCGGTCTTGCCCGCCCCGGTGATGATGTTGACGACTCCTGGGGGCAGCTCGGCCTGCTGGCAGATCTCGGCGAACAGCAGCGCGGAAAGAGGCGTGGTCTCGGCCGGCTTCAGCACAACCGTGTTGCCCGTGGCCAGGGCGGGGGCGATCTTCCACGCCAGCATCAACAGCGGAAAGTTCCACGGGATCACCTGGCCCGCGACTCCCAGCGGGCGTGGGCGCCGGTTCGGGAAAGCCCACTCGAGCTTGTCAGCCCAGCCTGCGTAATAGAAGAAGTGCGCGGCGCTCAGCGGAATGTCGACGTCACGCGACTCCTTGATCGGCTTGCCACCGTCCATCGTCTCGACGACCGCTAGCTCGCGCGCCCTCTCTTGCAGGAGGCGCGAGATCCGGAACAGGTAGCGGGACCGGCGCGATGGCGCCATCCGTGACCACGACGTGAGGGCGGTGGTGGCAGCGGACACCGCTTTCCCGACGTCGACGGCATCTGCCTCGGCCACCTCCGCGAGCTTCTGCTCGGTCGCCGGGTTGATGGTCGGAAATCGCTTCTTGCTGTGAGGCTCGACCATCTTGCCGCCGATGAACAGGCCATAGCGCGGCTGGATGCGTACGTGGTCGATCGCTTCCGGGGCGGGGGCGTACTCGAAAGTCTGCCTGGCGAGGTCGGCCGCCTGTCGCTTGGTGATCGCCATCAGTCGATGGTGAAGTAATCGGGCGACTGGTACACGCCGCTGCGCTCCTTTTCGATCTGCATGAGGACATCGTTGAGCAGCGTCGACGCACCCAGGCGGAAACGCTCCGGGGTCATCCATTCCGCCCCCAGGGTTTCGTACAGGATCACGAGGTATGCGATGGCTTGCTTGGAGGTACGGATGCCGCCCGCCGCCTTGAACCCGACCACGCGACCCGTCTCGCGCTTGAAATCGCGGATCGCCTCCATCATGACCAGGCTCACCGGCAGTGTCGCCGCCGGCTGGACCTTGCCGGTCGAGGTCTTGATGAAATCGGCGCCCGCCGCCATCGCGAGGAAGCTGGCTCGGCGCACGCCGTCATAGGTGCCGAGCTCCCCGGTCTCGAGGATCACCTTGAGGTGGGCCGATCCGCAGCCCTCTTTGACGGCCACGATCTCGTCGTAGACCTTCTGGTAGTCGCCGGATAGGAAGGCGCCCCTGTCGATGACCATGTCGATCTCGTCCGCGCCGGCGGAAACCGCGTCCCTGGTCTCGGCCAGCTTGATCGAGAGGAAGCTCTGCCCGGACGGAAACGCCGTCGCGACGGAGGCGACCCTGACGCCTGACCCGCGCAGGCGTTCGCGCGCTTCGGCGACCCGCGCCGGATAGACGCAGATGGCGGCCACCGACGGGATGGCGGCATCCCCTGGCTTGGGGCGGATCGCTTTGGCTGAAAGCGCAGCCACCTTGCCTGGCGTGTCGGACCCTTCCAGGGTGGTGAGGTCCATGCAGCGGATGGCAAGGTCGAGCGCCCACAGCTTCGACGACTTCTTGATTGATCGCTTGGCCAGGGATGCGGCACGCTCGTCGGCGCCCACCTCGTCAACGCTGCGCACGCCTCGCATCAACGAGCCGAGATGAGAAAGAGAGAGGGCGGTGGCCACTCTTGGGATTATGCGCCCGGTCGGAGCGCGCTTTCGACCGCGTCGAGGCTGCGGTTAGACCCGGCAGCCGCCTGCCGTCGGATGTGACACAGGAGCTCCGTGCGCATGCCTTCCCACCGGAACCGGCGGAGCAGCGCTCGTCGGATTTCCATGACACCCCCGGTTCGGATGGGAACCGGTTGGGGGCGGAGTGATGGCTGTGGATGCGGGTGGGTGGACGCCGACGGTTGGGTCTGCCCCGGCGGGATGGTCAGCCGTCTGCAGGCTTGACGTATCAACCGACTCTGGCGTTGACAACAGCGCTGTAGGTTGCGGCAAGCCAAGGCTCGGTGCTCCGGCGAGCGCTGGAGCCAGTGCGGTAGCCGGCGACCGTGTGGGCCCAGCTGAGTCTGGGACGACGGCGGTCAGCGCGACGGCCGCCGCAGCCACGGCGCTGATGGCCACGGTCGAGGCGACCTTTTGCGGCCAGTCCGTAGCGGCAAAGCGGTCGAGCCTGTGGGCTTGAGCAACCAGGTAGCCGGCGCCCAACAAGACCATCGCCGACAGCCAGTTCTTGGTGCGGCTGACATAAGCGTCGAGTCGCTTTAGCGCGACCCACAGGCGGCGCCTGACGGTGCTGACCGAGACCCCCAGGATGGCTGCGATCTCGCGGTTGGTCCGGCCTTCCAGGTAGGCCAGGGTGACAACGCGGCGCTCCTCGGGACTGAGCTCGGCCATGCCTCCGCGAATCGTGTGCCGATCCAGCGCCGACGCTAGCGCCTGCCACTCGCCTGCCGACCCGTGATGGGTTCGGAGGTCGTCGGCCAGCAGCTGCTTGGCGTGGCCGTGACGCCCAAGGCGACGGCGGGGATCGACACCAAAGATGTGATGTCCGCTGGCCAGCCACGAGCGCATGGCATCCAACCGGCCGTGGTCGACGGGCAGCTCCTCTTCGGGAGCCTCCGTTCCCTGGTGCTTAAAAGCTCTCACGCCCATTTGACGGTCATCCCAACCTACCCATGAGATCGATAAATCGATCCCAGAGAGCCTACACCAGGCCTGGACGTCGGGCACGTTTCGAGTCGGGCCGGCCGGGTTTATTAATCCTCCAGCGACCCGTTCGCCCGCCAGCGCGGCAGCTGCTCCGAAATCACCGCGTCCACGGCGTCGACGAACTCCTGGATGTCCCGCTCCTCCATGGGCGTCGACAGGGCACCCATGGCGCGCGGCGCCATCAGGACACCGTGGTTGACCAGGGCCAGGAAGAAGTCACGGGTGATCTTGGGGTTCGAGGTCGCCTTGGTGCGGTAATCGACGACCGGGACGTGGGTGAAATGAATCGCGAGCAAGGAGCCGGCCGCGTTGACCTGCGCGGGCAGGTCATGCGAGGCAAACACTTCGGTCAGCTGGTCTTTGACCCGTGCGCCCTTTCGGTTGAGGCTCTCGTAAACATCAGGGGTGAGTTCTTTCATCGCGGCAAGGCCGGCGGCCATCCCGAGCGGGTTGCCGTTGTAGGTCCCGCCCTGGGGCACGTTCGGCTCGCGCCGCGGGTCCATCAGCTCCATGACGTCAGCGCGACCGCCAAACGCGGCGACCGGAAGGCCGCCGCCGATTATCTTGCCCATCGTCGTCAGGTCGGGAGTGATCCCGTAAAGCTGTTGGGCTCCGCCCGGGGCGACGCGGAGCGAGATGACTTCGTCGAAGATCAGCAGCATCCCGAGCTCGCCGGTCACGGACCGGAGCCGTTCGAGGAACTCCTGGCTCGAAGCGATCACACCGCCCGCGCCGATGATGGGTTCGAGGATCACTGCAGCTACCTGGCCGGCGTGCTCACGGAGGATGCGCTCGGCGGCATCCGGGTTGTTGAACGGGAGCACGACCGTGTCTCTCAGCGCCCACTGCGGGGTGCCGATCGAGTCTGGCCTGGCAATCGGGTGGTCGGCGTCACCCGCGTCCACCGGTGCCGGGTGGGTGCTCACCTCGGCGTAGTCGTGCGTGCCGTGGTAGCCACCTTCGATGCGGGCGATCTTGGGCTTGCCGGTGAAGGCGCGCGCCAGCCGCATCGCGAACATCGTGGCTTCGGTGCCTGAGTTGCAAAAGCGCACCAGCTCGAGGCTTGGCACACGCTCACAAAGCAGGGTTGCGAGCTCCACTTCGATCGGGTTGGCGGCGGCGAAGGCGGTGCCGCGAGCCGCCTGCTTGTGGATCGCCTCAACCACCTTCGGGTGGGCGTGCCCGAGGATCATCGCCGTGTAGTTACCAAGCATGTCTATGCGCTCGGTGCCATCCACGTCCCAGATGCGGCAGCCATCGCCCCTGTCGATGTAGAGCGGATAGGGGTCGAAGTAAGTGGTCGTCCGAGTCGTTCCGCCTGGCATGGCTTTGACGGCGCGGTCGTGCAGCGCGCGGGAGCCGGGCGTGGTCCGGCGGTAATCCTCAGCGGGGTCGACCATCCTGCTGATAGTGCTCGCGTCGGCGTGGTGCCCGCAAGTTGTGGCTTCTGATTGCGTCGTTAGCTGAGGCGGCTCACGCAGGATCGAAGCGGCACCCAACCGAGCACGTAGACCTAGGCAGCACTGGAGATAACTCGAACGATGGCGGCGTCTAAAGCAAGCGGATACTCACGCAATCGCCAGAAAGGCCAGGCAATAGTTCTGGTCGGCCTCCTGATCCTGGTGCTCTTCGCCATGCTGGGTCTGGCCATCGATTCGGGCCGCGCCTATGTCGACCGCCGTGACCAGCAGACCGCAGTCGACGCCGCCGCGCTTGCGGCCGGCGACTGGTACGAGAACTTCCATGACCTCTATGGAAGCACTCTTTCGAACTCGAAGCAGATCTACCAGACCAACCTTCACCTCTACGGCGGCTCGTCTTCCGACGTCACAACGACCACCCTCGTCGGACCCAAGGGCAACCTGCAGCAGGACACCGACGTCGTCACCTATGCCAGCGGCTACACGCTGACCATCGTTGCGACCGACACCCAGTTCAACGGCTACGAGTTCCAGCTGACGTCGACCCATTCGCTGCCATTGGCGTTCATCAGGGTCTTCGGAGGACCGGGTGCGGTCACCATCACCGCCACGGCCACCGCGATCGTCGGCAGCCAACGCCAGACGCCGGCCCTGCTCACCCTGAGCACCGGGAACTGTGCGACTGACTTGAAGGGCTCAACCACCCTCACGATCCTCGGCGACACGTATTCGAACGGCACGGCGTGCGTCGACGCCAACCTGCAGGAGGCGGGCAACTGCTATGGGGCGGCGGGCTCGACCTGCAGCTCGGCCAGCTACTACTGCTACAACTCCACCCCTGGCTTCGTCCCGTATCCGCCGCCCTGCAACCCCGGCGATACGCAGGGCACCGCGGTGGTGCCGGCCCCCTCGCTTCCCGACCCTGCCTATCAGGCGGGCTCGGTTCCCTACTACCCGACGCCGCAAAGCTACAACCAGGACAACCGGGGCACGTGGACCGAGATGCTGCCCGGGTCATACGGTGCCTTCCACCTCACCGGCGGCTCGGCAAGCTGCGCCTTCCTCGATGGGGGCGTCTACTCCTGGACGAACGGCTACTCGTCCGATGCCAGTGGCAGCTTGCTGTCGAACGAGCTGAAGGCGCCGGACGAGCAGGACTACGCCGCGCCAGGCACGACCTCTGTGGCCAACCCTCAGTTCTGGAATCAGAACGGAACCAACTGCGCAGGAGCATTCAACCTGAGTGTCGTGACCGTTGGCGCCGGGCAAGGCATCAAGCACCAGGGCGGCGCGGGGACCTGGGGCGTCGAGCTGACCTCGGTGCGCTACGACCAGTTCGCCGACCCCACCGTGTCGCCAAATCCTTGCTTTGCGGCTCCTGGATGCCGGCGCGAGAGTGCGCCCTCCGCGTGCCAGCAGGTCAGCACCAATGACTCGCAGCCACCTGGCATCGACGTCAACATCACCCGCAACGCGCCGGGCGCGCAGTACTACGACGTCTACGTGAACCCGAACGGCTGCGATGGCAACACCACCAACTTCTCCTTCGTCGGACGGTTCCTCGCGCCGGGATTCACCGACGGCGGCGCTCCCCCCGCTGCCGCCATCGGGCCGTACCCGAGCGGCGCCAACAGGACACTGGTCGGCGGGCAGCTGGGCTGGCCGTGCCCGGCGGCCGCGGTGTCGATCTGCAACCTCGCATACAACAACCTCTCCCCGACCATGCCCTGCTTTGCCGTGAGCCGCGCGAAGCTCTGCCAGGCGCCCGACAGCGAGCTGGCGCCGCAGTGCTTCAGTAGTTGCCCACCGCCTCCAGGCACGCTGTCGCAAGAGAACGCGCCGATGAAGCTGCAGTACGCGCCGGACACCGGCGGCGACGTCGCCAACGAAAACTACTGCGTGCCTTCGGGGAACCCTGGCGATGCGAACTCGCCGTGCGCCGGTGCCAGGGTCACTCCGGGCGCGGTCCAGTTCTACATGCCCGCGGGCTCATGCATGACCCAGAACGCGCAGGGCGCCACTTACGTCTTCGGTGGCGAGCAGTACAACTGGATAGTCGTCTATCAGCCGCCGGCCAACACGTGCTCGAACACGATGAACGGGGGTTCGGCGACACAGTACATCGGAACCATCTACACGCCCGCTGCTGGCTGGACCATCAACGGAGGCAACCGCGCCCCGCTCGCCGGTCAGGTCATCGTCTATACCGCCACCGTCTCCGGCGGAGCCAGCGTCGGTATCGACTTCAACCCCAACTACGCACCCGCCCCTCCTGCCGCGCGACTCATCAACTGAGTCGCAGGGGGGCGGGCGCCGGATGGACGGCCGACTTGACGCCATGCAATGCCCGCCTAGAGCTTGCGGTGGCCGACAAAGAAATCCCTGCCCAGGCCGTCGAGTGCGGCTCGGGGCGTTTTGAGCTCGAACCCGACGTCGCGCAACCACCGCCGCCAGTCGGCGCGAGAGAAGAGTCCGTAGTGGTGTCGGTCATGCTCGACACGCATCCTGCCCCTGCGGTCGCGAATCAGAATCGCAAAGTCAACGAAGTAGCTGGTATCCCTCGGGTCGGGGTCGGTCGTCCATTGCAGGAAACGCACGCTGCCGCGGTCGGTGTCGTTGCCGCCCTGATCGACGTTCTCGAAAAATGTCTCGCGGACGAAGTCGGGGGCGAACAGGGCGGCGCCGCCGGGCCGGCAGTGCACGAAGGCCGTCTTCAGCGCTGCTCGCAGCTCGGCCTCTGTCGTCATGTGGCAGATCGCGTCGTGCACGAACACCGCGTCGAACGTTTGGCCCAGACGCACTGTCCGTATGTCCGCTTCGATGTGCTCACACTCGGGGTTGAGGGCGCGGCTGACCGCCAGCATGTTCGGGGACAGGTCCACTAGCGTCATGGCAAAACGGGACTTGAGGTGAAAGGCGCTGTTGCCCCCGCCCGAACCGAGCTCGAGCACGGTACGCGGTGCGGGGCTGGAGGTCTTCGCCAGCACGCGCGTGAAGAACGTCGCCTCAACCCGGTACTCCTCAGGAGTCGAGAAAGTCGGCCACCACTCAGCTAGCTCTCCGTAGAGCTTCGGCGTCGCCATGGGCGGTTTGTTTCGAGTCATTTACTGAAGTAGATACCCTTCCACCTCCTCCTTGACATTCGGACGGTGCCTCCTGTATTCTTCTAATTAGCTAATTAGCTAGTAGGAAAAATAAGCATGGCAACCGCAACCGATCAACTGAGTGCAACGTTCGCTGCCCTGGCGGATCCAACCCGCCGGGCCATCCTCGCTCGCCTGGCCTCGGGCGAGGCGTCTGTGACGGAGCTGGCTGCGCCATTCGAGCTGAGCCTTCCCGGGGTTTCGAAGCACCTCAAGGTGTTGCAGCGCGCCGGCCTCATCACCCAGGGAAGGAAAGCCCAGTGGCGGCCTTGCCGGCTGGAGCCCGCTCGATTCAAGGCGGTCGCCGACTGGACGGAAGACTATCGCCGGTTCTGGGACGAAAGCTTCGATCGACTCGACGAATATCTGCAGGAAGTAACTAAGGAGAAAAAAGGCGATGAGCGACATTAAGGCTGGCAGAGGAGCAAGCACCATGGCGAAAACCGAATATCAGATCGAACCCGGCAAGCAAGAAATAGTGGTCACGCGTGTTTTCGATGCGCCGAGAGACCTCGTGTTCAAGGCGTGCACAGACCCGAACCTACTCGCCAGGTGGTGGGGGCCAAGGCGATACACGACGACCGTCGACAAGATGGAGGTCAAGCCAGGAGGCCTGTGGCGATTCGTTCAGAAGGACGCTGGCGGCCACGAGTTCGGCTTCCGTGGCGTGTACCACGAAGTCACCGCCTCGCGGCGCACCGTGCAGACCTTCGAGTTCGAGGGAGTACCCGGGCATGTTCTGCTTGACACCGCGACCTTCGAAGATTTCGAGGGCAAGACAAAATTGACGCAGCAGTCGGTCTTCCAGTCGGTCGAGGACCGCGATGGGATGGTCCAATCCGGGATGCAGGGAGGGTCGACCGAGTCAATGGACCGGCTGGAGGAGCTCCTAGCGGAGCTTTTGAAGGAAAAGAGCACGCGGTAGCGCGAACGCCGCTCGATGCTCTGAGCATCCGCGCCGGGGCGCCCACTCGTACGAGCGGTATATAAGGAAGGAGCGATGACAGCTGAGCGGGCGGTTCCAGTGACCGGAGTGTCCGAGCTCGTGCTCGAGCAGAATGACCTCGCCGCGGCGGAGCATTTCTACGCCGAGGTTCTAGGCTTTCCGGTGGTGGAGAGGTGGCACCGCAACGGCGAGGCTGTTTGGGTGATGGCTGGGGATCGGACTCGGATCGGACTGTGGCGGCCGCAGCTCGGCCTGGGCGGCGGCCGCGGCGGAGTACATGTCCACTACGCGATGCAGCTGCCCGCCGACGCTTACGAAGCCGTGATCACGAGGCTTCGAGACCGCGGTCATACCGTCCTCGATCACGACCACTCGGCCTATGCGTATGGTCGCGGACGCGCCGCTTACGTGACCGACCCGGGCGGACACGTCGTGGAGTTTTGGACGTGGGATGTGGCCGGCCACTTGAGCGAGCTCGCCGCCGGCGAGTCGCCGGGCTCGCACTGACCATGCCAAAGAAGATGACCGTCGACCAGTTCGTTAAGGCGAGCGTGCCGAATGAATTCAAGCCTGTGGTCGCAGCCATTCGAGCGTTGATGAAAGAGTGCGCTCCCAACGCTAAGGAGGAATTCAGCTACGGCATGGCTGTCTACAAGGGCAAGTCGCTGTTTGCCTGGATCAATCCACCTAAGAACGACGTCACCTTGAGCTTTACACGGGGCGTCAAGATTGAGGACCCTTACGGCTTGCTGCGGGGCACCGCCAAGGCGGGCACAAGGCACGTGAAGATGAAAACCATCGCCGAGCTGAATAAGCCCGCGTTGAAGTACTACATCAAGCAGGCGCTGAAGCTCGACACCAGCTGACGCCTTGAAGGTGACGGCTTGGGCTAGGGCTTCACCGAGCTGCCGCGCACGACGTTGATCAGCTCGCCTGCGAGCCCGATCGAATCCTCGTTCTGAAGGACGCTGTTGTTGAACGTGAATCCACCGAACCCGGCGTCCATGTATTTGCCGATCGCCTCAGCAGCCTGCGGCACGTTGACCGGGGTGATCATCGCGCGGCGCTCAGGCGGGACGCTGGCCAGAATGGCAGCGGCGTCCTTCTCGTTGGCGGCAAGCACCAGACCAACGCCGAGCGTGAGCAGCACTTCGGAGGGATCGCGTTTTACCGCCTCGCAGTGCTCCTCGAAGATTTGCTTCTTGCGCTTCAGCTCGTCGAGACTCGCGGCAAACCAGTGGCCGATGTCGCCGTGCTGCGCGAGCAGCCGCAGCGTTCGCCGCTCACCGGTGCCGCCGATGAGGATCTTCGGACCTCCCGGCTGCACGGGCCTCGGCACGTTGAGGGCGCGGTCGATCTTGTAGTACTTGCCCTCGAACGAGGGTCGGTCCTGCGTGAACATCAGTTTTGCAATCGTCAGTGCCTCATCCAGGCGATCCATGCGCTGCCCGATGGGCGGAAATTCGATGCCATATCCGATGTGCTCGGACTCGTTCCAGGCGGCCCCGATGCCGAGAATGGCTCGGCCTTTGGAGATGACGTCCAGCGTCGTCACCTGCTTGGCAAGCAGCGCGGGGTTGCGGTAGGTCACCCCCGTCACCAGGGTGCCGAGCTGCACGCGTGAGGTCTGAGTCGCGAGCGCGGACAGGGTCGTGTACGCCTCCATCATCGGGTCGGTTTCGGGGCCGATCCCGCCGATTTGATAGAAGTGGTCCATGACGGTGACCAGGCCGAACCCGGCCTTCTCGGCCGCCTGCGCGCTCTTTGCCACACGATCAAACAGTTGGTCGTTGGGGACACCCGAGAACGTGTACTTGGGCATGTGAAAACCAAACAAAGGAGCCATATCTGGAAGAACGCCGCGGCGCGGCCGGGCATTCCCCCGGCGTCGGGAAAATTTCTCATGAACGCGGTGTCGCTACTTCGGATCGGCAGACTTCAGGCCGTCGAGCACCACCGTCCAGCGCTCGATCCGAACCGGCCTCAGCATTCCATTCGCCGCCCAAGGGTCATGGGCCATTCGCTCGAGGATTGCGCTTTCGGATTCCGCTTCGACGACCCAAAGCACGTCCCGCTCGCCTTCGAGCGGACCGGCGAGCAGAATGAATCCTTCGTCAACCAGGACGTCCATGAAGGCGGCGTGCTCATCCCAGCCGGCTTGCTTACGCATGTCGAGGGACCAGTCCCATGGCCGCCACGTTCGACTCGCACCACATAACGAGCCATGCCCCAACAGTAGGGCCTTCCCCGCAGTTGAGAGCGGTATCCTCCTGGCCTTCATGATTGTTCTGCTCGGGTTCTCTACTTACTGGGTGACGCGTCGGGTGAGCTTATCTTCCACGTGACTTAGGAGGACACCAGCACCCTTAGCTCTGCCAGTGAGCTGCGCACCAGCTCGTCCCATCCCAGCTCGTTGGAGGCATCGACCCAGCGGTGGAAGGCAACGTGGAAAACCGCGATGCCCGCCTCGGCGGTCAGGCTTGCGGCCGGGTCGGAGACTCCGCGTTGACGCAGTGTGTCTGCAATCGCCGAGGCCAGCGTAGCCAGCTTGATCAGCTCCCGCTCGCGAAGCTCCGCGTTGGCCGCGATGATCGATTGGCGCCGCATGCTGAAGCCGCGCCGATCCTCGTTGAACGCGGCGCCGGCGGCCAGCAGTCCCGCCGTTACGGCCGCCATCGGCGGAGCGGAAGCAGGCGCCCCTGCCACCGCGCCGACCAGGAGGTCTCGGAGATCATCCGAGCCGGCGAACAGCACTTCCCTCTTGTCCACGAAGTGTCGGAAGAACGTCCGCTCCGTGAGGCCTGCGCGCTGCGCAATCTCCGCCACGGTGGTCTGGTCATAACCGTGCTTGGCGTACAGCTCCAGCGCCGACTGCATCAAGCGCCCGCGCGCGTCGGGACCCCATCGCGTCTCGGGTCAGCCGTGAATCTGGATAGCTAAAACCTTGAAAGGAGGTTCGATCATGCGTGTATTCGTCACCGGGGCGACCGGATTCATCGGTTCCGCTGTCGTCCGCGAGTTGCTTGACGCCGGTCACGATGTGGTTGGCTTGGCGCGGTCCGACCAGGCCGCGGCGGACGTCACCGCCGCCGGTGCGATGGTCCATCGCGGCGAAATCGGCGACCTGGACAGCCTTCGGCGCGGGGCGGCCGAGTCGGACGGCGTCGTTCACACCGCGTTCAACCACGACTTCAGCGTGAGCAGGGTGGAGGCTGCCGCGGCCGACCGGTGTGCAGTCGAAGCCATGGCCGAAGCCCTGGTGGGCACTGACCGGCCAATCGTCATCACCTCGGGCACGGGAGGTCTCTCGCCGGGAAAGCTCGCGACGGAGCAGACGGTTCCCGGATCCGACCTGGTTGGACGGTATGCGGTCGAGGAGACGGCTGTAAGGTTTGTCGGTCGCGGCTTGCGGCCGGCCGTGGTGCGCTTCCCGCCGACGGTTCACGGTCACGGCGACCATGGCTTCATCCCGATGCTCATCGACATCGCCAGGAACAAAGGCGTCTCGGGTTACCCAGGCGAAGGGTTGAACCGCTGGCCGGCGGTGCATAGGCTCGATGCGGCCCGCCTCTTCCGATTGGCCGTGGAGTCGGCGCCGGCCGGTGCTCGGCTACACGGCGTCGGCGATGAGGGCGTGCGGGTGCGCGAGATCGCGGAGATCATCGGCCGAGGGCTGGGCCTGCCTGTCGTCGCCATTCCGACCGACGAGGTGGCCGGCCATTTTGGTTTCCTGGGCGCCTTCTTCGCCTTGGACTGCCCGGCTTCGAGCGTGCTGACGCAGCGGATTCTGGGATGGCATCCGGTGCAGCCAGGACTCATCGCGGATCTCGAGCAAGGCCACTACTTCGAGCTAAGGCCGGTCGCAGCGTCGCGCTGACGGGCAAGGAATGGCCGCTCCTCAGGGAGCGGCCGTTCAACCCTGTCTTGACGCGTAGGTCGACCATCACCACACAGCCAACCCGCTCATGAGTGTGCCGCCGACCCTTCACGTGGTGTGGGCGTCGCGGTCAGCTCGTTGACCTTTCGCATCGTGTTCGCGCTGCGGATGGTGATCTTCTGGTACAGGGGCGTGCCGACGATTCTGTTCATCTGGCTTCTGCCCACGTTCTCGCGATCGACGCGCCAGACGACAGCCCCAGGCGTGAACCTGAGCTCATCGACTCCCGCCTTGATCGGGAGACGGTCAAGGATCCCGCGATCGTCGAGCTCCTTCCACAGCAAAAGGACATAGGTCCGCATCGTTTTGTCGTCGACCCAACTACGTGGAATCGCGTCGACCATTTTCTTCAGGGCCTTGTGGTCCATGACAAGCACCTTGATCGATACGCCCGTGTGCTGCTCGAGCGCCTTCTCGATCCGGGCCGTGAGTTGCTGAACGTCGGATGCTCGAGTCGAGAAGATGACGTTGCCCGAGTTGATGTAGGTCCGCACATCTGACAGACCGAGGGCGGCGAGGGCCTCTTTGATGGCCGCCATCGAAACGATGCCCTTGCCCCCGACGTTCACGCCCCTCAGAAAAGCGGCGTATGTCACTGACGCTGAGTTGTACCGCGGATCAGAGCCTCTCATTCGAACTCGGATTCATGACGCAAACACCTTAGAGAGGCGCCTGGAGGCTCAGGGAATCTCCCGGTCAAGGCGACGAATAAGGTGTGGGAAACCTCGGGCCCATTAGGACGAGGCGAGGGCGGTCGCCGCCGTCCCCGGCCCGCGCCTCCACCGCAACCATGCGGCGGCAAAGATTGGAACCACGATTAACAGGACAACCAGTGAAGTCAGCTGTGCCTGTTTTAGGCCCCACAGGATGACCGGCGTCTCGTAGTCCGTGCGCCAGTAGAAGACGATCAGCTGACTGAGCGGGTAGAGCACCAGGTAGGACAAGCCCAAGATCCCTGAGGGCACTCCTCGATGGCGGAGGTAGAGAAGCACTCCAAGAATGATCAAAGCGCCAACGGCCTCATAGAGATTTGCCGGCTGATACGCAACTCCAAGTTGGGGGGCCATCGACGCGGGGTTCGTGTAGCGGATCGCCCACGGCAGGTTGGACGGGGGCCCAAGAATCTCGCCGTTCATCACATTCCCAAGCCGGCCGATTGGCTGGCCAACCGCGGCGAACAAGACGCCGGCGTCCAGCAGGTCCCAGTAGTTGAGGTGGTGCCGGCGGGCCATCACGACTAGGACGATGAGGACTGCGAAGATGGCCCCGAAGAATGCCATCCCGCCCTCCCAGATCGCAAAAATGTGTTGGGGGTGAGTGAGATACCAGAGCCAGCCCGACTGGACAACGTAGTAGAGACGCGCTCCGATGAGTCCAAATGCTATGGACCAAAAAGCGATGTTGCTGGTCACGGACGGAGGTACACCCTTTCGCGCCAGGTGCCGTGTGGCGACTGCGGTGCCAACGAGAAAGGCGATCGCGTATGCGATTCCGTAGAAGCGGATCTGGAGCGGCCCGATGTGGAAACCCGGCGGAAACGGGTCAGTAATGACGAGGAAAAGAGCCGACACCTCAGATCAAGTCGTGTTGGTTCGGCTGGGCGAGGATCCGAAGGCTCGTCATCATGTACATGACCATTAGAGCCAGCATCGTCCATCACAGCGAGCTCGGATGCTCAGATTAGGAATGGCGCCTTGCCTTCACTACAGGCTTCAGATCGCCCTTCAACGCATCCTCATAGGCGGCCCACAGCACCCCGTACGCCGCCACCAGGCCTTCTGGGTGGGGCTGTCTCAGGGCCACCTCGAAGCGCTTTGTGTATGCATGGTCGCCGAGCTCATCTCGCAGCAAGGCCTGAGTCTGCGCCTCCCATTTCGACGCCGACGCGAGGTCCTGGCGCTTCTCGATCATCAGGCGCCCCCGGTTCATCATCTCCTCCAAGCGTGCGACGAAACCGTGCCGGTCGAATCCCTTCGGCGCCCGCGGCGGCCCCTCGCGGCTTACCGTCTTCCATTGGACCGGGCGGGCGTATGACGGGGCCGATGCGGAGGGGCGCCAGCCGGCGGCTGCCCGCTGTCGGTCGTATGCCGCTCGTTTGGTGCTGTTTGTCAGAACCTCGTGCGCCAAGTTGATCAATTTCGCGTGCTCGAGCGCGTCCGGATGGTTGCCGCGGTCAGGGTGCCAGTACTTGAGCTGCCGCCGCCAGGCGGCGTGCAACTCGGTCTCCGTCGCGTCAGGCGGGACGCCGAGCACGAAGTAGTAGTCGGCTAAGGGACCGCGGTCGTTAGGCGAACCGGCACCTCCTTCGACTCAGATGCAGAACTGGGCTGTCGAGAGCGCAGTCTCGCACGGCGGCCAGGGCTTGTGGCAAGTCGCCTCCCCAGTGGGACAATGGTCATGGCGAGAGCCGTTTTTTGCAACGCTTGGCGAGACTTTACGCACCGCCTTGTAGCTCTGCTCCGTCGCGCTTAACTCCCTCATGCGAGGGACTTGTCACGATTCATCCGGCGGCCCTGGTCGCCGATCAGCCGGAACTTGGCAATTCGTGATGGTGCTCGCGCAATGAGTCGAACCCTGAACCTTGGGATTAAGCGTAGATCGACCATCCTGGTCCTGACGAGTATTCGGCCCTTCGCTGCATTCGCCACGGCTGCGGGCCGGTCACCATGCCCAACCATGATCTGCAGCACAGTCGCGGTTCTGGGCATGTCTGATGAACAACGCAACTGTCCGGTTGGCACAGGCCACTTGTGTAACGATCATGGTGCTGCCATCGTTGCCGTTTTCCATCGGCCAGCCCGCCGAGCCACAAAGGCGGCAATCAGGATCCAAAGAATCTCAAGGCCAAGAAAGATCCGCTCGTAAAGTCCGAAGTCGTTGTGCTGCAGCCGAATCGTGACGATCGCCACCAGACCGGGAGGGATCGCCACCAGCGAAGTAAGCAGTAGTGAAGTACGGGCGCGTCGCCAGGCGGGGTCGGCTCCGAATCGGACGGAGACGATGACAGTGCCGGCGGCGACGGCGAGAAATGCGATCCCGGCTAAAAGAAGGTGGATGCGTCCGGCTGGAGTAGAGGGTGTTCCAACCGGGTTGTCCGGGAAGAACGCCAGCATCGCTGAGCAGACTGCCCATGTGCCGAGCAACGTAAGGCCCGCGCGCGAGCGCGCCTGCCTGCTCGTTGTCCCTGCAATGGCCAGCACTGCGGCTAGCGAGAAAGCGCCTCGGAGTAGGAAGTTGATGTCCATCAGCCAGGCGTTCGGCCCGACTCCGTAATCGCTCTCTGCGTTGTGGAGCAGGCTGTACCAGGGGTCTGCGAACCTCAGCACCACGTCAATGGCCACGTAAGCCAGGGCTCCCACGATCGCCGCCTCCGCCCAGCGGCGGCTATGCGCGTCCCATGTGTCCGGCGTCGTCATGATTGTCAAGCATGCACGAGGCTGTGCCGCGCGCGGTTTCGATGCGCCTCCCGGTGTGGCTGACGTCAGAGGCGTTCGTGATCACCGTGCTCGCCTTGATCAAGCTGACCCTTCATCTAGCGACCAACGGCCTCTACGACTTCCACCGTGACTCGCTCTATTACCTCGACAGTGCACGACACCCGGCATGGGGATACGTCGACTACCCGCCGATCACGCCAATGGTGGCGCGGTTAAGCCTTTGGTTGTTCGGCCCTTCGGTTTGGGGCTTGCGGCTCTGGCCCTCGCTGGCCGGGACCGTGATGGTGGTGCTGGCCGCGCTCATCGCACGCGAGCTCGGGGGCGGGCGCTTCGCCCGCATCTTGGCGGCGGTCGGCGCGTTGACCAGCCCGGTTCTCCTCGGCGCCAACTGGCTCTTCCAAACGGTGACCTTCGACGAGCTCACATGGCTCGTAAGTTTCTGGCTGGCAGCTCGGTTGGTCAGAACTCAAGATCGGCGTCTCTGGCTCGTACTTGGGGTCACGCTCGGTGTGGGCCTCGAGACGAAGTACACGATCGTGGCCCTGATCGCCGGGCTGGCGATTGGGACCTTGCTGACCCCCTTGCGCCGCCACCTCGCCACGCCGTGGCCATGGCTAGGTCTGGGCCTGACCCTGCTGATCTTCCTCCCAAATCTTCTCTGGCAGGTGGCGAACGCCTGGCCGTCGGTGGAATACACGCTCAACCACAAGTCGGCCCAGTCGGTCGACTTTTCGCCGGTGACCTTTCTCACAGAGCAGCTGGCACTGATCGGTCCGCTCGCGATTCCACTTTGGCTCGGGGGGTTGTACTGGCTGCTGTCCGGGCCCGGCAGACGCCTGCTCGGAATCGCAGCTCTGGTGCCATTTGTGGTCTACCTGTTTGTGGGCAAGAGTTACTACATCGGGCCACTCGACCCACTGCTTCTGGCGGCCGGTTCGTGCGGTCTCGAGACATGGACACGGCGTCGCGTCAAATGGCTTCGCCCGGCGACAGTCGTTGCGCTGGTGGCACAGGCGCTGGTCTTGCTGCCTCTTGCACTGCCCCTTCTGCCCGAGGCCACAATGGCGCGGTCGCCGTTGCCTGGAATCCGGAAGGATTTTGCCGATACAGTTGGCTGGCACGACCTGGTCGCGCAGGTTGCCGCTGTCTATGACGCTTTGCCGGCAGGGGAGCGACCTGACGCTGTGATCCTCACCAACAACTACGGCGAAGCCGGTGCCATCAATACGTTCGGCGGCCGCGTGGGTCTCCCAACCGCAGTCAGCGGTGAGCTCACCTACTACTACTGGAAGCCGACCCAGCTCGATGGTCCGGTGATCGTCGTGGGCCTGGATCCGAGCTTCCTGGTCACCCTCTTCAGTGCCTGCTCGCCTGTCGGAACGGTCTCCAATTCCTACGGTCTCCACAACGAAGAGTTCGGCGCTCCCATCTCAGTGTGCCGACAGCCAAGGATGCCGCTGGACCAGTTGTGGCCAAAGTTGAAAGCGTTCCAGTGATGGTGCGGAGTGGCAAGTGGTCACCTCCAGTTCGAGGTGTCAAATTTGGGTCTCAAACGCAGGCTCATTTCATGCGCTTTCACCTTTGGGGCCATGAATTGAGCTGGTTTAGAGCCGCGATAGGGATCAAACAGGCCCGCGCCGCCAGCATCGGCCGTGCACGAGTAGCATTCGACCGATGAGCGAGGGCAACGCCACGCTCAAGGAGGCGTTTCGGCACCACGCCTGGGCGACGCGCCGGCTCCTCGCGTTCTGTGCCCAGCTCCGACCCGAGGAGTTGGCGCAGCCGCGGTCCGCGCCCCTGGCCGGGGTCCACGGGAGCATCCTGGAGACGTTCGACCATATCGTCACCTCGGACGGCGCCTACCTCGGTGCGTTGACCGGCCACCGTTCCGCCTGGGCGATGGACGAGCGCGGCCCGACCTCCGATCTCGGCGAACTGGCGTCGTGGGTCGACGAGGCGGAGGCGCTGTGGATGGGCTTCCTGTCCCTTCCCGACGGCGCCGAGCGCAAGGTGCTCCTCGATGACGGCACATACGAAACGCGCGCGGGCATCGTGACCGCCCAGGCGCTGCACCACGGGAGCGCACACCGCGAGCAGATCTGCGCCATCCTCAGGGACTTTGGCCTGGACCCGCCGGAGATTCAGCCGTGGGACTTTGCCGACGCGACCGGTCGCTCGCGCTGGATCAAGCCCGAGTCGAGGCTGCCTGAACCGCCGCTGCCCTGAGGCGTCGCAGAGCCGCCGGTGCCCGTCGCCGCGGCGAGCGGGTCTCTTAGTCGGCGCGGGATGTCATTTTTGTGGAAGCCTCGGGCCGGGTGTCCAGAGGACTTGCACGTACAGGAGGACGATAGCCCGCTCGCGATCGAGAAGGTGGACGCAACGTTCGCAGAAGGTGGGGTCATCGTCCGACCATCCGCAATTACCGTCAACACCGCCAAGTACTCTGCGCAGCCATTCTCATGTCCCTCCGGCGCGGGAGTGTCAGGCATCAACCAAACCATATGTAAGACTCAGCCGAACCTGATGGGGATCGACTTCGATAGGTCGCACGGTGCTCAGTTCGATGATCAGTCTGCCCAGCCGAGTCAGATCCACCAGCCGGCCCCGCCTGCGCTACGGCGCGAGGATCTCATCGGCCACCTCGACCTCGTCCCCCTTTCCCATCGTCGTACCCCAGGTGGCGTGCTGCTCGCGCGTGCTTACTTTCCGATGAGTACTTCGGTGGCCTTGATGATCACGGTGACCTTGTCGCCGGCCTTTAGCTTCAGCCTCTTGAGCGACCCATCGGTGATCGCTGCAATGACCTTGCCGGCCTTGACCTTGACCTCGACTTCGGCCATGACCGTCCCCGACTTGACGCGAACGATTTGACCTTTCAGTTGATTGCGAGCGCTGAGTTGCATGTTGGACTCCTGTTGATTACGCATGGACTGCAACCTGCAAGCCTGCCTACCGAGCAGGGATCACGCTTGGTAAACCCCCACCTCGGTGGCTTTGAAGGAGAGCCAGACTTCCCCGCCTTCTTCGAGACCCAATTCTCTGAGGGCCGCTGGCGTCACTTCCGCCACGACGGGGACCTCGCCTTCGATGCGGATGCGAACTCGGCCGCCCATTAGCTCAATGCCGGTTATCCGGCCCGGCCAAACATTGCGGGGGCTGCCTTCGGGTCGCTGTCGGTGCAGGGCAACCGCACGCGGGTGGATAACAGCAAAGACGGCGCCGGACTCCGCGCCTACCGCCGCGATCACCGGTCCGCTCGGCAAGCGCACCGCTCCGTGATCGGCCTGTCCCGTGAGCAGATTCACTCCAACCAGGTCAGCGACGTATTGCGATCTCGGGTGCTCGGTGACCTCGGCCGGGCTACCTGTTTGCACCAGCCGGCCGTTCTCGATGACCACCAAGCGGTCGGCGAGTGCCGCGGCTTCGAGCGGGTCGTGTGTGACGACGAGGCGGAGGCCTGGGAACGAAGCCAGGTGGTGTTTGAGGTCGCGGCGAACCTCGGCCCGAGTTGTTACATCCAATGCGGCCAACGGCTCATCCAGTAAAAGAAGGCGCGGGTCCGGTGCCAGTGCGCGAGCCAATGCCACGCGCTGACGTTGACCGCCAGACAGCGCATCCGGTTTAGCTTTCGCGTAGCTGCTTAAACCCACGCGATCAAGCCATTCGCCTGCCTTGTGGGCCGCCTCTTGCGGCCGCGCCCCGCGTGAGCGCAGACCGAACGCGACATTGTCAAGAACGCTGAGGTGCGGGAAGAGCAGGTAGTCTTGAAACACGACACCGACCGACCGTCGCTCGGTCGGGACGTACTCCCCGGTGGCCGCGTCCTCGAGAACGCGCCCATCCAGTCGAATGTGGCCGGAGCTGATCGGCACCAGGCCGGCGATCGCTCGAAGCAAGGTGGTCTTGCCCGCCCCGTTCGGGCCAAGCAGCGCCACAACTTCGCCTTCTTCGATATTGAGGCCGATGTCCAGGGCGAGCGCGCCGAGCGTCAATTGAACTGATGCCTCCAGGCTCACGCCGAGCCGAGCCAGCGGTGCCTGAGTGTGATCAAAACCAGAAGGGAAATGAGAAGGAGAACGAGGCTCAGGATGTAAGACGCCTCCTGGTTTGTCTCTAAAAGAAGGTAAACGGCCAGCGGCATCGTCTGGGTGACACCAGGAAAGTTGCCGGCGAACGTGATCGTTGCGCCGAACTCTCCTAGAGCCCGAGCCCAACACAGAACGGCGCCGGCAAAGAGCGAGGGGGCAATGAGCGGCAGCGTTACCCGAGTGAACACCGTCCAGCGTTTTGCGCCCAGCGTGCGTGCCGCTTCCTCGAAGCGACGGTCCATCGATCGCAGGCCGGCCTCCACGGTGATGATCAGGAACGGCATGGCGACGAAGGTCTCCGCCATCACAACGCCGACCGTAGTGAATGGCAGAGTGACGCCGAACGCACTGTCGAGCCAGGCTCCCACCAGCCCTCGCCTGCCGAAGGCCAGCAGAAGGGCAATGCCCCCCACGACCGGAGGCAGCACCATCGGCAGGGTGGTCAGTGCACGGAGCAAGTTCCGGCCCGGAAAGTCAACCCGAGCGAAAACCCAGGCCAGAGGTACCCCGAGGATGAGTCCGATCGCCGTCGATGAAAGCGAAGCGATCAGTGACAGCTTGAGCGCCTCGAGTGTTTCGGGTGCGGTGAGCGATTTGACCGCATCGCCCCACGGGGACCGGACGATCAGGCCGAGGAGAGGCAAGATGAAGAATGCGGCCCCGATCGCCGCCAGAACCGCTACGACGATTGGGACGCGCTCCCGCCTCACTGGGGAATCAGGAAGCTGGGAGGAAGCCAAAAGTCGCCAGCGTCGATTGGCCGGTGGCCGAGAGAACGTAGGCGATGAAGGCGCTGGCAACGCCTGCGTTCTTCGTACCCTTGACGGCAATTATTGGATAGTTCGCTATCACATTTTGGGCGGCCGGGATCGGGACGCCCTGCACCTTACTGCCCGCCGCCTGGACATCGGTCGTATACACGATGGCCGCATCGGCCTCTCCGAGCTCGATCTTGCTGACCACTGATGCGACGTCGGTCTCAAGGCTCCTGGGAGTGACCTTCACGCCCGCCGTCGCCAGGGCTTCGAGGGCGTACTTCCCGGCTGGGACTGTCGGCCCCGCCGAAATGTAGATCAATCCAGGCTTGGCGAGGTCGGCCAGCCCAGTGATGCCTTTTGGGTTCCCGGGCGCGACCACGATTTCGAGCTGGTTGTGCGCGAATACCTGAGAGGTGCCAGTGGTGAAGCCGTCGGTCATCAACTTCGTCATGTTCGTCGTGTCGGCTGAGGCGAAAACGTCAGCCGGCGCACCCTGCACGATCTGCGTGATCAGCGTCGGCGTGCCGGCAAAGTTGAATTGCACGGTGACGCCGGGGTGGGCTGCTTGAAAAGAGGTGCCGAGAGCTTTGAAAGAGGCCGTCAATGACGATGCCGCGAAAACCGAGGCCGTCCCGCTGAGAGCCGTAGTTGAAGGGCTCAGGCTGCTTCCGCAGGCGGTGAGAAGCGCGGCCGCGAGCGCCACCAAAAAGAACCGATTACGCATCCGACCCCTCCCTCAGCCGCGTGGCAGCTCGATGACGACATTGGTTGCTTTCACCGATGCGACGGCTATTAGTCCTGGTTTGAGCCCGAGCTCGTCAACGGACTCGCGAGTGATCAGCGACACGATCCTGTGCGGACCCGCCTGCATCTCGACTTGTGCCGCGACTCCGTCCTTTATCACTCGGGTGATGATGCCGGTGAAGCGGTTGCGGGCCGACTCGCTGACCGCCGCGGGCGAATCAGGGCGCGGCAGTGACGCCATATAGCGAGCAAGCGCAGCTCCGTCGATCTGCCGCTGGCCACCAGCCGACCGCGCAGTTTTGATTTGGCCCGCATCGACTAGGCGCCTCACTGTGTCCGGGCTGACACGGAGTAGGTCCGCCGCTTGCCCGATCCTCAGATGGCTCCCCATTTATTGACACAAACCAGACCGCTTGGAATTCAGGCAGCGGAAACCTTCGAGCGTGACCCGGTCCGAGCCGGCCACGACGAGCTGCCAGCTCCCACCTTTCTCGAGACGCTCCATTGCCTCGGCGGAGGTTGCCGCCGGCCTGATGGTGACACCGGCTGCACGTGCAAGAGCCGGCGCAGGAGCGTCGTCGGGCCGATCGTCAACGTCGTCTCGGTTAACAACCCCGACGAGTGCAGCACCATCCACCAGCAGGGCATCGAGGACGTGGGGATTGGCGCAAATCCCCCGCAGGTCGTCAACCGTCGCCTCTCTTGGCAACGTTTTGGGCCGCGTCCGCGTCAGATCTCGCACAGTTTGGTGCGCGCCTTCCCCAGTCGGCGTGCTGTTTTCGCAGTCCCCTGCCTTCAAGCCGGACAAACCACGCCGAAGTTGCTTCTCCACTCACCAAATATAGCAACTGCCCATCTCTAGGTTGGATTGCTGATAATTCAGTTATGCTTTCGGCTGTATCCAGCATTTGCTAGATATCTGTCTGCGACCAGGCGCGTCCAGACGAGGGACGAGCAGTGCCTGCAAATTTGTCGAGTCCATCGGCGCCTGCAGCCGGTACGTGCAATGAGCGCGCCACTGTGTACAGGGGACAAGCGATTTCATGCGGGAAAACCTCACGCCCCAATGAGTGACTACTTGTTGATCGAGGACAGGAGCGTGCGCCCGTTCAATCCGCACCGCGGTCGAAGCGCCCTGACCAGATGGTGCAGCGCTGTACGCGACTCGGAATGCCTTACTAGCGACGTTGGCCGAAACGATCGATTCTGGCCCCAGCGTCGCTGCCTGACACCGCCTGGTAGGGGGAGGTCTCGTCTTCAGGAACGAAGATCGAGTGCAGGAGAGGGACCGGCGTTCACTCGCGGGTGAGAAGGTCCGCTACCTCGGCAGCATCCGCCGCCCGTTGCCGACCGGCAATGGCCCTCGGACCATGGGCTTCGACCCGGAACTCGACCACGCATTTGACGATAAGTTCGCTCGCTCTAATCGCACCCACTCACAGTGATCGAGTAACAGCCCGTATGGGATTTAGGTTAACCTATAATTATTGAAAGGCATGCGTGTAATTTGTACTAGGGTGGCCTAGGTGGTCCGGGTCCAGCACCGTAGCTCGCTCACCCGTTCTCAGCAGGACTATCTCAAGGCCCTCTACCTTCTGCATGGCGATCAGCGGCCGGTACCGACCGGAGATCTGGCCCAACGCCTGGGCATCTCATCGCCTTCGGTGAGCGAGATGGTCAACCGCCTCTCGACTCAGGGCTTGGTCGAGCACGACCGACATCGCGGTCAGCAGCTGACGCGCGAGGGTAGAAAGGTGGCACTCGAGCTCGTACGGCACCACCGATTGCTTGAGATGTTCCTAGTGCAGGTGCTCGGGTACAGCCTGGACGAGGTGCACGACGAGGCTGAGCGACTCGAGCATGTCATCTCGGAGCGCATGGAGGCGCGCATCTTCGAGCTCCTCGGACGCCCCGAGCTCGACCCCCACGGCCACGCCATCCCGACCCTGACGGGCAAGGTACGGCCGCTTAGCGAGCGCCCGCTCAGCTCGTGCCGCGCCGGCGAGCGCGTGATCGTGCAGGGGGTCTCCGACGAGGACGCCGGGCGCCTGCGTGAGTTGGAGCGCCGCGGCCTTCTGCCCGGGACCCGGATCGAGATCACCAAGGTGAGCGAGTACGAGGGCCCGATTGAGTGTCGGATCAAAGTGCGGCGGGTTAGCATCCCACTCGGCCTTGCACGAGCCGTGTTCGTCGAGGAGGCTGCCAGCGTTGGCCGTTAAGACGGAGCGTCCCGGGACAACGTCGACGGCTGAAGCGAGACCAGAGGGACTACTCAGTCCCGAAGACAGGACCCGCTCAGGCGACCGGCGCCGTGTGCTCGAAGCGCGGCATCGGGGACGGCGCTTCGGATTGCTCTGGCTACTGGTGGGGCCGGGCATTCTGGTACTTCTGGGTGAGAACGACGGGCCCAGCATGCTGTCGTACGCGGCCAGTGGCGCCACCTATGGTATCGGCTTCTTTCTGCCCTTCATCGCGGTCACCTTCGCCGCCGCCGTGGTCGTTCAGGAGATGGCGATGCGGGTCGGGGCTGTCACCCACCGCGGCTACGGAGAGCTGATCTTCCAGCGCTTTGGGGGCTTTTGGGGCTGGCTTTCGGTGATCGACTTGCTCGCGACCAACCTGGTCACCTTGATCACCGAGTTCATCGCCATCCGGGTCGGAATGTCGTTCTTTGGCGTGCCAGCCCCGCTGGCGGTCGGCTCAGGCGTATTGCTGGTCGCCTTCAGCGTGGCCGGCGGTCGCTACTGGCGTTGGGAAAGGATCGCCCTGGGCTTGTCGGTTTTCAACCTACTGTTCGTGGTGGTGGCGGTCATGAGCCGCCCCGATCCCGCCGCGCTCGCCCATGCCTTCGCCACTTGGTCGCCTCTGCCGAGCGGCTCGCTGCAACTGTTCCTGCTCATTCTGGCCTCCAACATCGGCGCCACCGTGACCCCATGGATGGTGTTCTTTCAACAGAGCGCAGTGGTCGACAAAGGCATGACGCCGCGGGATATCCCGCAGGCTCGGATCGATACCATCCTTGGCGGGGTGCTGGCCGCCGCCGCCGGCTGTGGCGCCTTGGTGGCCGCCTCAGTCTTGTTCGTCCATCACGTCGACACTAGCCAGCTCCAGGCTGGTACCGGCTTCGCTCAGGCACTCCAACCTTTCATCGGCTACCCTGGCGCTGCGATCTTCTCGCTCGGCCTTGTCGAGGCCGGCGCTCTCGCCATCATGACCATCTCCGCAAGCACCGCTTATGCGCTGGGCGAAGCTGTCAAGGGTCCCCACAGCTTCAATCGGAAGCTCGGGGATGCAAAGAGTTTCTATGGCTTCAACTTGGGCGTAGCCATCGTTGCCGCCGCCGTGGTCCTCATTCCGGGTGCGCCTCTGCTGTCGATTACGCTCAACGCCAACCTTCTGGCCGTTGTGCTGATGCCTGCCGCACTGGTCTTCCTGATCATGCTCGCCAACGACCGGGAGCTGATGGGCCCGCGCTCCAACCCGAGGTGGCTGAACGGGATCGGCATCGCGGTTGCGATCCTGGTCGGCCTGGCCGGCAGTTCCTACGCCGTGGTCGCGTTCTTTAATGCAGTGGGTTGGCATTTCATAAGTTGAAAATGCAGGACCATCAGCAGCACATTTACCTCGGCGAGCCGGAAGAGGATCTGATCGAGTCTTTGGAGCCTGATCAGCTCGTGATCGAGATGGACAAGCCTGTTTCGCACAGGCGACTGAGTGCCTATACGACGGCCGGCCTCTGGGCGCTACGCCTTTTCCTTCTGACCATCACGGCGATGGTCATCTACGCATTCGTGGCGGGTGTGATCAACACCCCGCGATAGCCTGCGGCCGATTCCGCCTACGTTTGCCGACCGTAGACCTGCGGCGCCTTCCGTGCGGCCCTCGGAAACGCATCGTGGGGGGGCGGTCGGCATGGTCCGGATTGGCGCTTGAGCGGCTCGAGGACCTGGGCATGGTGACCGTTGGACGACGAACGCAAAGCCACCATCGTGTCCAACCTCCTCATCGTTCTCTGTAGCGACCGGCCGGGCGCCAGGTGTCGACCCACCGCGGCGATCTCGTCAGAGCAGCTTGGCGTTTAGCTTTAGCACGCCCGCCGACCCGCTTCAGCCGGCAGTCGGACTGTTGGAGAATTGAGCTCAGGATGAAGGCAAGCACGAGCGATTCCCTGAAAGATCCGTCCAGCTCTCGGCAGATCGATGCCAAGATCAAGTCGCTCGGTGATTGGCGAGGCAAGGCGCTGTCACAGCTTCGCGCCTTAATCAAACAAGCCGACGCCCGCATGGTCGAAGAGGTGAAGTGGAAAAAGCCCAGCAACCCGGCGGGAGTACCCGTCTGGTCTCATGACGGAATCGTGTGCATAGGGGATGCGCTCAAGAGCGCGGTGAGGCTGACCTTCCCCAAAGGCGCCTCGATGAAGGATTCCAAGGGGCTCTTCAACGCGAGACTAGATAGCAACTCAGTTCGCGCTATCGACTTCCACGACGGTGACGCTGTCCATGAGGCTGCGTTGAAGGCGCTGATTCTCGAAGCTGTGCGGCTGAACACATTCAAAGTGCGCAAGCGATAGCGCCCGAGATCCGCCAGCCGGCACTGGGAGGCTGAGCTCGCTACCAAAGGCGGAGAGCTCGCCTGAGATGCGGAGAAAGTCCTGCCCGTCGTTGCATCCGGCAATTTGACGCGTTGTGAGGCGTTTTCGTGCGTGAAAGAGGTTCTTTCCGCTGTGCGGCACACACTCAATTGATGACAGCGGTCCGCATCAAAGGCACGTCCTGTCGCGCCGGGCAACTCCCGATACACAAATAGTGCTCGCGCAGGGAGTCGGACCCTGAACCTTGGGATTAAGAGACTCCGACAGATCGTCTCCGGGCGTCTCAGAGCATGTCAGCGCGTCTCTGACGTATTCGGGCTATGACGCAGTCGTCTCTAGGCGTCTCCGGATGCCTCACAGAGTCTCCCGGCGAAGCTGTCAACGAAGCTGTCAAATCGGAGGGGGCCGAAGCTCATATAGCGCGAACCGCGCAACAGTCTGCGGCCAACAGATCAGTCTTGACCATGAGCCTGCCAGCCCCTGATCGATGTTGGCCCAGCCCTGCGATGGACTACTCGAGGGATATCTGTACTCCCCGGCCAGGTGACGTTATTGTGCGACTCAATGGCTGGCTCGAGTTCAGTGACTGGGCAGCGGTTAACGACCTGGATGAAGGTCACGATTGCGTTGCTGGTCGTCTGCGTGTTGACGCTCGTCATCGAGGTGCCGATCTGGCTTTACCTGTTGATTAAGCGATACGGAGCTGCCTTCGCGATTGAGCCAGGTGCCATCGAAGCGATTTTTGTGGCGCTGATGATCGTGTTCATCTTTTACGGCGGGCGAGGGATGTGCTGGAGCTATGTAGGAGCCATGGTTGTCGGCATAGTGCATGCCATTTACTCCGCGTCGATCGTGTTGATGGAGCCGTGGGGCGAACCGCTCGGTTACTTCAATTGGCCCGATGCGAAGGCGCTCGGCCTCATCGCAGGTTTCCTCACAGTTTTTGCCAGCACTCCTCGCGATTGCGGCCGCCCTCGCTGTGCTTGAGTTGAGGGAACGAGCTCCCAGCTAAGTCGCAGCGCCCAAGGTGGAAAAGGGTTGTCCCGGATTAGACGCTCAGATTTACGATCTGGTGGCCGTAGTTTCCGTAACGCGAACCAACCAACGGTGATGGGTCGGCCAATCAGCCTCGGTGTGCCCGACGCTCGCGCGAGGGCTCACGGCGCTCAAGCCGAGCCACGGCGGATTCGAGCACCGACTTCATAAGCGTCTGGTATGGCACACCGGCTCGCTTCGCCTGCCTCTTCAGCCGTTCAAGCAGATCGTTTGGAACGCGAAGAGAGACAGCGACCGTTCGCGGCCTCTCGGAGAACAGTGCATCGACGTGCTCATCGAACTCCTCATCGGACATGTCCTCGAACGGATCAGTCCACTTCGTGGCCGTAGTCATCGGTAGTACCTCCTAGCCGCGCGTCGGCCGGCCTGGCGCGCATGGACGGGGAAGCGGCCGGCCGGGTGGTCGACCCACACTGCCACCAGCAAACGACCCTTCAGAGTTGCGCCAACCACCGTGTGATAGGTCACGCCCGAACGGACCTCGGTAGACTCGATACGGTCGGCGTCATTCATGGCCTCGTCGATCTCCTCGCGGCTTAGCCTTCGCTGTGGATGGTCATCCAGCAAGTGGCGGAGGTTCGACGCCTGCCATACCACTGGCCTCGCATCCACTGTCGTCCAGTATATACGATGAAGGGTTGGCTGCATTACAGATCGCATATACCATTGGTGGGCCGTAGTTTCCGTAACGCGAACCAACTGAGCGTCGCCGGTCGCGAGATCAGCCTCAGCGCCTGCGCCGTCGCCCGTAAGCGACCGCTCGATGACGGACGGCCCTTATGACCACCCTCTCCTGTTCGGATGCACCTTCGATCGTGTAGACGATTCGGTAGTTGCCAACCCGAGCCGACCATCGGCCTCTGAGTCGACCTAGCAAGGGCGCTCCGACGGCACGCGGTTCCAGACCCACTCGATCAATCGTGTTCGCGACGGCCTCCCTTACCGAGTCAGGCAGTTTGCGAATGTCGTCGTGAGCCCCTCGTGTGAAAACGAGGTCAGGCAAGCCCTAGCTCGCGCTTGACCTGTTCCCATGGGACCACGCGACCGGCAACGACATCCTCATCGCTCGCCGCAAGATCCGCCATTAGCTTCTGGTCACCAAGGATTTCGAGAGTCTCGATCAGAGAGTCGTACTCGGCCTGGGACATGACGATCGCAGCCGGCCGGCCGTTTCGGGTGATCACGACGTGTTCGTGAACACTTTCAACGTTGTCGAGGAGCTCGGTCAGATGCGTCCGAGCCTCGGTGAAAGGCACCACTTTAGCCATGCACTAACTGTACAGAATTCTGACCGATGTGGTGGGCCTCCTCTTATATAACGCGAACCGGATCGCCGTCACCGGAGCACCGATCCGCCTCCGGAAAGTAAGGAGCCGTTGCTAGAACCCCGCGGCGTGCGAGCGCTGAGCGGTGTGGGCCGAGCGTAAGGCGGGGTGTTATGTGTCAAGGCGGCGGACGCGATGGTCGAGGTAGGTTGGGAGCGCCCCCAGCCTTGCCAAGCTATTAACGCGCGCTAGACCGGGCTAGTAGTTGCTGCGAGCCCGGCACTCTCTTGGCACAATGACTCAGTGCCAAAGAACTACTTCGACGAACGGATAGCGAGGAGTTACGAAGCCAAATGGCCGGAGCTGTTCGAGCCGGCGGTCGTCGACCCAGCTGTGAGCTTCCTCGCCGACCTGGCTGGTTCAGGCGCTGCGCTTGAACTCGGCATAGGAACGGGTCGCATCGCGTTGCCGCTGAGCCAGCGGGGCGTTCGCGTGCGTGGGATTGAACTGTCGCCAGCGATGGTCGCGCAGCTACAGACGAAGCCGGGCGCAGACAACATCGTGGTAACGATCGGCGACTTCGCGAGTACCCGGGTGGACGGATCGTTCAGGCTCGCCTACCTATTGCGCAACACGATCACGAATCTGACCACGCAAGACGCACAGGTTGAGTGCTTCCGCAACGTCACCGCGCATCTGGAACCTGGCGGATGCTTCGTAATCGAGGTTTACATCCCGGAGCTTCAACGTCTCCCTCCTGGCGAGACCATCCACCCGTTCACCGTGACCCCGACGCATCTCGGCTTCGAAGAATATGACGTCGCCACGCAAATCGCCTTCTCCCACCACTACTGGGTGGTGGACGGCCAACTTGAGACGTTCTCGGCGCCGTTTCGCTACGTATGGCCTTCCGAGTTGGATCTGATGGCGCGACTCGCTGGCATGACCTTGCGGGAACGCTGGAGTGACTGGAAGCGTGAGCCCTTCACGCGCGACAGCAGGAGCCACATTTCGGTCTGGGAGAAGACGCCGTAGGTTGGTCACCTCCATTCGCGCTCATCCGCATCGTGTCCCAAGTAAGCGGTGAATTGGTCGTGGGCCGTACTTTCCGTAACGCGAACCGGCCAGGCATCCAAGTCAGTGGCCGGAACCTGAGTCTCAGCTCAAGACCGTCGCCGTGAGCGCCGCATCGCGTCGACCCTTGAAACGAAGTCTTCCGGAGACTGGATCGGTATCCCTCGCCACGGCGACATCCTGAGGAGGTGGTCGTCCGAGCTCACCATGAGGAACGCACCAACGGTTTGAGCAAGCTCCAGGACGCGATTGTCCTCCCAGTCCTCGCAGTCGTTGACTCGGACCTTGGATTCAGCCAACCCACCCGCGCGGCCGACCACGCCAAGCAGGAAGGACTCATATGCATCCACATCGGCTGAGGTGAAGCCGAAAGCACGGCGGAGAACGCGCAAGGTCCCCTGGAGGACATGCCGGCTCAGCCAGAGTTCGAACTCGAATCCTTCGTTCAGGATGGCCAGGGTCATCGCGGAGGCCTCCCCGCGAACTGGTGGAGGCGACTGCCAAAGTTCGGGGTTGGGCTCGGCCACGACTGCGTCCACGAGCACGTTGATATCGACCACGATCGGGATGTGGCGGGGCGACGCCACAGTCAGAAACGCTTGTTAGTCGTCTTCCGGTTCAGCACGTCCCTCACAGCCATGCGCCGTTGAGACGCAGTGGTGATGCCGGCTTCAGCCGCGCGCCTGAGGCCAATCTCGCGGACACTCTCGAACAGTTCCCAATTCTCGAGAGCTTCCATTCGGTCCATCGCTTGGCGGACAAACTCGGTCGGGCTTCCACCTGCCAGGCGCTCGACCATCTGGTCAAACCGAGGGGCCTCTTCTGGCCTGAGGGAGAAACTTCGGCTTACTGCGGTTCTGCTCATGGTTGGCAACCGTTGCTAACATACCACAACCGGTTCGCGTTATGGAAAGCCCGCCGAATTGGAGTGGGCCGCCGTGGACTCAAACCACGTACCTCCGCGCTATAGCGGCTCGACGCTTTGTGCACGAGAACATTCACTCCCGGAGAGGTCGAGCATGGTGCACAGGATTATGGTGGCTTACCAAAACTCGATGCGGCTTGGAACCCGACTACGACGGACTCCAAGGCTGCCCCGGCAAGCAGGACCTTAGTTCATCGTCCTCAAGCATGGCGACGCCACATCGGGGAAATGTCGTGGCGGCCAGCGCGAGGGCCGACGGCCGCGTCGAAGCCGAAGACCAAACCCAAATCACCGAGGTTTCGCTGAAGAAGTCGATTTCGGTGTTGTTGACGACAACGGCTCCTGCTTCCGGGTACCTCGGCCTCGGATTGTTGTTAACCGACTCGACCCTGTAAGTCGTCGCGGTCAGCGTGAGTTGAGTTTTCCCGTTGAGGATTCCGTCCAGGGCCAACCCCGGATCCGGGTTCGCTGTGTGTAGAAGCCAGAAGCCGAGGAGTTGTGCAGGCACCGGCCGCCGCGCGGCGGAGGCCCAAGAGTTGGAGTGGAAGCCGCGGACGGACCGGCGTTTTCGCCGACGAAGCTGATCCACCGCCGCAGGAGGAAGCGACCAAGGCGAGGAGGATGGCGAGCACCCCCGCGACGCCGACGAACGCATCATGTGATTCGCCGTCCCTGAGTTGTACGTTTGCACCGGCGCTGCCGGCCGCCATGGTCCTTGAATGTTAGGGCCGCGTTCGAAACAACTGAGGCAACTTCTCGCGGTGGTGTCCCGCCAAGGATTCGAACTTGGACTGAGATCAAATCGTTGGTGGGCCGCGAAGGACTCCCCCTGGGGAGATGTGATTCGAGCCGGACAGTCTCGATTGGTCCCCGAGTCTCGAGACGAAGCTGGAGAATCTGCGACTCATTCTCAAATAGCGAAGTTCGTCGCGATTAGGTGGCGGGGTTCAACGCGCTCCGTGGTTGAATGTGCCAGGTGAGCGGCGGTCACCATCACTCCTCAGCGCACTACGGCAACAAGGACGCGGTCAGGGCGGTTATCGTTAGTGCCGTTGCCCTCGGTCTAGCGGCTCTAGCGGAGATCACATCCGCGATCTTCAGCGGATCCGCGAGCGTTTTAGCTGATGGCCTCCACAACTCTGGGGATGTCCTGACCAGCTTCATCCTCCTCTTCACTTTCGCGCTCGACCGCCGGCCGGCCACCAGGCGATTCTCGTCAGGCTATGGCCGGTTCGAAGACGTGGCGACGTTGCTGATCATCGTGGTCATCATCGCTACGGCAGCCGTTGCCGCCGCGGAATCTGTGGCCAAGCTCATCTACCCGACGACCTACTCAAACATCCCATTGAGCCTGGGAGCAGCTCTTGTCGGCGTGATCGCCAATCTGGGCGTATCCGAGTACAAGGTCCGGGTCGGCCGCGGCATCGGGTCCGAATCGCTGAAGGCAGACGGTAACCACTCACGGATCGACGCCCTGGTCTCGGCCGGCGCCTTCGTAGGAATTGGACTCGCCGGTCTCGGCCTCAGGCTCGCAGACCCAATCGTCGGCATTTTGATCACCGTCGCCATCGTCTACGTCCTGGCTGGGACTGTGAAGCAGCTCTACTACCGCATGATGGACGCCGTCGATCCGACCATCGTTGACGAGATCACGAATGCCGCCAGATCAGTCAGCGGAGTTCTCGAAGTTAACGATGTGCGCGTGCGCTGGGTTGGGCGTGAGCTGGTCGCTGTGATGCACGTCGCCAGCAATCCCAAGTCGACGCTCGAAGATGCTCATGCCCTTGCCATGCACGTGGAAGACGCGGTGCGCCACGAGGTGCCGGCCGCCCGACTCGACATCCACATGGATCCGGGTACCGCCAAGCACAGGCACGCGGTAGTCGGAACGCCTCTCGATGAAGACCACGGTGGTGACGACGATCACCATCACGACGATTCGCACTCCGGTCATGACCACCATCCGCACAACTAATCGGCGGGGTGTTCACCTGCGTGGCGGCTTCATCTGATGCTCGGCTGTCTTCCTTCCTCGGAGTTGCGGGGCGGCAGTGTACGAAGTTGCGTAAATCCTTGAAGCGCCGGCCGCAGCGTCCCCGGTGAAGCTGTTACACGAGGCTGTCAAATGCCGGCGGGACGAACGAGGAGCCACTCAGTCCGGCATGTGCCAGGCAGGGCGGGAGATGTCCTCGCCAAGGGCAACGCAATGCGCGTAGGGGCCCCGGTCGCGGTCGACGTCTTCATCGACGGGTTCCTGCTCGGGCTGGCCTTCGTCGCCGGCCAAAAGGCTGGAGTCCTGCTCGCCGTCGGGTTCGCGCTCGAGATGCTGTCGCTGGGCCTTGCCACGTGCGCGACCTGTCGTCGTTACGGCTGGTCGGTGGTTCGCACCGTGGGCACGGTGGTTGGCATTGGAGCCTGTTTCTTGGTCGGCGCCGGACCCGCGGCGCGGCCTCTCAGGTCCGTGGTTGGCCGGCGTCACCTCATTTGGCTTGCGGCTCTCCTGTAACTGGTGATAGAAGAGTTGCTTGTTGAAGCTCACGAGGTGAACGAGACGCATCCGGCGACGGCAATGTTCTTCGTCGGCGTCCTGGTCCTCATTAACATCGACGTCATCAGCTAAGCGGCGACTCGGCTTGACCCGGCGGGCGTGAGGGCCACCTTGTTAGTTATTTGTTGAGCGCCGTCCGGTCCGCTATACTCGCCGACCTCAGCTAGCGTCGCGATCCCAGAAGCGTCTCAGCACGAGTTGCAGCAATGGACTTAAGATCAAATTTCGCCAAGCGTTCGGGCGGCCGTCGAATGACCTCGTTGATCATCGCGGCGGTACTCCTTGTCACCTTGTTCTGGGTTCCAGGTTCGATCCAGGTCGCATCGGCGATCTATTGCTATCGGGGTGATCCTCCCGCCGTTTATCAGGCCTGCCTCGCCTACAACCACGGTATTGGGCAGCAGGTCTCCAATCAAAAGCAGCTGCAGAACATTCAAGGGCAGATCCACGACACGGTGGCGCAAATGAATTCCATCGATTCACTCATCAGCAAGCTCCAAACGCAGATCGCCGCTCAGCAAGCGCTGATCGTGGAAACGCAAGGTACGATCGACGCTCTCAGCGGACAGATTCGTGTTGGCCAAGCTGACTTAACGTTTCTGGTGGCAGACACAGCAGAGCGAGACCAGCTTCTAAATCAGAGAATCCGCTACGCGGACGACCAGGGACCCTTCAACGTTCCCAGACTCATCTTTACCGCGACCAGCTTCAACGACTTAGTGAATCGAATGATCGCCGTTCAGCAGATTGCAGCTTCTGATCGGCAGTTGCTCCAGCAACTGCAGGAGCAGCATTCGCAGGTCGCGATTGCAAACACAGCCTTGGGAGTCAAGCGGAGCCAAGTCACAGCCCTCCTGCTGCAGCAGAAGGTAACCAACGCGGACCTGCAGAACAACGTGGCGACACAGACTGCCGCGCTCGCGTTCGAGGCGCAATTGCAGGTCGCACTCAAGGTCCAGTACCAGCAGGAGTTGGCAAACCGTGTGGCGATTGACGCGCAGGTTGCACGCCTTGCACAGCAATATGCCAAAGCAGCTCGAAAGGCCGGCGGTGGGTCGGGCGTGTTCGAATGGCCCCTCCCGGCCTGCGGGCCCAGTTGCATCAGCCAGCCCTTTGGCTGCTCCACGTTCTATCTGGAGATTCCTGATCCTAACTGTCCGTATCCGCACAAGATCCATACAGGAATCGACATCGCAGGGCCCTACGGCGCGCAGATCGTCGCCGCAGATACTGGAGTGGTCTATCTATACCCAGGCAGCATCGGCTACGGAAACCTCGTGGTGATGATTCATGGCAATGGCTACTCGACCTATTACGGGCACACCGCCGGCTACGCGCCGGGTTTGCGTAGCGGCGAGATCGTGCCCCGAGGCACCACGATCGCATTCGAAGGAATGACCGGCTGGGCGACCGGCCCGCATCTGCACTTTGAGATTCGCGTGAACAATGTTTACGAGAACCCCTGCAAATGGCTGGGCTGCTAACTCGAGAGCTGCTACGCATCGGGATTCCGACGTAGCGCAGCGCTTCCCTAGCACGAGTTGGTTCGTTGAGATGAGCTTTCCCTCTCCCAGCTCGCGCCTTCGGTTGACACCTCTTGAGTTTGCGAACGGGGACAGGCTAGGACCGCGCGCCACCCTAGTTCGGGAAACCAAGCTCGCGACTCTTAATGAAACTCAGGGGCCCTTGAGAGGCAACGCCCTCCGCTGTTCAACCATTGCAATTGGCGGCCATGCAGCCGTCCGGAGCCTTGACGAGCTGAGTCATGCAGCCGCCGGACTTCAGCGCTGTACTACCCAGGGCTATATCAGTGAGACACCCACCGGAACCAGCGAATACCAATCACTGCGAACACCACGGTGTAGCCGAAGCTGGCGAAGAGCGCACCCCAACTCTGACCGCTCCAAGCAGTGGCACCCATGGCGGCCGATAGTAACGTCTCGAGACAGCCGCCAGGGGACCAGCGGGACACCAGCTCGACCGTCGTTCCGAGCCGATCTGTATTTCCGAAGACGCTGAGTCCGATCAGCGGTACGTAGAGGAAGCGGCCAGCGGCGTTGAGCGTGTCCGCCGAAGCTATCAGTCCCACAATCGCTTGGCCAATGCTAAGGAAGACGGCAGATCCGAGCAACGCGACCAAGACTGTGAACAGGTAGTCCTGCGGGGGCAGAGTGACACCCACGAAGAGGCCCGCAACCCCGAGAACCACAATCGCCATGACCAGAACCGCGCCGAGTTGCACGATCCAGCGACTGACCATGATCGTCCAGGTCGGGGCCGGTGTCACCCGAAGCCGCTGAAAGACGCCGGTATCGCGGTCGCGCGCGATCGCAAGCGAGTAGCCGACGGTCCCGATCGAGACCAGCCCCACGGTGAGCGCGACGCTGATACGGAACTCGGGACCGCCCAGTGCCGCCGAGCTTTTGCCGAGGCCAGTGGCCACCAACAAGATGAGAGGAAGGGCAAAGGTAATCACCAGAGACATAGGAGCACGCAACTGAGCCGTGCTATCTGCACGTAGGAGAACCTTGAGCGATGACGACCAGGTCGGGACCGCCATCGAGCGACGCTGGGGAACCGTTATGTCGTCAGTCACGCAATTCCCGTCCGGTTAGCGCGATGAAGACGTCCTCCAGAGTGACCTCGCCGTGGGCTGCCTGGCGGACTTTAGGGTCATCGCGATGCGCCGCAATCAGAGCCGCGGGCGTGCCTACCGTCAATATCTTGCCGTGATCCATGATGGCAACGCGATCACAAACTGCCTGCGCCTCCTCCATCGAGTGTGTCGTGAGAAGGATGCTGCGCCCCTCCTTGCGAAAGCGCTCGATCCGGTCCCAGAGCTGGCGCCGGCCCTGCGGGTCGAGCCCCGCGGTGGGCTCGTCGAGCAGCACCAGCGCGGGATCATGGATGGTCGCGATCAGCAGTGAGAATCGTTGCTGCTGACCCCCCGATAACTCGCGAAAGCGCTTGGACACTTCGTTCTGCAGATTGATTTCTCCCAAGAGTTCGCGTATCTGCGACGAAGAGAGGGTGACGCCGTACAGGCCGGCGTACAGTCGCACGATCTCAACAAGCGTGAGACTCGAGTGAAAACTCGTAGCCTGCAGTTGGACTCCGAGCTGGGCCTTGGCTTGCAGCGGGTGAGCGCGGGCGTCGACCTCTCCGATCACTATGTCGCCGGACGTCGGACGCAGGAGTCCTTCGATGGCGCTTAGCGCGCTGGTCTTGCCGGCACCGTTGGGACCCAGAAGTCCGTAGATCTCCCCCTCGCGAACCTCGAGATCGATGCCGTCAACGGCGACAACTGGACCGTAGCTAACGCGCAGCCCGGTGACCCGGAGCGCTGGTGTCACGGCGGGGGCATCCGACTGCGTCGCTGTCAGTGCATCTCCTCGAACAGGGCCCTCTGTCATATTGTTATCAAATTGATAGACTGGCATATCATACGATGTGTCCCAACGGAGGGTAATCGCTTGCGCCGGACAAGATCTGATGTCTTCCCGATAATCGGTGTGGTGGTGTCCGCCGTGCTCATCGTGATCGGCCGTACACAAAGGAACAACCCGGTGGCGATCGCCGGCTTCATCGTGCTGGCGCTATCGGCGGGCCTCTATCTCTACTTGCGGTCGCGATAGCGGAGCCCGAGGTTGAGTGAAGTTGTTGCCCCTCTGCCAGCATCTGATGGCTTAATCCGACCCGTGCATAAAGGAGAAGTCGGGTGCCTGGGGTGAGAAGGAGCGACGTAATCGTCGACATGCCAAGTCCGCCTCTTGAGGAGCGCCGCATTGACGGCCTTGCGGGCTTGCCGACGCTGGTCGTCGGCGTTATGGCTTTCGTCGTCGGGATCGGCATCTTCGGGCAGTCGCTGTCAGAGGTGATCCGGCACCACAGGAACGCTGCTGTCGTGCCTTTCTACGCGGCGGCGCTTGTACTCATCGGGTTGGGAATGGCGGCGATCCGTGGACTCATTGCGGTTGCTCCCGGGGAGGCCCGCGTGGTTCAACTCTTCGGCAGCTACGCCGGCACGATTAGAAGGAGCGGCTTGCGCTGGGTGAACCCACTGTCTAGGCGAATCAAAGTCTCTACGAGGATCCGCAATCATGAGACCGCTCTGGCGAAGGTCAACGATGCTGAAGGCAACCCGATCGAGATCGCCGCAGTAGTGGTCTGGCAAGTCGAAGATACCGCCCGCGCTCTGTTTGACGTCGACAACTTCGTCGAGTTCGTTGCCTTCCAAGCCGAGACCGCCGTCCGGCTGGTCGCAACCAGTTACCCGTATGACACCCACGGCGACGGCGCACCTTCCCTGCTCGACAACGCCGAAGAAATCACCTCCAAGTTGTCAGCCGAGATAGCAGCCCGAGTCCGGCCGGCCGGAGTCAAAGTCATCGAGTCGCGAATAACGCGGCTGGCGTACGCGCCGGAAATCGCCCAGGCGATGCTGAGGCGCCAGCAGGCAAGCGCCGTAGTCGCGGCACGGAAACGGATCGTGGAGGGCGCGGTCGGCATGGTCCAGATGGCGCTTGAGAGGCTCGAGGACCAGGACATCGTGACCCTGGACGACGAGCGCAAAGCCACGATGGTGTCCAACCTGCTCGTCGTCCTTTGTAGCGACCAGGCGACCCAGCCTGTGGTCAACGTAGGATCCCTCTACCAGTGAGGACGCTGGTGAGGGCAGTTTCGGAGCGAAAAAGCCTGCTTCTCAGGCTCGATCCGGCAGTCCACGACGCAGTCGCCAGGTGGGCACATGACGAGTTGCGCAGCAGCAATGCACAGATCGAGTTTCTGTTGCGCAGAGCTCTCATCGACGCTGGGCGCCTGCCAAATGTACTCAGTGCTAAGCGCGCCGCCCGCGGCAACCAGGCGCGGTCGTCGCCTCGACAGCGGGCTGGATGATCGGCTGAGCGGTCGCAGTCCATAGAAGATGGCCGACGCGGCCTGATCGGTGCCAGTCTCCGCCAGGCGCCACCGATGACTGCAATCCATCGGCTCAATGCGCGCAGCGCCAGCGTCGACATCGAGCACACAGACGAAGCTGTCAAAAATCGATCACAAGCGGCGAGAGCGAGAGCTGGACCTCAAGCTGGCCGCCGAGCAAGGGACCAGCTAAGAGCGAGGCCGCCCGCGACAGCAAGCAAAACAGAGACGAGCGAAACTACCAGCCCGGGCTTGGTCGTCATGAGGAAGACCAACCCAGTCAGAATCCCCAAAGACCCGCCCAGTTCCAACGCCAATAAGGGGTCGCGCGTGTGAGCGCGAAGGACATTTGAGATTGGGCCGCTGGTCTCGAGGCTGGCTGCATCCTCAATCCGATGCAGTCGAGGGTTGGTCATTAGCGGACCGATTGGCGCCAGGACAAGGAAGCTCCCAATTGCGACATCGACCCAAGGCGCTCGGAGTAATTGAAAGGTGAGGGCCATGTCGAGACCGGTGATCGCAATCATGAGAACTCCGACGATGACGATCGCGTCAATCGCCGAGATGCGCTCGAGTCCGATTTTGCGAGTGGCCAACAGTGTGGACGTGATCGCGCGCACCTGGTCGGAATTGGTAGCACGGCGCATGGCGGTGACCGCGAGTAACAGGCTCCCATAGCCGACAAAGACAGCGATCGCCCCCATCACATGAACGAACACATCGACGGAATATCTCGACACTCAGCGAGTCACTAGTTGCGGTCCTAGAGCTGGCGACTGGATTCGACCAGCGCCCACAACAAGACCACGAACGTTGAAATCTGAAACGTCGCCCGCAGGCCGTGCCAAAAAGCGAATATATCGAGCTTGCTTTTGAGGATGGCTTCCTCATTCGGCGTCCGTCTGAGGCTGAGCATGATTGGCGCTGCCTTTCCGGTACAGATCGAGTGCGCGACGGTACAGGCGCAGCCCAACAGCAGTGGCAGCATCTCGGCGGACGATGACTTCGTGAAGTAGGTTGCGATCGTGGTGGCTAGTACGAGCAGGACGGCCAGAATGCCGGCTGCAGGGTAAACGACTAGACCATTCCCTAGGTCATTGCCGCGTGCAAAGTTCGCATACGCAACCGATCCGATTCGGTTGCGCGTCGGAAGCTTGACCGCGGCCACATCGAGGCTCGCACCAGCGAGCAGCCCGTGAAATCCCACCGTCACGACCAATAATCCGAACGCCACGCTCACGGGCTGCCCGTCTTCAGGAAGACCATATCGTCAGTATACTTACAACATATGGATGCCTTCAGACTCAAGCTCGGCGCTGAGGCAGAGGCGATTCCTGGGTTCCTGCTGTGGCAGGTCTCTAAGCTCTGGCAACGCCACCTGACGCTTGCGCTTCAGGACCTCAAGCTTCCAAGCACCCAGGCAGTCATATTGGCCAACGTTCTTCGGTTCAGCGAGGAAGGTCGTGCGGCAACGCAAGCGATGTTGTCCGAAGCCGCCAGAGTCGATCGTATGACCGCGTCGCAGTCGCTCCGCTCGCTTGAACTGAAAGGGTACGTCACGCGCGAGACTTCGCCTGGCGACAAGCGCTCCAACCGCGTTGCCCTGACCACCGAGGGGCGCCGTGTCGCGCTAAAGACGATCAAGCGATTGGCCGCCACGCATACGAAATTCTTCAAGCCCGTCGCCGGTGAAACCGAGGCGGTCGTTGGCTACTTGCAGCTGCTGGTAGAGGCCAACAAGTTGGCCTGACACTGGCTGACTGCTTCGATTCCAGCCAATCTCTCTACCGCCGACATCGCACCTGCGCAACCTCAACGTACGGGTTAGTGCTGCGTGCATTCGGGTGACGTCGCACTATCTCAGCCGCCGAGAAGCCGGCTGCCATGAACTCGTCGAGGAAAGGCCGCCTTCCTTAGCTCCGGAGATTCAAGCAAACCAGTCGTCCCGGCTGGGTTCAATGCCGGGCGGTAGCGGCCCCTTGAGGACAAGCTCGGCTGCAAACACCAATCCACCTGGAACAAGCACCCGGGCCAGCTCGCTTAGGATGGCGGCTCGCGCGACGTTCAGGTTGAAGATTCCATTGACGATGGCGACGTCGACGGATCCGGTCTCGGCTGGAATCGCCTCGGCGTCCCCCAGCTTGAACTCAAATGCTCCACGTATGTTCGGATGCGAGGATCAGAGTCTTGAAGCCGTTGTGTAGCATGCGGGCATGACGGAGACCATGGCGTTGGGCCAGGAGCCGCCGATCAGCGAACACCTGGAGGCGATTGTCAGTGGCCGCTTGCGCCAGGCCCTGCTACTGACCGTTGCAATCCTCGTTGTAGAACTTGCCGGTGCGGTCTGGTCCCACTCGCTGGCGCTGTTCTCGGACGCCGGACACGTCACGACCGACATCTTCGCCCTGGGGTTGGCTTGGTTTGCAGTGAAACAGACCGAGCGTCCCGCCGACGAGGTGCGGAGCTACGGCTACCACCGCGCCGGAATCCTCGCGGCGATGACCAACGGGGCGACGCTGATCGTCCTTGTCTTCGTCATCGCTTGGGAGGCAGCTCAGCGGTTCGTGCATCCCGAGCCGGTCCACGGCGGCATCGTGATCATTTCGGCGTTGGTCGGGGTCGGTATCAACGCATATGTTGCTCTGAGCTTTCGCAAGCAGGGCTCGAACCTGAACATTCGCGCCGCGGTCTTGCACGCTGTAGGTGATTTAGTGGCGTCGATCGGAGTGATCGTGGCAGGCATCGTCATCCTGCTCACAGGGTGGCTGTACGCCGACCCTCTCGTCTCAGTGTTCATCGCCGCACTGATTGGCTGGAATGCGCTAAAGATCGTGCGCGAGACCGTCAACATCCTGCTCGAGGGCACGCCACGGGGAATGGACCTGTCGGCGATCCGAAAAGAGATCAGCGCGGTCAAGGGGGTGACCGGATTTCACGATCTGCACGTGTGGTCGATCTCCTCTGAGCACCTGGCCCTCAGCGCTCATGTCGTCGTCGAGGACCAATCGCTCGGTGACTCGGAGCACGTGATGCGGGAACTGGAGTCCAACCTGTGCGAGAAGTTCGACATTGGGCACACGACCATCCAGGTGGAGTTTTGCCATCCATGTGCGGCCGGTGCCGATCATCTGGCTGAGCATAACCACCCCCATTCGAAGCTGGCACGGCTCGCAACCAGTGCGCGTCGGCGCACGCCACTTTCTCGCGCAGCCGACGCACAGGCTTCCTCTTAGTCGCCGACCCCACGTCACAGCGTCGAAGCTGTCATACGCCGACAATCGCCGATCGGGTCTGAGTCTGCGATCTAGGGCGCAACCATGTACTCGGTTGCGCTCTAGTGACTGCCTCCGGACATTTTCGCCGCTGTCATCCACAGGGCTCTTATCCATATGATCTGGTCATGGTGCGTCCTGAAGGCTGGTCCAGACCAGCGAGCGCAAGTCTCGTCCGGGTAATCGCCCGAGAGCCCGGTAGTAGGCCCCGGTCGGAGGGGGAGACCTCTCAGGCTGAGCGGTGCGTCACAAGCCTCCGTGGAGGGAGCAAGAGTTCGGGTCGTAGCAACGTGCGAGTCCTGCAGCCTCGTCAGATAAACAATGGGGAAGCCGAGCCGCTCATGTCACGGCGAAGGCCAGGTCCATCAGGTCCAGTTCGGGACTTTGGGCTGATGGGTTCCCCCGGGGTAGGGGGATCGACACGAACTCAAGGTCTGGGTCGGAACAGGAGAGACCCGTCTGCGCCGCCTTGTCAGCAAAGACCGGTCCTATAAGCCGATGGCGAAAGGGAACGGAGCGCAGCGGGAGTCCGGCGGGGTGGTAGTAGCGCGTGAGAGCGTCAAGCACCCCGACTTTGGTCACGC
>Ga0307373_10000345_pt1 | contig 88317 bp, 78 predicted proteins | sample OX2MG_FD_202534 | JGI IMG/M metagenome (GOLD analysis project Ga0307373, IMG submission 202534) | Soil microbial communities from Risofladan, Vaasa, Finland - OX-2 | ecosystem: Environmental > Terrestrial > Soil > Coastal area > Acid sulfate soil | place: Finland: Risofladan, Vaasa | collected...
TGAACTTCTCGAGTTCCTCGCGCTTCTTGCGCTCTTCGAGCTCGAACAGCCGCGCGCGCAAAATCTTCATCGCCATCGCGCGGTTCTTGTGCTGCGAGCGTTCGTTCTGGCAGGTCACGACGATTCCGCTCGGGAGATGCGTCATCCGCACCGCCGAGTCGGTCTTGTTGACGTGCTGTCCGCCGGCGCCCGAGGCGCGATAGGTGTCGATACGCAGATCGGCGGGATTGATGATCACCTCGATCTTGTCGTCAATCGCGGGGAACACGAACACCGACGCGAACGAGGTATGCCGCCGCGCATTCGCGTCGTATGGCGAGATGCGCACCAGGCGATGGATTCCCGCTTCGGCGCGCAGGTAGCCGTATGCGAACTCGCCTTCGACCTCGAAGGTGGCGCTCTTGATGCCGGCGCCTTCGCCGGGCTGCAGGTCGGCGATTTCGGTCTTGAAGCCGCGCCGTTCGGCCCATCGCAGATAGAGCCGCAGGAGCATCTCGGCCCAGTCCTGCGCTTCCATTCCACCGGCGCCCGGATGAATCGAGACGATAGCGCCCAGCCGATCGAACTCGCCGCCGAGCATCACCTCGAACTCGCGCTGGCGCAGTTCCTCGCGCGCGGAGTCAAGCGCCGCCGCCGCCTCGCGCGCGGCCTCGCTGTCTTCCTTGATGTCCTTGCCGCTTTCGGCGGGAGCTTCCTCGGCCGCCATCTCGAGGAACAGGCGTGCCTCTTCGAGGCGTTTTTTCAGGCGCTCGAAACCGGACAGGCGTTCGCGAATCTGGTCCTGCTCGCGCAGCGCGGCCTGCGCGGTCTCGGGACGATCCCAGAAATCGGGCTTGCTGGATTGTTCGAGAAGCTGGCCGCGGCGGACGGTCAGTCCGGGGACGTCAAAGACGCCTCCCGAGCTTGTCGGCGCGATCCTCGAAATCGGTGAGCTCTTGTCGCATATCGCTGATCATGGGGTTACCTCGCGCGGGCGCAAATGCCTCCGCGAATCGATCATTATGCCACAGATCCCTGCGCGATTTAATGGCTCGCGCGGGAGTGGCCGTTGCGCGCGGCGAGTTGCTCGGCCAGGGCTTCGAGGGGTTTGAGCTTGCGCGGGAAGCGCCATGCGGCGAGCAGTGCGAGTGCGGTCAGGATGAAGCAGAGTTCGGCGAAAACGTCGCCCGCGATCGTGTAGAAGGTCCGCACCGGACGCCATCGGACGACGCCGATCTCGCTGCCGCGCGCGAAGATCGGCGTGCTCTCGGTGATCTCGCCGCTCGGCTTGATAATCGCCGTGATTCCGGTATTGGCCGCGCGAATCATCGGCGCCTTGGTCTCCGCCGATCGCATCGCCGCCATCGCAAGCGACTGGTACGGCGCCGAGCTGCGCCCGTACCAGCCGTCGTTGGTGATGTTGACCAGCACGTCGGCGCCGACTTTGACCTCGCGCCGGGTCAGATCGGGAAACACGCTCTCGTAGCAGATCAGAACGCCGAGCTTGGCGCCGTTAAGCGGGAACAGCGTCCGCTGGGTTCCGGCGAACATGTCGCCGAAGCCGGGCACGACGCGATTGACGATGAAGCCCAGCACCGCGCGGAACGGGACGTATTCGCCGAACGGTACGAGCTGCATCTTGTCGTAGTATGCGATCACCTCGCCGGTGGCCGAAACCAGGTAGGCGCGATTGTAGAAGCCCGGATGGCCGCCCTGCTCGCCGAGCGCGGGTGCGCCGAAGAGGATCGGAACGTCGATCGAGCGGGCGAGCGCGAGCAGCGCGTCACGGTATCCGTCATCAGAAGCGAATTCGGCGGGATAGCGGTCGTCGGGCTGAAACAAGAACGCGGCGGCCGCCTCCGGCCAGACGATCAGGTCGGCGCCGCGCTTTGCGATCGCGATGGTTTCATCCTGGTAGATTTTGAAGCTCTTGGGCAGGAAGCTTGGATCCCATTTCAGGGATTCCGGGATGTCGGCCTGGACCATCGCGGCGCGGATCGTTCCGGCGGGTTTTTCAGTGCGAAGATCGGCCAGCCGCCATGCGCCGAAGCCGAGCACCGCGATCATTGCACCCGTCAGGACCGACAGGCCGAGCGCCTGCTCGCGCGCGGCGCCGCGGCGCAAGACGACCAGGTAGACGACGGTGTTGAAGAACACGATCAGCGCCGAAATTCCGTACACGCCCGTGAATTCGGCGAACTGGATCAGTTCGAGATGCCGGTAGGCCGTGTAGCCGAGCAGATTCCACGGAAAGCCGATCGGAAAATAGGTGCGCAGCCATTCGACCGCGGTCCACGCTATCGGCATCGTGATCGCGATTGAGATTCGCATCCGGCGCGAGACCGCCGCGCCGATCCAAATCGCAAGGCCGCCGAATAACGCCATCACCGCCGCCAGCAGCAGCATCGGCAGAAGCGCCAATTCGAGCCGCACGCCGGCGAAGTCGGTTAGCGGCACCACGATCCAGTACATCGAGATCACATAGCTCGCGAAGCCGGCCAGAAACCCCCACCCGAACACCCGGCCGAGCGGTTCGCCCTCGATTGCATAGAACAGCGGCACAAACGCCACCCACGCGAGGACCGAGAAATCGAATCTCGGAAACGCCATGCCCAGCGCGAGTCCGCTCGCGACGCACAGCGCCGTTCGGTTGAGGAGGCTCGATTGCGTCATGCCGGGTTTCCGAAGAGTTCGCGCAGCGGGATGACGCCGGCGCACGGCGGATGGCCGCCGAAGTGGTCGTAGATCGCGTCCACGTCACGCCAGCTATCGACCAGCGCGGCCGAGCGCCGCGGATCAAGCGGCAGCTCGCCGAGGACGCGCCATTCGCGCTCATGGGTCCAATCCACCGCCGGATTACGATCGATCTCGAGGTTCACGATTCGCCAATGCTCGCGCGGCGCGACAATTTCACGCGCCTCGCGCCACGGCAGATATATCACCGGGCGTGCGCCTTGCGCGAAGGCGTGGCGCCGGTCAATCGCGATTCCGAACGGCTCATAGCGCCGCCGGTTTTTGCGCACCAGGATTGCGCGCAGGTCGGACAGTGCGATATCGAACAGGCATACCGCGGGCGCGCCGCCGCGCACCATCCGGCGCCCGCCGCGAATCGTACCCGCTTCGAGAATCGCGATCAGGTTGTCGAGCGCGCTCGCGGTCTTCGAGGCGCGCGTGAAATGCGTCAGCATCGCGGCCGTATGGAGCTCGCGCCCGCCGCGCTTCATCGCCGCCCCTTGCTTGCGCGCCGAGTGCCGCGTGGCTTCGCGATCCGGCCCGCGATTTCGCGCTCGCGCGCGAACATCCGCTGCGCGTCGCGCATCGAGCGCTCGTGGTCGTAACCGATCAGGTGCAGGATGCCGTGAATCAGCAGCGTGCGCAGGCGTTCGCGGGGAGTGACGCCCTGCGTGCGCGCCTGCGCAAGGGCGGTATCGATCGAGATCACCACGTCGCCCAGGATTGTCGCCGCGTCATCGGCAATCGCGGCGGGGCCGGGCGCGCAAACGCCCGGCTCTTCAAGCTGCGAGAACGAGAGCACGTCGGTCGGCCGGTCCCGGTTTCGGTAGGCAAGGTTGAGCGCCGCGATCGCGGCGTTATCGACGATCATGATTGAAAGCTCGCAGCGCGCAAGACCCAGCGCGCGCAAGATCGCGCTGGCGTCGGAGCGCAGCGCGCTCAAGTGCGGCCGGGCGCGCGCCGTATCGGCTCGCAATGCGACCGCCACCAAAGACCAGCCCCGCTATCTCCCGTTGTGGTCCGGACGCGGCGGCGTGTTGCCGTCGGCGTCAAAGGACTCGTAGGCTAAAATCACCGCGGAGACCAATCGATGGCGGACCACGTCACGGTCGGTGAAGTGGACGAACTTGATACCCTCGGTGGTGGCCAGCACGGTGCGCGCTTCCTTGAGCCCCGAGAGCTTGCCGCTCGGAAGATCGATCTGCGTGATATCGCCGGTGATGACGGCCTTTGAGTTATAGCCGAGCCGGGTCAGGAACATCTTCATCTGCTCGGAGGTCGTGTTCTGCGCTTCGTCCAGGATGATGAACGAATCGTTGAGCGTGCGGCCGCGCATGAAGGCCAGCGGTGCTACTTCGATCGTCCCGCGCTCGAGCATCCGGCGCGCGCGGTCGAAATCGACCATGTCGTGCAGTGCGTCGTAGAGCGGGCGCAGGTAGGGATTTACTTTCTCGGCCAAATCGCCGGGCAGAAAGCCGAGCTTCTCGCCGGCCTCGACGGCGGGCCGGCACAGGACCATCCGCGTGACCTGATTTTTCATCAGCGCGGCCAGCGCCATCGCCATCGCGAGATAGGTTTTCCCGGTCCCCGCGGGTCCGACGCCGAAGACGATATCGTGGGCGCGAATCGCGTCGATATACGCCTTCTGGTTGAGCGACTTGGGGGAGATGACGCGCTTGTGCGCCGAGACGTAGATCGTGTCGAGGAAAATGTCCTTCAGGTCCGCGTTGCGATCGCCGCGCAGGATTCTGAGCGCGTACTCGACGTCGCTGGGATAGACCGGATAGCCGCGCTTGAGCAGATCGTACAGCTCGCCCAGCACCTTTCCCGCCAGAGCCTGCTCGGAATATGGCCCCGAAATTTTAAGCGTGGCGCCAGCGGCGCCGATCCTGATGCCGAGCGCCGTCTCGAGCGTGCGCAGATGCGCATCATGCTGCCCGAGCAAGTCGGTGAACAGGCGCGGATCGTCGAAGTGGAGTTCGAGCGAATCTTGCGAATCGGGATTGGCTACTTCTGAAATCGCCGGGCCTCTTGCGCCGCAATCGCGGCGGTTGCTTCATCCTAGTCGATCGCGCCGCCGATGTGAATCCGCGAAGAAAGCAATCCACAGATTACACAGATTTCACCGATTAAGAGATTCAGAACAGACCTGTGGCCAGCGGCGCAGCGCCGCTGGCCGCGTAATCTGTGAAATCTGTGAAATCTGTGGATTGTTTTCATCTCACCAGCTCGGCGACTTTCCCCAGCGCCGCGTCGAGCTGCGCGGCGTCGCGGCCTCCGGCCTGCGCGAGATCGGGGCGCCCGCCGCCGGTGCCGCCGACGATCGGCGCGATCTGCTTGATAATGTCGCCGGCCTTGACGCGCGCGGTCAGGTCGGGCGTCACCGCAACCAGCAGGGCGACCTTGCCGTCGCCCGTGTCCGAGCCGAGCGCGATCACCGCCGACGGATATTTCTGGCGCATCCGATCGGCCATCTCGCGCAGCGCGCGCGGATCGACGCCGTCGGCGCGGCGGGTGACAATCTTGACGCCGTTCACCTCACGGATCGTTTCATCCGCGGCGGCGGCGCCGCCCGCGCCGGAGGCGAGTTTCTGTTCGAGGGCGCGGAGCTTCTTTTCGAGTTCTTTTTCTCGCGCGAGAATTCTTTCGAGCCGGTCGATCGCGGCGGAATCGCGCGCGCCGAGCTTGCCCGCGATCTCGTCGAGAATCTTTTCCTGGCGGCGGATCGATTCGAGCGCGCCCTGTCCGGTCACCGCCTCGACCCGGCGCACACCGGCGGCGACGCCGGATTCGGCTTCGAGCTTGAAAAATCCCACGTCGCCCGTGCGGGTAACGTGCGTGCCACCGCATAGCTCGACCGAGAAATCTCCCATCCGCACCACGCGGACGACATCGCCGTACTTGTCGCCGAAAAACGCGAGCGCGCCGGCCTTGAGCGCGTCGTCATAGGCCATCTCCTCGACCGTGACGGCGGCATTCTCGCGGATGCGCGCGTTGATGTTTTCTTCAATCGTCAGCAGGCGGTCCGCGCCGACCGGCCCCTGATGCGCGAAATCAAACCGCAGCCGCTCCGGCGACACGAGCGACCCCGCCTGATGGACGCCAGTGCCGAGAATATCGCGCAGCGCGTAGTGCAGGATGTGAGTGGCCGAATGATTGAGCATCGTGGCATCGCGCCGCGCGCGATCGACGGTGAGCTTGACGCGCGCGCCGCGCTCGAACTCACGCGCGTCGCCGCGCAGAAGGCGGCCGACATGGATAATCGAGCCGTCGGCTTTTCGCGTGTCGGTGATTTCGGCGAGCGCGCCGGATTCCGTTTCGATAACGCCGCGGTCGCCGGTCTGGCCGCCGCCTTCGGGATAGAAGGGCGTCTCGGCAACGACGATTCGCACGTCCCCGCCTGAACCGGCTTGTGCACCCAAGACCTCAGACGCTGTTTCGTAAACGCCGTAACCGACGAACTTAGCGGGCTTCAGAATCTCGCCAATCTCTTTGGCTATCGTGTCGGTCGAAACTCCCGGAGCGCCGCGCGCGGCGCGGGCGCGCTCGCGCTGCTCGTCCATCAGGCGGTCGAAGGTCTTGGTATCGACACCGATTCCGTCGCTGCGCAGCACGTCCTCGGTCAGATCGAGCGGGAAGCCGTAGGTGTCGTAGAGCTTGAATGCGACTTCGCCGGAGAGCGTCTTGCCGCCCGATTTCGCAAGGCGCGCGCGCTCCTGCTCGATCAGTTCGAGGCCGCGATCGAGCGTCTCGCCGAAGCGCGCTTCTTCTTCCTGCACCGCCTTCGTGATGCGGCCGGAGTGCTCTGCCAGCTCCGGGTACGCATCTCCCATCGCTATGCGAACAGCGTAACAGACATCAGCGAGAAATGGTCCCGCCACCCCCAAATACCTGCCATGTCGCGCGGCACGTCTTATCAAGCGTCGGACGATATATTCCCGGTCGCTATTTCCGGGCAGAACTCCCTCAGCAATGAGAAAGCTGACCGCTCGCGCGTGGTCTGCGATTGCTCTGTAAGAGATGTCAGACCATTCGTGCGACCCGTAAGCAGGTATGATCGGCGTCGGACTATTTGGCAACTTCGGACGAGCGACCACCACCTTCTCTTCGATCGCATGAATGACGTCCTGGAACAAATCGATCTCGTAATTCCCGAGGAGCTTCCCCGTTTCGAGGCTTTGCAGGGCCGCGGCGACGCGTTCGAGGCCGGTGCCCGTATCGACGCACTTCATCGGCAGGGGAGTCAGCACGCCCGAGGCGTCGCGGTTGTACTGGATGAAGACGAGATTGCCGAGCTCGATAAAGCGCTCGCATCCGTCCACGTTCACCGCGCACGCGACGCCCGGATGGGCCGCGCCGTGGCACGCGGCGGCGCCGCGATCGATATCGATTTCCGAGCATGGGCCGCACGGGCCGGTATCGCCCATTTGCCAGAAATTTTCCTTGTCGCCGAACGACAGGATGCGCTCGGGCGGCAGCACTCCCATCTTGAGCCAGATGCCGCGCGCCTCGTCGTCATCCTGATGCACGGTCGCGTAGAGCAGTTTCGGATCGACGCCCCATACTTTGGTGATCAGCTCCCAGTGCCACGCGATCGCCTCGGTCTTGTAGTAATCGCCGAACGACCAGTTGCCGAGCATCTCGAAGAAGGTGTGATGGTAGGTGTCGCGGCCTACCGCTTCGAGGTCGTTGTGCTTGCCGCTGATGCGCAGGCATTTCTGGCAATCGACCACGCGCTTATCCGGCGGGGTGCGCAGGCCCAGGAAATAGTCCTTGAACGGAACCATCCCGGCGTTGACGAACAGCAGCGTCGGGTCGCCCTTGGGCACCATCGAAAATGAAGGCACGACGGCGTGGCCGCGCTCTTTGAAGAAATCGAGGAACGATTGGCGGATATTGGCGGTAGTCCAGCGCATGAGGTGATCATCTTAGCCAAGCGCGATGCGCCTGCCCACAGGCTGCGGGAGAGCGGGGTGGAGGTGGCATTGTTCGATGGGTTGTCGTTGGGATGCGGGGCCGGTCTTCAATTCAGTGGCGCGGGCGTCCCTGCCCGCGATTGCCTGGCGAGGATGCTGCACACGTGGCGAGTTTCGAGCCCCTCGCGGGCGCGCGATGAATACCATCCACGCGCGGAAATTTGCGTATAGCGGATACGGCCATCGGCAATGGCGGGCAGGGACGCCCGCCCCACTGAGATGGCTGCTGGCGAGGCGTAACCGGCACAGCGCCAGCACTGCCAATCAAGTGCAGAAAACGTTCGGCGGTGTGGGACGCAGGTCAGGATTAGGGCGACTTCGCGGCGGGTGCGGGGCGCGTCGTCACTACGGCGTCCGGATGCGAAGGCACGGCGACGGTCACGCTCGATGCGGCGACGCCCGGCGGCAGGATGACGCCGAGCGAGTACCCGTGGCCGAGCGCCGCGCCGATCGATGCGACTGCTTTGCCGAACGCGTCGTCATCATCCTTGTTAGCCACCGTCGGCACGATGAAAGCCTCGCCCCCGGTCGCATCGGCGAGGCTGTTGATCGCCTTCGCATCGACGCGTTCCATATCGCTGCCGTTCACCACGAACGGGCCGATCGCGATACCGGGCAAGGTCGACGCATTAGGATCGCCGATTCCAATCAGGAACATCCGGACACCGCTGGCTTTGCTCTGCGCGACGAGATCGCTCTGCGTCATCTTGCTGTGGTTGTCGATCCCGTCGGTGATCAGGACGATCGCGCGGTCGGGATAATGCGCGGACTTCTGCTGGTAGGCGATCGCGGTGGCGATGGAGTCGTAGAGAGCGGTTTCGCCGTTCGCGCGCAGCGTCGACAGTCGCTGCACGGCAGCTTGATGATCAGTGGTGAAAGGAAGCAGAAGGTACGGGCGATCCGAGAACGCATAGACCGCGACTTCATCGCAGGGATTTCGCTTGGTCAGAAAACCGCCGAGTGCCTGCTCTACCACCGGCAGCTTGGGGTGCATGCTCCCGGAGGTATCGATCACGATCGCGATCGACTCCGGCGCGGCGCCATCGTCGGCGTGGAAATACGCGATCGGATATGCGCTGGCGCCCGAGTGTACCTCGAAGCCGGCCTGCGTCAGACCGCCGATCGGCTGATGCGCCGCGTCGGTGGCGCTGACGGTGAGCATCGTGAAGCCGAGCTGGCTAACAACGGCGTGCGGCGCGCTCGCGGCGATGGGGCAGAGCTTTAGCGGCGGCGCGGCTGCAGGGGGCGGGTACACGACGCCGGGCGAGAAATTTTTCGCGGCGCCGCATCCGGCGCAGGCCAGAACCGCCGCGATCGAAACCAGTCTGCGCAGGGCAGGCAGCCGCACGTCCGCACTCGTTTCAATACTGACCGTCAGTGGAATGCAGTACCACAACCCGTTTCGCAAGTGGTACTGAGGGCGGACGGCTCGCCGGCGGGATTCTGGATTCCGATGCGCGGCGGCATTTTCCGAGTGCATCGTACCCGCTTGATCGGCGCGGCGTCCGGTTCACAATCTTGGACATGGATAGCGCGCAAGTAATCGGGGCGCCGCGCGCGCCCGCTACCTGGAACGAGTTCATCTTTTCGCGCAAGGGCGATCTGGCGCTGCTGCTCTCGGCCGTGGCGTATGCCCTCGGATGGATCATCCTGCGCCTGACCGCGCTCGCCACCACCGGCGAGATTGTGCTCGCGATGGCGCAGGCGGCGCTGGTCGGAGGGCTGTGCGACTATATCGCGCTCAAGATGATCTTCGAGCGGCGCTGGTATCTGCCGAACTCGGGCGTGCTGCCGCGCAATCGGGTCAAGCTGATCGACGGAATCGCGGTGACGATCGAAAAGGAATGGCTCACGCCCGAGATGATCGGGCGCAAGCTCGGCGAGATGGACCTGGCCGGGCGCGCGGGCGCGTACCTGGAGCAGGTGCGAATCGAGGAGGTGCTGGGCAGCGAGGCGGTCGAGCATCTTATCTCGCGCGCGACCGCGGCGCTCGGGTCGAAGCAGGCGCTCGAGCGGCTCGACGCGATTTTGCGCAAGGTCCTGCCCAAGACCTTCACCCGCATCTATGCCGCCCTCAACAAAGTCGGGGTCCGGCCGCTTAGCGCGCGAATCGTCGCGAATCTGCGCCATCGATTACCCGAGCTGCGCGACGATCCGGAGCTGATGAACACGCTCGAGGGCGCCGTGCACGAACTCGGCGCCGAGCTGCGCAAGCCCGACAGCTTCGCGCATCAAAAGGCCGACGCGATGATGGCGGCGATGGTGCGCAGGGCGGTCGAGGCGAGCCGCGGGCAGATCACGCAGATGGTCAAGGACAACCTGGCGCGGCTGACCGACGACCAGATTCGGTTTCAAATCGAGTCGAAGACGCGCACCCATCTGGACTGGATTCGGGTCAACGGCGGCCTGTTCGGCGCGCTGTTCGGACTGGGCTTCGAGCTGTCACGGCTGGCCGCGTTGCACGGACCGGCGATTATCGCGCGGCTCGAGTCCGTGCGGTGAAAACCGAAACCAAACAATCCACAGATTACACAGATTTCACAGATTGTCCGGGTCGGCGCGCTGCGCGCCGACCCGGACGAATGTCTGGAAATCTCTGAATCAGTGTAATCTGTGGATTATTCTATCCCTTCTTTTTGCCCTGCGGGGCGGGCGCGGGTTCTTCCTCGGGCGGAGGTTCTTCCTCGGCGGCGGCTTCGGGCGCGACAACGGCCTTGAGCGCGAGCTTCTCGCGGATTTTCGCTTCGATCTCGTCGGCGAGATTCGGATTTGCCTTGAGCAGATCGCGCGCGTTCTCGCGCCCCTGGCCGATCCGCTCGCCGTTGTAGGAATACCACGCGCCGAGCTTTTCGATCACGTTCATCTCGGCGCCGATATCGACCAACTCGCCTTCCTTGGAGATTCCCGAACCGTACAGGATGTCGAACTCGGCCTCGCGGAACGGCGGCGCGACCTTGTTCTTGACGACCTTGGTCTTGGTGCGCGAGCCGATGACTTCGGTCGCGGATTTGATCGTGCCGATGCGCCGGATGTCGATACGCACCGAGGCGTAAAACTTCAGCGCGTTGCCGCCGGTGGTGGTTTCCGGATTTCCGAACATCACTCCGATCTTCATCCGGATCTGGTTGATGAACACCACGATAGTGCGCGAGCGTGAGATGATCGAGGTCAGCTTGCGCAGCGCCTGCGACATCAGGCGCGCTTGCAGGCCCATCTGCGGCTCGCCCATCTCGCCTTCGATTTCGGCGCGCGGCACTAAAGCCGCCACCGAGTCGATCACCAGCACGTCGATCGCGCCCGACTGGACGAGAGTCTCGGTGATTTCGAGCGCCTGCTCGCCGTTGTCGGGCTGCGAGATCAGGAGTTCTTCGACCTTGACTCCGAGCTTGCGCGCGTAGGCGGCGTCGAGCGCGTGCTCGGCGTCGATAAACGCGCAGGTGCCGCCGCGTTTCTGCGCCTCGGCGATACATTCGAGCGCCAGCGTGGTCTTGCCCGAGGACTCGGGGCCGTAAATCTCGACCACGCGGCCGCGCGGCAATCCGCCGACGCCCAGCGCGATATCCAGCCCGAGCGAGCCGGTCGAGACCACCGCGATATCGCCGACGATTGCCTGCTCGCCGAGCTTCATGATCGAGCCTTTGCCGAATTGCTTTTCGATTTGGCTCAGCGCCAGATCGAGCGCCTTGCTTTTGATCTCCTGCGCCATCGATAGTCCCCGCGTGCCAACGGCCGAAAGAATTTATGCTGGAGCGGATATTGCCACAAACGCGCGCCAATAGCGCTAGCGCCGCGCAACCCCGCATCCACAGGCCGGAAAGAAAAACCAGGCAATCCACAGATTACACAGATTTCACGGATTAAGAGATTCGGCTCGGCGCGTTGCGCGCCGCGCCGGATAATCTGTGTCATCTGTGTAATCTGTGGATTGTTTTTTCTTTCTCTTCATCTTTCCGCGCGGCCCCAGGCTTCGATCAGCCGCTCGAAGGCGCGCCTCAATTCCGGGTCGCGAATCGGCGGGAGCTCGATCACGTGGCGCACCGCGCGCGGCACGGGCCGCGGCTTGGGCAGGTTGCGCCGCGACAGGCGCCCCGCGATAAAGCGGATATCGCGCACGATATCGTCGCCGATCGTCTCGCGCACGCGCGCCAGGATTTGCGTCTTCATCAGGCTGAGCTCCTGAATCCACATCGCGCCTGAAACTTTAATCACAGCGGTATGGAACCGCAGCGCGACCACCTCGGTGCGCCGGGCGATCGTCTCGCCGGCGATCTCCGGCCACGCGCGCATCAGGCGCGACAAGCCGAACTCGCCCTCGATATCCAGGCGATCCAGAATCGGCTGTAGGGCCGAAGCGATATTGACGATCGGTCGCGAACGTTTCGATGCCATCGCGGGTTCACGATAGCGCGGATCAATCGCGCCTGAAATGACGCGGCGAAATGCGCGTGTCGAGGCTGGCTCCCAGGCAGTCCCGCACCCTGCCGGTAAATTAGCTGCGCTAATTTACCATGATTCGGTTGAAAAGACATACTACGCAAGCGAAGGGTTTACGAAAGGTTATCAACAACCTAATATATGGGTTGTGAACAAGGTCTTCCACACTACATATTGGGTCTTCACACTTGACATCCACCCATTCGAGAGCGCATATTTCCGCCCACGCTGCGGAGTTGCCCGGCCCTATATATGGTGGTGGCAAGCGTACTTGGTGCTGATTTAGCCCAAGGGGCTGGGGACGGTTTTCAACAGGCGTGTAACGAGGCGGAGGTGCGGGCGATGGCGGGTGGGGCGATCGAGTTGGATAAGATGGCGGTAAAGAACACAGAGCGAAATCAACAGCCCCTCGAGCGCAACTCGATCGCGCTTGAGCGCTTCTCTACGAAGCCCGGCGTCGATCCGATGAGCGAAGTCGAGTGGGAGCCGCGCAGCGCCGTGATCTCGGGCGAGGACGGGCGCGTGGTCTTCGAGCAGCGCGATGTCGAGGTTCCGCGCTTCTGGTCGCAGACCGCAACCAACGTCGTCGTCTCGAAATATTTTCGCGGACCGCTCGGCACTCCGCAGCGCGAGCGTTCCGTGCGCCAGCTAATCAGCCGCGTGGTCGAGACGATCGGCCTATGGGGCGATCGCCAGGGCTACTTCGCCTCGACCGACGTGCGCGACACCTTCAAGGCCGAGCTGACTCATCTGCTGCTCAATCAGATGGCGTCGTTCAACAGCCCGGTCTATTTCAACGTCGGTATCGAGCCCAAGCCGCAATGCTCGGCCTGCTTCATTCTGAAGGTCGATGACAACATGGATTCGATCCTCGGCTGGTACCGCAACGAAGGCATGATCTTCAAGGGCGGCTCGGGTTCGGGGGTGAATCTTTCGGCGCTGCGCGGATCGCACGAGAAGCTGTCGTCGGGCGGCACCGCGTCGGGACCGCTGTCTTTCATGAAGGCCGCCGATGCCTCCGCCGGGGTGATCAAATCGGGCGGCAAGACCCGGCGCGCGGCCAAGATGGTGGTGCTCAACGCCGATCATCCCGATATCGAGGACTTCATCAAGTGCAAAGTCGAAGAGGAAAAAAAGGCGTGGGCTCTTATCGACGCGGGCTATGACGGCTCGCTCGACGGGCCGGCCTACGGCTCGGTGTTTTTCCAGAACGCGAACAACTCGGTGCGCGCGACCGACGATTTCATGCGCGCGGTGATCGACGATTCCGCGTGGCAGACGAAGTTCGTCAAGACCGGCGAGACCGCGCACGAATATCGCGCGCGCGATCTGCTGCGGATGATCGCGCAGGCCGCGCACGCCTGCGGCGACCCCGGCATGCAGTTCGACAGCACCGTCAACCTGTGGCACACCTGCCCGGCGTCGGGCCGGATCAACGCCTCGAATCCGTGCAGCGAGTACATGCATCTGGACAACTCGGCGTGCAATCTTTCGTCGCTGAACCTGATGAAGTTTATCGACGAGCGCGGCGAGTTCGACGTGCGCGCGTTTCGCCACGCGGTGGACGTGATGATCACGGCGCAGGACATTATCGTCGATAACTCGTCGTACCCGACCGAAGAGATCGGCGCCAACGCGCACGCCTTCCGCGAACTCGGACTCGGCTATGCGAATCTGGGCGCGCTCCTGATGGCGCTCGGGATGCCGTACGATTCCGACCAGGGCCGCAGCTACGCGGCCGCGATCACGGCGCTGATGACGGGTGAGGCGTACCTCCAGTCGGCGCGCCTTTCCGCGCAGATGGGTCCGTTCGACGGCTACGCGCCGAACCGCGATCCGATGCTCAAAGTTATCGAGCGCCATCGCAGCCACGCCTACCGCCTCGAATCTTCCTACGTTCCCCTCGATCTGCTGGGCGCCGCGCGCGAGGCTTGGGATGACGCGCTGAAGCTCGGCCAGAGCGCGGGCTACCGCAACTCGCAGGCGACGGTGATCGCGCCGACCGGCACTATCGCCTTCATGATGGATTGCGACACCACCGGTATCGAGCCCGATATCGCGCTGGTCAAGTACAAGAAGCTGGTCGGCGGCGGGATGCTCAAGATCGTCAACGGCACCGTGCCGCGCGCGCTCAAACGGCTCGGCTACGACTCCAGGGAAGTACAGGAGATCGTCGAATACCTCGATGACCATGAAACTATCGAGGGCGCTCCGGCGCTCGCCGACGCGCATCTCCCCGTTTTCGATTGCGCGTTCAAGCCGCGCGCGGGTTCGCGCACGATTCATTACAACGGGCATCTCAAGATGATGGGCGCGGTGCAGCCGTTCATCTCGGGCGCGATCTCGAAGACGATCAATATGCCGACCGAGGCGAGCGTCGATGAAGTCGCCGAGGCCTACGTGACCGCGTGGAAGCTCGGGCTGAAGGCGGTGGCGATCTATCGCGACGGCTCCAAGCGGATCCAGCCGCTCAATACCGGCAATAAAGAAGAGCGCGCCGCCGACGCGGTGCGCGCCGTGCAGGTTTCGGCGGCAGCGTATGGCGACGAGTTCCGCACGCGGCGCCGCAAGCTCCCCGATGAGCGCAATTCGATCACGCACAAGTTCGATATCGCCGGCCACGAGGGCTATATCACCGTCGGCAAATTCGACGACGGGACGCCGGGCGAGATTTTCGTGATCATGTCCAAGCAGGGCTCGACGATTTCGGGCCTGATGGATTCCTTCGCGACCGCGATTTCCTACGCGCTGCAATATGGGATGCCGCTGCAGTTCCTGGTGGACAAGTTCGCGCATATCCGGTTCGAGCCGTCGGGCTTCACCAAGAATCCGCAAATCCCGTACGCCAAATCGATCGTCGATTACCTGTTCCGCTGGATGGCGTCGAAGTTCCTCGATGAGGAAGCCAAGCGCGAAGTCGGAATCGTGGTCGATGAAACCAAGGCGCTCGAGCCGCGCACCGGCGCATCGGCGCTCGCCGCCGCTCCGACGGTCGCCAGCCTGCGCGAGGGCAAGGACGCCGGGATGCGCCAGGCATTTATCAATCAGGCGGACGCGCCGCCGTGTCCCGATTGCGGTTCGATAATGGTGCGCAACGGCGCCTGCTACAAATGCATGAACTGCGGCGCCACCAGCGGATGTAGCTGAGGAGGAGGTGCGGCGATGAACGACGGATGGGTGGAAATACGCGAGTCGCGGGCGTTTGGGATGATTGCGCGCGAGCATCGCGCCGCCGCGATGCATCTGTTCGCGATAGTCCGTGGCGACGAGCATGAGCCTGCCCGCGCGTGGATCGAGTGCCGGAAGTGCGCTGCGATTTTCGAGCTTGTTGGCGGTGCGGAATGGTCGATTGTCGAGGAGGACGACGAAGCAGTTATTCGTCCTGATCGCGGACGGCATATCGCCGCCGCGCAGGCGTAGCGAGTTTGGGGCCTCGGAGGTGGTGGGGCGGAGGTTGTAAGGATTGACGGCGCGGGAATACCGGCAGGCGGGGTTGGGGGCGGACGAAAGCTTTAACCCGGTTTCCGGCGCGAACGGGGAGAATCATCGATCGAGGCGGTGAGTTCGGTGATTCCTCCGGGGCCCCCCAAGAATGTGGGGTGGGGTGGCGGATGTGGAGACGGGGAAGGGCGGTGGCAACACCGCCCTTCCGATTTAAGCGCCGGTGGTACCTTACCTATAGCGCCCGCCCGCGCTCCGCAAAATTATCCCAAAATGGGATGATTATTATGGCTAACCTGCTAGACTCGAAAGTGGATAAACGGCAGCTTTGTCCGTCATCGTGAAGGAGGTTGCTCCTTCGACTCCGCTCAGAGTTTGTGAGTTTTTCGGGTTCGGCTCGATTTTGTGTCATCTTGAGCGGAGGCCGCCGCGGCCGGAGTCGAAAGACCCCGAGTGTTTTCTCCGGGGTCCGGAGCCTGCCTTGAGCAACGTCGAAAGGACTCGCGCAGCGCTCGCTCAGGATGACGCAAAACACTAACCTTCAAGAAACTCACAGACTCTGATGACAGTGCCCGCCATATCGCCTAAGCTATCCGCTCGATGGCCGCGAACCTGCTCTTCTTTGGCGATAATCTAAAAGTCCTGCGCGAGAATATCGCGGCCGAGTCGGTCGATCTGGTTTACCTCGATCCGCCGTTCAACTCCGAGCGCGATTATAACGTCCTGTTCAAAGAGCACGGCGCCGAATCCGAAGCGCAAATCCGCGCGTTCGAGGATTACTGGCACTGGGACCTCGAGGCGGAGCGCACCTTCCGCGAGTTGACCGCGGTGGATGCCGAGAGCCGGGGCATTCCGGGGCGGCTGGTGTCGCTGACCGAATCGCTGCGCGCGTTTCTCGGCACCAGCGACATGATGGCGTACCTGGTGATGATGGCGATTCGGCTGGCCGAGTTGCGCCGCGTGCTCAAGCCGACGGGGTCGTTATATCTCCACTGCGACCCCACCGCGAGCCACTATTTGAAACTGATCCTCGATGCGGTTTTCGGTCCGACAAACTTTCGCTCGGAAATTATCTGGAAACGCACGAGCGCACATAGCAGCGCACGGCGGTACGGCCCGATTCACGACACCATTTTTTTCTACACGCGCGCCGATCGATTCACTTGGAATCAGTCCTACCAGCCGTATGAAAAATACTACTTCGATCAATTTTACACGCATTACGATCCGGATGGCCGCCGATGGCGTCGATCTGACCTGACTGGTGCCGGAATTCGACACGGTGAGACCGGAAGGCGCTGGCGGGGAATCGACGTGACTGCCAAAGGGCGCCATTGGTTCGTCCCTCCCCCTCAGTTACAGGCGCTCGACGATGCTGGGAAAATTCACTGGCCCGCAAAGAGCGGCGGGATGCCCATGTTGAAGCGGTATGCCGATGAACAGCCCGGCGTTCCGCTGCAAGACGTGTGGACAGACATTCCTCCACTTCACAATCTTGCGGAGGAACGGATGGGATATCCAACCCAAAAGCCGGCCATTTTGCTCGAGCGCATCATCAGCGCGTCCTCGAATGAGGGTGACGTAGTCCTCGATCCATTCTGCGGATGCGGTACTGCGTTGCACGCCGCCGAGCGATTGAAACGGCGCTGGATCGGCATCGACATTACGCATCTCGCGATCGGCCTCATCCGCAATCGGCTCGACACGGCTTTCCCCGGTATCAAATACGAGGTTCACGGCGTACCGGCCGACGCGGAGGGCGCGCGATCTCTCGCCGAGTCCGATCCCTACGATTTCCAATGGTGGGCGCTGCCGCTCATTGGCGCACGTCCGGTCGCCAATGGCGACCCGGGAGCCAAGCGCGGAAAGAAGGGCATGGATCGCGGAATCGACGGCGTGATTCGGTTCATCGACGACCCGGCCTCGGGCCGCAGCAATCGCATCGTCGTTTCGGTGAAGGCGGGAAAGCATCTGAATCCGGCGATGGTGCGCGATCTGCGCGGAACCATCGAGCGCGAGAAGGTTCCCATCGGCGTGCTGCTCTCGATGAACGAGCCGACGCCGGAGATGCGCTCGGAAGCCGCGAAGGCGGGATTCTGGCATTCCGATTCCTGGGGCCGCGATTATCCGCGCGTGCAGCTTTTGACGATCGAGGAAGTGTTCGGCGGAAAGAAAGTCGAATATCCCGGCCGCGATGTGACGCTGCAACCTGCGCCCGCCGAGGCTGCCATGCGCGAGAATCTGCCGCTTCCGGGGGTCAAGCCGCGCCCGCGCAAGAAGCGCTGACGAAAACACCAACCAGCGCGCCGTTCCGGACACTAAGGAGTCCTGCACAAGATAGTGACACCGACCCGCTCCATCGCGCCACCTCGTGTCATTCCCGCGCGCGTGTCCGGCGTGCGCGAGGAATCTCGGATTGCAGGACCGCGGCGGGCGAAAAGACCGGGATTTCTCGCGCGGCAGCCGGAGCCTGCCCTGAGCAACGTCGAAGGGCGCGGGAATGACACGCCGAGGAATCGAGCAAGATCGGAATTGTCACTATTATATGCAGGTCTCAATAAGGACCCTCACCTAACCTCTCCCTGATGAATAGGGAGAGGGACCAGAGGAAGAGCGAGGGATTAGATTTTGTACTTGAGGTCGAGGGCCAGGTCGCCGGGTACGCGCATCGGGGCGGGTGCAGTCTTCGAAGATGCCGCCCTTGGCGTCGGTTGCGATCTTTCCCGTTGCGTGCGGCTCGCGCATCGTTTGCCGCATCGCGCCGCGCGCGGGTGCTTAGCCGAAATAGTCCTCGGCGCCGATCGCGGCGATGTCGATTTGCTGGATACGGTTGTCGCGCAGCACTTTGAGGTTGATCTGTTCGCCGGGACCGCGGTGGCCCAGTGCGGCGTACATCGCGCGGCGCTCGCTCACCGCGTCGCCATCGATGGACAGCACCAGGTCGCCCTGCTGGAGGCCCGCCTTTTCGCCCGGACCGCCCGGCATCACGTTGGCGATCACCACATGCTCGCGAATCGTGTACGACAGGACGCCCAGCCACGCGCGCGGGCGAGCGCTCACCCGGCGTCCATGCTGGATCAACTCGTCGCGCACCGCGAGCAGGTATTCGCACGGGATGCCCAGGATCGCGCGGCCGAGATCGGCGAAGTTCAGATAGGAAATCGCGATCGCCTGGCCGTGGCGGTTAACCACCGCGCCGCCCGACAGCCCAATCTGGAGGGACGGCGCGGTCACGCATACGCAGCGTTCGAGCATGAACTCCCACACCGCGTCGAACGGACCCAGATAGGTGATCACTCCACAATCCGCGCAGCGCTTTTCGCCGCCGATACTGGCGACCGTGAAAGCCTCGTCCCCGGGCGCGCACGCCTGTGACGATACGAGCGCGAGCGGCGGCAGCGGATGGCCCGCGTCGATACGAATCAGGCCCAGCCCGGTGCTGTAATCCTTGCCGACGATGGTGGCCTGATGCTGATCGCCATTGGGTAGTGTCACGACCACGCTGCGCGCCCCGAGCAGCAGATAGTGGACCGTCGCGATCAGGCCGTCGGGACTGATGATGGTGCCGGTGCCGCGCCGATCGGTGCCAAGGCCGATCGCCGTCGAGACGTGAGTGGCCGGCACCTGCGAATGCACACCGACGGTCGAGCGCAACGCTTTCTCGAGCAATATGACCGGTGCATTCACCGCTTAATTTTTCGCCTCACTTCCCGCGGGTCAGGCTAAGTGCCTTGAGCCCGCGTTTCAACCGCGCGCGCGGGCCCTGGTTCGATCGAAAAAAACAGGCGGCCCGTTTCCGGACCGCCTGTTGACAAATTAGCGATCTAACTACCGGGACTTATTTCCCGCGCGCTGGCGCGGCCACTGCGGGAACCGCGGTCTCGTGCGCGCGCATCGTCAGCACTTGCAGCGCCTCGCCGAGATCGAGCTCGCTGTATTTTTGATTCGAGTACAACGAATCCAGCCGCTTGACAATCTGATCCGGCGTCATGTCAGCCATCGAAAGCTGGCGCGTGGTCTCGTGGATGATCTTAGGCGCGCCTTTCCAGTGAAACATGTTCGCCGCAATCGTCAGACTATCGAGTTGCGTAACGCTGACCTTCATCGCGTCCGAATAGCCGTTCACGTACCCGTCTTTCGCCGACAGGTTCAGCGTGTTCCAGAACGTGCCATCGTGTCCCGCGCTGGTCGCCGCAAACGCGACTGCCCAACTGGCGATGAAACCCAGCAACACACCCAAGCCAAACTTTTTCATCAGAAGATGCCCTTTCCGCGTTCCGATGCGAAATCTTTTAACAGAAATACGTTCCGATCGCAAAATTCGTTACAAAAATTTCGGCGCCAAGACGGCGACTTTCGCTCTATTGTTGAATCTCGATCTCTTCTGGCCGTCTCGAATGCCCGGCGTTCACGCCGCTTTCGAGCCCTCGCCTCCACCGCCACGGCCCCGATACTAGTCTTTCCCGAAGCCCTCGTAAATACCGGGTGCACGGTGCAGTCCCCTCAACCAAACGGTGGGATTGAACCGCTCCTATGCGCGCGACATCATCGCATAGGTGCATAGGTCCGCTCGGTCGCGGAGCCGGAACATGGATTCTGCCGCCAACCAAATCGTCAGCGAAGTAATCGGGTTTATCCAGCAGCCCGAACCGGCGCGTTTTAGCGACCTGGCTTTAAGGGTCTTTCACTTTCAATTAGAGGCTATAGCATCTTATAAGGAATATTGCCATCGATTGGGAATTGACCCCGCCGCGATTCGCTCTGCCGATCAGATTCCGATGGTCAGCACTATTGCCTTCAAGTACGCCGAGCTTGCCCCGCCCGGCGCCGCGCAAACTCCCGGCGCACTCGAGTTCCTGACCAGCGGCACCACGATTGGACGTGATCGCCGCGGACGCCATCTCGTGGAACAGCCCCAGGTGTACCGCGCCTCGGCGATCGCGCATCTTGGCGCGATGCTCTTCCCCGACGGCGCGCGGATGCGCGTCCTTGCGATGCATCCTACGGCGGCGCGGATGCCGGAGTCGTCGCTTTCGGCGATGATTAGCTGGGGTATCGAGGAGTTTGGCCGCGGGCAATCGCGGTGCGTAGCGGATCGCGTCGGCGTCGATCTCGAGGCCGCGATCGCGTTTGCGCGCGAGGCGGCGGCGGCGCGCGAGCCGGTGTGCATCCTCGGAACCACGGCGGCGTTCGCCGCGATGTTCGAGCGGATGGCCGAAGCTGGGCTGCGCCTGGCGATGGCGCCGGGGTCGCGCATGATGGATACCGGCGGGCCGAAGGGCCAGCGAGTCCCGCTATCGCCGGCGCAAGTCGCATCGCGCGCGGTGGAGATGCTGGGAATCGATGCCGACCTGGTGATCAACGAATACGGGATGACGGAGCTGTGCTCGCAGCTCTATGACGCCACCCCCTTCAACTCGCGGTACAGCGCAGCCCCGGGAGCGCGCGTAAAGCTGGCTCCGCCGTGGATGCGGCCGGCCGCGATCGATCCGGCGACGATGCGGCGGCTCGCGGACGGCACGCCGGGGATGCTCGGGTTTATAGATCTGGCCAACGTATGCTCGGTGTGCGCGGTCGTGACCGAGGACCTCGGAATCGTCGAGGGTGGGTCAGTGCGCGTGTTAGGCCGTGCGTCTGGCGCCGGGTCGCGCGGATGCGCGCTCGCGATCGATGCGTTCGAGGCCGCAGCGCACCAATGACAAATCAAGCAATCGACACGGAGCTGCGGGCCGCAATGGCCGGGATGCGCGCGCGGTGCGATGACGCGCAAAACCCCGCGCACGATCCGGTGCGCGCGGCCGGCGCAATCGCGACCGTGCTCGACGAGTGGCGTGCGCCGGGCTCGGCGCCGCGCCGCGCGGTCGCCGAGCGGATTGCGGCGCGCCTGGGCTTTTCGGCGGCGTTGCTGGAGGCGTCGCTCGAGGCCCTGCTGGCGCCGTTTTCGCGCGACGCGCTGATGTCGTTCGCGGCAATCGCAGCCCGGCGCCGCGAGATTATCGGGTTCATTATGGCGGGCAATGTCCCTGGCGCGGGACTGCATGAAGTCGTGCTGGCGCTGATCTGCGGCGCCGCCGTGGTGATCAAGACGGCGACCCGGGAGCCGCACTTTTTCGCTGCGCTCGCGCACGCGCTTCGCCAAAGCGACGCGCGCCTAGGCGCGCGGCTCGCGGTCTTCAACTGGAGCCGCGAGGATCGCGATCTAACCGCCGCGCTCGTCGTCGGCGCCGACCGGATCGTCGCGTACGGCGACGACGCTACGCTCGGCGCGCTGGGTGGCGCGCGCGTGGTGGGGTTCGGCAGCAGGCTCTCGGGCGCGATCGTCATGAAAAGCGCGCACACGGCCGCAAATCTGCGCGCGAGCGCCGCCGCGCTCGCGCGCGACGTTACTGTGTTCGAGCAGCTCGGATGCCTTTCGCCTCATCACGTGTTCGTCGAGGACGCATCAGGCACGCGGGCGCGCGCATTCGCGCACGAGTTGGCCCGCGCGATAGCCAATCTGGCGCTGGTGGCCGCGCCGCCCGAGTCGCTCGCGCTCGAGGACGCGGCCGCGCTGCGGCGCGCGCGCGAGATTGCCCGATGGCGCGAAATCGCGGGCGAGCCGGTCGAGCTGCTCGAGGGCGCGGGCGTCGCGTGGGCGGTGATCTTCGATCGCGACGCGGGGTTTTCGCCCTCGCCCGGATTTCGCACCGTTTACGTAAGCCCGTTTCACGATCGTGAAGACCTGTGCGCACGGCTTGCGCCCGCGGCCGGCCGCCTCGAGGCGATTTCTGTGGCCGGCGATGGCATCGACGCCGGACTGCGCGCCGCGCTGGGCGCTCTCGGCGTGTCGTACCTTGCCGCGCCCGGCGCGATACAATCTCCTGCGCTCGATTGGCGCCATGGCGGCGGCGCCTTTCTGGACGCGATGACCACGGCTGGGGCGAGACGATGACCGGCGAATCGAAGACTTTGTTTCGGCGTCATCTGGCGCAGACTTCGGACGCTCCGATCGGTCTCGAGATCGAACGCGCCGAAGGATGCTGGCTGTACACGACTGACGGGCGCCGCTACCTCGATCTAATCGCCGGAATCGGCGTCGCGGCGCTCGGTCACGGCGACCCTGCGGTGGCCGCCGCCCTCGAGCGCCAATCCCGGCGCCATCTGCACGTGATGGTCTATGGCGAGTTCGTGATCGAAGCGCAGGTCCAACTCGCCGCGCGGCTGGCGGGGCTGCTTCCAGAGCCAATCTCGCGCGTGTACTTCACCAACAGCGGAGCCGAGGCGGTCGAAGGCGCGCTTAAGACTGCGCGCAAGTTCACCGGGCGGGCAGGGTTCGTCGCCTTCGAGGGCGCCTACCACGGCGACACGATGGGCGCGCTCGCGCTGGCGGGCAATCCCGCGTTTCGGGCGCCGTTCGGGCCGCTGCCAGGTCCGGTGCGGCACCTGCCGTTCGACGATCTTGACGCGCTTGACGCGATCGACGGGTCGGCCGCCGCCGTGATCGTCGAGCCGGTGCAGGCCGAAGGCGGCGTGCGGATTCCCGGCGTGCCCTTCATGCGCGCGCTGCGCGAGCGCTGCGACCGCGCGGGCGCACTGCTGATCTTCGACGAGGTGCTGACCGGCCTTGGGCGCACGGGGCGGATGTTCGCGCTCGAGCATTTCGGGGTGACGCCGGATCTGATCGTGCTGGCAAAGGCTCTCGGCGGGGGTCTGCCCTTGGGTGCGTTCGCGGGGCGCGATGAACTGCTGGCGGTGCTGACGCACGATCCGCCGCTGGGACATATCACGACTTTCGGAGGTCATCCGCTGTCATGCGCGGCCGGGCTCGCCGCGCTCGAAGTGATCGTCGCGCAAGGGCTGCCCGCGCGCGCCGTTCAGATGGGGAAATATCTGCGCGAGAAGCTGCTTGCGCTTGGCGCACCCGAGATCGCCGCGGTGCGCGCCCTTGGGCTGCTTTTGGGAATCGAGTTCCACGCCGCGGACTTCGCGCATCGGTTTGTCGCCGCCGCGCTTGCGCGCGGGGTCGTGATCAACTGGACGCTCAATGCCGAGCGCGTGGTCCGGCTTGCGCCGCCGCTGGTCATAACCAGACAGGATGTTGATTTTGGCGTCGAGGCGATGCGCCTTGCGCTCGCCGACGCGCGCCTCTGAGGCGTCCCGTGGATTTTGCGGTCTTTAGCCGGCGCGCTGCCTCGACTATGATCGGAGTTCGCCGCGCCGCTTGCGTGGCCGAACTCTCGTATCGCGTGACGATTCATCCTGACAGTTCCCCTGCTCGCACGCCGGGCAGCAATTCGCCCGGTGGTGAGCGCCGCACGATTGTCTGGTCCACCGACGATGAGGAAGCGCTACGCGTCATCAAGATCGGCGGAGCGCTGGGGCTGCTCTTTCTGCTCGCGTACGCGATGGTCGATCTGGTGGGTCGGCGCGGCGGCGACCTCTTGATCGTAGAGCACGGAACCTTGCTGGCGGGCACCTGCCTGTTTTTCGGTATGACCTGGACCCGCGCATTCCGGCGTTACTGGAAGTTCTGGGCGCTCGGCGATTGCGTTTTTACGATGGCGATGTTCGTCGCGATCAGCGCGCGCACCGGCGACCCCGAGTCGCGGTTTATCGCGATACTGGTGTGCCCGCTCGCGACCGCATCTTTCGTCAGTTGGGGCTCGCGCTGGCAGCTGGCGATGAACGCGGCGGCGCTCGCGCTCTATGCGGCCGCCGACCGGCTGGTTCCGGTGGTGACGCGGCTTGATACCTACCGATGGCTGGGACTGCTGGCGGCGCTGGCCTTTGCGCAGGCAACGGCGATGTTTCTCGAGCACTATCGGCGCCGGATTCGCCGCCAGGTCGAGGCGCTCGAAGAAGCCGCGCGATTTCGCGAATCGCAGATCGCCACGATGGTGCATGACATCCGCAGCCCGGTCGCCGCGCTCACCGGATTCGCGCAGTTGCTCGAAGAAGACAGCGCCGACCCCGGCGAGCGGCGCCAGATATTGGCGCGGCTCGGCTCGACCGCGTGGAACATGAACCTGGCCGTCAGCAACGTGCTCGATCTGTACCGGATCGAGGAAGACGGCCGCTTTCATCCGATCCTGACCCGCGTCGATCCGAACCGCGTCATCACCGCCGCCGCCGAAGACTGTGCTGCCGAGGCGCGCCGGCGCAAGCTGGAAGTCACGGTTTCGCTCGCGGGGCTTCGCACCGGCACACTGGACGGGCATCATCTGGACAGGATCGTGCGCAACCTGATGGCGTGCGCGATCGGGCGCGCGGCCGGCCCGGTCGTTTCACTTCGCGCCGCGATCCACGACGGCAAGCTCAAGATGGAAGTCACCGCGCCGTGCCAGGAAATCGCTTCGGCGGAGCTCGCGACGCTTCTGGCCGGGCCCGATCGCAGCGGACACACGTCCGGCGCGCATGCGCTCGGATTGTTTATCGCGCGCGCGATGGCCGAGGCGGCGGGCGGGAGCGTCACGGCGAATTTCGATCGCGCCGCGGGCCTGACGCTGCGGGCGGAGATCCCGATTGGCGAGCCCGGCGCCGCGCCGGGCGGAGCAGGGCCGTGCGCGCCGTGAAGCGGCGCGCGTCAGGGCCGCGCCCGCGCGCGCAAGCGCGTCGCGGCGCGGCGCAACCCGCGGGTGAGTTCGAGCTTATCGAGCGGCTATGCGCGCGATTGCCGATGTCGGCGCGCACGCTTACGGGGCCGGGCGATGACGCCGCGATCATCGCGCGCAGCCGGGGCGCGCAGTTATTTACGATCGATTCGATGGTCGAGGGCGTGCACTTCAATTTGCGCTGGGGCACGCCCGAGCAGCTCGGCGCGCGCGCGCTGACGGTGAACCTGAGCGATATCGCCGCGATGGGCGGCGCGCCGGCCGCCTGCGTCGTCAATCTGGCAATCAGGCCGGGGCTGCCGACGCGATTTTTCGAGCGGATGTACGCCGGCCTTGCGCGCGCGGCCCGCGCCGCGCGGGTCGATGTGGTTGGCGGCAATGTTACCCGCGCCAAGCAGCTCGCGATCACGATCGCGCTGCTCGGTGACTCGCCGCCGCGTCCTCTGCGGCGCGACTGTGCGCGGGCGGGCGACGGGATTTACGTAACCGGAACGCTCGGCGACGGCGCCGCGGGATGGCGGGTTCTGGCGGGCCGATTGCGCGCGCGCGGAGCCGCCAGGGCTCATCTGATCGGCCGCTATCTTGCGCCCACCGCGCGCCTTTCGGCCGGGGCCGCGCTCGCGCGGATGCGCCGGGGGACGGCCGCGATCGACGTAAGCGACGGGCTGTGGCAGGACCTGCGCCATATCCTGGAGCGCAGCGGGGTCGGCGCCGAAATCGACCCGCGCGCGATCCCGATCTCAGGCGCCTACCGTGCGGTTATGCGCGGCGACCTGTCGCTGGCGCTCGGCGGCGGTGAAGACTACGAGCTGCTGTTCTGCCTTCGTCCCACCCGCGCGGATCGCAAGCTAAGCGCGATGCTCGGGGTACGCGTGACGCGGATCGGGCAGGTCGTGCGCGGAGGTGGCGCGCGCTTTTGCGGCGGCGGGACGCCTGCGCTTGCGGGATGGGATCAGTTGCGGGTGGAAGATTTGTGATCGTTCTCCTGCCGATCGCGCTGGCGATGCTGATCCTGCTCAGCGCCGCGTTGGCCGCCTCCGAGACGGCGATCTTCACGATCGTCCGCCTCGAGCACACTCGTGAGCAGCTCGGCCGCGCGGTTGGCGCGGCGCTGGATCGCCTGATGCAGCGTCCGGTGGAATCGCTGATTGTCGTGATCGGGATCAATGAGGCGGCCAACATCTTCGCCGAATGCCTTGCGACCATTTTTTTTCTGCGCTGGCTCGGTGCGGATATCGGCCCATACGTTGCCGCGCCCGTGATGCTGCTCGTGGTGCTGATCTGCTGCGACATCACGCCCAAGACCTTAGCGCTGGCCTACCCGGCGATGGTGGTGCGGATGACGGCGCGTCCGCTCGCGATCCTGGCCGAGCTGCTGCATCCGATCGCGCGCCCGTTTATTCCGCTTCGCGATGCTCCTCATCCGGGGCCCCTGTCGGAGACCGAATTCAAGGCGCTCTTGCGGCTGGGCGAGCATCAGGGCGAGGTCGAACCCGCGGAGCGCGAGTTCATCCATCGCGTGTTCGATTTCGGGATGCGGCGGGCGGCGGAGGTGATGACAGCGCGCGGCCAGATTTTCGCGCTGGATATCGATACGGGTCCGGAGCAGATGATGGCGCAGATCGCGCACGGACATTTTTCGCGGGTGCCGGTCTATCGCGGCGCGCCGGACAATATCGTTGGCATCCTGCACGCCAAGGACCTCGCGGCGCATCGCCTCGAAACCGCCGCGCCGCGGGTCGATCGGCTGCTGCGCCCGGCGATCTTCATCCCGCCGGCGAAAGCGCTGGGCGATCTGTTCGATGAAATGCGCCGCGGACGCTTTCAGATGGCGCTGGTGGTCAACGAGTATGGCCATCTGCTCGGATTGGTGACGCTCGAGGATCTGCTCGAGGAGCTGTTCGGCGAACTAAGGGACGAATTCGACACCGGCATTCCGGAACTCGAACGGGTCGGCGAAAACGAATGGCTCGCGTCCGGCGCGATCGAGCTGGCGGCGCTCAACCGCGCACTTGGCGCCAACCCTCCCATCCGGGTGCGCGGCGGCGGTCCGACTTTGAGCGCGGCCGTCCTGCGCATACTCGGACGCGTGCCGCCGGCCGGTGAGAAGCTGCGCCTGGGCGAGTTCGAGGCGGAGGTGGTGCGGGTGCGCGGCGCGACCGTCGAGCGGGTGAGGCTCAAGCGATGACCGCCGCGGAGCTGATCGCGGTGCTGGCCGCGTGCGTCGCGGTGCAGGCGTTCTTCGCGGCGGGCGAGATAGCGATCGTCGCGGCAGACGAGGTCAAAGTGCGCGCCGAAAGCGAACGCGGCGCCGCGCGCTCGCGCGCGCTGAGCGCACTGCTCGCCGACCGCGACCGGCTGCTGGCGCTGACCCTGACCAGCAACAACCTTGCGACTATCGTCGCGGCGGTGACCCTGACCGCGTTCCTGCATCGCGTTTACCCGGCCTATTCGTACTGGGCGCCGTTCATTCTGGCGCCGATCACGCTGGTCTTCGGCGAATCGATTCCCAAGCTGCTCACGCTGCGCAACCCGCTTGGGTTCGCGCACGTCGCTGCGGCGCCGCTGCGGATCCTTGCGGGCCTGTTCGCGCCGATTCTCGCCGCCGAGACCTGGCTCGGCCGCGCGCTGGGCCGAGCGGCTGGAGTCGCGCCGGGGGCTGAAAGCGTCTTTCTGTCCCGCGAGGATCTCGCCCGCCTGGTGCGCCGCCGCGCCCCCGAATCCTCGCCGCACGAACAGCTCGACGCGATTGCGCCCGCCGAGCGCCAGATGATCAGCCGCATCTTGCGCTTCTCGCGCGCCGACGCGCGCAAGGCGATGGTGCCGCTGATGCGGGTCGATGCGGTGCCGGAAGAGGTGTCGCTCGCGGCCGCGATCGAGAGCGTGCGGCGGGTCGGATTCAGCCGGCTGCCGGTGTTCCGCGAGCGGCTCACCGATATCGTCGGCGTGGTGCACGTGTTCGATCTTTTGCAGGCGCCGGATCTCGGCCGCCCGGTGCGCGAGGTGATGCGCCCGGTCAGCTATTTCCCGGAGTCGATGCCGCTCGATGAGGTGCTGGTGGCGCTGCAGCGCACCGGCGAAAACCTGGCGGTGATAGTGGACGAATACGGCGGCGCGGCGGGAATCATCACGGTCGAGGATCTGCTCGAAGAAGTGGTCGGCGAGATCGACGACGAGCGCGACCACGCCGAGGAGATCGCGCGGGTCGTCAATCGCATCACGCTGCGGGTCGCGGGGCGCGCGCCGATCGCGGAATTGAATGAGCGCTTCGGTCTGCGGCTGCCCGAGGGTGATGAGTATGCTACGATCGGAGGGCTCGTGCTGGAACGATTGGGCCATATTCCGCAGCCGGGCGAGCAACTGAAGGTTTCCGGCATGACGATCATCGTGACCCGCAGTGATGTGCGCGCGGTGCGGGAACTGCGCCTGGTGCTGGACCGGCCGCTGCGCGCCGATCTCCTCAAGCGCCGATGACCGAAGCCGCAATCCGCGAGATTCTCGAGCTGGTCGGCGCCGGCAAGGTGACCGCGCGCGCCGCGATGCAAAAGCTGCGCGAGCTGCCGTTCCAGGATTTGGGCTTCGCCCGGCTCGACCAGCATCGCGCGCTGCGCCGGGGAGTGCCCGAAGTGGTTTTCGGCGAGGGCAAAACCGCGGCGCAGATCGTCGCGATCGGAAAGCGCGTGCTCGGGTCGGGAACCAATCTGATCGTGACGCGGCTCGCTTCCGAAAAAGCCCGCGCGGTCAGAAAATCCCTGCGCGCGATGATTTATCATCCCGAAGCGAGTATCGGCGCGGTGATCAAGGCCCGCGCGGCCGTCGGCGGACACGGCGAGATCATGGTCATCAGCGCGGGTACCTCGGATATTCCCGTCGCGGAGGAGGCCGCAATCTGCGCCGAGCTGTTCGGCAACCGGGTCGCGCGCCTGTACGACGTTGGGGTCGCCGGGATTCATCGCCTGACCGCGAACCTCGAGGCGGTGCGCCGCGCCAGCGTGCTGATCGTCGTCGCCGGGATGGAAGGCGCCCTGCCGTCGGTGGTGGCGGGGCTGCTCGACAAGCCGGTTATCGCGGTTCCGACCAGCGTCGGTTACGGGACCGCGTTCGGCGGAATCGCTGCGCTGCTCGGGATGCTCAATAGCTGTGCGAGCGGGGTCACGGTGGTCAATATCGACAACGGATTCGGCGCGGCGCTGGCCGCGACGCTGATGAACCGGATCGGAATCGAGCGCGACCGGGAGTAGCGATGGCGCGCCGCACCACGATCACCCAGGGCCGCGCGCGCCGCGCGATCGAGATGGGCGAACTCGCCTCGCAGGTGGGTTCCAGCTACCTGTGGAACTCGATCAGGCGGCCGTTTCTGTCGCGCAGCGAGCAGGAGCGCGAGCTGCTCGAGACGCATATCCGCAACGCGCGCCGGATCGTCGATAGCTCGACGAATCTGCGCGGCGCCTTCATGAAGCTGGTGCAGATGCTTTCGATGCGCCAGGACCTGCTGCCTGGCGAGGCGCTCGACGTGCTCAAGGCGACGCAATCGAGCGTGCCGCCGATGAGCTACGCGATGATCGCGGAGCAGATCCGCCGCGAGATCGGCAAACGCCCCGAAGAAATCTTCCGCCGCTTCGACCATACCGCGTTCGCCGCCGCCTCGCTCGGGCAGGTGCATCGCGCAACCACCCGCGATGGCCGCGAGGTCGCGGTCAAAGTCCAGTATCCCGGCGTCGAGGGAACCGTCGAGCAGGACCTCGGCAACCTGAAGATGCTCCTGATGACCTTGCAGGCGCTCGGGCGCGACGTGATGCGCCAGAAGATCGACTGCGCCGCGCTGTACAAGGAACTCGAGGCGCGCCTTCGCGAGGAGCTCGACTACGTGCGCGAGGCGCGCAACATGACCGAGTTCGGCCGGCTGCTCGCCGACGACCCCGAGGTGATGATCCCGGCGGTGGTTTCCGAACTCAGCTCGCAGCGCGTGCTGACGATGACCTACCTAGATGGCTATCCGCTCGCCGACGCGATGGGGCCGGCGGTCGATCTCGAGCTGCGCACCTGGGTCGCGCGCAAGGCGCACGCGATGGTGTGGCGGCAAATCCTCGAGTTCGGCGTGCTGCACACCGATTTTCATCCCGGCAATTACCTGGTGACCTATCATCCCCGGCTCGGCATTCTGGATTTCGGATCGATCCGCCGCTTTAAGCCGGCGGTGCGCAAGTCTTACTTGAAAGCCGCGCGCGGAATCGTCGATCTGGACGATCGCGCGATCGGGCAGAGCATGGGGGAACTCGGATGGATCGAGCGCGGACGCGACGCCGCGCCGATGATCGAGATAATCCGTCTGTTGTTCGAGCCGATGATGACCGAAGGCGAGTTTGATCCCGCCGGCTACGACTCGGTCGCGAAGGCGACCCGGGTCGGCGAAATCGCATTCGAGCATCGGCTCTACAGCTCGCCCCCGCACGGCGTGTTTCTGCTCCGCGCGCTGATTGGGCTCGAAGGAATAATCCAGCGGCTCGGGGTGAAGGCCAACTACCGGGAAATATTCCTTGAGTGCGTCGAACGCGCCGAGCGATGAAGCGCGCGCGGCCGGCAATCGATTCGACCGGCGAGCATGCGCTCGAAGCCCTCGAGCGTTATCGCGACCATCACTTCCGCCGCGTTCCCGCCCGCCGGATTGGCGGCGAGAAGTCCGCGCTAAAGTTTATCGAAGATGTGGGCTTCTGCGCGGCGTTCGTGGCCGGGATGGGAGTGCCGTGCCTGCGCGAGGCGATTGTCGGACGGCGCGCGCCGCCGGTGCCCGAGCATATCCAGCACGATTACGGAATCGGGATGACTTGGCGGATAAAAGACGAGCTGCCGAAAAAGCGCCTGGTGTACTACGGCAAAGTGATCGCGGGGCGTCCCGGATTCATCGCGCGCGAGCTGCTGGGCGCGTTCGTGCGCCTGCGCGCAGTGGCGGGAAGTTACCTGGCGCTCTATCGGCGCGGGGAGCTCTCGCACTGCGCCAAGTTGATCATGGACGCGCTGGTGCGCAGCGGTCCCGCGGAGACTCGCGCGCTCAAGCTCGCTTCCGGCTATGCGCAGCCCAGGGCGCGCGCCGCGTTCGACCGCGCGATGAAGGAGTTGCAGGAAAAATTCCTGGCGCTCAAGGTCGCGGAGCACTATGACCCGTTCAGCTACGTGTGGGACACGATGGCGCATCGATGGCCCGACGCGATCCGCGATGCGCGCACGCTTGCGCCGCGCGCGGCGGCGTATCTAATCGTGCGGCGCCACTTCGAGGTGGCGGGATTCGCCAGCGAGCGCGCGATCGCCCGAATCCTCGCGATCTCGCCGGAGCTGGTCGCGGGCGCGGCGCGCCGGCTCGAGCGCGAAGGAATAATCGCGCGCGGGATGCGGATTAAAGATTATGCGGGTGAATACTCGATCCTGCGCGCTGCGTTGGTTAAATAGAAAGCAAACCGAAAACAATCCACAGATTACACAGATTTCACAGATTAGAGAGCCGCGGCGCTTGCGCGCCGCGGCTCGGGTTAATTGGAAAATCTTTTAATCAGTGAAATCTGTGTAATCTGTGGATTGCTTTTTCTTCCTGTCACCACTGCTCGTAATGCACCGCGCGGCGCTCGTAGCCCGCGCCGCGGAACAGATCGCGCAGCGCGATAACCCCGTTGCCCACGCCGCAGATATAGAACTGGCGCGCGCGATTCGCGTCGCCACCGACCCATCGCCGCTCGCCCGCTTCGAGGAGAAGACGGTACAGGTCGCTTTCGGGGGCGACTATCGTCTCGAAGCGAAAGCCTGTGTCGCGCCGCGCCAGATGCTCGAATTCCGCGCGATAGAGCAGATGCCCGGCCGACGGCGCGGCGTGCAGCAGCGTCATCGCCGGATGCGCGCCGGCGGCCGCGCGATGGATCATCGGGCGAATCGGCGCGATTGCGGTGCCGGCCGCGATAAAGACCGTTTCCATCGCGAGTGCGCGCTCGAGTGCGAATGCGCCGAACGGCCCTGAAAATCCGATCGCGTCGCCAACCGCGCGCTCGAACAGCCATCCCGCGCCGCGTCCGTTCTCGACCCGATTGAAGCAGATCTCGTACGGCGCGCCAGCCTCGGGCGCAGACGCGATCGAGTAGGGCCGCGAACGGGTTTCGTCTTCGAGTGGAATCGAGAGCGAGATGAACTGACCCGGAATAAAATTGATCCTGCCGCCGTCCTGTGGCGACAGGAACAGCGAGCGCGTGTCCTCCGTATGGTCGAAGACGCGCTCGACTGTCGCCATGCGCAGCGGCCTGCCGCCCGGTCCAGTCAGGGCCGGCTTCGGTTCAGTGCTCATCGGAGGATTCACTGGCCAGGTTGATGGTGAATTTCGGTATCACGACCGTTATTTCCGCGTCGGGATCCTCGACCACCGCCTGGCATCCCAGGCGCGAGGTTGGAGTAAGCCCCGGCGCTCTGTCGAGCATGTCTTCTTCCTGCTCTTCGGATTCGCTGAGCTGCTTTGCGCCCGCCTTGATGATCACATGGCAGGTGGTGCAAGCGCAGTTTCCGCCGCACGCGTGTTCGAGATGAATCTGGTGGCCGAGCAGGATGTCGAGAATCGACCCCGGCTTGCCATCATGATGAAACGGCGCGCGGGCGGGGTCGAATTCGAGGATCCGTTCCGGATCTCCATTTTCAAAAATTACTCTAAGCTTCGCCATTTAATATTAATGCCAAGATTACTGGCCGCGGCGCGGCTATGAAACCCACGCTGACTGACTCGCTGGGCATCTTGCATGTTCGCTGTCTATTCGCCATGATTGCCCGAACGGAGTCAGCCGGCTTCGGGAGGAGACGCGAGCATGGCAACGCTGACCAAGCGCCAGAAGCAGATGGTTGACTATCTCGAGCACTATATCAGCCAGAACGGCTACGCGCCCACGCTTGCCGAGGTTGGCGAATATTTCGGGCTGTCGTCGCTGGCGACGGTGCACAAGCATCTGCGCAACCTGGAGGGAAAAGGATTCATCCGCCGCCAGCACAATCACAGCCGGGCGCTCGAGATGGCGGCCGGTAGCGGCCACACCGGAGCGCGTCGAATCGTATTGGCGGGTCAGGTCGCGGCGGGCACGCCGATCGAGGCGATCGAGACCGCCGAGACCATCAGCGTGCCCGAGGAGTTCATCCGGCGTGAGGACACCTTTTGCCTGCGAGTGAAGGGCGATTCGATGATCGAAGACGGAATCCGCGACGGCGACTACATAATCGTCGAGTCGCGCGACAGCGCGAACAACGGCGAAACCGTGGTTGCGCTGGTCGGCAACGAGGCCACGGTCAAGAAGCTATTTCGCGAATCCGACGGGCGGGTGCGGCTCCAGCCGGCCAACGCGACGATGCAACCGATCATGGTGGATTCGGACGAGCTTTCGATTCGCGGCGTGGTGGTTGGCCTGATGCGCCATTACCGATGAGCGCGGCGCGGGCTTCGAGCGACCTCGCGAGGGGGCTGCTTGGTCGGGCGCACACCGGGCGCAGTGCGCTGGCGGACAGGAATCCGCACGATAAAGGTCGCCCCGTGGCCCAGTTCGGTTTCGACCTCGAGCGTCGCGCCGAGCAGCGCAAGATTGCGCTTTACCACGCACAGTCCCAATCCCATTCCCCGATAGCGCCGCGTGCTCGCGCCCGATAGCTGAGAGCATCGCGCGAACGCGGTCTCGAGTTTCGAGCGATCGAATCCGGGACCGGTATCGCGCACGCGCAGTTCGATTTGGCCCCGATGCTCCAGACCGGGGATCGGGCGTATCGAGATCGCCACCGAGCCCTGCTCGGTGAATTTCATCGCGTTGGCCGCCAGGTTCAGCACCACGGCGCGCAGCGCCCGGCGCCGGACCCGAACGCGCGCCGGCGCGTCGCCGAGATCAATCTCGACGGCCAGATGCTTGTGATGATTGGCGGCCTCGAGCGCGGGCATGATCTCAGCCATCAAGTCGCGCAGGTCAACCTCGTCGTCGGATTTGACTTCGGCACTGGCGGCGGCAACCGCGAAGTCCAGTACGTTTTCGACGGTCTGGGCCAAGTCGTAGGCGCTCGAATTCAGGCGTTCGATAATCTCGCGCGAGCGGCCGCCAAGCTCTTCGTTCAGATCGTCGCGCAGAATATCCAGATATCCGAGCAAAACCTGAGTCGGGGTGCGCAACTCGTGCGCGAGATTCGCGAGCGATTCGAGCCGAACTCCGTGATTCCAGCGGCGAGATACTGCCGCTGCACGGCGGCCGCGTCTGCCATGTCCGGCATCCAGCGGCCCAATTGGTGAAAAATAGCCCAAGTCTCCCCTTTACGGCCTCTGCTCGCCTTAACCTCGGACCGCTCAAACCATGCGAGCTAATTCATCCGTCGAGTTTGACCGTACGGGATCGAAATGAGACACCCAATCAGAAGAATGCGTAGTAAGATGGAAAAAACTACCTAGTTGAAGTGCGGAAATTACCTAGGAAAACCGGACGCTCTCATCTTTTGCCACCCCGCCGTCACTATTTTGACGGCAATGCGCGATAGCTTGCGCTGGCGCCAAGTTCGGGGCCGGCGCGCTCGGCGCATATGCCGTGCGGGTTTGCGCGGACGCGATTGCGCATCCGAGTGAATGTTCCATTTTCGGAACGCGCGAAATTGAGACAGCCGATTCGCGCCTGCCGCGCCACAATGATCGATTTTGCGCCGGCGATGCTCGCACACGGCATGCGGGCGATCGATGTGCCAGATTCGCGCATCGGCGCCTTGCCGGGGATCTCCCGCGTCATCCGGCTCAAGCGGCGGCGTTTGCGGGCGCCGCGATGGCGGACTAAGTAAGTCAGCGTGGAGGAGCGGAGGCGATGCTTCAGCCAGCCGCGGTTACGGTCCGCATCGCCGCCGCGCGGCGGTGGAAATCGCGCCGCGCTACCGTGTCTCGCGCGGACCGGCTAGTGAGTGAATCATGACCAAACGCGACTCAACCGCGGTACTTCCCGTCTGCCCAGGATGCGGCGCTACGGCGCTGTTTCCGGGCGCGCGCTTCTGCGGCCATTGCGGAGCGAATCTGTCCGGCGCAAAACCTGGGCTTCCGCGCTGGCAACGGCCGGCCGGGGCTCGCTACGCGCACGTCACGATGGCGCGGATGGCGCTATCGTGCCCGGAGTGCGGAGAGCCGATGCGCTTCGGCTTTCGCCACATCTGCCGGCGCTGCGGGGCGCGGCTGGTGATGGTGCCGCGGCTGTTTCATCCGAACCACTTCCGGGTTTATGTCGCGGGACCGCGTGCGGCGCTGGCGGATCTGGCGGTCGAAGGCTCCGGGATGCTGATCATGCTCGCGGTGATGGGACTACTCGGCGCGCTGCTGAGTCATTAAAGGTATCGCGCAAACAATAACCCTGAACGCCAATCGCGAACCGGCGAGGCGCGCGCCACAGGGCATGCACCCGGCGGATGCGCTCACGCGGGCTTGATGGGGTTATTGTCGGCCGGTGCGGGAGCGGGCGCCGCCTCGGCCGTCTTCTGGACTGGCTTGGGCGCGTCGTCAGGATCGTTCATCGCTTTCTTGAAGTCGCGAATCGCCTTGCCCATCGCCCCGCCGACATCGCCGAGCTTGCTCGGGCCGAATATCACCAGCACGATCAGCAGGATTACGAGCAGATGCCACGGAGCTAAAAGGTCACCCATATTGAATCTCCGGCGGCCGGTCGCGACCGCCTTGGGAGAATTCTATCTCGCGGATGGTTGCATTGCTACCGGCGGCGACTCCGCCAGGGAACCTCTGCACAAGTCGGTCGATTTAGGTCGAATGAAGTTGATCGGTGGATGGTTGGGGAGGTGTGGTGATGACTAATCAACGGACATTCGCATCGATGGCTTGGGGCCACAAAGGCAAGGTGACCCGGCGCGAGCGGTTTTCGGCCGAGATGGAATCGATGTTTTCCGTCGCACATCTAACGAAGTATAACATTCGTCTTTCTTCCCGGTTGCCTCACGGTGACTATCTATGAGACCTTCGATGACCCAACGGGGCAGATAACGGCCACGGCGGCTGCTTCGCTACGCGCGGTGAGATAGAGAGCAGCGGATCTAAAGCGACGACATTGCAGGGGAGGACGGAAATGAAGAAAGCGATGCTGCTAGTGTTGTTTGGCCCGGACGGGGAGCCGCGCACGAGCGGCAGGGGGTTGGTCGGAATTGCTGTGCTTTGCCTCTGCTTGCTTTTCGCCGTGGGGGCACCCGCGCAGCAGCAGGAGATGGCAGGAATCGCGGCCAAGAGCCCCGCCTTCACCAGCTTCGATGCTCCCGGCGCAGGCACGGGCAGCGGTCAGGGAACCGCCAGCAGCAGCATCAACACGGCGGGGGATATCACCGGATACTACTACGATGCCAGCAACGTGTCGCACGGCTTCGTGCGCACTAAAAAAGGCCTCATAACCAGCTTCGATGCGCCGGACGCAGGCACGGGCAGCAATCAGGGAACCGACGGCTACAGCATCAACACGGCGGGGGTTATCACGGGATTCTACTACGACGCCAGCAACGTGCCGCACGGCTTCGTGCGCACTAAAAAAGGCCTCGTAACCAGCTTTGATGCTCCCGGCGCAGGCACGGGCAGCTATCAGGGAACCACCGGCGCGAGCATCAACAAGGCGGGGGTTATCACGGGATTCTACAACGATGCCAGCAACGTGCGGCACGGCTTCGTGCGCACTAAAAAAGGCCTCATAACCAGCTTCGATGCTCCCGGCGCAGGCACCGGCATCAATCAGGGAACCAGCGGCTACAGCATCAACACGGCGGGGGTTATCACCGGATACTACTATGACGCCAGCCAAGCATTTCACGGCTTCGTGCGCACTAATAAAGGCCTCATAACCAGCTTCGATGCTCCGGACGCAGGAACGGGCAGCTATCAGGGAACCGGCGGCTTCAGCGTCAACACGGCGGGGGTGATCACCGGATACTACCGTGACGCCAGCGACGTGTATCACGGCTTCGTGCGCACTAAAAAAGGCCTCATAACCAGCTTCGATGCTCCCGGCGCAGGCACCGGCCGCCTCCAGGGAACCGAAGGCTACAGCATCAACACGGCGGGGGATATCACCGGATACTACTATGACGCCAGCAACGTGTCGCACGGCTTCGTGCGGACGCCATAGGGGTGGCCACGGGTTATCGCCACCGTCCTTCCCTAGGCGATCCGCGCGGCCGGCTCGGAGGCCCCCGGCATCCCGGCATCATCGAGGCGGTAGCGTTGCACTTTGCGATACAGGGTCGATAGATGGATGCCTAGGACCTGCGCGGCTTTGGCCTTGTCGCCCTCGGCCTTTTCGAGCACCCGCTTGATATGCTCGCGTTCGAGTTCTTCGAGCGTCATGCCCGAGCTTTCCAGATTCGAGACCGCCGCGGTCGAGGGGCTGCGCAGCTTGTCGGGCAGATCGTGGGAATGAATCACGTCGGTTTCGGCCAGAATCGCCGCGCGTTCGATGGTGTTCTCGAGCTCGCGGACGTTGCCCGGCCATGGATAGTTCATCAGCAGGCGCATCGCGCCCTTTGAAAAACGCATCGCGCTGCGGCCCAGCGACTTTTCGGATTTGCGCAGGAAGTGATTGGCGAGCAGCGCGGTGTCATCCTTGCGGTCGCGCAGCGGCGGCAGGTTGATGTTGATGACGTTGATTCGGTAGAGCAGCTCCTCGCGAAAGCGGCCGGCCTTGACCTCCGCGTCGAGGTTACGATTGGTGGCGCACAGCACGCGCACGTCGAAGGCGACCGGGTCGTTTGCGCCCAGGGGATAGCATTCCCGCTCCTGGAGCGCACGCAAGAGTTTGACTTGCAGCGACAGTGGCATCTCGCCGATCTCGTCAAAAAACACCGTGCCCTTGTCGGCCGCCTTGAGCAGTCCCAGCTTGTCCTGCCCGGCGCCCGTGAAGGCGCCCTTCTTGTACCCGAACAGCTCGCTTTCGAGCAGGGTTTCAGGCAGCGCGCCGCAGTTGATCGGCAGAAACCGGCCGCCCGAGCGCTCCGAGGTGAAATGAATCGCGCGCGCGACCAGCTCCTTGCCGGTGCCGGATTCGCCGGTGATGAGCACGCTCGAGTCGGTGCGCGCGACTTTTTCCATCATCCGGAAGACCTGCTCGATCGCGTCGCCCTTGCCGACGATATTCTCGAAACGGTATTTCTCGCGCAGTTCCTGGCGCAAGTAGCGGTTCTCGCGGAACAGCGCCTTGGCCTCGAGCGCCTTGCCCACCACCGCTTTGAGATGCTCGTTGGCAAACGGCTTGGTGATGTAGTCGTAGGCGCCTTCGCGCAGCGCCTCGACGGCGGACTCGACGCTCGCGTACGCGGTCACGATTATTCCCATCATCTCGGGGTCGATCGCGCGCATCCGCTTGAGCAACTCGAGCCCGCTGCCGCCGCTGGTCAGGTTGAGATCCAGGATCGCGAGATCGATCTTTTCCTTCTCGAAAATCCCGAAGGCCGTCTCCGCCGAGGCTGCCTCGAAGACCTCGTAACCCTCGCTGCGCGCGAGCTGGACGATGATTGAGCGCATCAGCGGCTCGTCTTCGACGATCAGCACCCGAAATCGCTCCGGGCGCGGCGCCGTGAATGCGTGCTGCGCACTCATTGGCCCGCCGCGGCGCTCTGCGACTGGCTGGCCGCCTCACGGGCGGGCAGCAGGATGGTGATCCTGGTGCCCTTGCCGACTTCGCTATCAACCCGGATGGTGCCCTTGTTGGACAAAATCAACCGCTGGCTGAGCGAGAGCCCCAGCCCCGCGCCGGCGCCGGCCGGCTTGGTGGTGAAGAACGGATCGAACACGCGTTCGAGATGTTCATGCGGGATGCCGATGCCGTTATCGACCACGCGGATCATGACGCGGCGATGCTCGCCGGTGGTGCTGATGGCGCGGTTGCCGGTGATCACGCGAATCGCGCCGCCCTGGCTGTGGGTGGCGTCGGCGGCGTTGTAGAGCAGGTTCAGCAGAACCTGCTGGATTTCGTTGTCGTCCGCGTACGCGGGCAGCAGATTCGGGTCGAGCTCGGGTTCGACGCTGATCCCGCGAAAGCGCTTGTCGTAGGTGATGATGCGCAGGGTTTCGGTCACCATTTGGTTGATATCGATGATCTTGTGCTGGGCGGCCGACGGGCGCGCGAAATTCACCAGGTCCTTGAGGGTGCCCGAGATCCGCGTGATCTGCGACAGAATCGTGTGCAGCGTCGTGCGGCGCTGCAAATCAGTCTCGGCGCTGAGCAGCGATTGCACCAGCGAGGAAATCGACGCGAGCGGATTATTGACCTCGTGCGCGACTCCGGCCGCGAAGGTGCCCACCGCCGCCAGGCGCTCGGTGCGCAACAGCGACTCGAGCATCTCGCGGCGCTGAGTCACGTCGTGCAGGGTCATCTGGATAAACTGCTTGTCGCCGTATGAGATCAGCGCCGAGTTGACGTCCACATAATACGGGCCGATCGGCAGATCGAGGGTTTGATCCGACCCGTGGTGCAGCACGTTTTCGAGCGACTTGATGGTGCTGTCGCGCAGCTCGGGCGGAATGAAATCGACTAGACGTTGCCCAATTACCTCGTGCTTGGGCTCATCGCGGAACATGTGAATTGCCGCGGCGTTCATGCCGAGCACCTTCCAGGTCCCCGGCTCGATCTCGTACATCGGATCGGGCGCGTGATTGATCGAGTTGCGGTACTTCTCTTCGGACGCGCGCAGCAGATGCTCGCGCGACTCGATATAAAACTGCGACACCATCAGGCGCCGCTCATCGACCGCCGCGACCACCGCGTTGCGCACCCGCTCCTGCATCTTGCCGTGCATTGTCGCCGCCACGTGCGCCAGGATGATCTGCTTGAGCGCGATGTGGATGGCGTTGAATTGCGATGGTTTAGCGCGCGCCAGCATCCCTTCCTGGCAATGACGGCGCAGGTAGATGTAGGTGGCAAGGTCGTCGGGATCGCGCAGATGGTTGTTGAAGCGAATCAGCGAATTCGCCAGCGTCTCGAGATGTGCGCGAATATTATTTTCGTCCAGTGGCGGCGCGCCCAAAATGCTCAGGATCGCCTGTCCCCATTGCTCGACGATCCCGTCGAAGTGTTCGTCAATCAGATTCGCCGCCGCCTCGCGCGCCTCGCGCGCCTCGGGCGCGCGGCTGTAGACGCCATTGCCGAACAAGCGGGCGAGAGTCTGTTCTATCTCCAGCAGTTGCCGGCGCAGCGATTCGATTTCAGCGCCGCTGGCGGCCATTCCGGCGTCGGTAGGCTCGCGCCGGAATTTGGTCTTCGACGCACGACAGCATCCGCAAAGCTTTGATGTCTTCATATCTTGAAATCCTGGCGGTTCTGGATCAGGAACTGACCGCGATGGGTTGGACGAGGAGCAGAGGAACTGACCAGTCTTTGGCGCGCATATACAACCGCTGCTTGTTCGAGGTATAACATTCGCAATTTACCCAATCTAGCGATTGGTAAGGTGGATTGGCGAATTGTTTTTTTTGCAATTTGCGAAGCGGCGCGCTCTGACCGACTGATTCTCGGGACCGTCTTCGACAATGATTTCAAGCTCGGTATGGAAAGGTTCACGCGCCATCCCAATTCGGCGTCCGGGATTGTCGGGGTGCGGAAAACTCTAAGAGCCGGCTCGATTTTCCGCATGGCACGGCTCTCGCTCCGACCCTTTGTGCTCAGGGGCCGATCCAGATGCTGACCGATACCGAACCGCATTGCAGCGTCACTGCGCAGGCCAAGTTTTTTTCTCGCGCCGGCCAAAAATTTTTTTTCAAAGCCATGCGCCTGCCCGAGGTGGGTGCGAGCCTGGATTTCGATCAGAAGCTCGCACTGCGCCGCCGGCTCGAAGAGTTGAAGCTGGCCCACACCACCGGATTAGTCGTGACGCAAGCGCAGGCGCAGCCGATGCTGGATATCGCGGCGCATGCCGGTATCGTCGCGATGCTCGAATTGCCCGTCGCGCTGGCAGATATGTTCGAGCGCGGGCGCTGGAACGCAACCCTGTCGCGCCTCGCGCACACCGCCGCGATCTTCCGCGGGCATCGCGCGCTGTGCGCCTACCTGATCGATTTCCCGATCTCTCAGGATGAGCTGCGCGCCGCGGGCCTGATGAAGATTCGCGCCCGCCTCCGCATGCTCATCGCCGAGATCAAGCGGCGCGATGCGCACGCGATGATTGCGCTAAAGCATCGCCCCGAAACCCGCGCCCTGGCGCTTCTCGAAGAGAGCTTCCTGTACGCCGAGCTGCCCGCGCTCGAGCCGGCGGAACTGCGCGATTTCGCCATCAGCCTGCACAATAGCGCCGAAGGCCGCCCGATCGTTATCGAGTTTCGCGAGCCTTCGCCCGCACAGGATGAGGCGGTCGCGATCGCCTTTGGGGCGGGCGCTGCTGGTGTGGTCGCCCCTCCCGTGCCTGGCGGCGCCGCCCGTGACTGGTTGGGAATCAGGATGCTGCGCGCGGCCGACCTGATGCCGTTCGTCACGCTTAACGGCTCGTGCCCGCCGGGAGCAGCGCGCACCCCGATGGTCTCGATCGTGATTTGCGCGTACAACGCCGAGCCTACGATACGCGCGTGCCTGGAGTCGCTGACCCGGCTCGACTATCCGAACTTTGAAGTGGTCATCGTGGATGACGGCTCGTGCGATCGCACCGCCGAGATCGCGCTGGACTTCGCCCAATTGCGCTTGATTCGCCAGCCCAACCGGGGACTCGGCATCGCGCGCAATGTCGGCGCGAGTGCGGCGCGCGGCGAGATTATCGCCTACACCGATTCCGATTGCGTGGTCGATCCGCACTGGCTCACGCTGATGATGCGCGCCATGCATGACGGCGGCTTCGACGGATGCGGCGGGCCCAACTACGCCCCGCATGAGGCCGGCCGTATCCAGGCGTGCGTGGCGGCGTCGCCGGGCGCGCCTTGCCAGGTGCTGATCGGCGACAATTTGGCCGAGCATCTGGCCGGATGCAACATAGTATTGACGCGCGCCGCGCTCGACCGCGTCGGCGGCTTCGATCCTCAATTCACCGCGGCCGGCGACGACGTTGACCTGTGCTGGCGAATGCTCGAGCGGGGACTGCGTCTGGGCTACTGTCCTGCCGCCTTCGTATGGCACTTCCGCCGCAACACGATTACGGCCTACTACCGCCAGCAGCGCGGCTACGGGCGTGCGGAAGCGCTGCTCTACCGGGGCTATCCCGAGCGCTTCAACGCGCTGGGCCAGATCAAGTGGAGCGGCACTATCCCAGGATTCGTGCGCACGCTTCCCGGCGGCGGCGCGCCGCGGGTGTTCTGGTCGGCGCCGCGCGCGGGCCATCAGACGATCTTCGATCCCGCGCTCAGGACGTTTGCGTATCTGCCGCAGACTCTGGAATGGACGGCAGGATGGGCGATCGCCGCGGTCGCATCGATTCTGCTCGGGATCAGCGCGATGCCCGCGCTGGCGATGCTCGCGCTATCGCCGGGGTGGGCGCTCTATTACGCATGGCACGCGCCGCTCGAGAAATCGCACGCGAGCTTCAGCGCACGGATGCTGATCGCGATTCTCGCCTACACCGGCCCGATGCGCCGCACGCTCGCCCGCTGGCGCGTGTGGCTCAAGATGGCGGGGCGAAGACCTTCCGAACCAATGGCGCGCCAGCGCCCGGGCTTTAACTTGCTGCGGCGCGAATTTCGCCTCGCGTACTGGAATGAGCAATCCATCACGCGCGACCTGCTGCTTGGGCGGATGATGAAACTATTCATGCGCGACGGTAATCGGGCGCTGACCGATCGCGGATGGAACGACTACGACCTCGAGCTGCGGCCCAACCCGTGGACTCGCGTCGCGATCAAGACCGCCGACGAAGAGCACGAGGGCGCTATGCTGAAGAATCACGTTCTGGTGCGATTGCGCCTGACCCGCGCGTGCGGTTTCGGCCTTGCCACAGGCCTTATCGGCGCAACTGGCGCCGCATTCACGATGCTGCCCGGTCTATCACTTACGATGCTTGCGCTCGCGGCGGTGGGCGCGGCGTGCGCCGGGTTCGCGCTCCTGAATGCGGGCCGATACGCGTATCTCGCAATCGAGGAAGCTGCCGCCGAGCTCAGCCTGATTCCGCTCGGAGCGCCGACCCGCGCCATGCGCGACGCGACGCGTGATGCGCCCGCAAGCGCACGCGAGCCGCGCGGCGCTGCGGCAGCCCGCGGCGGACTGACGCTATACGAACTCCGCGAAGATCGAGTCCGCGAGTTCCAGGCCCCGGTCGCTAAGCCGGATGCCCGCGCCGGCGCGCTCGAGCAGGGCGCCCTCGAACAGGCGCGCCGCCCGCGCGCCGAAAATCTCGTCGAATTCGCGGCCGAAGCGGGTGCGGAATTCTTCGAGTGAAAAGCCCGCGCGCAGGCGCAAATTCAAAAATACGAACTCGCTCGCGCCCATCGCCGCGTCGATAGTCTCGGCGCCCGCTTGCGCGAGTCCGTCGCGCAGCGCGGCTTCGATATATTTCGCCGGCGCGCGTTCGTTCCACCATCGCCGCCCGTAATCAGCGCGGCCCAGCGCGAAGCTGTGCGCCCCCGCGCCGATTCCGAGATAACTCTGCGCGCGCCAGTAGGTCAGATTGTGGCGCGCCTCGCTGCCCGGCCGCGCGTAGTTCGAGATTTCGTACATCGGATAGCCCAGGCGCGGAATTTCCTCACGCACCAGCCGGTACATCTCGGCTTGCGTGTCGCTCTCCTGCGGTATGATCCGTCCGCGTTTCATATCGGCGAAGAACGCGGTGCCTTCCTCGAAGGTCAGGTTGTAGGCCGAGATATGATCGGGCTCGAGCGCCGCGGCCTCGGCGATATCGTGCGCGACCTCGCCGGCCGATTGCCCCGGCACCGCGAAAATCAGATCCAGGTTGAGCCGCTCGAAGCCCGCCCGATGCGCCATCCGCGCCGCCGCGCGGGTCTCTTGCGCGGTGTGAATCCGCCCCAGGAACTTGAGCGTTTCGTCCTTGAACGATTGTGCGCCAAAGCTGATTCGATTCACCCCCGCCGCACGAAATCCGGCGAACTTGGCGAGATCGACGGTGCCGGGATTCGCTTCGAGCGTGATCTCGGCATCGCGCTCGATCCCGCACGCCCGGCCGGCCGCGTCGAGGATTTTGCCGATCGACTCCGGCGCGAACAGCGACGGCGTTCCGCCGCCGAAAAAGATCGTACGCAGCCTTTCGCCCGCGAACGGCGCCTCGCCCGCGTGCCGCTCGAGCTCGCGGATCAGAGCGCGCGTGTAATCAGCCTCCGGCCACGACGATGCCGCGTAGGAGTTGAAATCGCAGTACGGGCACTTTGCCTGGCAGTACGGAATATGGACGTAGAGCGAAAAGCTCATCGCCTGTTCACCGTGCGGCTATGATTGCGCCGCGCATCCGCGAGTATGGCCTCCGCCGGATTCCATCTCATGCGATCTTTCCGCAAGCCACCCGGGGGGTGTGCAGGCGCGCACGGCGAGATTCCTCGCGAGGCCAGCCACTCGGCGTGGCGCGCAGGGCGCGATGCGCAGCGCCCGCTCGCGCTCGGAATGACAAAATTTCTGGATCTTGTGTCATTCCGAGCGCGAGTTCACCGCCAGCTTCACGCCGTGCGCATCCAGTCGCGTCGCGCGAATCGCGAGAAATCCCGCCACCCGCGAAAGCAGCCCAGTGGAATGAGTTACGCACAGCTCTCATCTTATGGCTATGCGCTTGGCCGTGCACCTCGGGCGACCCCTGCCGCGTGCGTGTCGCGGGCAAAGACATGGCGGCCAGCGGTCGCTATACTTCTCGAACCGTTGGCTGAGAGCATCAAATCGCAACCCGACCCCGCCGCCGGTGGCGCGGCGCAAACCGCCGCCTCGCGCTCGATCGCGGGCCGTGCCGGCGCGGGGATGGTTGCGTCGGGAATCCTGCTGAGCCGGATCGCGGGGCTGGTTCGCGCCACGATTTTCGCGCATTACCTGGGCGACTCGGCCGCCGCCGACGCCTTTCAGGCCGGCTTCCGCATCCCGAACATCCTGCAAAACCTGCTCGGCGAGGGCGTCCTGTCGGCGTCGTTCATCCCGGTGTACAGCAGGATGCTGGGCGAGGGCGACGACGAGAACGGCGATCTGCTGGCGTGGAGCGTCGGCGCGATTCTGGCGCTGGCGACCGCGATTCTGGTCGTGGCGGGAGTCGCGCTCGCGCCATATCTGATCGCGGTGATCGCGCCGGGGTTTTCCGGAGAGAAACGCGAGCTCACGGTCACGATCGTGCGGATTCTGTTTCCCGGCGCCGGGATGCTGGTGATGTCGGCGTGGTGCCTGGGCGTGCTGAACAGCCATCATCGGTTTTTCGCGTCGTACGCGGCGCCGGTCGCGTGGAATCTTGCGATTATCGCGGCGCTGGTGTGGTTCGGTCCGCGCCGCACGCAGGACGGGCTGGCGATCGACGTGGCGTGGGGCTCGGTTGCGGGTGCGGTGCTGCAAGTGCTCGTGCAGATTGGGCAAACGCTGGCGCTGCTCAGGCGGATGCGCTTCGATTTCGCGCGCGTCTCGGAGCCGTTGCGGGCAGTGTTCCGCAATCTCGCGCCGGTGGTTGCAGGACGCGGAGTCGGCCAGATGAGCGCCTACGTCGATAACCTGCTCGCGAGCCTGTTGCCGACCGGCGCGGTCGCCGCGCTCAACTACGGGCAGATTCTCTACATGCTGCCGGTGTCGCTGTTCGGATGGTCGATCGCGGCGTCGGAGTTGCCCACGATGGCGCGCGCGAGCGGTAGCGCCGAAGAGATCGGCGCGGTGCTGCGCACGCGGCTCAACGCGGGGCTTAGGCAAATCTCGTTTCTGGTGGTGCCCTCGGCGGTTGCGTTTATCGCGCTCGGCGACGTGATCTGCGCGTTGATTTTCCAGTCGGGCAGCTTCAGCCACGCCGACGCGATCTACGTCTGGGCGGTGATCGCGGGCTCGGGAATCGGGATGCTGGCGATCACGATGGGGCGGCTTTACAACTCGGCGTTCTACGCGCTGTGGGATACGCGCACTCCGCTCAAGTTCGCGATCGTGCGCGTCTCGCTGACGCTCGCGCTCGGCTACGTATGCGCGCTCATCTTGCCGGGGGCGCTGGGAATCGAGCGGCGATGGGGGGTCGCCGGGCTGACCGCGTCGGCGGGAGTTTCAGGGTGGGTCGAGTTCGCGCTCTTGCGCTGGCGGCTCAATCAGCGCGTTGGATGGACCGGGCTGGCGCGCGGGTATCTGGCCAAGCTGTGGGCGATGGCGCTATGCGCGGCGGCAATCGCGATTGCGATCAAGCTCGCGACGGCGGGGTTCGGCCCCCGCCCGCGCGGACTGATTGTGCTGCCCGCCTTCGGCGCGATCTATCTCGGGATCGCGTGGGCGCTGGGGATGCCGGAGTTAGACGCGATGCTGGCGATGCTCAAGCGGCGGCTCAGTTCCCGGCAAGCCGCGCGATAGTCCTGGTGGTGCTGCGGCCCGCGAGGATCGGCGACAGCACTACCCGTCCGCCGCGCGCCTCGACAAATTCCTGTCCATCGACGGTCTTGCCGCGCCAGTCTTCGCCCTTGATCAGAACGTCGGGCTTGACGGTGCGGATAATCCGCTCGGCGCGCGTCTCGTCGAAAATCACCACGTAGTCAACGCATTGAAGCGCGGCCAGGATACGCGCGCGTTCGGCAGCCGGATAGATGGGGCGGGTCTTGCCCTTTAGCGCGCGCACGCCGCGGTCGCTGTTGAGGCCGACCACCAGCAGGTCGGCCTGCGCACGCGCGAAATTCAGCGCCTGCACGTGGCCCGCGTGCAGGAGATCGAAGCATCCGTTGGTAAACGCTATCGTGCGCCCCGCGCGCCGCTCGCGCTCGAGCACGGCGGCGATCTCATCCACTGCCGCGATTTTGCGCTCGTAGCCCTGATGAGCGGGGCGCAGCGCCTGCGCCAGATCCTCGCGCGTGATCACCTCGGCGCCGATTCGGGTGACTTCAAGGCTCGCGGCCAGGTTGGCGAGCCGCGCCGCCGAGGCGTAGCCGAGTCCCGCGATCGTGAACAGTCCGAACACGCTCAGCACCACGTCGCCAGCTCCGGTCACGTCGTACACGTCGCGCGGCACGGTGGGAATATAGGTATCCGCGCCGCCGCGCTCGGCCAGATACATCCCGTCGCGATCCAGCGTGACCAGGCACGCCTCGAGGCCGAGCCGCTCGACCAGCATCTCGGCCGCGCGGCGCCACGCGTCGCGATCGACCAGCTTGATGCCGGTGGCCTGCTCGGTCTCGTAGCGATTCGGTGCGAGCACGCTTGCGCCGCGATAGATCGAAAAGTCGCCCGACAGGCGCGGATCGGCAATCACCGGAATGCGCCGCCGGCGCGCGCCGTCGATAATCGTGCGGATTAGAGTCTCGGTGAGCAGGCCCTTGTTGATGTCGGAAATCAGCACGCCGTCGATTCGCGGCAACTCCGCGCGATAGCGCGCGGCCAGCTCGCGCTCGCGCGCGGGGCTGATGGGAGACTGGTCTTCCTGATCGACGCGCAGAAGCTGCTGGGTGCCGCGATACGCCGCCTGCACGGAACCCAGCATCCGCTCTTTCACAATTGTCGGGCGCTCGGGATCGGTGATCACCGCGCGCGTGCCGATTCCGAGTCCCGCCAGGATTTCGCGCAGCAGCATCCCGTCGCGATCCGCGCCCACGATGCTGAGCGCGCAGGCGCTGGCGCCGAGCGCGCGCAGATTGGCCATCACGAAGCCGGCGTTGCCGGGCTTTTCCTCGCGCCGGGTGACTCGCAGTACGGGAATCGGCGCCTCGGGCGATACGCGCGAGACGTCGCCCCACACGTAGCGATCCAGAATCACCTCGCCGGCAACCATCACGCGCAGCTTCGGCAGCCGCGGCAATTCGGCGTGTGCCGGATGCGCAGGAGGCGCGCTAACGGCGCGGCGGGCGGCGCGGGTGCGCGTTTTTGCGGTGGCCATCGTCAGCGATGATACGGTAATCCGCCCGCAGGGTTAAAGCCTCCCGGCCGACAGGGGTGCGCGGCGCTCGTCCTCATCTGCCAGTCGGACCCGCGTCCCGCCGGTCGCGAGCGCGCGTGGCCGGGATTCTTCGCGCGGCGGCCACGCGCGGGCGTGGCGCGAGCCGCCACTGGCACACCGCCCGCCCTCCTGAGAAACATGATGAAGGAGCACCATCCTGTAGGAATCCTGATTGCTCGCGAGGGCGGGCGGACGAGCCGTCCGCCCCCACTGGCATATTGCTTTTTTCTGTCAGTGGCGGCCGACGGCTCGTCGGCCTGCTGGGCAAGCAGAGGCGATGCGGGAGAGGCGAGCGAGGCATCCTCCCGCGTGCGGAACGCTACCCCTGTTTCTTTCCTGACGTGTCGCGCCCCGCGTCGCCCGCCCTACCAATGCAAGCGAAGAATCGGGATTGCCTTTCGACTCGCGCGGCGTGCGCTCAGCGGATCGCGAAGCCGCCGTCCACGAACAGAATCGCGCCGGTCACGAAGTCGGCGGCGTGCGCGGCCAGGAACACCGCCGCGCCCGCCATCTCGGCCGGCTCGCCGAAGCGTCCGGCGGGCGTGCGCATGATGATCTCCTGATGGAACGGGCCGGACTGCGCCGGCGCGGTCATGTCGGTATTGATCCATCCGGGGACGATCGCGTTGACCTGGATATTGCGCGGCGCGAACTCGATCGCGAGCGTCTTGGTCATCTGCACCAGAGCGCCCTTGGCCGCCGAATAAGAGACCAGGCCCGCACCGCCGAAGCGCGAGTACTCGCTGGCGATATTGATAATCTTGCCGCCCGTGCGCGCCGCCATCGAGCGCGCCGCGATCTGCGACAGGAAAAAGCACGAATGCAGATTGGTCTCGAGCACGCGATCCCACGACTCGGCGTCGAGCTTCATCGAGCCGCGATTGATCGCGATACCGGCGTTGTTGACCAGAATATCGACCGGGCCCAGCGCGCGCTCGGCCGCCGCCATCGCGGGCCCGAGCGCGGCGCGGTCGGTCACGTCGAGCTTGATCGCGGCGGTGCGCACGCCGAGCTTTTCGAGCGCGGCCACGGCGGCGGAATTTTTCTCCTCGTTGCGCGCCAGGATCGCGACCGCCGCGCCGGCCTCGGCCAGGCCCAACGCGATTCCCAGACCGATACCGCCGTTGCCGCCGGTGACGACCGCCACGCGGCCTTCGAGGTCGAACATTTTCGGCGCCGCCATCTTGCACCTCCGAACGCGATTCGCGAACCATCCCGGTCAGCGCAGCTTTAGCACATTACTGAATCGGTGAAATCCGCATAATCCGCAGTTTCTGTTATATTGGCGGTTCAACATTTTAAGAGCGAGGACGATCCACGATGGGACTACGGACGGCTGACGAGTACAAGGCTTCCCTGCGCGACGGACGCGCGGTGTTTTTCCGCGGCGAGAAGGTCGCCGACGTGACCACGCATCCTGTCATCGGGATCGCGGTCGAGCACGCCGCGCTCGATTACCGGATGGCCGAGGACGTGAAGTATCGCGAGCTGGCGGTAATCAAGGAAGGCGGCGACCAGTACAGCCGCTACTTCCATGTTCCGAAAAACGGCGACGATCTGCTAAAGCGCAGCAACCTGATTGCGGCGGCGACGCGCGAAGGCGCGACCCTGGTGGTGCTGATCAAGGAGATCGGCAGCGACGCGCTGCTCGCACTGAATATCGTGGGCGCCAAGCTGGCGGCGGGCGGGCATCCCGAGTACGCCGGGCGAATCCAGAAATTCCATCGCCATTGCCGCGACAACGATCTTGCCGTCGCCGTCGCGCAGACCGACACCAAGGGCGATCGCTCGCTTGGCCCGACCCAGCAGGAGCATCCCGATTACTACCTGCGCGTAGTCGAGCAGCGCGCCGACGGAATCGTGGTGCGGGGCGCCAAGGTTCACACCTCGGTCTCGACCAACAGCAACGAGATGATTGTATTGCCGACCCGCGCGATGCGCGCGGAGGACAAGGCCTACGCGGTGGCGTTCGCGATCCCGATGAACACGCCGGGGCTCAAGATGATCGCGAGTCCGCACGGGTCCTCGCACAAGAACGCGTTCGAGCATCCGATCAGCGCGCGGCACAAGATGATGGAAACGCTGACCGTGTTCGATGACGTGTTCGTGCCCAACGAGCGCGTGTTTCTAAACGGCGAGATCGATTTCGCGGGGCTGCTGGCGCTGACGTTCGTGCGCTTTCATCGCTTCACCGCGGTCTCGTACAAGCTGCCGCTGCTCGAGCTGATGGCGGGTGCGGGCTTTGCGATCGCCGAGGCCAACGGAATCTCGCGCGCCGGCCATGTGCGCGACAAGCTGACCCATCTGGCGGCCTATCACACGACGGTGCGCGGACTGATCGAGCACGCGGCGCGCACCTGCACGATCGAAGAAGGCGTCGCGGTGCCGAACACGCTGCTGACCAACGTCGCCAAGTATCACTTCGCGCACAACTACCATCAGGCCGTGCAGATCGTGCAGGATCTCGCCGGCGGAATGCTCGTGACCGCGCCCGCCGAGGAAGACCTCCAGAGCGAGGCGACGCGCGAGTACGTGCTCAAGTACTTAGGCGGCGCCAAGGGCTTCGACGCGGAAAAGCGGCTGCGGCTCCTCAACCTGATGAGCGACCTGACCTCGTCGGATTACGGCGGATACCAGGAGGTGCTCGCGGTGCACGCCGAAGGCGGCTTCGAGGCCGAGAAGCTCCAAGCCTACCGCGAGTACGATTTCAAGACCGTCGCGGCCTACGCGCGCAAGCTCGCGGGAGTGTAAAACAATCCACAGATTTCACGGATTGACAGTCAGATTTTCAGAGCGGACGGCGCCGCGGCGCCGTCGGCGAATCAGGGGCGAATCTTTATTGAGTCCTGCACAAGATAGTGACGCCGACCCGCTCCAGGGCGGGGTCCACATATGACACACCAAGCTATCGAGCAAGAGCGAAATTGTCACTATGATATGCAGGACTCAATAGGCGCTCGACCTATCAGCAAATTTGCGAAAGTCACGGCGCCGAGAATATCGAGATACGTCTGGAAAGGGGTTGTGCGGCTGAAGTCTTCCGGAATTGCTCGGGCGCGAACAGACCGAAATCGGGAATGCCGGTCAGAAGATTATTTCCGGATAATCAACCATCTGGCCGAAAGAAGTTTGGTTAATGGGATGACCATTGTGTCGAGAATGGTTCGCAGGGCCATCGTTTTGGCCGTGGTGGCGATGGCAGTTGTCGCGGAATTCTCGATTTTCGTCACGCCGGCATCCGCGCAGGTCAAGCCCGGCGATTTCATCACACCCGAGAACGCTTCCAGGGTAAAAGACCTGGTTGCCCCCGGGCTTTACTGGCGGGTGACGCACGGGATGACGATGAAGATCGTCCCGACCGGAACGATCGAATGGCCTCCGCCTTACAAGGAAGCGACCGAACAATATTCCTCGCAGGTACGGCTCACTGCCGATCGTCAAAGTCCAGAAGGCTACGTCGCCGGCCTGCCGTTTCCCTTCATTGATGCCAACGACCCCGACGTCGCGGTCAAAATCGCGTGGAACATGACGTTTCGCCCGATGTGGACCGACGACCTTGACGCGCGCTTCTTCGGATGCCAGTCGGTTTACGTACGTCCGGGCCATCGTTACAGCCGCATCATCGATCTGAGCGAGATCGGCCATTACCGCACCTACAACGAGATCGGCCGCACCGAGGTCGAGCCGCTGCCGATCGATCCGGATTTCAAACAGACCGGCCGGATGTTCCTGACAGGATTGTATCCGCTGTTGATGCCGGAGAACCTGCGCGGTCTCGGTTTGACCCGCTTTCACTACGCCGACCCGAACCGCGGCGACGACACGTGGCTATGGATGCCGGGCGCCCGCCGCGTGCGCAGGGTCAACGAAGATGGCCTGACCAGCGCCACCGGCGTCAACCAGTTCAACTCGGACGAGTACGCGGGCTTCAACGCCAAGAATGAGAATTACCATTGGAAGTTCCTCGGTGAAAAAAAGATGCTGGGCGCGCTCCATGTGACCCGCGTGCCGGGGTATCCGTGTCCCTCTGACGGCGGCGCAAGCTCGTGCCCGGCGCAGTGGGAACTCAGGCGCGTTTACATCCTGGAGGCGACGCCCAACCGCGAGCGCGTGCCCGAGGAACTTTATTCCAGGCATATTCTCTATGTCGACGCCGAGGCCTACGCCGTGCTGACCCAGGATCTCTACGACCGCGGGGGTCAGCTCTTCATGAACTACACCGACTGGCTGACCTACCGGGACCGGCCGGTTCCCAACGCCCGCGTCGCCATCTACCCGTTCAAGCGCCTGTTCATCGTAAACGCTTCCAGCACCGACCTGGAGACCGGCTTCTCGACGTTCTGCTCGCTGCCGATGCCGAATGCGCCCGAGCGCGAGTGCTGGTACATCAACATGGGCGCGGTCGGCAAATCGATGTGTTCGGTGCGCGCGATGGTCGCGGCGGCGCCGTAAGGCTTCTCCCGCGTCGCGGCGGTCCGCGTTCGAGTGTTGCGCCGGAACAACTCGGAAGCGGCGTGCGCGTTAGAAGCTGAAGCCAACGAGTTGCGGATGCGATTGCGCAATCCAATCAGCGAAATCAGTGAAATCCGCGCTCGCTCTTACGGCTGCGGGGTCATTTATTCGAGCGCAGCTCGATGGTGTTGCCGTCGGGGTCGAGGATCCAGAGCTGGCGGCCGGCCATGTTGCCCGGCGCTTCGAGGAACTCGATGCCTAGTTCGGTGAGCGTGCGCTTGGCCTCGTCGAAGTCCGCGACTTCGAGCGCCAGATGCGCGCCGAGCGGGTCGGGCTTGCGGCCGCGATTTTCGCTCTGGATCAGATGAATCGCGTTGTCGCCGACGCCGTACCATGCGCCCGGGAAGCCGAAGTCGGGACGCGGCAGTTTCTTGAGCCCGAGCACCTGTTCGTAAAATGTGATCGACTTGCCCGCGTCGCTGACGCGGACGGCGGCGTGGCTGAATCCTGTAGCTTTGATCATCGTCGCTGGTCTCCGATCGCTGTTTAGCACGCGAACGATGCGTTGGGGAAAGAAAAAAACAATCCACAGATTACACAGATTTCATGGATTGAAGAAAAATAATGCGGTGAGCGCCGGAGACGGCGCTCGCCGCGTTTTGATCTGAATCTCTTAATCGGTGAAATCTGTGTAATCTGTGGATGGTTTTTCCTTCACTCGAAGGCGTTCTCGCCGGTTATGTCGCGCCCCAGGATCAGCGTATGCACGTCGAAGGTGCCCTCGTAGGTGTTCACTGTTTCAAGGTTCAGCATGTGCCGGATGACGGGATACTCGTTGACGATCCCGTTGGCGCCCAGCATGTCGCGCGCGTCGCGGGCGATCTTGAGCGCCTCGTTCACGTTGTTGCGCTTGGCGAACGAGACGTGCTCGGGGCGCAGCTTGCCCTGGTCCTTCAGATGCGCCAGGCGCAGGCAGATCATCTGCGCCTTGGTGATCTCGGTCAGCATCTTGACCAGCTTGTTCTGCACGAGCTGATAGCCGGCCAGCGGACGCGAGAACTGCTTGCGCGATTTGGTGTAATCAAGCGCGGTGTTGAAGCAGGTGCGCGCCGCGCCGATTGCGCCCCACGCGATTCCATAGCGCGCCTGCGTCAGGCATCCGAGCGGGCCCTTGAGCCCGCGCGCACCCGCCAGATGGGCGGTCGCGGGGATGCGCACGTCCTCGAGAATCAGCTCCGAGGTGATCGACGCGCGCATCGAGAATTTCCCGTGGATGTCGCGGGCCTGAAAGCCGGGCGTTCCCTTTTCGACGATGAAGCCGGTGATGCCCTGGTCAACCTTGGCCCAGACCACGGCGACATCCGCGATCGAGCCGTTGGTGATCCAGCGTTTGGTCCCGTTCAGAATCCATCCGTCGCCGTCCTTGCGCGCGCGGGTTTCCATCCCGCCGGGGTCCGAGCCATGGTCGGGTTCGGTCAGCCCGAAGCATCCGACGAGCCGCCCCCTGGCCATCTCCGGCAAGTAGCGGTTCTTCTGTTCTTCGGTGCCGTTGGCATAGATTGCGTACATCGCGAGCGCGCTCTGCACCGACGCGAAGGATCGCAGGCCCGAGTCGCCGGCCTCGAGCTCCTGCATGATTAGTCCGTATGCGACGTTGTTCATTCCGGCGCATCCGTAGCCCTTTATATTGGCGCCGAAAATCCCCAGCTCGGCCATCTGCGCAATCAGCTCGACGGGGAAGGTTTCGGCGGCGAAATGACGCTCGACGTGCGGCAGAACCTCGCGTTGGACGAAGCGTTTGACGGTGTCGCGGGTGGCGCGTTCCTCGGATGTGAGCAGGTCATCGAGCTGGAAATAATCGAGATCTTTTAATGAATCCGCCATGTTAGACTCCGGGGGGCCTTCTATAGAGAGAATTTAACGAGATCTTGGTTGCAGATTAAGGTTATAGTGGCGTGCTGAACGCAGTGCCAATCGACGAACCGGGGCGCACGAGCCGCCGCGACCCCCACTTGACCCGTCCGCGCACTTTCCGCAGGGTGATTAGGGTGATTGAAGTGGTCGCGCGAGTTAACCATGGCTACTGCTTGCCTCAATTTGCGGTTTACGTATACTTATACAGCAAGTAAGAAATATGCACATTGAAACGCTAAAAGTCTTCTGTGACATAATCGAAAGTGGCAGCTTTTCTTATGCCGCCTCGCAAAATTTTGTCACCCAGTCGGCGGTCAGCCAGCAGGTCCGCAGCCTCGAGGAAAAATACGACTGCCGGCTAATCGAGCGGGGCAGGGCGGGGGTCAAACCGACTCCTGCCGGTCAAATCTTATACACCGCGAGCAAGGAAATCGTACGCCGATTCATGGAGCTTGAGAACCGGCTGCGCGAGATTGGCTCGGTGATTGCCGGATCGATCCGGGTCGGCACCGTGTACAGCGTGGGCCTGCACGAATTGCCGCCCTACCTGACCGAGTTCCTGCGCAGCTATCCGGCGGTCAATGTCCATCTGGAATACCTGCGCTCGAACAAAATCTACGAGGACTTGATCGAGGGGAAAATCGACCTCGGCGTGGTCGCGTATCCGGCCAAGCGCAGCCAGATCGTTTCGATCGCGTTTCGCCACGACGAACTGGTCCTGGTGGTCCCCCCGGATAGCACCCTGACTAAACACGGCAAGATCAGCATCGGTGCGCTGTCAGGGCAAAAATTCGTCGGCTATGAGCGCGACATCGCGACCCGCAAGGCTTCCGACCGAATCCTGCGCGAGTACGGCGTCAAGCCGAACTATGTGCTCGAGTTCGACAATATCGAGACGATCAAGCGCGCGGTCGAAATCGGCCTCGGATGCGCGATCGTGCCGCGGATGACGGTGGACAACGAGGTCGCGCGCGGGACGCTCCGGATGCTCGAATTTTCGGAAGGCACCTTCACCCGCCCGCTCGCGATCATCTACAAGCGCGGGCGCGAGCTGTCGCCGGCGGTGCGCAAATTTATCGATGTGCTCACCCAGAGCAACATCCTCCCCAAGGTTGCCCGCGGAGAGCGCGGCGGGCGCACCGAGCGGCTCACTTCGGTTGACGGGCCCGAGAAGGCCGAGAAATCGGCCTGACGCGACAACGCTCTGAATGCGAACCGGCCGGATGCGTGTCGCCTCCGGCCGTTTTTTGGTTCGCGCCCCGCTCAGATTCTTCGGCGAACGCGCAACTAAGGCCCGCTCGCGAGCCGCGCGCGTCGTATCGGGTCGTGGGCCTCAGCCGGGGTGGTGGCACAGGCTAAAGCCTGTGCCACGAAGAATCCCGGAGGCCGGGAATCCCTGCAGCGCCGCGCGCGCTACTCGATACTGGTGCTCGGCAGCGCCGGGGCGTTGCGCACCGGTCCGGTCCCGTTATCCATCGGCTGTACGCCGGAGGCGGTCGTGGACGAGGAGGGCGCGCCCGCACCCGGAATCGGCGCCATCGGCTGCACCGACGAGCCGCCCGAGGTGTCAGCCGCCGGGGGCGCCGTTTCGGTTGGGCCGCTGAAGTTGATCGGCTCTTCACCGGCGACCATCTGCGGGGTCAGCACGTAGTCTCCGCCGAGCGAACTGCGCCAGATGGTGTTGGCGGTTTGCGTGTTGCCGGCGGTGAGCAGCCACGCCGCGCCGCCGCCGAGTCCGCCCAAAATCGCGTACACGAACTTGGCCGGGATGTAGAACACGTTGCCGAACAGCGCGGCCGCGCCGTATCCGGCGCCCGGCCAATTCACTCCGCCCTGGTCGGGCTGCGGCACTTGTACCGGCGTGGCGGCCGCGGCGGGCGCCGCGCTCTGCGCCTGCGCGACGCCATTGGCGAGCGAACCGAGCGGCATCGCGAGCAGCGCGGCCAGCGCGTACGCGGCCATCCGGTTTCGGTTTCGATTGCGATTGCTTTTCATCATCCGCATAAACATCCTCCACACCTGGTGCAAATACTTCATTCAGTTTTGACGACCGCGCCCGGCGGCAGCAATTCCATCAGATGACGGAACGCGCGGTCCAGGTAATCGGCGTCCTTGGATTCGAGCGTCAGCTTGACGCGGTACTCGGGATTTCCGATCCGCGGGTAGGAACCGAGCATCAGCTCGGGAAACGCCGCCATACACGTATCGAGATGCTCCGCGATCACGCCCTCGGTCGCGGTGGTATAGATGGCGCGCATGAAATACGGGTCGGTCGCGAAGCGCGGCTCGAGCGCCGCGAGCTTGGCCTCGAAAAGTTGCGGGATTCCCGGCAGCACGTACACGTTTTCGATCTGTACGGTGGGGAAGCGGATGTCGCCGCCGTGGTTCAAGATTGCGCCCTCAGGCACTTGCGCCATCTTGAGGCCGGCCTTGTTCAGCTTGCCGGTGAAATGCTCGCGGAGGATCGCCCCGAGTTCAGGATCGACAGTCAGGTCGCGATTAAACGCGGCGGCCACACCTTCCATCGTCAGGTCGTCGTGAGTGGGACCGACGCCGCCCGAGGTCACCACGAAATCGTAGCGCGCCGCGCACCATGCGACTTCGCGCGCAATCACCGGAATTTCATCGGGGATGGTCACGACGCGCATCAGGGCGACGCCGAGCTTGCGCAATTCGCGCGCCGCGAAATAGGCGTTGGAATCCTGCACCTTGCCGGACAGAATTTCATTGCCGATCACGATCAACGCGCACGTGCGCTCCCGCATCGCTGTGCCCACGCCTGCCTCCGCACCTGACGGGTATTATCCCGTGCCGGGCGCCGAGCGGCAAGGCAATTTCGCACGCGCGCCTATCCGCGCAGCATCCGCTGCAGATTCTCGAGGTCGCGGCGCACCTCGCTGAGCACCCGGCGGGTCGGGCCGTCGGCTTGCGCCGCGGCGCTGCCGTTTTGGGCGCGCGGGGCCGGCGCGGTCTTGGAGCCGCGTTTGCCCGCGTGCTCGACGGGCTTGCCGGTCAGCAACGCCTCGATCCCGTGCTCGCGGATGTGCTTGTTCGCGCCCGCGATGGTGAAACCCTCTTGATGAAGCAGGCGCTTGATGAGGCTTAAGACCTCGAGGTCGCGCGCGTGATAGAAGCGATGCCGGGTGCGGGTATGCCTGGGCTTGAGCAACGGGAACTGGGTTTCCCAGAAGCGCAGCACGTAGGTCTCGACGCCGATCCGGTCGGCGGCCTCGCCGATCTTGAGGCCGCGCTCGGGAATCGGTCCAGATGCGCGCGGCGCCGTATGCGCACGTGGCGCAGGCTTGGCGGGGCGCGCGCGCTTGGCCGCGGCGATGGGGCGTCGGTTTCGGGTCATGGCTTCCCGGACGTGCCGTCGTTCACTCGGTCCTTCAGAACCTGACTTGGTTTGAAGGATAGCACGCGCCGGGAGTCGATTGTGATAGGGGCGCCGGTTTGAGGATTGCGTCCGCGCCGCGCATGCTTGTGATTGACGACAAAGGTTCCGAAACCGGAGATCTTGACCCGATCGCCATCGCGCAAGCCATCCTTGATGATCGCGAAGACGGCTTCGACGATTTCACAGGCTTCCTTTTTCGAGGAGCCCACCCGTTCGTAGATTAAATCCACGAGGTCGGCTTTGGTCATCCCTTGCGGCGTATAGGTCCCCACCCGTTCGCTCGCTAAGAACACGCTTTACTGCCGCAACTCCGCCCCCAGCCGCGTCCGCGCCTGCTCGACCAATGCAGTATGGACGCGATTGACCTCCTCATCCGTCAGCGTGCGATCCGTTGCCCGGTACAAACATGCCAGCGCGATACTCTTGCGGCCTGGCGCAATCCCCTGTCCTGCGTACACGTCAAACACCTCGACGCTCTCCAGCAGCGGCGAGGTGGTCGAGTCGCGCACCGTCCGCGCCACCATCGCGGCCGGAAAACCGCGCTCGAGCACCAGCGCGAGATCGCGGCGAATCGCCGGGAACCGCGGGGGTGGCGGAAACGTTTTACGCGGCGAGAAACCATAAGAAATGAGTTTCTCTAAGTCAAGTTCAAACACCGCGCAGGGTGCGGCCAAATCCAGGCGCAGCGCCTCTGCGGGATGCAATTCACCTACGTAGCCAGCACTTTCGCCCTCGAGCAGTATCTCCGCCGAGCGGCCAGGATGCAGAAATGGCGTTCGGGCCGGATCGATCGCGCGGAACTCCGCGCGCGCGGCGAGTTCCATCGCGCCGAAGTAGGTCTCGATAATTCCTTTCATCGCGAAAAATCCCGCCGCGAGGCCCGGCTCTCCAATCGTCGCGGCCGCGTAGGCTCCATAGCTGACGCCGCCGATCACCTGCCGCTCGAGAGTATAGTCACCGTGACGCGCGAATGTCTTGGCGATTTCGAAGCCATGAAATGTGCTCGCCTGCCGATTCAAGTTGAAGCGCAGCGCCCCGAGCAGCCCCGGCAGTATGCTCAGGCGCAATTCGCCCAGCTCGGCCGAGAGCGGATTTTCGACCTTGACCGCACTGGCGCCGGCGGCGATACCGCCGAAACGCTGATTATCCGCCGGCGCGATAAACGCAATCGTCAGCGCCTCGGTAAGTCCCGCGCCGAGCATCACCTCGCGCGTGCCGGCGATAAACTCGCGCTCCGGGTTGGCGGCCGCGAGGGTCGCGATGCGCGGCGGCAGCGCCTCTGGAATATCTTCGAGTCCGCCCAAGCGCGCGACTTCTTCGGCCAGGTCGGCGGCCTCATTCAGGTCCGGCCGCCACGACGGCGCGGTGACCGCGAACCGGGCGCGCCCCTGTGATTTGACCTTGCATCCGATTGAGATGAGCCGCCGCTTCGCGGTAGCGGCCGGAATTTCGACGCCGAGCAGCGCGGTCATCGCGGGCAGATCGAGCGCGATCTCGCGGGGCGTCGCGGTCCGCGGCTCGAGGTCGATAAGCGGCGCGGCGATTTTTCCGCCCGCCAATTGTCGCACGAGTTCGCCCGCGCCAAGCGCGGCGGCGGCCTGCCCGGCGCGATCGATCGAGCGCGCGAAGCGATAGCTCGCCTCGCTTACGAGCCCGAGCCGGCGCGAGGTTTTCGCGATCGCGATCGGCGCGAAGAACGCGCTCTCGAGCACGATCGCATCGGTGGATTCGCTGACTTCGGAGTTGAGGCCGCCCATCACGCCCGCGATCGCGAGCGGCTTTTCCGCGTCGGCGATCAGCAGGTCGTCGGGCGCAAGCTCGCGCGTGACATTATCGAGCGTGACGAATTCGCGATCGGCGCCCGCGCGGCGCACGATTATTTTCCCGCCCGCGATCTTCGCGAAGTCGAACGCGTGCAGTGGCTGTCCGCGTTCGAGCATCACGTAGTTGGTCACGTCCACGAGGTTGCTGAGCGGGCGCATCCCGCACAATTCGAGCCGCCGCCGCATCCAGATCGGCGACGGACCGATTTTCACTTTGCGCATAGCCAGCGCGGCGTAGCGCAGGCACAGCTCCGGCGCCTGGATGTCGATTTCGAGCGATATCGTGCCCGCGCCCGGTATTTTCGGCGTCCGCACGCGCGCAATTTTGAGCGGGACGCCGAACAGCGCGGCGACCTCGCGCGCCAGCCCGAGAATCGACAGGCAATCGCCCCGGTTGGGCGTGATCTCGACGTCGAGCACCGTATCGTCCATCGCGAGATAGCTGGCAAGGTCGATTCCGAGCGGCGCATCGGACGGCAACTCGAGAATTCCCGCGTGCTCCGCCGACAGCCCGAGCTCGCGTTCCGAGCAGAGCATCCCATTGGATTCGACGCCGCGAATCTTCGCGGCCCGAAGCGGCGGCTCGGCGCCAAGCTGGGCGCCCACCGTCGCGAGCGCGGCGGTCATGCCGGCGCGCACGTTGGGCGCGCCGCACACCACGGAGAAGCGGCCGGCAGCGCCGGTGTCGACCTGGCACAGGCTTAGCCGATCGGCATTGGGATGCCGTCCCGCTTCGATTACTTTTGCGATCACGACGCCGTGAAAGGACGCGGCGAGCCGGTCGATATTCTCGACCACCAGTCCGGCCACGCTCAGGCGGTCGGCAAGCTGCTGCGCGGTCGCATCGACCGCGACGAACTCCTTGAGCCAGCTAAGCGGCAGCTTCATCGCGCACCTCCGCCGACCGACGGGAACTGGGAGAGGAAGCGGAGATCGTTGTCGAAGAACAGGCGCATATCGTCGATTCCGAGCGCCATCAGTCCGGTGCGCTCGACGCCCATCCCGAACGCGAAGCCCTGATATTCGGCGGGGTCGAGCTTAACCGCGCGCAGCACGTTCGGATGAATCATTCCGCAGCCCAGAACTTCCGTCCATCCGCTATGCTTGCACACCGGGCATCCGGCACCTGCGCACAAAAGGCAATGGATATCGAGTTCGGCGCTCGGTTCGGTGAACGGAAAGAAGCTCGAACGGAAGCGGACCTTCGTATTCGGCCCGAAGAACGCGCGCGCGAATTCGGCGAGCACGCCCTTGAGATGCGCCATCGTGATGCGCCCGGCGCGATCGACCATAAAGCCTTCGATCTGGGTGAACATCGGAGAGGCGCGCACGCTCAGGTCGTCGCGGCGATAGCATTTGCCGGGGCATACGACGGCCAGCGGGGGGCGGCGGCGCTCCATGACGCGAATCTGTCCGTTGCTGGTATGGGTCCGCAGCAGCATCGCGCCCGGCACGAAAAAGGTGTCCTGCATTTCGCGCGCGGGATGATTGGGCGGAAAGTTCAGCGCCGCGAAATTGTGGAAGTCGTCCTCGATGTCTTGAGTATTTTCGACCTCGAAGCCCATCGCGATCAGAATCGCGAGCATCCGCTCGAGGATTTGCGTCACCGGATGAATTCGCCCGCGCGGAATCTTCGCGCCCGGCAGCGTCACGTCGAGCGCGGCCTCGCCGAGCGAGCGTTCGAGCGCGAGCGCGCGATTGCGCACCACCAGTGTCTCGATCCGGGCTTCGATTTCGCGCTTGATCTGGTTGACGAGCTGGCCCAGCACCGGGCGCTCGGCCTGCGGGACCTCGCGCATCCCGCGCATGATCTCGGTCAGCTCGCCCGAGCGGCCGAGCACGCGGACGCGGACCGCTTCGATCGCGGCGGGGCCGGCGTCGTCGGCCAACTCCGCCATCGCGCGGCGCCTGATTTCTTCGAGTTGTTCCCTCATTTATCGTTTTCCTTCCGCTTCCCCCGGATATTATGCGGCGCGGCGCGGCGCCTCAAAACAAAAGACCATGTGGCAACCCACATGGTCTTTGGTGCGCGGCGTCAAAAACGGCGCGGCGTCAGGCGGCTAACAGGCCGAGCGCGTTCTTGGCGGTGCGCACCAGCTCGGTAAACAAGCCGTCGCGCTCTTTGGCCAGCAGGGCAAGCTGCTTGCGATCGACCTCGACGCCGGCCTTTTTGAGCCCGTTGATAAACTTGCTGTACGACAGACCGTGCTCACGCGCGAGCGCATTGATGCGCTGGACCCAGAGCGCGCGAAAATCGCGCTTCTTCTGCTTGCGATCGCGGTAGGCGTAGGTGAGGCCCTTCTCTAAGGTGTTACGGGCCTGACGATACAGTTTGCGCCCGCCGACGAATCCGGAGGCGAGCTTGAGCTGACGTTTATGTCGGCGGCGGGTTTTAGGTCCGCCCTTTGCGCGAGGCATCGGAGGTCAATCCTTATAGAATAATTCTGGGTTGCTTGGATTGTGCGTGGTTTCAGTCCGCGATGCTACCGTCCGCGCTAGGCGTTGGGCAGCAGCCGTTTGACGGCCTCGCCCTCGGTCTTGCCCAGGATGCCGGGCTTGCGCAAACCCCGCTTGCGATTGCGATTCTTGGCCCACGCGTGATGGCGCGAGTAGGCCTTCTTGTACTTCACCTTGCCGCTCGCCGTGACGCGGAAACGCTTGGCGGCGGCGCGATTGGTCTTCAACTTCGGCATCGGTCTGCTCGCTATCGTGCTCGAATATACTCGGTCGCCTATCGCGGGGTCAGCAGGATCGACATATTGCGCCCTTCCATCCGGGTTCCCCCGTCCGGCTGCGCTACATCGGTCACGTCCAGGACGATCCGGTCCAGCAGCGACCGGCCGATTTCCGGATGGGTGATCTCGCGCCCACGAAACGAAACCGAAAGCTTAACACGCTGGCCTTCACCAATAAAGCGCCGGATGTGATTGATCTTGAAGGCCACGTCGTGGACGCCGGTGCGCGAGCCCATCTTGACCTCCTTGATCGACGTCGCGGTCGCGTGGCGCTTCGAGTCGTGCTGCTTCTTCTTGAGCGAGTAGCGGTATTTGTCGAAGTCGGTGATGCGGCACACCGGCGGCTTCGCGGTCGAGGAGACCTCGACCAGATCGAGACCCCTGGTTTCGGCGATCCGAATCGCCTCGCGCAGGGGCAGCACGCCGATCTGCGCGCCATCGGAATCGATCACTCTTACTTCGAGAGCGCGGATTAGCTGGTTGACGCGAATCGCGGGCTCTCGCGAGGGGGGAGTTCTGAAATCTCGACGGATATGACACCTCCTCCGGCACGCCGGCCGGAATCTTGTTTAACCTCTGCGCGGCGTCAGCCGGGCAGCGGCTCCTTGCGCATGGTTGCGAGCAAATCTTCGATCGACAGCGCCTGGCTCTTCGAGCCGCGCAGCAGCCGCAGCGACACGGTGCGCTCGGCCGCCTCGCGCTCGCCGACGACGATCATATACGGCACCTTGGCGAGTTCGGCTTCGCGAACTTTGAAGCCGAGTTTCTCGTTGCGCAGATCAGGCTCCGCGCGAAAGCCCGCGCGGCGGATCAGGTCGGCGACCTCGCGCGCGTAATCCTCGACCTTTTCGCTGAGCGAGAGCACGCGCGCCTGCTCGGGCGCGAGCCACATCGGCAGCACGCCGCCGGTATGCTCGATCAGCACCGCGATAAAGCGTTCGAGCGAGCCCAGGATCGCGCGATGGATCATCACCGGGCGCTCTTCGGCGCCGGCGCTCGAAGTGTAATGGAGGTCGAAGCGCTCGGGCAGGTTGTAGTCGAGTTGAATAGTGGCGACCTGCCATTTGCGCTTGAGCGCGTCGGGCACGTAAATCTCGATCTTCGGCCCGTAGAATGCGCCCTCGCCGGGATTGATCTCGAACGCGATCTGATTGCGGCCCAGGGCGTTGGCGAGCTTTTCCTCGCTCATGCGCCACTGCTCGGCGGTGCCCATGTGCGGCTCGGGCATGGTGGCGAGCTTGAACTCGGGGCGCTCGAAACCGAGCGTCGCGTATACGTCGCGCACCATCTTGAGGTTGGCCGTAACTTCGTCTTCGATCTGCGCCTCGGTGCAGAAGATATGCGCGTCGTCCTGCGACATCACGCGCACCCGCGTCATCCCGTGCAGCGTTCCCGATCGTTCCGCGCGATGCAGCCGCGAGAACTCCGCGATGCGCAGCGGCAGGTCGCGATACGAGCGCTTCTCCGCGCGATAGATGAACGTATGCCCCGGACAGTTCATCGGTTTAAGCCCGTAGCCGTGGCGCCATCCTTCGGGACCGGTGTCGATCTCCGCGTCGGGCGTCTCGGGGTCCAGGGTCAAAAACATATTCTCGCGAAAGTTTTCCCAATGGCCCGAAGTCTGGAACAGCTCGTTCTTGAAAACCAGCGGCGTGACGACTTCCTGATATCCATAGCGCCGGTAAAGCCGCCGCATGTAGTCGATCAGCTCGTTGAAAATCACGAGTCCCTTGGGCAGATAGAACGGGCATCCGGGCGAGATCGGATCGAAAAAGAACAGCCCCATCTCGCGGCCGAGCTTGCGATGGTCCCGGTTGCGCGCGAGTTCGAGCAGCCGCAAGTGCTCCTCGAGCGCCTCTTTGCCGGCGAACGCGGTCCCGTAGATCCGCGACAGCATCGCGTTGTGCTCGTCGCCGCGCCAGTACGCTCCGGCGACGGACAGCAGCTTGAAGGCGCGCAGGTAACGCGTCGAGGGGACATGGGGCCCGCGGCACAGATCCATCCAGTCGCCTTGCTTGTAGATGGAGACGGCCGGGTCGGGAATCCCGTCGATAATCTCGACCTTGTACTTCTCACCCATGTCGGAAAAGGTCTTGATCGCCTCGGCGCGCGGCGCTTCCACCCGCTCGATCTTCAGATCGGCCTTGGCGAGTTCCTTCATCCGCGCTTCGATCTTCGGCAGATCGTCCACGGTGAACGGCGCGGGCGGCGCGAAGTCATAGAAGAAGCCGTCCTCGATCACCGGCCCGATCGTCACCTGCGTACCCGGAAAAAGCTGCTGCACCGCCATCGCCATCAGATGCGCCGTCGAATGGCGGATGACCTCGAGGCCCGCGGGCGAGTCGGCGAGCACCGGCTCGATTTCGATTACGGCGCCGTCGCCGCATACCGCCTCGAGCGGGCGCGAGAGATCGACGGCCTTGCCCGCCACCTTTGCCGCGACCAGGTCCTTGGCGGGAACGCCGGCGATAGCGTCGCGCACCCGCGCGTCACGCGCGACGGCGCGGCGCTCGCCTGCAACCGATACCGTAATCTCGGGACTCATCTATGAAAGAAGCTTAATCATCGGTGGGTGCGATGCGCAGGAAAACGTGCGGCGGATTGACGCGAGGCCATATCGAACTGAAAACACGGTGGTAGGCATGGGCGGGATTGAACCGCCGACCTCTTCCGTGTCAAGGAAGCGCTCTCCCACTGAGCTACATGCCTGTGTGTTCCAGGTGAGACGCGGATGTCGATGGATTCGTGCAAGCAGAGCCAAGGGGTAACAGAGATCGCCCCGCCGGGCAACCAAGCGCGGGCAGGCCCGGAAGCGAGACCGCGGATTCCGGCGATTTTTCCAATTTCCTGAATCAAATCTGTGTAATCTGTGTAATCTGTGGATTTCTTACGGGCGCGGCTTGCGCAGGACCATTCCGGGCTTGCCCGAGGCGCTGAGCGCCTCGCCGACCGGCAGATATCCCGCGCGGGTCCAGAACTGATACGCCAGCACGGTATCGCGATGCACGAAGGCGCGGATTTCGGTCCATTGCGCGGCGAACAGTTCATGCTCGATCGCGGCCACCACCTCGCTGCCGAGTCCGGCGCCCTGCCGGTCGCCCTGGATCATCATCAGGGCGATCCAATTAATCCGCTCCGACGGAATCGGCGCGATAAGCTCGACCGTGCCGACGATCCGGCCGGTCGCGCGCTCACGCACGGTGTACTCGTGCGCCTCGAGATCGGGAAAGCGCGGATTGGGGTCGTCGGCGAGATAATTTTCCAGGTCGGCGGCGGCCCAGATTACCCGCTCGCCCGACGCACGATGAAACTCGGGATTGGAATTGAACAGCGCGACCAACCCGTCGATCGTCGCGCGGTCATCGGCGTCAGCTTCCTCGATCAGCAGCCGTTCAGTCTCGATAGTCATGGCGCAAGCCATGCTTGATTGTACTCTTTTCCGCGTCCCATGGGTGGCTTTTACGTAACCACCTGACGGCGGGGCCGTTTGCATCTCCTTGTCCAAGGAGAGGCCGGCGCGCGCGAAGCGCGCGGCGGGAGGGGTAGGGGTTAGGTCGATCTTCAAGGCGCTGGCCGCGGAGCCGCGCCGATTCACAGCTCCGGGGCGCGCGGCGGTCTCCCTAACGAGCGTTAGGTTTTTTGCCAGGTTTGTTCAGGGCTGAACTGTTCAGCCTTATACGCCCTGGCGCTCTGCGTAAAATCGAGCGCATGGAGATGCCACCAAACTTTCCGCTCTATCTCTTTTGTCTGATGGCTGGCGTCTCGCCGGACTTCTCGCGGGCGCGGCACGGGTGCCTGCTGAGCGTCGCGCGGCGCGCGATACAGGGCGTGCAAGAATCCGATCGAACTCCCTATCCGGCCAAATTTCTCCAGCAATTTCCCGGTGAATTTGCGAGGCGGGCCGGAAAAATTCTTCAAGCGAACCCATCGCGGCTTGTGGTTTGCAGCGCCCGTGCGCGGCAGGCGACGTATCGCGGGACTTCTGTTAGGCTTGCGCGCCAAGTAACCTCGCCCCGTATCGAGCGTCGGCCCGCAATGATGGATCGCGAGCGTATCATCCAGGTCTTCTTCTTCGGCTTTCTGGCCCTGATGGCCTATGAGCTATATGTCCTGCTGGCGCCGTTCATCACGCCGCTGATGTGGGCGATCCTGCTCGCGTTCCTGGCTCATCCGCTGCTGATCGAACTCGACCATCTGGTGCGCCGCCGCTCGCTATCGGCGATAATCATCACACTTGCGGTCGCACTCGGCGTGATCCTGCCCGCGATTTGGCTGTCGGGCCGGCTGGCCGCCGAGGCGCAGAACCTTTACGTCCAGGCCGCCACGATGCTCAACGCCGACGGACTAGCGCGGGCGCGGGACTGGATGCTGCACTCCGATTTCATCCAGGCGATCAACCGGCGGCTGGCGCCGCGCGGGATCAAGATCGAGGACGAGATTCCCAAGCACGCCGCCGCCACCGCGCAGATCGTCAGCGCATACGTCGCCTACCATCTGACCACCGCCGCGCGCAACGTTGCGACGGTGGTGATCGACTTTGGCATTATCCTGCTGATCTTCTTCTACCTGTTGCGCGACGGCGAGAGCTATTACAACTCGCTGCGCGACCTGACTCCCCTGCACGAAGACGACAAGAAGGCGGTCTTCGAAACGCTGCGCTCGACGCTCGCCTCCGTCATGCGCGGGCTGATGCTCACGGCGCTGTTGCAGGGCGTGACGATCGGCGTGGGCCTGATGTTCAGCGGAGTTCCCTACTGGGCGTTTCTTGCGCTGGCGAGCGCCGCGGCCGGACTGCTGCCTATAGGGGGAACCGCGGTGATCTGGGTTCCGGCGACGCTCTATCTGTTCTATACGGCGGGATGGGGATGGGCGATCTTCCTGGTGGTGTGGTGCTCGATCGCGCTTGCGATTATCGACAACTTCATCAAGCCGATGGCGATGAAGCATGGCACGGGATTGCCGACGCTCGCGCTGTTTTTCGGAATCGCGGGCGGACTCGAGGCCTACGGGCCCATCGGCCTGTTCGTCGGCCCGGCAATCATGTCGGTGTTCGCGGCCTTGCTGCGCGTCTATCGCAAGACCTACGGCGAAAGCCGCAAGCAGGCGGCCTGAGCGTGCTTCAGAAGCGCCGCGCAACCGGCACTGGCGCCGGCTCCGCCACCATCGCGGATTGCGCCGGGCCGGCCACACGGCGCGACATCTCGCGCTTGATCCACATCCCGATAAACCACGCCGCTACGCCATAACTGGCGGCGACGACGAAAATGCAATCGAGAATCATCCGGCGCGACAGCCCCAGCCATCGCTCCAGAAACATCGAGCCCACTATCGCCGCGACCGCTGCCAGATCCGCGGCGAACACACCTACCGCCATCAATGTCATCACAATCATGAGGGTTTACTACCTTCCTCTATAATGAGTGACGACGGCGCCGCGAATTGCATTCAATTGTTACCTGAGCAAACGTTTAGTAACCTGATGCCGCGCACGCATAACGGCGCGGCGGTGCGCATTAGCGTGAAAATCGGCGCCGCGCGCAAGAGGATTATTCGATGAAATATGCAATCGTTACCGGAGGAGCACGCGGGCTCGGACTTGGGATCGTGACTGCGCTGCTCGATGAAAAAGTTGTCGAAGCGATCGCCGTGATCGACAAGGAACTGCTGCCCGCGCCCGCCGCGATCGCGAAGCGGGTCCACGGCTTTCGCGCCGACGTGACCGACGAAGGCTCGATCCACTCTGCCCTCGAGGCGATCGCGGCCGAGCTCGGTCCGCATCCCGACGTGCTGTGCAACAACGCCGGCGGTGGCGAGCGCGCGTGGTTCGAGGGCAGCCGCCAGACCAACAACTGGGACTCGGTCGAGACCTGGCGCCGCTATGTCGATCTGAATCTCAACTCAGTCTATCTGGTTTCTCGCGAGGTCGCGCCGCGGATGCGCGCGGGCGGCGCCATTTGCAACACCTCTTCGATCGCCGGGATGCAGGCGGTGCCGATGCTGGCGGCGTATGCCGCGGCCAAGGCCGGCGTGATCTCGTACACGCGCACGCTTGCCGCGCAGCTCGCACCGTCGGGAATCCGGGTCAACGCGGTTGCGCCCGGGCTCATCTACACACCGCTTTGGAAACAACTCGGCGCCGCGGTCGGTGGCGGAGACGATCGCGCGCGCGACGCGTTCGACGCGATCGTAAGGCAGAGCGTGCCACTCGGACGCGAGCAGACCGAAGAAGATATCGGCCGCGCCGCGGCGTGGCTGTGCTCGGAGCGGGCGATGAACGTGACCGGGCAGGTGATCGCCGTCGATGGCGGCATCACGCTCGGGGTCCGCGCGCTGGATCGGTAGGCGCCGCGCAAACCCGTATGGCGCGGGGTCCGATCGAGCCTGTAAACTCGGCCCCAGGATGGAATCCGCGGCAGACACACTCGACTCCGGAGCGCGGTTCATCGTGCGCCGGCTCCGCGCGGCGGGCTTTGTCGCCTTCTACGCCGGCGGATGCGTGCGCGACAAAATTCTTGGCCTGGCGCCCAAGGATTACGATATCGCCACCGACGCGCGCCCCGAGGTCGTGCAGCGGATGTTCGAGCGCACGGTCGCCGTCGGCGCGCGCTTCGGCTCGGTCGCGGTGATCCTAGAGGGTGCGCAGTTCGAGGTGACGACCTTTCGCGCCGACGCCGAATATTTCGACGGGCGGCGGCCTTCGGCGGTGCGCTTCGGCACGATCGAAGAGGACGCCAAGCGCCGCGATTTCACGATCGGCGGGATGTTCCTCGATCCGGAAAACGATCGGCTGATCGATCTGGTCGGCGGGATGCGCGATCTGCGCGCCGGAATCGTGCGCGCGATCGGAAATCCCGCCGAGCGCTTCGCCGAAGACCGCCTGCGTATCCTGCGCGCCGCGCGCTTCGCCGCGCGCTTCGACTTCGCGATCGATGCGGCCACCTGGAGCGCGATGCGCCAGGCCGCTCCCGCGATCACCGAGATCGCCGCGGAACGAATCGGCGCGGAACTGGTGCGCCTGATGACCGAGGGCGGCGCCGGCCGCGCGATGGATTTGCTGCGCCACAGCGGCCTGTGGGCCGCGCTCGCGCCCGAGCTGCTCGAGATGATCGGATGCGCTCAGCCCGAGAATTTTCATCCCGAGGGCGACGTCTGGGCGCACACGCGGCTGGCGGTCTCGATGCTGCCCGCGGGATGCAGCGAGACGGTCGCGTTCGGAATCCTGCTGCACGATATCGCCAAGCCGCGATGCCGCGGCGTCGCCGACGGCGGCAAGATTACATTCTACGGCCATACCGATCAGGGCGCCGTGATCGCCGCCGATCTGATGGCGCGCTTGCGGCGCTCGAACTTCGTGCAGGAGCGCGTCGCCTACCTGGTGCGCGACCATCTGCGCCTGTGCATGGCGCCGCGGATGCGCAAGGCCACCCTCAAGCGGATGCTTGCCGACGAAGGGTTTGGCGAACTGATGCAGGTGGCGATGCTCGACGCGCTCGCGTCGTCGTCATACATGGGCTACTGGAATTTCTGCCGGCGCACGCTCGAGTCGATGGCCTCGGCCGGGATTCGCCCGCCGCGCCTGCTCTCCGGCAGGGATTTAATCGCGCTCGGCTTCGCGCCGGGACCGCGCTTCAAGGAAATTTTGCAGCAAGCCGAAGACCTTCAGCTCGACGGCGCGCTCGCCACCCGCGACGACGCCCTGGCGTGGCTGCGCACGCATCATGCGCCGCAAGAGCCCACACGATAGGTGCTGAGCGCGCGCAACATCTCGATGCGATTTGGGCGCACGCTGGCGCTCGACCGGGTCGATTTCGAGGCCGCGCCCGGCCAGATTCACGCGTTGGTCGGTGAAAACGGCGCCGGCAAAACCACCCTGATGAATATCATCGCGGGCCGTCTGCGCCCGGACTTGGGCGGCGTCTGGCTCGATGGCGCCGCACTGCGCCGCGGCTCGGCGGCGCGCGCGCTGCGCGCCGGAATTGCGGCGGTGAATCAGAGCCCGATGCTGTTCGAGCGCTTCACCTGGGAAGAAAATCTCGCGCTCGGCGGCTTCGGCATCGCCGGATTCGATCTTGCCGCCGTCGCCGCTCGGTCGCGCGCTCTGGCCGACAAGCTTGGTTTCACGCTGCCCGCGGCGGGCGGCACGATCGAGCAGCGCTCGATCGCCGAGCGCGTCCGGCTCGAAGTGCTGCGTGCGCTCTCGTTCGATCCGCGCGTGCTGATTCTCGACGAGCCGACGGGAGTGCTGGCGCCCGCCGAACTTGCGCCGTTTTTGGAACTGCTCTCGCGGCTGCGCGCAGAGGGCAGGGTGATCGTGCTGATCACGCACAAGCTCGCCGAGGCGGTTGCCGTCGCCGACCGGATCACCGTGCTGCGCCAGGGGCGGGTGGTCGCGCACACCACCGCGGCCGAGACCTCCGAGTCCGCGCTCGCGCGCCTGATGATCGGCGAAATCGATATTCCACGATCGCCGTCAGCGCCCGCGGCGCACGCGGGCGAGACGGCGCTGTCGGTCGAGGATCTCGCGCTCGACCGCGACCGCGCTCGCGTGCTCGATTCCGTGCGGTTCGACGTGCGTGCGGGCGAGATCGCCGGGGTCGCGGGCGTCGATGGCAACGGGCAGGCCGAGCTGGTCGAAGTGATCGCGGGCGCGCGCCGCGCGCGCCGCGGCCGCGTATCGGCATCCTCGGCCACCGCGATTGCGGTGATCCCGGAGAATCGCGATCTGGACGGGCTGATCCTCGACATGCCGATTTGGGAAAACCTGTTGCTCGCGCCCGCGCTGCGCGACCGGTTCGCGCCACATGGATGGCTGCGGCGGCGCGCCGCGCTCGAGTTGTGCCGCACGCTGCTCGCGCGCTTCCGGATCCGCGCGGCCGGACCCGAGGCGCCGGCCGCGGCGCTGTCTGGCGGCAATCGCCAGCGGCTCGAAGTCGCGCGCGCGATCGCGGCCGAGCCGCGCGTGATCGTCGCGCACAACATCTGCCGCGGGCTGGACCTGGCCGGCGCCGCTGACGTGCATCGCGCGCTCGTCGAATTCGCCGCCACGGGCGGCGCGGTGCTGCTGATTTCGAGCGACCTCGATGAATTGTTCGCGCTGTGCGGGCGGATCTTCGTGATGAGCCGCGGGCGCGTGCGCGAGACCGAGCCCGCCGATCGCGAGCCCGCGCGGCTCGGAATGCTGATGGCGGGGAATTGGCAGTGAGCGCGATGCTCTCTGCGATCGGAAAATCGATCGCGGCGCTCGCGCTTGCCTGCGCGATTATCGCCGCCGTCGTGCTCGCACTCGGCGCGTCGCCCGTCGGCGTCTTCGCCGCGCTATGGGAGGGAGCGTTCGGAAGCTGGTACGCCGCCGCCGACACTATAGTCAAGGCGACGCCGCTCATCTTCACCGGGCTGGCCGTGTCGGTCGCGTTTTCGGGATCGCTGTGGAATATCGGCGCCGACGGACAACTGATCGCCGGCGCGATCGCCGCGGGTGCGATCGGACCGTACCTGGGCGGATGGCCGCGGCCCGCCGCGATCATCCTGACGCTGTGCGCGGGCGCGATCGGCGGCGCGATCTGGGGCGGAATCTGCGGATGGCTGCGCGCGCGGCGCGACACCAACGAAGTCATCAGCACGATCATGATGAACTTCGTCGCGGCGCAGGTGCTGAGCTGGGTCGTGCACGGACCGCTGATCGAAGCCTCGGGCGCGTATCCGCAGAGCATGGCGATTGCGCCGAGCGCGCGGATGTACATGCCGCTCGAGCCGACGCGCTTAAATCCCGCAATCGTGCTCGCGATCGTGCTGGCGGCGGGATGCTACCTGCTCCTGTTTCATAGCCGGGCCGGATTCGAGCTGCGCGCGATGGGCCGCAACCGGCGCGCGGCCGCATTTTATGCGATCCCGATCGCGCGCTTGACAATCGCGGCGCTCGCGCTTTCGGGAGCGCTGGCGGGAATCGGCGGCGCGGTGCAGGTCTCGGCGATAACGCATCGCCTGTACGAAAAATTCTCGCCCGGATGGGGCTTCGAGGCGATCGCGGTCGCGCTGGTGGCGCGGCTTAACCCCTTCGGCATAATCGCGGCGGCGATTTTTTTCGGCGCGCTCGACAACGGCTCGCAGGCGATGCAGCGCACCCAGGGCGTCTCACCCGTGCTGGTGCAGGTGATCCAGGGCTTGGTCATCATGATTCTGCTCGCCTTCGATACTCCCGCGTGGACGCGGATTCGCGGCGGTCTCTTCGCGCGCTCGCGCGACTCCGCGCCGCCGATCGAGCCGGGAGCGCAAGCCGATGCTTGACGCGTTTCTCAATTCGGCCATCGCGATGGCGACGCCTATTCTGCTCGCGGCGCTCGGCGAGCTGATCGTCGAGCAAAGCGGCGTGATCAATATAGGGATCGAGGGCGCGATGCTGTGCGGTGCGTTCTTCGCGCTGGTGGGCGCGTACTTCACCGGCTCGACCATCGCCGGAATCGCGGCGGGGATCGCGGCTGGCGTCGCGATCAACGCGATCCTCGCGTTTCTGGTGGTCAACCTGTCCGTCAGCCAGGTGGTCGCCGGAACCGCGCTTGATATCCTTGCGGCCGGAATCACCGGAGTCCTCTACCGCAGGCTGTTCGGAATCACCGGGATGGCGTTCATGGTCAAGCCGATGGCGCGCCTCGCGTTTGGTCCGCTGACGCGAATTCCGATTCTGGGCGCGGTGGTCTTTCATCACAACGCGTTCGTGTATCTGGCCTTCGCGACCGTGCCGGTTATCGGATTCGTGCTCTGGCGCACGCGCTACGGATTGACGCTGAGGGCCGCGGGTGAACGGCCAGAAGCGGCGGACGCGCTGGGGCTGGGAGTCTATCGGCTGCGCTGGCATGCGCTGCTTGCCTCGGGCGTGCTGACAGGATTGGCGGGTGCGTATCTGACGCTCGCCTACGCGAACACCTTTGTCGAGAACATCTCGGGCGGACGCGGCTTCGTTGCGCTGGCAGTGGTGATCCTGGGGCGATGGAATCCGTGGGGCATCGCCGCGGCGAGTGTCCTGTTCGGCGCCGCGATGGCGCTGCAATTCGGCTTGCAGGCCCTCGGCACGGCGGTCCCGTATCAGCTATTTCTCGCGCTGCCCTATGCGCTGACTCTCGTCGTGCTGGCGGGATTCGGCGGACAGGCGGCGTCACCGTCCGCGCTCGGCGAGCCGTACCGGCGGCCGTAACTGAATCGAACGGGCGGCCACGCAGGGCCGCCCCTACATCGCGATGCGGTTCCGTGTAGGGGCGGCCCCATGTGGCCGCCCGCTCTCCCTGCCCGCGATTGCATTCGTGCTGGCGGGATTCGGCGGACAGGCGGCGTCACCGTCCGCGCTCGGCGAGCCGTATCGGCGGCCGTAACCGAATCGAACGGGCGGCCACATAGGGCCGCCCCTACATCGCGATGCGGTTCCGTGTAGGGGCGGCCCTGCGTGGCCGCCCGCTCTCCCTGCCCGCGATTTGCGTTCGATAACGCCGCTGCATAAATCCCGCGACCCCTACCAATCGGTCCGGCCGCTCAGCTATGCTCATCTTCACGATGCCTTCCGCTCAGCCAATCGCTTCGACTTTTCCGGTCGCCTTCTGCAAAGGATGCGGCAAGAGCGTCGTCACCTGGGTTGCGCTCGATGACGACGGTCGCGAGCGGCGCCTGTGCGCGCATTGCGATGCGCCGATCGCCGCCGAACTCGAATGGATCAGCGCGACCGAACTCGAATCGACCGGCTACTATATCGGCACTCCCAGCGCCCCGCGCGCCGGCGGATGCGGCGGCGGATGCTCGAGCGGCGCCTGCGGCACGCGCAAGCATTAGCGCGGATCGATTGAATCGTCAGTGGGGGCGGACGGCTCGTCCGCCCGCGGAATCGAAACAAACTACGCAGTTCCGCGCCGTCACGCGAGCGCGCCGGTCTGGCGCAGAGCTTCATAGACTACTATCGAGACCGCGTTGGACAGGTTCAGGCTGCGCACTCCCGGCTCGAAAATTGGAATCTGGTAGGCGTGGTCCGCGCGCTCGGCGATGAACTCGCGGCCGAGGCCCTTGGTCTCGCTGCCGAACATCAGGAAGTCGCCGCGCTGGTATTTCGCCGCGAGATAACTCTTTTCCGCGCGCGCCGAAAACACTTTCGCCCGCGGCGCGGGATGCTCGCGCGCGAATTCGTTCCAATCGAGATAGGTGCGCAGATCGACCAGCGGCCAATAGTCCAGTCCCGCCCGTTTCAGATATCGATCTTCGAGCGAGAAGCCGAGCGGCCCGACCAGATGCAGCCGCGTGCGCGTGGCCGCCGCCAGGCGCGCGATCGAGCCCGTGTTCTGCGGAATCTCGGGGCGCACGAGCACGATGTGCAGCTGCGGTTCGGGCAGATGCATCGCTCAGCCGCGCGCTTGCGAAATCCGATGGCGTGCGCCGCGAATCCGCACGTAGAAGCCGCCCGCGTCGTCAGCTTCCAGCCGGTCGGCGAGATGGTAATAGGCGTTGCGCAGGAACCGCGCGCGATACTCGCCGCCCTTGACCCGCGCGTAGAGGACATTGCCCGCGCCAACTTCGAGTGTCGCCGGATCGAGTTCCTCGCGAGTGTCGTCGTTCAGCACCGTCATAAATCCGCCCAGCTCGTCGTCCTCTAACGTGCGCACCACGAAGGGCGTGTCCTCGACGGTGATCGCGGCGCGCTCGTCGCCGACTTCGAGAAAATACGAGCCGTCGGGATTGCGGCGAATCGACTGGCTGAACAGCGTCGCGATGCGCGGATTGTCGATCCGTTCCTCGTCGGTGTACCAGTTGCCGTCGCGGCGGAAAGAAATCCTGCCCGACTCGACGGCGTAAAATCCCGCTTTGGGCATCGCAGTTACTTGCCGGTTTTCACTTGCGCTCGCGGCTGTCCAGGATGATCGTTACCGGCCCGTCGTTGACCAGCTCGAGTTCCATCGCGGCGCCGAATTGTCCCGTTTCGACTCTAACACCGGCTTGTTTGGCGAGCCACACGAAGTGCTCGTACAGGCGCCGCGCGTCGTTGGGCGCCGCCGCCGCGGTGAACGAGGGCCGCCGGCCCGCGCCGGTGTCAGCCATCAGCGTGAACTGCGATACGATCAGAAGCGCGCCGCCGACCGCGTCGAGCGCCAGGTTCATCTTGCCGTCGGCGTCGGCGAACACGCGCATCTTGAGCGTCCGGTCGGCGATGAACTGCGCGTCCGCCTCGCTATCGCCCGCCGCGACGCCGAGCAATACCACGAAGCCGCGGCCGATCTCGCCGAGGTTCCCGCCGCCGGTGCGGACTTGGGCGCGGCTTACGCGTTGAACAATCGCGCGCATGGTTGCGTCAATATCATGTCAGGGCGCCGAGGCGACCAGCTTCCGGGTTGCTCCGCGGCATCTCGACCGGCTGTTCGACCAGCGCATCGGCGTACTATAGTCTAAAGCATCGATGATTCCCGTCCTGTTTCATATCGGTCCGCTCACGGTTTACAGCTACGGCCTGATGATGGCGCTGGGTTTCCTGGCGGCGGATTGGGTCGTGACGGCCGAATGCCATCGGCGCTCGATCACTCCGGACTACGCCTCGTCGCTGATCGTGTGGGCGGCGATCGTCGGGATCGCGTCCTCGCGCATACTCGATATCTTCAACAATTTTTCGAGTTACATGGCCGACCCGAAGTCGATGATCTTTTCGGGCTCGGGTTTCGTCTGGTACGGCGGGATGATCGGCGGAATCATCGCGGTTTACGTCGTCTCGCGCCGTTACGGTATCCCCTTTCCGGAGACCGCCGACATGACTGCGCCGGCGCTCGCGATCGGCCAGGCGATCGGGCGGATCGGATGCCTGCTGTCCGGCGACGGCGATTGGGGCTTGCCTTCGAGGCTGCCGTGGGCGATGGCGTTCCCCAAGGCGATCGTGGGATGGAATTCGCAGACCGTGCTCAAGCTCGACCCGGGCGGCAACCTGGTCTCGGGCTTTTTTCCGGGAGTACGGGTGCATCCGACGCCGATCTATGAGGCGATACTCTACACCGGCGTGTTCCTGATTCTATGGAGTCTGCGCCGCAAGGGGCTGGCCGCAGGCCGCATACTCTATCTCTATCTCATCTTGGCGGGCGCCGCGCGCTTCATGGTCGAGTTCCTGCGCGTGAACCCGCGTGTGTTCGAGGGACTCAGCGAGGCGCAGCTTATCGCAATCGGGATGATGATCGTTGGCGCCGTCGCGTGGGTAGCCTCGGGCGAGAAGCGCGCTCCCGCCGCAGCCAAAGAGGCGGCGCGCGCCTGAACCGCGTGGAGCCCGCGCGGATCGATACAACCATGAATCGGCGCCTGATGCAGACAATCGCGATCGCCGCGGTGATTGCCGGCGTGGCGATGATCATCGCGAGCAATCGGCGCGCTTACCGGCCCGCCGATGAATCCGCCCGGCAGGAACAGCCCATCGTTCCCGCCGGCGACAAAGCCGCCGACTTCAAACTCGAGAAGCTCGACGGCACCACGCTGTCGCTCGATCAATTGCGCGGCAAGGTCGTGTTCCTCAACATCTGGGCCACCTGGTGCGGTCCGTGCCGCGAGGAAATGCCCTCGATGGAGACGCTGTACGACGAACTCAAGAACAACAAGGACTTCGTGATGCTGGCCGTCAGCCAGGACACCAGGGGGCGCAGCGTGGTGGCGCCCTACGTGGCGAAAAACGGTTATCACTTCACGATTCTGCTCGACCCCGAGAACAAGGTCGGCGATTCGTACGATGTCTCGGGTGTGCCCGAGACCTTTATCATCAACCGCGGCGGCCGGATCGTGGCGCATCACATGGGCGCATTCGATTGGTCGCGGCCCGACGTGAAGGACGCCCTCAAGCAGTTGCTGGACGCCCGGGAAGGCTGAGCCGGACAAGGTGGCGATAGCGCACTTTACCCCTGTGCATCGCCAGTGCCCTTCTGCTTAAATGATGAAACCCCAATACTCACGGGTGGTGGATGCCAGTATTCAAGCGAAATAGATGGGCTATCACGCTGGCGGTCTTTTTGATCGCCTGCTTCATGGGACTCGAAGAGGTCGCGGTGCGCCGGGCGCAGGCGCTGCCGACCGATACCTACCAGCAGCTCGAAACCTTCGCCAATGTGCTTGCCATTGTGCAGAAGAACTACGTCGAGCCGGTCTCAACCAAACAACTGATCGACGGCGCGATCACCGGGATGCTGGCGTCACTGGACCCGCACAGCGCCTACCTGACCCCCGAACTGTATCGCGACCTCGAGGTCGAAACCCGCGGCAGCTTTGGCGGCCTGGGAATCGAAATCACGATCAAGAACGGCGTGCTGACCGTGGTCGCGCCGATCGAGGACACTCCCGCGTACCGCGCGGGAATCAAGGCCGGCGATCAGATCGTCAAAATCAACAACGACTTCACCAAGGACATGACGCTGACCCAAGCGGTGAAGCGGATGCGCGGGCCGCGCGGCAGCAATATCAAGCTGACGATTCATCGAACCGGAGTTCCCGAGCTGTTCACCGTCTCGATGGCGCGCGACGTGATCAAAATCCAGTCGGTCAAGTCCAGACCGCTGGAAGACGGCTTCTCGTACCTGCGCATCACGACCTTCCAGGAAGCGACCGATACGGGCGTCGCGAAGGCGCTCGAGCAGTTCACCAAGAACGGCCACGGCCGCATCAAGGGACTGGTGCTCGACCTGCGCGACAATCCGGGCGGCCTGCTCAATCAGGCGGTCAAGGTGTCCGACGAATTTCTGGACGGCGGGATGATCGTCTATACGCAGGGTCGGCTCGAAAATCAGCAGCAGAAATATTTCTCCCACAAGAAGCGGGACTTCAGCGACTATCCGATGGTGGTGCTGGTCAACGGCGGCAGCGCCAGCGCCAGCGAGATCGTCGCCGGGGCGTTGCAAGATCAAAAGCGCGCCGTCATCGTCGGCACTCAAACCTTCGGCAAAGGCTCCGTGCAGACTATCCTGCCGCTCGACGATCAATCCGCCCTGCGGCTGACGACCGCGCGTTACTTCACGCCCAATGGCCGATCAATCCAGGCCGTGGGAATCACCCCGGACGTGGAAATCGAACCGCCCAAACCAACCCTTGCGGCGCTTGAAATTCCCGGCGTGCAGATGGATGAGGACGAGGAAATCCACGAGCGCGACCTGCCGCATCATTTCAAAAACGGACAGGCGCATTCCAAGCCCAAGCCCAAGACCCAGGGCCCGTCGCAGCCCTCGGCTACCGCGCCCGACCAGACCACTCCGGCGCTCGGCGCCAAGGGCGGCAAGCCGGTCAAGGAAAAAGATGTCCAGCTCGAAAAGGCGATCGATATCCTGAAGCACTGGAACACCTTCAAGCTCCAGTTGGCCAAGGGCGATATCCAGCCGGGTCCGACCGCGAAGAACCAGTAGCGCGTCGGCGCAGAGTGTTGACTGACACGCAGGGCCGGCCCCAAAAGGCCGGCCCTGTGCGTTTGCGATGCGCCCGGCGATCGTCAACCGCGCGACGCAGTCCGCGACGCTACGCGCTAAATCGCCGAAGGCGGGCAGGGTGAGATATTCCGATGAGCCTTAATTTTCTCATTACCGGAACCGATACCGGCGTCGGCAAGAGCACCGTCGGATGCGCGCTCGGCTTCGCGCTGCGCGCGCGTGGGATGCGCGTGGGAGTGATGAAGCCGGCGGAAACCGGATGCGAAGAGCGCGGGGAAATCGGCGCGGGAGTTCTCGATCCCGCCGATGCGCGCGCGCTGGCGCTCGCCGCGGGATGCGGCCTGCCGCTAGATTTGATCTGCCCGTATCGCTACCGCTCGCCGCTCGCGCCTCCCGCAGCGGCCGAGCGCGACGGCCTTCCGCCGCCCGATCCGGCGCGGATCGCGCGATGCTTTCGCGAGATCGCATCGGGGAGCGAAGCGGTCCTGGTCGAAAGCGTGGGTGGGCTGGCGGCGCCGCTCGCGTGGGGCTTCGATAACGCCGATCTGGCCGCGATGCTGGGCTTGCCGCTGATCGTGGTGATCGCGAACCGGCTCGGATGCCTCAATGCCGCGATGCTGACGTTCAGCTACGCACGCGCCAAACGCCTCGAAATAGCAGGATGGCTCCTCAACGACGCCGAGCCCGCCGACACTCCCGCCGCGCTGACCAACGCCGCCTCGCTGGCGCGGATGACGGACGTTCCCCGCCTCGGCACGATGCGCCACAAGGAGCCGCTCGCCAAGAGCATCGTCGAGAAGCTGCTCGCGCGGTCGCTATGAATTGGCTCCGGACTGTTTGTGATGCTGCGCTTCGAGCCATCTTTCGGCGTCGATCGCGGCCATGCATCCTGTGCCTGCCGCCGTGACCGCCTGGCGATAGACGCGGTCGGCAACGTCGCCGGCGGCGAACACGCCGTCGATATTGGTGAAGGTCGAGCCGGGCTTGACCTTCAGGTAGCCGAGCTCGTCCATTTCGAGCTGGCCCTTGAAGATGTCGGTGTTCGGCTTATGCCCGATGGCCATGAACACGCCCTCGCACTTGAAATTCGAGGTCTGCTTGGTTTTCAGATTTTTCAGCTTGACGGCGCTGACGCCGGTTTTGGGCTCGCCGAAAATCTCTTCGACCACGGAATCCCACACGAACGCGATCTTGGGATTTTTCTCCGCGCGATCCTGCATGATCTTCGACGCGCGCAGCGCGTCGCGCCGATGCACGATCGAGACCCGCGACGCGAAGCGGGTCAGAAAGATCGCCTCTTCGATCGCGGTGTCCCCGCCGCCGACCACCACGACCTCTTTGTTCTTGAAGAACGCGCCGTCGCAGGTCGCGCACGCGCTGACTCCGTAGCCCTTGAGCCGCTGCTCGGACTCGATCCCGAGCCACTGCGCCGCCGCTCCGGTCGAGACGATCAGCGACTCGGCACGAATCGTTTTGCCCTCGCATTCGAGCTCGAACGGATGCTTGCCCATCCGCACTTGCGTCACTTCGCCTTGCAGGAAGCGCGTGCCGAAACGCTCGACCTGGCGGCGGAAGACTTCCATCATCTCCGGCCCCTGGATGCCCTTCTCGAAGCCCGGATAGTTCTCGACCTCGGTGGTAATGGTGAGCTGGCCGCCCGGCTCCATCCCCTCGATCACGAGCGGGTGCAGGTTGGCGCGCGCGGTATAAAGCGCGGCGGTCAGGCCGGCCGGGCCGGAGCCAAGGATCACAACTTTATAGATTTCATCGGCCATGCAAATTTCCCGCAAGCTCGTCGGCTGAATGCGAACAAGTTTATTGTATATGCCAAGCCGGTCAACATAAGCTCAAGGATTAAGCATCATGGCGGACAAGAATAAAATCCGGAGCGGGCGCGCGCGGCTGACGCATATCGACGCGCGCGGGCGCCTCAAGATGGTTGATATCGGCGCGAAGGCCGTCACCCGGCGCGAGGCGATCGCGCGCGGGCAGGTCGCGATGGAGCCGGCGACCCTGGCCGCGATTATTGGCGGAACGCTCAACAAGGGCGAGGCGCTTTCCGCGGCGCGAATCGCGGCGATCATGGCGGCCAAGCGCACCCACGAGCTGATTCCGCTGTGCCATCAGATCGCGCTCGATCTGGTCGAGGTCGAGTTCCGCCCGAGCCGGACGAAATCTGCCCTCGAGATCGAGGCGCGCGCCGTAACCCAGGCTCGCACTGGCGTCGAGATGGAAGCGCTGGTCGCGGTCAGCGCGGCGGCGCTTACGATCTACGACATGGCCAAGGCGATAGACCGCGCGATGGAGATCGGCGCGATTCGGCTGATCAGCAAATCGGGCGGGCGCAGCGGCGAGTACCGCCGCGCAGGCGAAACTTTGTGGGAGCCGTCGCGGTCCTCGACGTGAACACCGATAGCGCCAGCATGGCGCCGAAGCCCGCCGGACGAATCTTCTTGCGCACCCGGCGCGACGGTCCGCTGCGCGGCGGCAATCCCTGGATCTTTTCGCAGGCGATAGCGCGCGTCGAGCCGGTTGGCCTTGGCGCCGGAGCCTTCATCGAGGTGCTCGATTCCGGCGGCGACCTGCTCGGCCTGGGCTACTACAATCCTGCCACCACGATCGCGATTCGGATGCTCGAGTGGGGCGCCGCGCCCGAGGTACCGGACCTGATCGCGCGGCGGATCAAAGACGCAATCGCGCTGCGCGCGCGGTTCATCGGCGCCGACACCGATTCATACCGGCTCGTCAATGGCGACGGCGACGGGCTTTCCGGCGTGGTGGTGGATCGCTACGGCGACGTGATCGTGCTCCAGCTTCTGACCGCCGGTGCGGACGCGATGCGCGATCAGATCGTCGCCGAACTCGCGGGCCGGCTCACGCCGCGCTCGATTATCGAACGCAGCCAGGGCGCGGTGCGCAAGCAGGAAGCGCTGGCCGACCGGATTGCAGTCGCGTACGGAGCCGAGGTTGCCCAGAGCGTCGCGACCGAGCACGGAATAAAATTCTCGGTGGACCTGGTTCACGGACAGAAGACCGGCGCGTTTCTCGATCAGCGCGAGAACCGCGCTCTTGTCCGCGGGCAATCCGCCGATGCCCGCGTGCTCGATGCGTACTGCTACGGCGGAGGGTTCGCGCTCGCGGCGCTGGCGGGCGGAGCCCGGCGCGTAGTCGCGATCGACACTGCGGCGCGCGCGCTCGCCGCCGCGCGCGGTAATCTCGCGCTCAACGGGCATCCGGACGCCGCCGCCGAGTTTGTGCATGGCGATGCGGGCGAGTTCATGGCCCAGAGCGCCGAGCGATTCGACGTGGTGGTCCTCGACCCGCCTCCTCTTGCACGTGCGCGCGCCGACGCGGAGCGGGCCGGGCGCCTGTACGTCGAGCTGAACGCGCTTGCGATGCGGGTGCTGGCGCCGGGCGGGCGCCTCGCGAGTTTCAGTTGTTCGGCGCATTTCCGGGGCGAAGATTTTATCCGCGCGGTGCGAATCGCGCAGAACAAATCCGGCCGCAAGCTGAGGATGCTCGGCCGGCTCGGCCCCGGCCCCGACCATCCCGTGCTGCTCGGCCACGCCGAGGGCGAATATCTAACCGGCGTTCTGCTGGCCGATCTGGGCTGACCGTCCTCATGGCGGGATTCGCATTGGCGGCTTGCACACTTCGCGGCTTTCCTTGAGTATAGAGCCGATTTTCGAGGTCGGGATGCTACCAGACAGATTTGCGCGCAAGTGGATTATCGCGCTGGCGGCCGCAGCGGTGCTGCTCTCGCCGGCGTGCCATCGCGAGGTCGCGGTGCCGCCCCTGCACGAGCGGGCGATTACCTTCGCGGACAATTTTTTCGACGTGTGGCCGACCAGCCCGACCCGCGCGTTCATCGTTGGCTCGCGCGGCAAGGTTCTGCTGACCGAGGACGGCGGCCGCCACTTCAAGCGGGTCGAAATCGGCACCGATCGGGCCGTGTTTGGAATCCAGATGGTCGATGATCAGACCGGCTACCTGTGCGGACAGGACGGGCTGGTGATGCGCACGCACGACGGCGGCAAGACCTGGCAGCGGATCAACTCGCGCACTCATCTGTTTATATTCGGGCTCGCGTTTCCCGATCGCCTGCATGGCTTTCTGGTCGGCGACCGCGCGCTGGTGCTCAGCACCACCGACGGCGGCGAGACTTTTCTCAAGCGCCAGTTGCAGCGTACCTTTCCTCCGGCGTTGGAAGACTACGCGCTGCCGTACGAGGAGCCAGTGTTCTACAGCACCGCCTTTGTCGATGACAATCGCGGCTGGATCGTCGGCGAGCTCGGGCGCATCTGGGCGACCGACAACGGCGGCGCGACCTGGCAGGAGCAGCAGCAATCGCTGGTCGAGCAATGGAAACGCCCGCTGGGTCCCAACGACGACGCGCGCTTCGCCGATTTTCTGCTGCCCACGATGTTCGGGGTTTCGTTTCGCGACGCGCAACATGGCGCCGCGTGCGGACTCGAGGGCTGGGTGATCCAGACCAGCGACGGCGGCAAGAGCTGGACCTTCGCGCATCAGGCCGACAAACCCGGCGATCCGCCGGACACGATGGTGCCGGGGGCGCCGCAGCTTCCGGCTCGGGATCCGCTGTTTTCGGTCGATCTGTTCAACCACGATCAGGGCATGACGGCCGGCCTGACTGGAACCGTCCTGCGCCTTCAGCCCAATGGCGCATGGGCCCGCGACACCAGCGTGCCGGCGCTGCCGTTTCCGCTGAGCCAGGTGCGGTTTTTCGACGGACAGCACGGATGGATTGTCGGGCTGGGGACAATCTTGTACACCGCCGACGGCGGCAAAACCTGGCGCTTGTGCCAGGGCTGAGGCGGCGCACGCGCGCGGCAAGCGGGGAACGCGATGGTCTGGTATCGGTTCGGCGAATGGATAATCAAGCGGCGCTTTTTCGTGCTGATCGTAATCGCCGCGATGACCGGGTTTTTCGGCTACTTCGCGGCGCAAACCCGCCTGGTGACAAGTTTCGGCGACCTGCTTCCGCAGAACCATCCGTTCATCAAAATCGCGCACAAATATGACACCTACTTTGGCAGCGTGAACAACGTCACCGTGATGATCGAGGCGCGTCACGGAACCATCTACACGCCTGCGATTCTCTCGAAGATCGTCAAGATGACCGGCGACATGGATCTGGTCTATGGGATCCAGCACGGCTCGGTGCGATCGCTTGCGAACGCAAGTTTCTTCCGCCCGCTGGCCGGCGGAGTGATCCTGAATACTCCGGTTTTGCCCGGCGGCCAGGTCCCCAGCTCCCAGAAAGAGATCGACGAGGTCCGCGGCAACGTCCACAAGAATCCGGGCGTGGTGTTCGGACGCTTCGTCTCGATCGACGACAAGGCGGCGATTATCGAGGGCAGCTTCCTCGAGTCGCGGCTCGACTATCAGCGCATCTTCGACGAGGTTTACAAGATCGTGGTCGATCCCGAGAAGGGATCGGACGTCAGGATCTACGTCGGCGGACAGCCGATTCTGTATGGATGGGTGTATCACTACACGCCGCAGATTTTCAAAATCTTCCTGTTCACGGTGCTCGCGCTGTGGATTCTGCTGTATACGTACTTCCGCGATTGGCGCGGGGCGCTGCGCCCGACTATCTCGGGCGTCATCTGCGCGATCTGGGGGCTGGGGTTTATCCGCCTGATCGGCTTCACGCTCGATCCGCTGGTGCTGGTCATCCCGTTTCTGATCACCGCGCGCGCGGTCAGCCATTCGGTCCAGATGCACGATCGGTATTACGAGGAGTATTACCGCACGCGGGACAAGAACACCGCGATCCTGTCGGCCTTCTCCGAGTTGTTCGTGCCCTCGCTGTCGGGGATTCTGACCGACGCGTTCGGGGTGCTGGTGATCCTGCTGGTGCCGGTGCTGTTTTTGCAGAAGCTCGCGATCACCGCGTCGTTCTGGATCGCGGCGATCGTGGTGAGCGAGTTGCTGCTCAATCCTATCGTCTATTACTACCTCGAGCCGCCGCGCATCGAGGTTATCGAGCGCCGCGAGCGCGGTCTGTTCAAGCGGATGCTGGTCGCGATCGCGCATCCGATGCTCGAGCCGCGCGGGCGCAAGATCACGATGGCGGTGACGGTGGCGGCGATCGCGCTGTGCGCATTTTTCTTCACCGGCCTCAAGGTGGGAGATCCGTCCTCGCAGTCGCCGGTGCTGTGGCCCGATTCGCCTTACAACCACGCGATGGAGTCGATCCAGGACGAGTTCGGCGCGATCGAGCAGTTCGTGGTCGTGGCGCAACTCAAGAACCGTGATTCGCTCAACGATCCCAAGCTGTACCACGTGATGGATCGCTACCAGCGCTATATCGAGGGCGATCCCGCCGTCGGGCGCACCTTTTCGGTCGCCGACCTGCTCTCCAACGGCGGCTCGGCGCTGCGCGAGTTCGAGCCCAAGTGGAACGTGCTGCCCACCACCAAGCGCGGCACCGGCCAGTTGCTGGGCGGGCTTTTGGCGGGCTCGTCGCCGCTTTCGACCGCGTATATCATCACGCCGCGGCGTGACGCGACCCAGATTACGGTGTACGCCAAAAATCGCGAGGGCGAAAACGTGCAGCGCATAGTGATGCGCACCCAGCGCTTTTTCGCCGAGCCGGAAAACCAGGTCAAAGGCGTCCAGTTCAAGCTTGCCGCCGGAATCATCGGCGAGCTGGCCGCCGCCAACCAGGAGATTATCGACAACGACCTGCTGCTCAACGTCCTGGCCTTCGCCACCATCTACATAATCGTGCTGGTTACCTACCGTTCGTTCATGGCCGGCTTCTACCTGCTGTTCCCGCTCGCGCTGGCCAACGCCGCGATCAACGCGTACATGGGGGCGCACGACGTCGGGATCAATATCAACACGCTCCCGGTGGTTACGGTCGGCGTCGGCTTCGGAATCGACTACGCGATCTATATCGTGAGCCGGATTATCGAGGAGCTTGCGCTCGGCCGCGAACTCGAGGACGCGACCTACAATGCGCTTGTCACCTCCGGCAAGGCGGTCGCGTTCACGGCGCTTACGCTGGTTGCCTCGGTGCTGTTCTGGTACTGGTCGAGCATCAGGTTCGACGCTGAAATGGGGATGCTGCTGGCGGTGTGGATGTTCGTGTCGATGCTGGGGGCGATGACGATCCTGCCGGTGCTGATCGTGATGTTCGATCCGAAGTTTATCCATCGCGAAAAGGATCGGGTGATAGCCTCGCGGCGGCCGGACCTGGCGCAGCGCACGGTGGTGTCCGCGTCGTAGCGGACGCGCGCAAGCGCAATCGGACCGGCGATGAAACTCGAGCGGCTGGATCATTTCGGAATCGAAGTCGCCGATCTCGAGCGCGCCGAGCGCTTCTACACCGGCGTGCTCGGCCTCGCGGTGGCCGCGCGCCTGGGCGACCAGGTGCTGCTCGATTGCGGCGGTCAAAACCTGGCGCTATTCGAGGTCGCACGCGCCGCGATTGCGTCCGCGGCTCGCGCCGCTCTGATCGCGCATCCGCTAGGTCGCGGGCATCATGCGTTCCGGGTAAGCGCCCGCGATTTCGCCGGCTCGCGGCAGCGTCTTCAGGCCGCAGGCGTCGAGACCGCCGAGCCTATCGATTGGGGCGATCACGATTGCCTGTATTTCCTGGACCCCGACGGAAATCTGCTCGAGTTGGTATGTTACCGCGAAGCGTCTTGATCACGCCCGCGCGGACTTGGGCCGCCCGGCCGAACCGCCCGCACGCGAGGCTTTACATAGCTTTGCGGATTCCGATATCAGGTCTTGGTAGCATGTCGCAGAAGCCGGGCCGCTGAAATGATTGTCTCTCTCGCGCGCGCCTTGATCGCCACCCTTGCTATAGCGGTGGTGCTCGCCGTAATTCCCGCCCGCGCCGCGGCGCTCCGCTTCGCGGTTGATCCGGGCCAGTGCGAGGTCATCTCGGTGGTCGCGCAGCCGCTGACGAAATTTCGTGGCAACGCGATCGGTTCGTTCCAGGTCCGCTCCGGCGAGATTTCGGGTGATCCAGCCAACCCCTCGGTCGGGGCGATCGTCAAACTCGTGTTCGATGCGTCCAGCTATTCGAGCGGCAACTCCCGGCGTGATCATGCCGTGGCCGATGAGGTGCTCGATTCGGCCGACTATCCCGATATCAAGTTCGAGAGCACCGGCGTGCAGGATCTCGCTATGGATACCCCCGGTGCCGGCTCCGCCCTGATCTCCGGCAACCTGACGCTGCGCGGCGAGACGCGCCAGGTAGGCGCGCTGGTCAGCGTCGTGATGATAGGAACCGATCGTATCGAGGCGCGTGGCGAGCTGACGTTCCGCTACCCCAAGTTCGGACTGCCCGTGCCGCCCGGATTGTTTGGCCTCGTGCATGCGAGCGACGAAGTGACGATCAAGTTCCGGATCGTGGCGATTCGCGCCGCTTCCTGAGCCGCGCGGCGCGGGCATGGCGGACGGCCTGGCAATCGATTACAACTCGTTGGCATGGCGGATTTTTCGATTGCGCCAAAGGGCGCCAAGCCTCCCCCCGCGATCGAGGAGCTGGCCGCCGCGATCGACGCCGACGGCGGCGCGGCGCTGGCCGCCTATCAGGAGCCGGTTGGCGACCATTGGCATCTGTTCGCGTTGCTCCCGATCGATAAGGTCCAGCCGACTCCGTACCAGCGTGACCTGTCGCCCACCCACCTCAAGCGGATGGTCGAGGTCATGAAGAAGCTCGATCGTTTTACCGAACCGATCGTCGCGGTGCGCTCGGGCGGCACCTACTTCACGCCCAACGGGAATCATCGCCGGGCCGCGGCCGCGAAATCGAAAGCGAAACTGATTCCCGCGATCGTGATCCCCGACCCGGAAGTAGCTTTTCAAATCCTGGCGCTCAACACCGAAAAGCAGCACAACCTGCGCGACAAGGCGCTCGAGGTCATCAGGATGTACCGGGCGCGGATCCAGCAGGAGCCGCGCCGCGCGGAAAAAGACTACGCGTTCGAGTTCGAGCGCGCACATTTTATCACGCTGGGAATCCTGTATGAGAAAAAGCCGCGCTTCTCGGGTGGGGTGTTTGCTCCGCTGTTAAGCCGGGTGGACGGATTTTTGGCCAAGCCGATCGCGGCGGCCCTCGAGGAGCGGATCGAACGCGCCGATCAGGTCGAACGCGCCGATACGGTGCTGATCGCTCTGGTCGCGCGCGGCAAGGAGCGCGGACTGATGCATCCGTACCTGAAAAACTTCATCATCGCGCGCTCCAATCCTCTTACCCGCGCGCGCAAGAATCTGCCGACCTGCAAGGCCGCGCTCGCGAGCCTGATCAAAGCGCTCGAAGAGTTCGATCTGGGGTAACTGGGTGGCCAAGTACATCTCCCTCGGCGATCCGCGGATGGCGCAGAATGGGTTGGGAGGTAGGAATCCATGGGGAGAATGGGGTCGACGACATCAGTGCGGGCACGGGAGATGCGCCGGG
>Ga0307373_10000346_pt1 | contig 88237 bp, 63 predicted proteins | sample OX2MG_FD_202534 | JGI IMG/M metagenome (GOLD analysis project Ga0307373, IMG submission 202534) | Soil microbial communities from Risofladan, Vaasa, Finland - OX-2 | ecosystem: Environmental > Terrestrial > Soil > Coastal area > Acid sulfate soil | place: Finland: Risofladan, Vaasa | collected...
TCGCGGAGTAAACGACTTTCCTCTCGCGGAGCGAGAGGGCTACGGTCGGCACTTTGGCCGCGCGCGGCCAAAGTGCCCGCGGCCCGTTCGTCTGCGGCGGCACGCCGCCGAGGCGACACGCGTGTCGCATGGGTCGCGAGGTGAACGGCTTTCCTCTCGCGGAGCGAAAGGCTACGGTCGGCACTTTGGCCGCGCGCGGCCAAAGTGCCTGCGGCCCGTTCGTCTGCGGCGGCGCGCGCCGAGGCGACACGCGTGTCGCATGGCGCGGAGCAAACGGCTGGCTGGTGGCCGGCGGAACTTTTTTGGAATTCGCGGCCGGTGTTTCGCGTATTACTGGTAACGGCAAACGGAAAACGGCCAGCGAGCGCTTTAGCCATGCCGGCCGATCTTCGCTTGGCTTGCCGGTGGGACGGGGAACGCCCGATCAACTGACAGAATCTGTCAGTTGGCCAAGGGTGGGGTCACCTCCGCGTTCTCGACGAACTACCGTCGTTCCGCGGGCCGGCTGCGGTCAACGTTTGCCTGGGCCGTCGAGGGATGGCCGGCGTGGGGTTCGCCCCGCAGTTCGGGCACCATGTCGGGGGCCGGCGTGCCCGGTGCCGAGCCGTGGGGCCGCATGCTGGTGGCGCCCAGCCGTTCCCAGGCGTCGCGACTGGCATGTCGGGCCGTGTCCCAGCCCATGTCGGGTGCGGCCGTCGTCCAGTGCTGCTGAAGTTCCGGCTCGACTTCCTCGAACGTTCGCCCGGCGTGTTTCTGGCGAGACTCCCAGCCATAGCGGTAGGCCGGCTCAAAGCGCTCGTAGGTGTCTTCGGGACCGATGTAAGGACGCGTGCGGAAATGTTCGCGCCAATAGGCGTCTTCGGCCGTCGGGTCGTACGATTCGGCGATGTCTTTGCCGGCCATTCCGCCGATGATCGCGCCCGCCACCGCGCCCACCGCCGCGCCCACGGGGCCGGCCGCCGCTCCGATGGCGGCGCCCGTGATTCCTCCGCCCGCGGCGCCGACGCCAACGCCCACCGGATGCGCCCCAGGCTCGCCGGTAATCGGATCGGCATTGGTCGACTTGGGCTGACCCTGGTTAAACTGCGTATCTTCTGGTTGAATGGTGCGTTCGGTCATGATCGGGCTCCTGTTGAGCGTATTTGCCTGCCGCTTGCACAAACAGGTTGCAAAGATCGTGCCGGTGTACAGCCCAGGAACATTGCGATGACCGCGACCAGCCAGAGCTTGAACGCGACCCAACTCCGTCGTGCAATCGACCGAGTGCCACGCGTTTCGTTGGCCCATTTGCCGACGCCGCTGGAGCCGTTGCCGAGATTCTCGGCCGCGCTGGGCGGCCCGACCGTGTGGATCAAACGCGACGACTGCACCGGCCTGGCCTTTGGCGGCAACAAAGCCCGGCACAACGAGTTCCTGCTGGCCCACGCTTTGGAGCAAGGCGCCGAGATGCTGGTCTGGGGCGCCGGCGTGCAATCGAACAACTGCCGCCAGACCGCCGCCGCCTGCGCCAAGCTGGGCCTCGAATGTCACCTGCTGCTCGGCGGCCCCCCGGATGCCCCGGTGCAGGGAAACTTGCTGCTCGACTATCTGCTGGGCGCCACCGTCGAGATGGTCGATCTGCCGTTAGGGCCGGAGTTGTACGAGCGGCTGGCCGCACGGGCAAACGAGCTTCGCGCCCAGGGAAAGCGGGTCTACTCCTGGGAAAACGAAGTGGTCAAGCCACGGGCGGCACTGAGCTACGCGCTCGGCTTCGCTGAGATCATGGAGCAGTGTCACGAACATCGGCTCTCGCCGAGCGCGGTCTATGTGGCGTCGGCCGGTTCGACGGCGTCCGGGCTGCTGCTGGGCAAGGCGCTCCTCGGCTCGGATGTGGCGGTGCGCGTCGTGGCCCCGATTCGCTGGCCGTGGCACCATCCGACCGACCTGGCCAAGACCGCGAACCAGGCGGCCGAGCTGATCGGCCTGATCGATGCGGCCGCCAGGCCATCGTGGGTCGAACCCGACGACGTCGACACCACGCTGGCGTATATCGGCCCCGGCTATGGCTTGCCGTCGCCGGAAGGGATGGCGGCCTTCGAGTTGTTGGCCACGACGGAGGGTATTTTGCTCGATCCGGTTTATACGTCCAAAGCACTGGCGGCATTGATCGACGACGTGCGGCACGGACGTTTGCCCGCCGATCGGCCGGTGGTCTTCCTGCACACCGGCGGCACACCGGCATTGTTCGCCTATGCCGACGAGTTGATGGCCGGACGCCGGACTTGAAACTTGCCGACGGCCGGGCCGCTTATTAGGCTTAATTGAGAACCCAGAACCCTGAACCCTGAACCCTTCGTCGGTGGGCCGGGGCTCGCAAGCTCGCTGGTCCCACCCTACGTTAGCATCCAGAAGAGAGGACAACCCACCATGAATAGGCACCGCATCGGATTGCTGTTCGCAATCGTCTATGCCACGCTCGGCATCGCCCGGACCGCCTTGGCCGACATCTTCCCCGACAAGAACCTGGAGACGGCCGTGCGGGCCACGCTGTTCGACAAGCGCGATCCGAGCACCACGCTCACCGACGACGACCTGCGGAAGGTGTTCATTTTAGAAGCCAAGGGCAAGCAGATTCGCGACCTGACCGGACTGGAGAAATGCACCAATCTGGCGCTGATCAATCTGGCCCAGAACGAAGTGGCCGATATCAAGCCGCTGACGAACCTGGCCAATTTGCAATCGCTCGACCTGTCGCAAAACAAGCTGGCCGACGTGGCTCCGCTGGCGAACCTCAAGGCTCTGCAATATGTGGAACTCTCGAACAACCAGATCGCCGCCTTGCCGTCGCTGGAGGCGCTGGGCAAGCTTTCGGCGCTGTACATGTCGGGCAACAAGGTCTCCGACCTGGCGCCGTTGGCCAAGCTGGCCAAGCTTTCGTCGCTCGACCTCTCGAAGAACCAGGTGACGAACCTGGCGCCGCTGGCGGAGCTGAAAGACCTATCGCTGTTGAAGCTCAGCGACAACCAGATTGAAGACATTACCGCAATCGGCAACTTCAAGCGGCTGAGCATGCTCTTTCTGGAGCGGAACAAGATTCACGATCTGGCGCCGTTGGTGGCCTCGGCCAAGGCCGATGCCGAAGGCGAAAAGCGGTTCGCTCCCTACTTGCGGCTCTATCTGGCAGACAATCCGCTGACCGACGCCGCCAAGAACGAGCAGCTTGCGGCCCTGAAGAACTTTGGCGTGCGAGTGCAGTGAGCCACCGCTAACATGTCGAGAAACCGAGCCGTTGGAATCGATCTGGGAACCACCTACTCCGCCGTCTCCTGGCTGCAAGAGTCGGGCAAGACGGCCATGATTCACAACAGCGAAGGCGATGTTCTCACGCCCAGCGTCGTGCTGTTCGAAGACGACGAGATCGTCGTCGGCAAAGAGGCGAAAAAAGTCGGCCCGCTCAAGCCGACGCGGTTCGCCGAGTGTGTCAAGCGCGATATGGGCAGCCCGGTCTATTCGCGGGCCATCTGCGGCGAATATATGCCGCCCGAAGTGGTGCAGGCCTGGGTGCTGAAGAAACTCAAGGCCGACATCCTGCGGACGCTGGGGCCCGATTTCCGGGCGGTGATCACCGTGCCGGCGTTCTTCGACGAGCCGCGCCGCAAAGCCACGGCCGACGCCGGCAGCATGGCCGCCTTGCCCGTGCTCGATGTGGTCAACGAGCCGACCGCGGCGGCCTTGGCCTTTGGCGAAGAACTGGGCTATCTCACGATCAGCGGCGAAGTGCGCGAGCCGCTCAAGGTGCTCGTGTATGACCTGGGCGGCGGCACGTTCGACGTGACCGTTCTCGACATGCGGCCCGGCGACCTCCGCACCCTGGCCACCGACGGCGACGTGCGGCTGGGCGGCCGAGATTGGGACATGCGCCTGGCCGATCACGCCGCCGAAGCCTTCGTCAAAGAACATCGCGAAGACCCGCGCACCAACCCGGCCAGCTTGCAGCGGCTGCTGACCGAAGTCGAAGAAGCGAAACGCACCTTGAGTGCCCGACAAAACGCCACCATCCGCGTCGATCATGCGGGCAGCTCCACGACGGTCAAAGTCACGCGCGAGTTGTTCGAGCAGATCACCGCCGATCTGCTGGAGCGAACGTCGTACACCACCCGCCAGGTGCTCGGCGCCGCCGGTCTGGAGTGGAAAGACATCCAGCGCCTGCTGCTGGTCGGCGGCGCCACGCGCATGCCGATGGTCGGCCGCATGCTCTCGCAACTTTCGGGCATCGAGCCCGACCGCCGCGTTCACCCGGACGAAGCCGTGGCCCGCGGGGCCGCGATCTACGCCGGCTATTTGCTGGCCACGCAGCCCGACAGCGCCAAGGCCCCGGCCTTCACCGTCACCAACATCAATTCGCACAGTCTGGGCATCGAAGGCATCGATTCGAAGACGCAGCGGAAGCGGAACGTGATTGTGATTCCGCGCAACACGCCGCTGCCCGCCAAGGTGAAAGAACGGTTCGTCACGAAAATGGAGAACCAGCGCTCGATCGTGGTGCAGGTGCTGGAGGGCGAAAGCTCAGCGCCCAGCGACTGCGCGTCGATCGGCCGCACCTCGCTGCGCGACCTGCCGCCGGGCCTGCCGGCGGGCTGGCCCGTGGAGATCACCTACGAGTACGAAACGAACGGACGTCTGAAAGTGTCGGCGACGGTGCCGGGCACCAATCGCGAGGTGAAGCTGCAGCTCGAACGCGAAGGCGCCCTGTCAGACGAGCGGATAGCGAGATGGAAGCAAGCCGTCAGCACCGCCGGCGGCATGGACGTTTTCGCCGACATCATCGCCGACGAATTGAAGTTGGCCAAGAACACGCCGGGGTTCGCGCCGGCGGCGAATGTCGATCATCTGGGCGCGTCGGCTGAGGCGAAGTGTGCCAGCGTGCCCGTGGACCCGGCTCCGTTGCCCCCAGCCGCGACCATGCCGATTCCGATGAACCCGAGCGGGATTTCGAGTCCGACGATTGTGCCATCGTCTCCCGCGCCGATGGCGCCCGCGGGTGCGGCGCGGCCCGTGCCGCTCAGCGCACCGGCGCCGTCGAGCATGTCGCGGCCGCTTCTGGCCGGTTTGCCGACCGCGGCACCGGCGGCGGGTGAAGCGGCCCGGCCGGCAGCGTGGTCGCAGCCCGTCTCGCCGCGTCCGCTGAATCCGCAGCCCATGGCGGCTCCGGCCGCGGCGCCGCTGGCGGCCCCATCGCCGCCGGCGACTTCGACGCCGAGAATCCAGCCACGCAAGAGCACCAGCGGCATGGTGAGCGTGGTCGGTTTCGGATTGTCGGCCGTCATCGGTCTGGTGCTTGGCTACTATATACTGTGCTGGCTCAACCCGAGTGGAAACTTTCTCGGCTTGCCTCCGGGCCTGTTTCCCTGGAAAGTGGAAGCCCCCGCGGCACCCGAAGCTAGCCACTAGGTGCAAACGATGATTTTTGTTTTTGGTTTGGCAACGAACGTAGGGTGGGACCAGCGAGCTTGCGAGCGCCGGCCCACCGTTGGCGACGTCGATTACGGTGGGCCGGCGCTCGCAAGCTCGCTGGTCCCACCCTACTGTCGATAACTCGCTCGCATGACCTCTCCTCTCGGACCCGCCGTTGGCATCGACCTGGGCACCACGTTCTCCGCCGTGGCGCGGCTGGACGACACCGGGCGGCCGGTCACCGTGCCCAATGCCGAAGGCGACCTGACCACGCCCAGCGTGGTGCTGTTCGACGGGGACGACGTCGTCGTGGGCAAAGAGGCGGTCAAGGCCATGGCCACCGAAGCCGAGCGCGTGGCCGATTGCGCCAAGCGCGACATGGGCTCGCGTGAGTATCGCCGCGCGGTCGATAACAAGAAGTACCCACCCGAAGTCTTGCTGGCCTACATCCTCAAAAAGCTGCGCGACGATTCCGCGCGGCAGATCGGGCCGTTCGACAAGGCGGTCGTTACCGTGCCGGCCTATTTCGATGAGGTGCGCCGCAAAGGAACGCAAGACGCGGGCTACATGGCCGGCCTCGACGTGCTCGACATCATCAACGAACCGACGGCCGCCGCGGTGGCCTTCGGGTTCCAGCAAGGTTTTTTGAACGCCCAAGGCGAGGCCCACGCGCCGCAGAAGGTGCTGGTGTATGATTTGGGCGGCGGCACGTTCGACGTGACGTTGATGGAGATCAAAGGCACCGAGTTTACGGCCTTGGCCACCGACGGCGACGTGCAGCTCGGCGGCCGCGACTGGGACCAGCGGCTGCTCGACTTTGTGGCCGAGGAGTTTTTGAAGGCGCATCGCCACGATCCGCGGTTCGACCCGCGCACCGATCCGAGCACGGCCGGCGGGCTGTGGCGGGAGTGCGAAGACGCCAAGCGGGCCCTCTCGGCCCGCAAGAAAGCCTCGGTCACCTGCCATTTCCGCGGCGAGTCGCTGCGCGTGGAAGTGACCCGCGAACACTTTCAGGAAATCACCCGCGACCTGCTCGACCGCACGCAGTTCACCGTGCGGCAGGTGCTGCGGGCGGCCGATCTCGACTGGGGCGCCATCGACCGCGTGTTGCTGGTCGGCGGCTCGTCGCGGATGCCGATGGTGGTCGACATGCTGCGTCAGATTTCGGGCAAAGAACCCGACGCTTCGGTTTCGCCCGACGAGGCGGTGGCCCAGGGGGCCGCTTTGCAGGCCGGGTTGATTCTGGCCAGGAGTCAGGGCCAACCGCCGGCCTTCAAGGTGCGCAACGTAAACTCGCACAGCCTGGGCGTGGTGGGCACCGACCCGACGACCAAGCGCAAGCGCACGGCGGTGCTGATTCCCCGCAACACGACGTTGCCGGTGAAGGCGCACCGCGCGTTCAAGACGTCGAAAGACAACCAGGGATCGATTCTGGTGCAGATTGTCGAGGGTGAAAGCCCGTCGCCCGAAGCCTGCACGCCGCTGGGCACGTGCGTGATTCGCGACTTGCCGCGCGGCTTGCCGGCCCGTTCGCCGATCGACGTCGAGTTCCGTTATGGGGCCGACGGCCGCTTGTCGGTGCAAGTGGGTGTGGCCGGCACCGGCCGCAAGGCGCAGCAAGAGATCAATCGCGACAACAGCCTCGGCCGCGAGCAGCTCGACGAATGGCGAAAGCGGATCGTCGGCGCCTAGGGCCGCGGTCTGCTATGCTAGGTGAGATGGCAGAAGACTACTACAAATCGCTGGACATCAACCGCGGCGCTTCGCAGGCCGAAATCGATAAGGCCTACGCGAAGCTGGCGCGCAAATTTCACCCCGACGTCAACCCCGACGACAAGAACGCCAAGAAGAAGTTCCAGGAGATCCAGGCCGCCTACGACGTGCTGAAAGATCCCAAGAAGCGCGAGTTGTACGACCGCTACGGCAGCGCCTTCGAGCAGGCGGCGCAAGGCGGCGGTCCGCGGGCTGGCGGCACCTGGTCGTCCAACGCGGGGCCCGAAGGTTTCGACTTTGCCCAGTTCTTTGGAGGCGAGGCGCCCGGCGGCTTTGGCGACATCTTCAGCCAGATGCGGCGCCGCGGCGGAGGGCCACGGCGCGGTCGCGCCGCCGGCGGCCTGGCCGGGGCCGATGTGACGGCCCAAGTCGAGATTCCTTTCAACCTGGCGGTGAGCGGCGGCGAGACGCAGCTCACCTTGCAGCACGAAAGCGGCGAGACGGAGACGCTGACGGTCAAAATCCCGGCCGGCATCGAAGACGGCAAGAAGCTGCGCCTGCGGGGCCGCGGAGACCCGGGTCTCAACGGCGGTCCGCGGGGAAATTTGTTCGTGACGGTCCGTGTGGCATCGCATCCGTATTTCACGCGGCGCGGCGACCACCTTTACGTCCGGCTGCCGCTCACGCTGCGCGAGGCCGCCGAGGGGGCCAAAGTCGACGTGCCGACGCCGCAAGGGACCGTCTCGTTGCGCGTGCCGCCGGGCAGCTCCAGCGGCCGCAAGCTCCGCATCAAGGGGCACGGCGTGGCCGTGGCGGGCCGGCCGCCGGGCGACCTGTTTGCCGAAGTGCAGATCATGATCCCGCCCGATCTTGACGAATCGGCCCTGGCTAACATCCGCGAAATCGACGCCCGCTGGCCCATGAGTCCGCGCCGCGATGTCCGCTGGTAAGAAGGAATTGCAAATTGCGAATTGCAAATGGCAGATTGTTTGCCGACGCCGCGACCGCCCTGCCGCCGCTCCTCTGGACGAAACTGCTGCTCGCGTTGCTGGGCATCGTGGTGTTGGGAATCGGCATGGCGATCATGGTGGTGCTAGGCGGCCGCGCTGTGAAAAGGCTTGCCCGGCACCGGACGGATGCCAGCAAGCCGGCCGACGAGTCGTGGTATCAGCGGCCGCTCGACGAACAACTGCCCGACCAAGGGGCGGACGGCAACGATGACGACGCCTGAGACGCCCCGGTTCGACCGGCGATTTCGGGCAAAGTATCGGCTGCGCTCGGGCGCTGATTTTCAACGCGTTTACCGTCGCCGCCGCGTCGCTTCCGACACGCTGCTGATTGTCCACACCTGCGAGAACAACTTGGGACACTCGCGGCTTGGTCTTTCGGTTTCGCGGAAAGTGGGCAATGCCGTGGTGCGAAATCGTTGGAAGCGATTGCTGAGAGAAGCGTTTCGACTGCGGCGGGAGGAACTGCCCCAGGGAATCGACGTGGTCGTCGTGCCGAGAGCCGGCAACACGGCGGAATTACCGGTTATCATGGAGTCGTTGGTCCAGTTGGCCCGCCGCGCCGCGAAGAAACTGGGGCGTGACAAAGCATGAACCGCCTGCTCTACTTTCTGACTGAACTGCCGGGTCGAGCGCTGATTGCCTTGGCGCGGCTCTACCAATGGACGCTCAGTCCGCTGATCGGCCAGCAATGCCGCTTCACGCCGACCTGCAGCAATTATTTTATCGGCGCGGTGCGGAAATATGGGGCGCTGCGCGGGGCCTGGCGGGGAATCGTCCGCATCTGCCGCTGCCATCCGTTTCATCCCGGCGGATACGATCCGCCTTGAGGCAGCACGTCACTGCGGCGGCTCGGCATCGCCCTCGTTGGGAGCGGCCTGGGAGCTTTCGTCGCCGGAAGGCTTCTCTTGCCGCCGTGTCTTGTCGCGCTCGGTCGTCATGCCTGGGTCGTCAGGCTCATCCGCGGTCGCCTGTTTGTCGTTTACGTCCGCCGCTTCGCTAGGGGGCTGCACATCAGGCGCTTTCTGGGTGGCACTTTGCCCGCTGCCCGAACCGTGGCCGACCTCCTGAGAAGGAGCGCCCGTTTGCTGGCAGCCCGAAATAAGCAGGAGCAAGATTGAACCAGCGGTAATGATGGAGGAGGTTTTCATTTGTGTGTCCTGGGTTGGCTAAGACGCGCGTAGGATGGGAGAGACCGAAGGTCGCTGGTCCCACCCTACAGCAAATCCGGGGCCGCAGGCACTTCGCTCCAAGGGGACCGATGGGTTACAATAGCATGAGGTAGAGCAAGCGGCCGGCGAGCCGGTTTTCGGTCGACGAACCGGAACCGCGGCGCCAAAAGTGGGTCAAAGCCGCTCAGGAGTTGGCGCGCTTCGCACGGGGACTCGCTGGGCCGGCAGGTTTGGGAAACAGCAAAATGGTATCATCGGAAAAAGCCGGTCCGGGCTCAGCGTGGCCCCTGTTGATGGCCATTCCGGTCCTCTTAGCGCTGATGGTTGCCAGCGCCTGGTGGCAGCGTCGGCCGAGGGTGCAGAATCCCGTCAGCGAGGCCCCGCCCGTCCGCAGGCTCATCACGGGCAAGGCCGTCAAACCGGCGCCCGCGCCGCAAGGCTATGTCGGCAGCCAGGCCTGCGCCAAGTGTCACGCCTCGATCGCCGAGAGCTATGCGGCGCACCCCATGTACCGTTCGGCCGGAGCGACGCCGGGCAGCGACGACCTCGAAGACTTTGTCAACACGGAATTCAAATCCCCCGACGGCCGGATTTATCGCGTGGCCAAGGAAGACGACGGCATCTACCACCACGAGCTGCTGCTGGACAACGACGGTGAGCTGCTCTACGACGAGGCCGCGAAGATCAGCTTCTTTATCGGTTCAGGCACGCTCGGCAAGTCGTACGCCATCGACCGGGGAGGCATTCTCTTCCAATCGCCCATTTCCTGGTACGCGAGCGACAAGAAGTGGGACCTCTCGCCCGGCTATTCGCGCCGACATCCGCGGTTCGGCCGGCGGATTTTAGACCACTGCGTGATCTGCCATGCCGGGAGGCCCAACTTGGACCCCGACCGCGACAACTGTTTTGTCGAGCCGGTGCTGATCGAAGCGGCGATCGGCTGCGAGCGCTGCCACGGTCCGGGCGAAAGGCACATCGCGCTGCACGAGACGCCCGGCCTGGCCCAGTCGGACGATCCGATCGTGAATCCGGCCCGCTTGGATCACGACCGGCGCGAGGCGGTCTGCTATCAGTGCCATCTGATCGGCAAGATGCGTTTTGCGCGCTATGGCCGGACGTTCGACGACTTTCGGCCGGGCGACCGGCTGGACGACGTGTGGACCACGCTGGTCGAGGGCACCGGCGTGCGCAGCGACGGCAAGACCAAGGCGGTGAGCCACGTCCAGCAAATGCGCGACAGTACGTGCTTCAAGAAGAGCGAGGGCCGGCTGGGGTGTACTTCCTGCCACGATCCGCACTCGGTTCCCGCGGCCGGTGAAGCCTCGGCCTACTTCCGCCAGCGCTGCCTGGAGTGCCATGCCGACCAAGGCTGCTCGCTGCCGGCGGAGCAGCAGGCCGCCGCCCCGGCCAACGATTCGTGCGCCTACTGTCACATGCCCCGCCTGAGCGCCCACGACGTGGCCCACGCCTCGCAAACCGATCATCGAATTCTGCGCCTGCAGGAAACGGATGACCGCGATCTTCACCCGCCTTCGGAACGGGAAACGCTCGTCGTGTTCGACGAAGAGCACACGTCGATGCCGGCCTGGGAATTGGAGCGGGCAAAGGCGCTGGCCAAGGCCACCCAGATCGAGGAAGCGGGCTATGCCAGCGCCGCGATGGCTGACGAGCTGCAACAAACGCTGCAGATGATCGTGGACATTGCCCCCGACGATTTCAGGGCGCTCTCGGCGTTGGCGGGGACGGAGGAAGTGCGGCTCAATCACGCCTTGGCGCGCGATACCTGGCAGCGGGCCCTGGAGCTGCGGCCTGACGATGAAACCATGCTCGATGTCCTGGCCAGTGTCTGCCAAACGATGGGGGATTTTCAGGCGGGCCTCGATTATTCCGACCGGTTGATCGAGCTCAATCCCTGGAGATCGGGCGATTACCTGCGCCGCGCGATCATGCTCTCGCAGTTCGGCCGCTGGCCAGAGGCCACGGCCGACGGCGAAATGGCCGTCAAGCTCGATCCTTCCGACAAGCATGCGCGACGCTGGCTCAGCGAAGCCTATGAGCGTCTCGGCAACCTGGAGGCCAGCCGCCGACACGCCGACGTGCTCAAGCGGATGTCGGCGCTCACGGTCGCGCCGTAGCATCGACCCAAAACACCTAATACCAGCCGCGTCCAAGACCAGCTATTCCTTTTAGTCGGCGGATGCCTGCCGAGTGCGGTTGCGCGCCTGACAGGGGCAACTCCGTTTATAGAAGATAGATGGGGGACTTCAAACAAAGGAGGTTGTCATGCCGGCGCTTCACAAGGGCGACATCTGGCGCATTCGAATGGACGACGAGCTCAGGCGAGTCAAAGTCATTGCCGCCGCCGGCGCTTGGGGTTGGTGGCGGTGCGTCGATCTGGCGACCGACGTCTTTGTGCTGGCCCGCGAGAACTGTTTTGTCGAGTGCGAGCGAAAAGCATGCTGATTCTGACCGCACAAACAAATTGCTTGACTTTTCGGCGATCGGTTCATAAATCTAAAAATACCGGGTGGTGCCGGCCGCTCAACGGACGGCAGACGTTTTGGCTCTGAGAAAGCACACGGAGAATAGACGCATGTTCGGTTCGAGAAGGACCACGTTCAAACGGTCTGCCCATGCCCGCCGGCGGAACAAATTGCGGAGTTTCGAAGCACTGGAAGTCCGGTCGTTGTTGTCGGCTTCCGCGGCCACGTCGATCATTATGCAGCCCGAAATGATGCGTCATAGCGCGGCTGCTTCGAATAATCCAACCGGCCTGACGCCGCAGCAGGTGAGCCAGGCCTACGGCTTCAATGAAGCCGGCAGCGGCGCCGGCGAGACGATCGCCATCGTCGACGCCTACGACGATCCGAGCATCCAACAGGACCTGGCGACGTTCGACCAGAAGTTCGGGCTGGCCGCTCCACCCAGCTTCACCGAGCAGTTTGTGGGCGGTCGAAGGCCGCAGGGCAACAGCGGCTGGTCGGAGGAGATCTCGCTCGACGTCGAGTGGGCCCACGCCATGGCGCCGCAGGCCAACATCGTGCTCGTCGAAGCACCGTCGGCCAGCCTCGGCAACCTGCTTTCGGCGGTCGACGTGGCACGCAACCTGCCGAATGTGAGCGTCGTTTCCATGAGCTGGGGTTCTAACGAGTTCTCGTCGGAAATGTCGTACGACAGCCACTTCACTACGCCTACCGGCCACATCGGCATCACGTTCGTGGCTTCGTCGGGCGATTCGGGCGCGCCGGGAGTGTGGCCTTCGCTGTCGCCCAACGTGTTGGCCGTGGGCGGCACGACGCTCAATCTGAACAGCAACGGAAGCTACGGCAGCGAAAGCGCGTGGAGCGACAGCGGCGGCGGCGTGAGCCAATACGAGGCCGAGCCGGCGTACCAAACATCGGTCCAGTCGTACGGCACCCGCACGTCGCCCGACGTGGCCTACGACGCCAATCCCAGCACGGGTTTCTCCGTCTATGATTCCTATGCGAGACTCGATTGGTTCACGGTCGGCGGCACCAGCGCCGGGGCGCCGCAATGGTCGGCGCTGATCGCCATTGCCGACCAGGCGCGTGGCTCGGCCGGCACGCTCGCCAATGCCCAGGCCGATCTCTACAGCCTCCCTTCGACGGACTTCCACGACATTACCAGCGGCAGCAATGGCAACCCGGCCGGCGCGGGCTACGATCTCGTTACCGGCCTGGGCAGCCCCATCGCCAATCTGATCGTCGACGGACTGGCCGGCACCACACCGCCGCCGCCTAGTTCAGGCTTGACAGCCCCGAATGTGACCGCCACCGCGGTGTCGTCGACGGTCGCCCAACTTTCCTGGAACGCGGTCAGCGGCGCCCAAGGCTATAACATCTATCAGGTCGTCAACGGCCAAAACATGCTTGTGAATTCCGTCAGTTCCTCGGCGACTTCGGTGGACGTTGGCGGACAAACGCCAGGCGCGACGGAATCGTTCGTGGTGGAGGCGTACAATTCGACATCGGTTGCCGATTCGTCTGTCGTGAGCGTGACGATGCCGACGCCCGCTCCCGTCTTGTCGGCCCCCACTTTGACGGTCAGCGCCGTCTCATCGACGGCGGCCGAACTGAATTGGAACCTGGTGAACGGTGCCCAGGGTTATCAGGTCTATCTGGTGAACAGCAGCGGCCAAGACCAGTATTTGGGATCCGTCAGCTCCACGACCAGCGCCGTGCAGGTGACCGGCCTTGCGGCCGGCTCGACCGACTCGTTCATGGTGGCGGCCTATAACGCCACGTCGACCGCGGATTCGTCGGTGGTGAGTGTGACGCTGCCGGCACCCGTCGTGCCCGCGTCGGTCACGGCCCCGCTGGTCACCGCCACGCCGGTCTCGTCCAACAGCGTCGAGCTGAGTTGGAACGCGGAATCGCAAGCGACGGGTTACAACATCTATTGGTCAAATGGCTACAACATCGAGTTCCTGGGCACGGTCAACGGTTCGACAACCAGCGTCACCGTCACGGGCCTGAGTTCCGGTTCCGTCTCCTATTTCTTGGTCGAGGCGTTCAACAACGTCTCGTACGCCTACTCGCAGTGGGTTTACGTGGTGACGCCCTTCGCGTCGGCCGGCAACTACGGCTTCTATGGCGCCTATGCCGAGCAGCGGTCGGAAGATGCCTGGTGGGGCGGTAGCGCGACGCCATCGGTCGTTGACAACGCAAGTGGCGGTTATTCCGGACGAGAATGGTGGTGATCGCGGCACAACGCGTCAGACGTGGAAAAAGCACATCACGTGGTAGAGGCCGCGCTCGAAACGATTCGGCTGCCGTTTGAATTCGATATGGGAGCCGATTTCGGCGTTGTCCCAGTGCGCAAACTCGGGTCCTTTGAGTAGCCAGAGCAGCAGGCGTGGGTCGGCGCGGAACAACACATAGGAGTCATGGGTTCGTGCCTCGTCCTCGGCTACGAACCCAAACCCTTCTCCGGAAAACGAGAGCCGCGCGCTCACGCCGTCGCCGAGGCACACGAACAGTCGAGTCTGGCTGCTGAAACCAAGCTGGCGGCGTTTGCGTTCCATGCGCTCGTAGGCCCTGGGAACCATCGCCAGCAATGGATCGATATCGGGTGGATCGCACAACTCGTAATCGAGCGGTCGAGGCGCGAGGACTTCGGCAACGTACCGTGCCTTGGCAGCCAGGTCCGCCGGCAGATGAGCGGAGTCGAATTCACCCGCCGCCAGATCGATATGTCCGCCGCAGGCAAGAGCGACACACTGTGAGCGGTCGCGGTCGATGGGGGCATCCACGCGCTCGAAAAAGTCGCGGGCCTCTTCCAACTCCGGCACTCCCCGGCACGAATTGAGCCTCGCCAACTTACCGGCAAGCGTGTAGGTGCCGGCGAACGGTATGTAAAAACGAGGCCGCGTCGCGACGATGAAACTCTGCGCCTGCTCGAGAAACTGCGACTTTTTCGCTGCGGCCGCCCGATCGCGCTCGGCCGACGACAACTGAGGAAAGCATTGGGGATAAGGCCCTGCTCCTGAATAGCCGGTCAGCAGCAGATCGACGTCGGCATATTGTTGTTTGACTGCGGCCATGCTCTCTCTTGCCAGTTCAAATGGGCAATCGTTGACGTTCACCACGACGTGCCTGCCGTCATCGATGACCGACAAGGAGTCGATCTGCGTCGAGCCGAAGTTCTTTTCGAACCGCGCGCAGCCGAAAAACCGGCCGCAGAGGGCGGGGTCGCAGTTGTCGGCGGCAAAGATGTTGATGTGGACGCCGTTCTTCAAATGGGTGCGTCGGCCATGCGGCAGCTCGACGGCCCGGAAGCCAAGCCCTTCGATGTTGGCCCGCAGAAAAGAAGTGGCGTACGCGTGAATAATCACCGGAATGCTTCGAGGCAGCAAATCCAGCGTCTTGCGGCTGAGATGATCGGGATGGATGTGGCTCAGATAAATGAAATCGACGTCGGCGAATACCGCCGTGTCGAATTGAAATGGCGGGTAGTGCGCCCATGAGCCGTAGTATTCGCCGTCCACCAACCACGGGTCGGTAAGGATCTTGACGCCGTTGGCCTCGATCAGGACCGACGCCGATTTCAAAACTCGCACCTTCATTCGCCGCGCATTGTAGCGACCGGCCGGCCCGCGGGTGAAGTGGCAAGGTTTACGCTTCTTGTTCGCCTCATCCATCCGGAACAAGCCTCAACATCGTCAAACCCAGGCCAGTTTCAAAAAAAGTGCCGCTGTTCGCTGGCGCGGCCGATGAGAAAACTGGCAGATCGTCGCCGGGGGTGATCTGTTTCCTTTAACGCAACCGCGGGAGACCAACATGCTGCAATCGATTACAAGCACACCCTCGATTTCGCCGGCCGCCACCCAGTCCAGTCCGCAAACGGCGGCGCTCCAGGCCGCTTCGTCGCAGGCGATCCAGGATTCGCTCAAGATTTCGTCGCAGGGTCAGGCGGCCAGTGCCGCGCTCGATTCCGACGGCGACCACGACGGATCCTAAGCGATCTCTGCGCGAGCGCCGTTAGGTGGGGCCGGCCCCAACGCGCCGGGACGAGCGCCGGCCGACCACTCGCAGGCGTCAGGCTTCAGGTGTCAGCCGCGGTCGGAGAACCGCGCCTGATGCCTCACGCCTGAAACCTGACGCCTCTTGAACGGTGGGCCAGCGCTGGCAAGCTCGCTGGCCCCGCCTTACGCACCAGGCACGTGCCGCGCACCACACGCTTATGCTGCCTTGCGCGTCGTCCGCTCGGCCGATTCCCAGACGGCCTACCGGAAATCCGGTTTACGTGGCACTCACCGCCGGCCTTGAAGTTCGCTTCGGCAAGCCCTTGTTGCGTTTTCCTTGGCAAAAGGGCGAGCGCCGCTGATTCACCACACGCTGGGCAGCAGACGCTTGGTCGACGCCATGTAGGCGCGGTAGTCGTGGCCGAAGGCTTCCAGCATCATCCGTTCCTCGCGCTCCACGCGGAGCGCAAAAAGCAGCAGCATGACAATGACTTCGCTAGGGCCGGCCAGCCAGTTCGGAATGACCAGCGCTTGGCCCGACAGGTAGATGAAAAACGCCAGATACATCGGGTGGCGAACGCGGCGATAAACACCGTGCGTGACCAGTTGGTGCTTTTCGCGCACTTCCAGAGAAACTGAAAAGTTGTCGCCGAGGTCCGCGTGCGATCGGTGGAAGAGCCACAGCCCGGCCAAAAGACAACAGCCGCCCGCGCAAAATGAGAGAGGGCGAAGCGGATAGTCGGCAAACCAGAACACCGGCGTGGCGATCCACAGGAGTGGGAAAAAGTAGGCCACGTAGTTGATGCCCAGCAGCACGCGTTCCAGCCTGCCCTTGCGGCTCTTGAAAACGGGCAGCGATCGACTTCGCTGTCCGTGGGGCGCCCGGATCACAATCATCAGGACGCTTGCAAGAAAAATAACCGCCCTTGCATATAAGGGGTTCATCACGGCAAAGCCTCCTTTCGAGATTCATGCGGCGTCTGCTCGTGCCGCCGCAAATTCAGCGTTACCTGAACATAACGTCGCTGGAACGCTTCTCCTTTGCGGACCGAGAGTTACAGCATCGCGGATTCAATCCCATCCTCTGTATCGGCCTCTTGCCTGGGCGGCGCTTGGATTTATCGAGGAAGTTCGACGGATACATGTTGTGGGCATTACGTTCCCGAAATGAATGCCGACGGCCGTTACGCCTCGCACACCATGCTGCGCAGTTTGCCGGAGGGCGATAACTCCAATCGCTCTCTGACCTCCAACCGCACGTCGATCGACGACTCAAAAAAGCCGCGCACGGCCTCGACGAGACGTCGACCATGCTCCGAGGTCCATTCGCGGCCCGGCACGATGCGGACGATCACCTGATCGAGAGTGCGTTGCACGACCTGGTGCTGGTGGTGCGCGCCGACGGCCGTGACGACGTGGACCAATTCCGACGAATGTTTCCACCGTCCGCCGGGCAGCTTGAAATGGGGCCGGGCCTTGCCTTCCACGCGCGTCAGCAGCGGCAGGCCGCGGCCGCAGGGGCACGATTGCGCGGCGAGCGCGGCGAAATCGCCGATGTCGTAGCGGATGAACGGCGTGCGGAAGTTGTGCAACACCGTCAACACGACTCGGCCCGTTTCGCCCGGCCGGCAGGGCTGGCCGCCGTCGTCGAGGATCTCCATGATGACGTTCTCGGCATGCACGTGAAAACCGTGGCCCGCGGGGCAGGGCGACGCCAAATAGCCCGCCTCCGCGCAACTATACAGGTTTCGCACCGGCGACTGAAACGCGGTCTCGATCTTCCTTCGAGCTTCGTCGGTGAGCGTTTCCGAAATCGCCTGGATGGCGGCCAGCTTGGGAAACGTGCGCGGTTCTTCCAGCAGCAGATTGGCCAACAGCTCGAGATTGGAAGTGTGGCTCAGTAAGTAGTCGGGGTTGATCTCCATCAGCCATTCGATTTGCCGCTTTGGATCCTGGCGGAGGTCCATGCCGAACAGTTGGCCGGTCTCCAGCAGCGGCTCCAAAACGGGGTTCCAGCAACGCATCCGCTGCCCCTGCAACAGATGTTCGAGATCGACGCCGGTCTTCAGCGTGCTGCGGATCGACGCCATGGTGCCGCTCGGCCGCAGATCGCTCCACTCCAGGTCGCGCAGATAAAAAGCCAGCCACCACACGTAAAAGACGTTGGTCTTGAGCACGCGCACGGGCACGCCGCTGGTGCCCGAAGTCAGGTCTTCGTCGAACGGCACCGTTCCTGGCGGCAGTTGCTCGGCGCAAAAGCGGTCGAAGTGCTGTTGCCAGGTGCTGCGCGACAAGAGCGGAATGCGGCGCAGGTCGCTCATCGATTGAATCGCTTTACCGTCGATGCCGTGAGTCGCCAGCAAGTCACGGTAGAAAGGCACGTGCTCCCGGCAATGATCGACGAGCTCGTTCAACTGGCTGAGCTGCCGGTGCTCAAGCTCAGCGGCGGCGAGCCATTGAGTGGCGTCGAGTGCGCGGTAGGCCGCCCATACTTGGCTCAGGCACGCATCAGGCAGTTGAGGCCAGCACTGGCCCGGTAATTTGCGTAGAGTGAAAAAGCTCACGGGCGTCTCACACGGTTATCCCAACCGGCAAAGTTTTGCGAATCGCCAAGTATGAATGGCGCATGCAAGCCAGGCACGTCGATAATTCTGCTGACGGTTCTTCTGCGCGGCGACCGCAGACGATTTGGCTTCCGGGTCAACGATAGGAGATGAAAGATGTTGTCCCCCATTGGATCTTCGTCGGTTTCCAGCGTCAGCGCTCCTTCGAGCCCGGCCGCGTCGGCCTTGCAGTCGGCGAACACCGCGGCGTCGCAAGTGATTCAGGACATGCTGAGCATTTCACAACAGGGCATGGCCGCGAGCCTGGCGGGCGGGGAAGGCGGCATGACGGGCGGTGAGGGCGGAGGATCGTAGTCACGGCTAGGCCGCCTTGCGATCCGCAAGCGCACCGGCCTGCGGCAATAGAACTGTGCTTGGCTCCTCGTGCCGTTTGCGGCGGGCCAATGGGCCGAACGGCATGAAAGGATAGCCGGGCACTTTCTCCTGGTAGGCGCGGTAAGTGTCGCCCAGGTAGTGAATCAGGCGCTCGTCTTTGAGCCAGCTTCCCACGAAGATGTAACACGTCCAAACGACCGCCAGCAGCAGCCGGTCGAGCGTCATCACGGGGTTGAACCAGACCGTCGCCATGAAGCTCAGATAGACCGGATGCCGCAACACCATATAGATGTTGCGCGGGCCGAACGGGCGACGCGGCAGTTCGCGGCCTCGGACCCACTGCCACCACGGCGTGAAGCCGGTCTGATAGCCCAGGCCCGAAACGCAGAGGCTATAGAACAGCATCAGCCACGATCCGACATAGGCCGCTTCCACAACCAGCCGGGAAAAGCCTGTCAGCCGCCAGAGGGTCGGCCCGGCCGATCGCCAGCCCGCGAACATGATCAATAGCGTCAGGCAGGTGGCCGCCGAAAAAAAGCAGCCGTAAAACGGCGGGGGAATCCAGGGCGAGAGGCGTCGCCGGGTCGTGGGGTGCAAGAGGAAGCTGTGGATCGCGCCAAATTGGCCCGCGAGCACAAAATCGTACCACAGCGGTCCCGGCGGCGACGGCGCCCGATCGGCGAAGAGAAACAAGAACACGCGATAAAGCGTATAAAAGAACAGCGCGTGCGTGGCAATTCCAAAGGCGATTCCGCAGGCTCGGCGCATCCTTGCACACTCCTTCGTTGCGCGGCCGTCCCGCCTGCCGCAAAGAATCAGGTATCAGGCATCAGGCGTCAGGCGTCAGGTAATGTGCCCTGATGCCTGACGCCTGAAACCTGACGCCTCAAATCGGTGGGCCGGCGCTCGCAAGCTCGCTCGCTCCCACCCTACGCAACTTCCGGTTTACGCGCGACGAAGCAGCCGTATTGCATGGCGCCGCTGTGGTAGGCGGCCAGAATCGTCTGGAACCGCCGCAAAAACATGTCGGTGTCGCGGTGGATGAGCCGGCCCAGCAGCCCCACGCCCGTCCATCGCACTCGCTGGGCACAAATCTCCCAGGTCCGCATCACGCGCTCGGTCCAAAGCTCAGACCGCTCGACGACCAGCCCCGCGTCGCGCATCCACTGCTCGTAGTTTTCCTGCGTGCCCAGCGACGGGCAGAAAAAACCCTCGCAAACGTCGTACACCAGTTTCCGCTGTTCTTCGCCGTCAAGCGGGTTGCCGGCCAGCCAGGCGCAGATGGCCACACGCCCGCCGGGCCGCAGCCACTCGCCCGCCCGCTGGAAAAACTTCGGCTTGTCGAACAAGTGCTCCGTACATTCGATGCTCCACACGACGTCGAATGATCCGGGAAGGATCACCGCCTGCTCGGCATCGACACAGCGAAAATCCGTCTGCCGGGCCACCCCTTGCATCTGCGCCGCGGACGACGCCCAAATCCGCTGCAAGGGACTGAGCGTTACGCCGCTCACTCGGCAGTGGTGCCGTTTGGCCAGGAAGATCGACGAACCGCCCATGCCGCAGCCGACGTCGAGCACGCGCTCGGCTCCCTGAATGCCGGCGGCCGCGGCCAGCGTCTCGGTGAGCTTCTGCTGGGCCACGGCGGGCGACTCGGAGCCGTCCCACAGTCCATGATGGATGTGCCGCCCCCAGAGCAGCCGGTAGAACAGCGTCGACAGGTCATAGTGCCAGCGGATGCCGTCTTTGCGGACGGCGGGACAGTGGATCATGTTCTTTGCGTCTCCAGGCCGGGCGCTGCCGGGCTTCTGTGTCAAAGGCACGATCGCACTTATTGGCGCTTGGGTCCGCGGCGTTCCGCCACGCTCCTCCCCTCAAGCACGATCTCGCCGTAGATCTTCAACTCGTCGGTGACCCCGACCGCCCCGAACGCCTTGGAAAAGGGCTTGATGCCGAAATCGGTCTGCTTGACCGCGAACGAGCCGCGGACGCGCGTCCGTCCCTCTTCTTCGACCAGCTCGGCATCGAGTTTCAAAGGCCGCTTGACACCGTGCAAGGTAAACTCTCCTTCGAGACGATACAAGGCATGGCCTTCCTGCGAGCGTTTGCCCAACGGCAACGCCGACGCGATCGCAAACGACGCCGTGGGATGCTTGCGAACGTCCAGCACGTCGCCGCCCAGCATGTTGTCGGTCACTTCCTTCTGCCGCGCGGCGGCCGTCGTCCCCTCCAGGCTGAGATACTTTCGGGCTTCCGCGGTATCGGCGGCAAAGCTCGGCATATCAAACACGATTTCGCCGGCCTTGCTCTTCGCACCCAGATTGATGAATCCCGATTTCATACGCCCCACGACGGCATGTTCATGGCCCAGGCCGACTTTTCCGACAAAGACGTAAACTCGGCTTGCCTTGAGCGCGATCTCGCCTTGGTTCGGCGTTTGGCCGTCTTCCGCGCACGACAAAGAAGGGCAGAGCAGCCAACCGGCCAGCAGAGACAAGGCGGCAAACGACACGACGCGGCATTTTGACTTCACTAACATTCGTTCCTCCCGCGATTTCGCGATTGGTGACGTCCCGGTGCCGCGAATGCTAGCCTCGCTTCAACTCGGCGTAAAGCTCAGTGTCGGACGTTTTGCGAATAGGCGCGCTTTGTCGCCCGCACTCCGTTATTACTGATAGGGGTGCGCATCTCCTCATGGACCAACTGCCGGCAAAGGGCCGAGGCGAAAAGCGGTTTGGGTAGCCGCATCAGCGTGTTTTATGCGGAATATTCCGTTCCGTCATCCGTCGCTGCCCGAGTCGTCTCCCGTTCCGGTCACTTTTTTCTTGCCATCGTTGGCGGACGTGGCCTTAATGAGAATTGCGTCTAACCCTGCGAACAACGCACAGGTTTCCGTCGACCGCAGAGCAAGGCAACTCATGAATTTCGATCTACTCAAGTCTTTACGCAGCAAGCAGATAAAACGCTCACGCCGGGGTGATACCTACCGCCGAAGACTGGGCGTCGAGTTGTTGGAGCGGCGCGAACTCTTGACGGCTGTGTCACTCACTCCGGCCAAGGACAATTCGCTGATCGAGTACCAGTACCCCCAGTACAGCGGAGGCGCATCCCAGTACATTTTTGTGGGTCTCGAGCACTTTTCATTGACCCCCATGCGAGGCCTCGTCGACTTCAACGTTGCCGGCAGCATTCCCGCGGGCTCGACGATCAATAGCGTGTCGCTCACCGTGACGATGGAGTTGACCAACTCCACCACCACCGTAACCCCTACCGTAGGCCTGCATGACGTATCTCAGAACTGGGGCCAAGGCACGGGGGTGCCGCAGTATTTCATGCCGCCGTTTGCTCCGACCACCACCAATGACGCGACCTGGACGAACACCTTTTATCCCAACCAGATGTGGAAGACCCCTGGCGGCGATTTCTCCTCCACGGTGAGCGGCACGGCGGTTTTCGGGGCGGACGGAACGACCTCCACGTTCAGTTCCACCTCGCAAATGGTGGCCGACGTCCAGAGCTGGCTGAACAATCCGAGTACCAACTACGGCTGGTTGATGCTGGGCGACGAGACTCAGAACTCGGGCAAGATGATCGGTTCCATGCACTCGTCCAACCCGCCCACGCTGACGATCGATTACACACCCCCAGCCCCGCCCGCGCAGCCGCCCGACCTCGTCATCTCCAGCAGCCATACGGGCAATTTCCGGCAGGGTGACACCGCCGACCAGTACACGTTGACGGTCAGCGACACGGGCGCCGGGCCGACGAGCGGGCAGGTGACGCTGACCGACACGCTGCCGGCGGGGCTGAGTCCGACCGGGGCGACCGGCACGGGTTGGACGGTGAGCATTTCCGGTCAGACGGTAACGGCCACGCGCAGCGACGCATTGGCCGCCGGAGCCGCGTTCCCCAACCTGACCGTGAAGGTCAGCGTCGCCAATAATGCTCCCGCGAGCGTCACCAACACCGCCGCCGTTTCGGGCGGCGGCGCGACCAATACCAACAACACGGCCAGCGATCCAACCACGATCACTCAGGTGGCGGACTTGACGATCGGCGTAAGTCACACCGGCCAGTTCCGGCAAGGGGACACCGCGGACAACTATGCGATCACCGTGAATAACGTCGGGCAAGGCCCGACAAGCGGGCAAGTGACGGTCACCGACTCCCTGCCGGCGGGACTGACGCCGACGGCGGCCAGCGGCACGGGATGGACCGCCAGCATCTCCGGCCAAACCGTCACGGCCACGCGCACCGACGCGTTGGCGGGCGGCGCAAGCTATCCGCCATTGACCGTGACGGTCCGGGTCGAAAACAACGCCAGTCCGAGTGTCACGAACACGGTAACGGTCTCCGGTGGTGGCGAACAGAACACCGCCAACGATACAGGGACGGACGTAACCGCCGTCACTCAAGCGGCCGACCTTACGGTTAAGAGCAGCCACGCCGCAAACTTCCAGCAGGGCAACAGCAACGACCAGTATACGATCGCCGTAAGCAATGTCGGCGCCGGGCCGACAACCGGGACGGTGACCGTCACCGACACACTGCCGGCCGGATTGACGCCCACGGCAGCCAGCGGCACGGGATGGACCACAAACATCTCCGGCCAAACCGTCACGGCCACTCGCAGTGACGTGCTGGCCGCCGGGGCCAACTATCCGGACTTGACCGTTACGGTGAGTGTCGCCAGCACCGCGCCGACCAGCGTCACGAATACGGTCACCGTCGCCGGAGGCGGCGAATTGAACACCGCCAATGACACGGCCACCGATCCGACCACGATTACGGTTCCGGCGCCCGATCTGGCGATTACGAACAGCCACAACGGCAATTTCCGGCAAGGCGATAAGTCCGACACCTATGCGATTGCCGTAAGCAACGTCGGCTTGCTTGCGACGAATGGCCCGGTCACCGTCACCGATACGCTACCGACCGGTTTGACGCCGACGGCGGCCAGCGGCACCGGCTGGACCACCAGCATCGCCGGCCAGACGGTCACAGCCACTCGTAGCGATGCACTGGCGGCCGGCGCCGGTTTTCCGGACTTGGCCGTGACGGTGAGCGTTGCCGCCGACGCGCCGGCCAGCGTGACCAACACGGCCACGGTTTCCGGCGGCGGCGAACTGAACACCGCCAACGATACGGCGACAGACGTAACCCCGATCGCGCAAGCGGCTGACTTGACGCTCGGCGTGAGCCACGTAGGCAACTTCCAACAGGGGGACAGCGCCGATAACTACACGATCACCGTCAACAACGTCGGCGCGGGACCGACGATCGGACAAGTGACGGTGACCGATATCCTGCCGACCGGTTTGACGCCGACTGCGGCCAACGGCACAGGCTGGACGACCAGCATTTCCGGTCAGACCGTCACGGCCACGCGTAGCGACGTGTTGGCCAGCGGCTCCAAGTATTCCGACCTGACCGTCACAGTGAGCGTCGCCAACAACGCGCCCGCCAGCGTGACCAATACGGCCACGGTCGCCGGAGGCGGCGAGTTGAACACCTCCAATGACGGTGCCAGCGACCCGACGAAGATCACGCCGCCAATGCCCGATCTTACAATTGCCGCCCACCACTCCGGCAACTTCCGCCAAGGCGACAGCGCCGACAATTACACCATCACGGTCAGCAACTCCGGCCGCGCGCCAACCGTGGGACAGGTGTCGGTAACCGATACTCTCCCCACAGGTTTGACGCCCACGGCGGCCAGCGGCTCAGGTTGGACCACCAGCATCTCCGGCCAGACGGTCACGGCCACTCGCAGTGACGTGCTGGCCGCCGGCGCGAGCTATCCGGACTTGACGGTCACCGTGAGCGTCGCCGGCAGCGCGCCGGCCACCGTCACCAACACGGCCAACGTATCGGGCGGCGGCGAAACGAACACGGCTAATGATTCGGCCAGCGACCCGACCGTAGTGACCCAAGTGGCCGACCTGACCGTCAGCAGCAGCCACACCGGTAACTTCCGGCAGGGCGACAGCTCCGACAACTATACCATCTCGGTCGGCAACTCCGGCGCGGGACCGACGTCCGCCCCAGTGACCGTAACGGATACGCTGCCGGCCGGTTTGACGCCGACGGCGGCCAGCGGCACGGGCTGGACTACCAACATCGTGGGCCAAACGGTCACAGCGACTCGCAGCGATGCGCTGGCCAACGGCGCCAGCTATCCGGACTTCACCGTCACGGTGAGCGTCGCCGACAGCGCACCGGCCAGCGTCACCAACACGGCCACGGTCTCGGGTGGCGGCGAGCTGAACACCGCGAACGACACCGCCAATGACCCAACAACGGTCTCGCCCGCCACCGGCAGTCTCTCGGGATACGTTTATATCGACGCCGACAATGACGCTCGCCGGATCACTCCTCAAGGGATTCCTCATCTTGGCATGCCCGGCATTGTCGTGAGGCTCTTCAGCCAGGACAGTCAAGGGAATTGGGTGCAGGTGGCAGGAAAATCGCCGATTCAAACCGGCCAGGACGGATCCTACCATTTCGACAAACTGCTGGCGGGAACCTATCAGATCCAAGTGACGGATTCTCCCTATTTTCTCGACGGAATGGCCACCGCCGGCACCATCGGTGGGGTAGCGCGAGGAACCGCCAGCCAAGACCAGATCGTGGTTCAACTCGGCGCGGGAGAAAACGGGGTCGAGTATGACATCGGCGAGAGGGGACTCGTTGCGGGGCTGATCTCTCGCAGGTTGTTCTTGGCTTCGTCGCCGCCCATGGTGCAGGTCGTCGATAGTCTGTTCTCGCAGTCGGCGGCCGCCGCGCCACAATCTGCCGCCCAGACCACGGCTGCTTCGTCCCTGACGTCGGTATTCGCACCGGACGCGCTGGCGGCCCTCGGAGTGCCGACCGGGTATGCGATTACAGCGAACCAATCGCTGATCCAAGCCGCCGATGCTTCGTCAGCGGGATTTACGTTTTCGGGCGCCCAGATCGGGGCGACCTATGACTACAGCGTAACAAGCGACGCCGGAGGGGCCGCCGTGACGGGAAGCGGCGTCATTTCCTCCGCCAACCAGGCGGTATCGGGAATCGACGTGTCGGCGCTGCCCGATGGGACCTTGACCTATACCGCGACGCTGACCGACGCGACGGGCGTAGGCAGCGCGGCAACGGCAACCGCGAAACTCGATCGCAGCGCGACGGCCGCCACTGCGGCCGTCGACTCCGTCTTTGCCCAGCAGAGTTGGCTTCACCCGTGAAGCAGATTGGTGAAAGGGCCGCCCGATGACCTGGATCGCTTGGAAAATGCTCACCGGCAACAAAGGCAAATACGTGGGCATCATTTTCGGCATCGCCTTCGCATCGCTCTTGATCGCGCAGCAAAGCTCGATTTTTTGCGGCTTGATGCTGCTCACCACCAGCCAGATCAAAGACCTGCAAGGAGCCGATATCTGGGTGATGGATCCCAGCGTGCAGTTCATCGACGACATCAAACCGCTTACGGAGAACGATCTGTATCGCGTCCGCGGCGTGCCGGGGGTGCAGTGGGCCGTGCGGCTCTATAAAGGGCTGACGCGTGCGCGGCTTCAGACAGGCAGCTTCCAGCAGATCGTTCTGTTGGGACTCGACGACGCCACGCTCGTCGGCGCGCCGCCGCGAATCGTCGCCGGAAGCCTGGCCGATCTCCGCCGGCCCGGCGCCGTCATCATGGACGAGAACGGCTATCAGCAACTTTGGCCGAACCAGCCATATCGCACGGGCAGGACGTTCGAGATGAACGACCGCCGGGCGGTGCTGGTCGGTGTCTGCAAAGCGCGGCGGACATTCCAGACGTATCCGGTCGTCTACACTCGCTACAGCGAGGCCGTGCTCTTCTCTCCCCGCGAGCGGAAGGTGCTGTCATTCGTGTTGGCCAAGGGTAAACCAGGCACCGGTCCGGCCGAGGTCTGCCGCCAGATTTACCTGCAAACGGGCTTAAAGGCCCAGACCCGCGAAGAATTCGCCTGGACGACCATCCTGTATTACATGCGCAAGACCGGCATCCCCATGAACTTCGGTATCACAGTCTTGCTCGGATTCATCGTGGGAGCGGCAATCGCCGGACAAACGTTCTACCTGTTCACGATTGAGAACTTGAAGCAGTTCGGGGTTTTGAAGGCGATGGGAGCCGGCAACCTGCGGCTGGTGGCGATGATCTGGTTCCAGGCGATGGTCGTCGGTGTGATCGGCTATGGGCTGGGCATCGGCGCGGCCGCCGGTTTTGGACACGTCTGTCGCGAGTCGACGCGGATGGCGTTCTTCATGCCCTGGCAAGTGATGGTCGGCACAGGCATCTCCGTGCTCGTCATCGCCGCGTCGGCCAGCCTGCTATCGCTACGTCGCGTTTTACGTTTAGAACCAGCCGTGGTCTTTCAGAGTTGAAGGGTTCAGGGTTCAATGACACCCGCCATCACCTGCCGCAATGTGACGAAAGACTTTGGCTCCGAGGGCGCCCTGGTAAAGGCGCTCCGCGGCGTCGATCTCGACGTCTATCCGGGCGAGATCACGCTGCTCGTCGGCCCCAGCGGCTGCGGCAAAACGACGCTGCTCTCGGTGATCGCCGGCATTCTGCGGCCTACCGCCGGCAAACTCCATGTGCTCGGCGCCGACCTGGCCATGCTTGGCGGCAATCGACTGGTCAAGTTCCGCGGGCAGAACATCGGCTTTGTCTTGCAGCAGTTCAATCTGCTGCCGGCGCTGACCGCGGCCGAGAACGTCACCGTGCCGCTGATCGTGGCCGGCTGGCTGCGACGCAAGGCGTTGGCCAGGGCGCACGCCTTGTTGGAAAAAATGGGCATGGGCGACCGCTGCCATCACCTGCCGAGCAAGCTCTCGGGCGGAGAGCAGCAGCGGGTGGCGATTGCCCGCGCGTTAATTCACGGCCCGAAACTGCTCGTCTGCGACGAACCGACTTCGGCCCTCGATGCTCGCGCCGGCCGCGCGATCATGGAGCTGCTGCGTACGGTGGCGTTGGAAAACGGGCGGGCCGTAGTGGTCGTCACCCACGACAGCCGCGTGTTTGAATTCGGCGACCGCATCGCCCGCATGGAGGACGGGCGGATCACGGAGATTGAGACCAGCGCGACGGCGTGGAGCTTGGAAGCATTGCAGGCCGTTGCGTGAAAAGGCGTTAGGCGATAGGCGATAGGCTTTAGGCGCGGCCATCGAAACACCAACCCCCAACCCCCAACTGCCAACCCCTTCACGATGATCACCCATTACTTCTTGCCCACCGCTGCCATCGGACTCATCGTTTTCGCGGCCATGCACGTCGCCGGAGCGTCGAAAGATCCGCCGCTGGCCGAGCCGCCGATCGAACCTTCGCATGCGCCGTTCGCTCGCGCGGTTGCCGGGGCGGGCATGGTCGAACCGCAAACCGAGAACATCGCCATCGGCTCGCAGGTGCCCGGAGTGGTAACGCAAGTGTTCGTCGAAGTCGGCCAACGCGTCCAGGCGGGCGATCCGTTGTTCCAGCTCGACGACCGCATTCAGCAGGCCGACTTAAAGGCCAGGCAGGCGACGGCCGCGGCGGCCGAGGCGCAGTTGACGCAGATGCAGCGGCGGCCGCGGCCCGAGGAGCTGCCGGTGGCCGAAGCACAAGTGGCGGAAATGGAGGCGAACCTGGTCGCCCGCCGCGACTCGCTGGCGCGGGCTAAGCGGCTTTCGGCCAGCAAGGTGCTGACCGCGGAAGACGTCGTTTCTCGCCAACAGGAATATCAAAAGGCCGAGGCCCAACTCGCCCGCATGAAAGCCCAGCTCAAACTGCTCGAGGCGGGCACCTGGCAGTATGACCTGCTCGCGCAACAGGCCGCGCTCGACGAGGCGTTGGCGCAGGTCGAACAAACGAAAGCCGAAATCGCCGTCCGCACGGTCAGGGCTTTGGTCGAGGGCGAGGTGCTGCAAGTGAACGTGCGGCTGGGCGAGTTCGTGGCGGCGCCGTCGAATCAGCCGTCGATCGTGTTAGGGAACATCGACTTGCTTCACGTCCGCGTCGACATCGACGAGCACGACATCCACCGATTTTCGGCCAACGCCCCGGCGGTGGCCACGGTGCGCGGCCGACCCGACCACGAGTTCGCCCTGAAGTTCGTGCGCGTCGAGCCTTACGTGGTGCCCAAGCGATCGCTGACCGGTGACAGCACCGAGCGGATCGACACGCGCGTGCTGCAAGTGGTCTACAAGATCGAGTCGAACGGCGAGCGGCTCTACGTCGGCCAGCAGGTCGACGTCTCGATCGGCATCGAAGAAGCCGTGCTGGCAAGGCGGTGACGTCGCGGCTGCGGCGATTGGCACCGGCTTGCAAATTGCGTGCTGCAGATCGGGTCAAAAGATGATACTGTTGGTGCTATGGACCATTCGTCGCCGCCGACCGATCGAGGTAACGCCGAACGGTCGTTCCCCGGCGTACCAACCGGTGACGTTCTGTTCTTCGGCCGCTGGTGGGAGCGTCGCCACACCGCCATTGCGGCGATCACCCTCTTGTGCGTCGTCGCATATCTGATTGCGAAACATGGTTTTGTGATGCGGGAAACCGCGGCCCGATGGTCGCTCTGGCTGGCATTGGCCGTCTGCGGCGGGCCGCTCATTGTCGAACTGGCGTTGCGACTGCTTAGAGGTCAATTTGGGTCGGACCTGCTGGCCGGCATGTCCATCGTTACCGCAATCGTGCTTGGGGAATACTTGGCCGGCGCCCTGGTCGTGCTCATGTTGTCAGGCGGCGCTGCCTTGGAATCCTTCGCCGTCCGGCGGGCATCGTCCGTTCTTGATGCGTTGGCTCGACGCATGCCGTCGCGGGCCCATCGCCAGACCGAGTCAGGCCTGACGGACATTGCGTTGGAGGAAATCCGGGTCGGAGATGCGATTGCGGTGTTGCCGCACGAGGTCTGCCCGGTCGATGGCGTGGTGATCAGCGGGCATGGCAGCATGGACGAGGCCTATCTGACCGGAGAGCCCTACCGGGTCTCGAAGTCGATCGGGTCGGATGTGCTGTCGGGGGCGATCAACGGTGAGGCTGCCTTGGGCATTCGCGCCGTGCGGTTGCCTGTCGACTCGCGGTACTCGCGCATCATGCAGGTCATGCAAACGTCGCAGCAGCATCGCCCGCGGCTGCGAAGGCTTGGCGACCAACTCGGCGCCGTCTATACACCCATCGCATTAGCCGTGGCATTGGCGGCCTGGCTGGTGAGCGGCGAAGCCACCCGCTTCCTCGCGGTGCTGGTGATTGCAACCCCCTGTCCGCTGCTGATTGCAATCCCCGTCGCGATTATCGGTTCCATCTCGCTGGCCGCCCGTCGCAGCATCATCATCCGCGATCCGGCGGTCCTCGAGCGGATCGGCCGCTGCCGTACTATCATCTTCGACAAGACGGGGACCCTGACCTACGGCGAGCCGAGATTGATCGAGCAGTACGTCGACGCCGGCTTCGATCGCAACGAGGTATTACGGTTGGCCGCCAGCCTTGAGCAATACTCAAAGCATCCCCTGTCTACGGCAGTCCTCGATGCCGCGAGGGAGCTGCGGCTCCCGCTGGTTGCGGCTGAGTCGGTTCAGGAACATCCTGGCGAGGGATTGCGGGGAACGGTTGACGGGCGGTTCGTTCGGGTGACGAGCTCGCAGAAGCTGCTGGCCGAGCAACCGGACGTGGTCGGCCGCTTGCCGCCATCGACCGGTGGACTGCAATGCGTGATCGTGATTGACGGCCGTTACGCCGCCACGTTTCGGTTTCGCGATGAGCCGCGCGCTGAAGGGGCCGGGTTGATCGGCCACCTCGCACCGATGCACGGGTTTCAGAAAGTCATGCTTGTGTCGGGCGATCGACTATCCGAGGTGCAGTATCTGGGCGAGCGTGTCGGCATCAGTGAGCTCCACGCCGGCAAAACGCCCGAAGAGAAACTGGCCATCGTGCGTGAAGAGACTTCCCGCAACGATACCCTCTACGTGGGTGACGGTATCAACGACGCCCCGGCGATGGTTGCCGCCACGGTGGGCCTGGCGATGGGTCAGCGCAGTGAGGTGACCACCGAGGCTGCCGGCGCCGTACTGATGGATAACATGCTGGGCCGGGTCGACGAATTGCTTCACATCGGTGAGCGGATGCGTCGGATTGCGCTGCAAAGCGCCGTGGGAGGGATGTTGCTGAGTCTCGTGGGCATGATTCTGGCGGCCTGCGGCTACCTGCCGCCGGTGGCGGGGGCAATCTCGCAGGAGGCGATCGACGTGGTAGCCGTGCTCAACGCCTTGCGTGCGGCCTGGCCGCAAGGTGCGCTAACCGATTACGGCTCGCGCGTTGAAACTCGCAAGCGGTGAGGCAATCGTGAATCAGAACTGGTATTTCAGCCCCGTGGTGATTCCCTGCAACCAGAAGTCGGTGATCACCGACTGGAATTGTGGGGACGCGGGGCCGGTCAATTGTCCGGGCGGGAACTGGGAAGGATTGATGTGCAGGTCGACCTGGTTGGCCGGCCGGGCCACGCGGCTCCAATACACGACTGTGTATCCGAATGTGGCGCTCAGGCGTCGGGTGAACCGGTATTCGAAAGTGACGCCGAGCTCGGGAAGCACTCCGAAGCCACCGAGTTGGTGGCGGCCGATGTTCGTCGGCAGAGCCAACAGCCCTCCCGAAGCGATGCTTGAAGCCTGTGAAGGAAGCGTTGTGGTCGTTACTCCCTGGACCAGAACCGAAGATTGGCTGTAGCCCAGGGCGATCTTGCACAAAAGGTCGACCGACAAGCGGCCGCGGCGGCTTTGGGTGGCAATCCCAAAATCCGCTCCGTAGAAATTGTTGGAGCCCCCGAAGAAATCCGAGATGCTCGTGGCGGTCCCTACCGGGACGGCCCCCGTGGCGGAGATGGACGTCGATTGCGAGTTGACATTGATGTCTTCCGTGAACCGGGCGTAGCGGAAGCCGAAAAGGCCGTCCAGACGGTACTTCGGTTCCCGCACTAACGCCGCGCGAAACAGCCCTCCCAGCATGTAGAACTGGTTTTTCAACCTGACATCAAGCGTGCCCGTCTCGAGCCCCGGATAGGCCACGAGTGACGAGTCTTGTGCCCCGGTTTGGGCGTTGATGAAGGGCTGTGCAAGGATGGGATTGGTTTGATCCGAGGCGTGAAATCCCGCCGACGCCGATCCCGCGGTAAAATACGTGGCCTCGAATCCGAACTTCTGGCTAGGGGAATGCCACCAGCCAACGGTGAACCGGGCGCCCGCCCGAGTGCTCGAATTGACCATCTGATCGCCATAGAGCAGCGTCGTGCCTTGCGCGCCGAGAACGCCGGCCTGCGCCTGAGCCGTGCCAATCGGACTTGTGGTGGCTAGGGCCGGCAGGTCGGCGCCTTTGCCCCAAAGCAGCAGGAATTCGGCACGGCCCCAGAGCCGGCCGCCGGGGGCGTACCAGGGGTCGGGCTCATATTGATCCGGCGAAGGGGCCATCTGCCACGCGGGCACGTTGTTGTCTACGTAGGGCAGTACAATCTCTTCGCCCTCGGGCAAGGCGCCTAGCACTTCCCATTCCGGCAAGTTCTGCTGAGCGACGGACCGAGCGCTTCCAGTCCTCTGGGGAGAATAGCCTGGCGTCTGCCATTCGGGCAAGTTGTCCTCGACGACGGGTCGAACAATTGCAGGCCCCTGGCGCGGCGGATGTGGCATCGGCCGTTGGCGCGAGTTGTTCTCGACGACGCGGCGGGAAACCCGATTCTCGCGCTCCATGACAAGCGGCCAGTTCTGACTTTGCCAGGGAGCGGGATCGGCAGCATCCTCTTGCACGACCGACGGCTTCGACGCGGCCCTCGTCTGCGCCGCTGCCGGCCGGTTGCCTGACAGCCATGCCGCCGCCAGCACCACGACAACCGCGGCCCACCGCACGGCCGGCCGGGCGCCATCCGCAAACGACGTCGCGTGTCGCGAGATGCGATGGATCGTCATGGCTTTACACGTTTTTGACATTTGCCACACTCGTCCCGGACACCGGTTCGCGCCGATTACCGCTCGCTACATGCTCACGATTCAGAATGTCACCGCCCAACGAACACCGAGGATGTCAACACTGCCAAGACTATGGGGCAGGAACCAATGTTCCTCGTTCACCATCAACAGGCTGCCGCCCGGTAGCGTCCAGTTCACGCCATAGGTGAATCGCTGCACCGTGAAACTTCCGGTCGTGAGGGTGCTGCCGGGAGGCGGCAGCAAGCTTTGCGTCGACTGCGAGTCGTACCGTGCCAGGAAACTCATATTCCAACGCCGGGAAATCAGCGCCTCGCCTTCCAGGTATAAGCCGCCGACTCGCTCGGTGAAAATGTTGGCGGGGACGGTTCCGACCCGGCCCGAATTGCGCTGCGCGTACTCAAACTGCACGCGTAGCCGGTCTTTCCAGCGGAATGTCGCGTCGGCCCCGAAAATAAGGTAGTTCAATACCTGGTTGGTTGGGCTTGCCGCACTCGTATTGAAGCTTCCCCCCGTCACGGACGCTCCCAGCCGCAGGTGCTGTCCCCCGATCGTAACCCTCCCGCCGCCGGCAGGCCGATTGTTGCCATAGTACTGTTGCCGCGTGAGAACAAAGTCGACGCCGTTGGAAGACCCTTGCAGGCCGTTGACGAGGTAGGCGTCGAACGTGGCATTTGCGTTCTCCGCGATCGGTAGACCAAGCGAAAGATTCGCCCCGGTATCCGCATAGGGCATCGGCAAGACCGGAAAGCCCAAGGGGCCTGCGCTCAGGCTGGTGGCAAAGACCCGCTCGCCCATGTTGTAGATCAGGGGCATGCTCACCGTGCGGTAAACGCCGGGGTTCGACTGCTGATAAAAGGCTCCGAAGGGGACGATGAACCGCCCGGCATCGATCGCCACGTCGGCCTCCGGCTCGCTCTGGGACGGGCGAGTACAACTACGAGACCGCAGATACTTGGTGATGTCGAACCGGACCGCGGCCTCGACCAGGTCGAGTTTGGCCTCGTTATGGCAGGTTGTGCAGGCGGTGGCCCGGGCACTGACAGGTCCATCGCCTTGCCAGGTGCCGCCGATCCATAAACCGGGGAAGAAGCCGGGATCCTGCACGGCGTTGCCACCGCCGCCGCGCCACCAGGGAGAGAAGGTGCCCCAGAAAGAGAATGGCGACCCGGCGTCGGCCGCCGCGGTCCCGGCCTCCTTTCCCCCGTTTGCCGCTGTTTCGCCACTTGCGCTTTGGTTGCGAGACGCGAGGTAGGTGGCGATCGACTCGTGGACGTTGCCCGGAATCTCCGCATCCGGCTTGCCGGCCATGCGCCGCACGGTGGTCCGCCAGCCGGCGAGGTTCTTAGTTGCCTGCAGGGCCTTCTGAGCGTCGTGGCACGAAGTGCAATGGCGGTTGAAGGCTGTTTCGCCTGCTTGAACGACCGAGGCGTCGAAGCCCTGGCCGGAACCGCCGGTCGATTTTGTCTTCGTGCCGTCGCCGTTGCCCAGAGGGGCTTGAGAGGCGGACGCGGCGTCTGCTGCGTCGGACTGCGCCCTCTGCGGCGATGGCGCGCTTGCCCTGGCGTATCGCGAGGCCACGCCGCCGCTAGCGGCAAAAAACGGCGATCGGCTGTCGTCGTCGGCGTCCGCTCGCGGAGCAAGGAGGCAGGCCCAAAGCGAAACGACAAGCGGCGCGCAGGTGAAAGTCCGACAATTCATCGTCTCATCGTTAGCTCAAAGTCCCGGTAGGATGTGTTTATCGGTTACGGCGAGTTTAACGGTTAGTCAAAATCCGCCGTGCTCCGTGAATTGGTGAAACCGCACACTTTGGTGGGAGATTTCGTGCCATTTCGCGCTCGAGTGTCACTTAGAAGTGAGACACCCGCGAACGTCACGGCTGTGAATTGCCAGACACGGCGAGAGAAACTCGGCTTGCCTGGCACCCCCGATTCTGAAACAATCCGCGCCCCACCGGATTCCAACTCTGCGGGCAACCGTCGTCCGTCCTAACCCAACGCCTTTCCTCGGAGGCGCGACCTTGAGCCGGCACAGCCTTCATTTCTGCGTGGTCAGCAGCGCGGCACTTGTTGCTTTCATCCTCAGTGGAGACGCCGACGCGCAATACTCCCCGTCCAACCTTACGGAACCGTCTCCTTATGCGCGGCCCGGCGCGGCCGCGCTGCCCGCTCCGGCGCAGCCCTTCCAGTCCGCCCCGAATGCCTACGGCACTGCTCCGGCCGGCGTCCAGCAACCGAGCTATCCGGCCTCCTTTGCGCCGCCCACCGGTCGCGGGCCGGCGCCGCCCGGCATGCAGCCTTACCCGCCAAATCAAAATCAAAACGTGCAGGGCATGCCCCAGCAGGATCTCTCGCAACTCTCCTATCTGAATGGGCCGCCCGCCAACCAAGCGATGCAAACGCCGCCGGCGGCTCCCGCTTGCACTCAGTGCCAGGACGGCTCGTGCGACAACTGCCGCGCCGGAGCCGGCGACGTTGCGGTTGGCCAGGACGGCCCGCGATTCGGCTTCGAAGCATTGCAGCTTTTCGACACCTTTCGTGGTCCGCCCGAAGGTTCGGGGCCAAGCAATTTTGGCGAGGTGACGCGCGCGAACGCCGGCGTGCCGATCTTCGAGGCCTGGGGAATCGGCTGGCAACTGGGAGCCAGCTATGGCATTTACGACTTCAGCGGCCGACCGCCGCCCGCCACGGAAACGAGCGGCGCGCAGCAGCAGGTTTTCGTGACCACCGGCTTTTTCCGCCGCGCAAAGGAGGGCCAGCGCGCCAGCTTCGGCCTTGTTCACGACTGGATGATCAACAACAATTACTCGCAGTACGCCGTTTCGCCCACGATCAGTCAGTGGCGCGGACAATTCGAGTGGGCGCTGAGTGGCCGGAACTCATTTGGCGTGTGGGGGACGTGGCACGACAAGAGCTTTATCCGCGACGTCCCCGACAATCACAACCAGTTTCGCGCCATCAGTCAGATCAACGCCTTTTGGCACCACAAATATGAATTCGGAGCCGACACCTGGCTCCGCGTCGGGTTGCCGGTCTCGAAGGAACTGGTAGGAAATGCGCTGGCCGGCTCGGCGATCATCGGCGCGACGGCGCAGCTGCCTCTCAATCACCAGCTTGCCCTGTATGCCAACGCCATGTATATGGCTCCCAATACGTCGGCCGGTCCGATCGGTTCGGCCAGCGACGCCTACAACGTTTCGATGGGGATCGCTTGGTATCCGGGCCGCAACGCTCGAACCCCGACCGTCAACGGCAGCCGTTGGCTGCCCTACATGCCGCTGGGCAACAATAGCAACTTCTTGGTCGACTCCAGTCATTTCGACTGACCGTCGGCACGTGCGAGCCGCCTGCTTCGTAAGCTATCGACAGACAATTGTCGTCACGCCGCTTCGTGCCCGTCGTCGCCGGGATGCCAGTCGTCGGAGCCGCTCCAGCGCGGGCCGTCGTCATCGGGCCACGTCTCGTCTCGATCGTCCACCTCGAACAGCGGCTCGTCTTCGGCCACCAACGCCGCGTCGTCCATGTCGTCATCGACCGGCTCGTGCCAGCTCGTATCGGCGAACGGGTTTTGAAGCGGTTTGCCGCGCACGACCGATACGCGGTGCGGGCGGCCTGGCTCCACGTCGTCGTCCACCGCGGGGCGATGTTCCGCCGCGGGCCGCGGCTTTTTCCGGCGGCCCTTCCGCGGCCGCTTCGGTTTGGCCCCGGCGGTCGGCTCCTCTTCGGGCACCTCGTCGATGACTTCCACAACGTCGCCGCCGTCCTCCTCAGGCTGCCATGCGGCCGCCACCTCGTAGCGATCTCCTTGCGGCTCCTCCGTTGAATCGGCTTTGCGCGGATAGGCCACCGTGATCGCCCCCGAATCGTCGTTGGCCGGCAGCGCGTGGACCGACACCCTCAAATTGCGGAACAGTTGCGCCAGGTGCTCGTGGCAGGTGAATACCAGCACCTGGTGCCCCGCGTCGGCGAACTCTCGCAATACGGTCGCGGCAGCTTGGGCGCGCCGGGCGTCGAAGTTCACCAGCACGTCGTCGAGCACCAGCGGCAGCTCGACGCCGCGCCGGCCGTACACGTCGACCAGCGCCAGCCGCAGGCTCAGAAAGAGCTGCTCGCGCGTGCCGCGGCTCAGTACCTCGACCGGCAGCGAGTTGCCTTCGCCGTCGTCGACGCGCAACGCCCGTTCGCCGAGCGGCGTCCAGATTCGCGTGTACCTTCCGTCCGTCAGGCGTGCGAGGTGTTTCGACGCCTCCTTCAACGCCTCAGGCTGTCGCTCGCTCTCATAGGTGCGGCGGACGGAGTCGAGCAGGCATTCGGTCACGGTCAGTACGCGCCAGCGTTCAACCGCCTCGCGCACCTGCTGGTCGACCGCGCCCAACTCGACCAGCCGCGTCGCCATCCGCCGATCGTCGGCCAGCGAGATCGCCTCCTGCTCGAGCCGCCCGCGCTGTTCGTGCAGCACGTGCAGCCGGTCGGTGGCCGCGTCGATCTGCCGGGCCAATTCGTCCCAACGTGCTTCCAGTCGCTCGCACTCCGGACCTTCCAACCACACGCGCAGCTCGTCTTCGCTCAAGCGGCCCGCGAGGCCGGTGGCAATGTCGCGCGAGAGGGCGTCGCGGCGGGCGACAAGCGCCAGCCGTCGGTCGTGTTCGGCCGCGCGGACCCGCAGATCGGCCTCGCCGGCGGCGTGAGCTTCGTGCAACAACTGCTGCCGCCGCTGCTCGCCTCGGCGAACGGCCGTGGTGAGTCGCGTTTGCTGGCGGCGCAAACGGGCGGCCCGTTGTTCCAAGGCCGCGCGTTTCGTGGCCACGACTTCGTGCGCGGCCAGCTTCTGCCGCAGCTCGTGCAGCTGTTCGCTGGCCCGCCGGGCCGAAGGATGTGCCTCGATGTCGTGGAACACCTGCTTGATGCGGCCGCTCAGGGCGTCGAGATCGCGTTGACGGTCTTGCAGCTCGCTCCACCGCTCTTCATGCTGCCGCGCCAACTCCGCCAGCTTGCCGTGCCGGCCGGCGAACTGGCGGGCCTGCTTGGGCGTAAGGTTCTTCGATAAACCGGCCGACGATAACGCCTGCTCCCAGCGTCGCCGGGCTTCGCGGCTGTCGCGGTCGGCCGCCGCAACCCGCGCTGCGGCCGCTTCGGCCGCGGCCAGCGCCGCCTTGCGCTGCGAATCGACGCCCAGTAGCTCTTCTAAAGCGGCCAGTTCTTTTTCGGCCGTTTGCAAGCGGACCAGCAGCGGGCCGCCGCCGCGGGGCAACTGTGCGTCGATGGCCTCGCGCTCTTCCTTGGCCTGCTTCACCTGCGACGCCAGAATGGCCGCCTGCTTTTGGCACGCTTCGAGCTGATTGGTCGCCGAGCGGTCGAGCAGGAACTTTCCGCCCGCCGCCCCGATGGCCCCCAGTGCGCCGATTGTGGCCAGCATCCAGCCGGCTGTTCCCACCAGCGACGACGGCAAGAACATGTTGGCGAGCACCAGCACCACGCCGAACACGAACACCGAGCCGAGAGCCACCAGCACCCAGGCCGGCAAAAGCTGGCGGTCGAGCAGCAGACGCCCTTGATCGGCCAGCTCCGATTCGTGCCGGGCAAGCTGGCCCAATCGCTCGTCGAGATGTACGCGGCGCCGCAGTTGTGCGACCAAGTTGCCGGCTCGTTCCAGCGCCGGAGCGAGATCGTGATCGGAGCCGTCGCGCAGCGCGGCACGAATCTGCTCGGCCAGCTTTTGGGCCTGCCGGTCCGACGCGGCCTGCTCGTCGTGGGCGGTCTTGGCGCGCGCTTCCGACTTTGCCAAGCCGCGCGCCGCCGGGCGAAGGCGGCCCACGATCGCCTTGCGCGCCGGTCCTTGGTCGTGCGTTTGCTTGCCGTTGAGGCCCAGTTCTCGCCGGTGCTCGGCCAACTGGTGCTCCAGCGACGTGATCTCGGCGGTGAGCTGCTCGACCTGCGTTTCCAGCGTACCGAGCCACGTCGCCTGCTCGACCAGAGCTTCGATGCGCGGCGCATGGCGGGCCAGCCGGGCGTTGAAGTCCAATGCCCGCATCTCGTCGCGCACTGTTCTGCGGGCCCGCACCAGCTCGGCGATGCGTCTCCGCCGGCCCTGCAAGGCCTCGTTGAGCACGTCCAGCCGTTCGAGGGTGCCGGGCGAAACCGCGGCCACCGGCGGCAGCTCGGCGATCTCGCGAGTCAGCTCCGCCCGTCGCCGCCACGGTTCGCGAACGGTGACCGCCGCCTCCACGGCCCTGGCGGCCAGTTCCAGGTTCTCGCGGTCGGTTTCGCAAACGGCGACCGTCGTTTCCAGCTCGGCCAGCTCGTGGGCGATGGCCGCCTGGCGATGCACCTGCGACCGCAATTCGTCGACGTCGTGCTGAAGCGTTTCTCGGCGGCCGAGCAGATCTCCCAGCTTGCAGGCGTTTTTGTCCGACGAAACGGTTCGCTCGCGCGAGGCTGCCAGCTCGCGGAGCACTTCGGCCAGCGTCACACCGTTCAGGCCCGTCGAAAGCTGGTAAAGGAATTCCGACGCCGCGGAATCGCCGAGCGTGCCGAGCTCCTGCATTTCGCCCAGCCCCAGGGCGAACACGTGCTTGAACGTCGCTTCGTCGATGCCGCCCAGCAAACCGCCCAGCACATAATCGGGCTGCAAGACGCCGTCGGCCGCCACGATCCGCAATTCTTCGTGCTCGCCGCCCTTTTGAATTCGATGCCGGCTGATGGCGAACCGTCCCGCGGCGCCGGCCGCCACGTGCAGCGTGCCGCCGGGCTGGCCGCCTCTGAGCGGAGGCAAATAGCGGTGGGCGCGATCGTGCGAAAAGCCGTAGAGCATGGTCCGCACGAACTGCAAGAGCGTGGTCTTGCCCGCCTCGTTCGGTCCGTAGAAGACGGCGATCCGATCATTCAGGTTTTCGAGCTTCAGACCGCTCCAGACCCCGAAACCATCGACTTGGGCCGAAAGAATTCTCACGGCTTGTCCTCGCTTGTCAGGAGAGAGGCCCCCAGGGCGGCCGCTTTTTGCAGCATCCGGCGACGATTGGCCGGGTCGCTCAGACGCAACAGCCGATCGAGCTGTTGCCCGCGCGGCGTTTGGCCGACGAGCAGCTCCAGCGGCCCGCTCAGATCGGCCGGATCGTTGGTTCCCTCGCCGTCGAACTGCGGCAACGCACGCAGGAAATCGCCCAGCAGCGAATCCTGCTGCGACCAGGCGGGCGGCACCGCCGCCTCGGGTTCGAGCTCGATGGCCGCGCTCCACGCCACCGGACGGTCGTGGCCGAAGCGGCGCCTCAGCCGGGCAAGCAGCGTTTCGGCCAGCTCGCCACGCCGCAGCTCGGAAACGACCGGTCCCGCCCCGGCGACCGACCAGACGACGAGCAGATCGAGATCGGGCGACGTGCTGCGCAACTCGCGCAATTGGTCGGCCAGCATCTGCTCCAGCGATTCGCCGGTCGTTGTCTCGTGGACGGTTGCCCGACGATGGCACCACCGCACGACGTCGCTGGCGGCGTTGCGCATTTCGACGCGGCCTTGTTCGTCAATTTCGACCAGCGTGCAGCCGTGCGCGCCCAGATCGGCGGGGCCGCGGCCTTGCGGGGTTCCTGGATAGTGGGCCGGCTGCGGGCCGTCAAGCAGGGTCGTGCGACGATGTTTGCCGCCCAGCGCCCAATAGTTGATGTTGCGGCCGGCGAGCGCCGCGCGGTCGATGCGGCCGTGCGCGGCGACGATGGTCGGCAGCGAGTCGGGGTCGGGCCAGAAATCGGCCGCCCGCAGTTTGCCGCCGCGCGGGCGGCTCAGCCCCGTGAGGCGTGCCAGCGGGGCGTCGGCCGAGGGGAACAGAAAGTCTTCGGGCCGCCGGCTGGAAAACCGATAAACGTTGCCGGGCAAGTTCAGGGCGGCGGGCCAACGTTCGGGCCGATCGACCCGCCCGCCGGCCCAATAAACGGCAATCTGACGCTCGGCCAGCCGCGCGAACTGCCGCAACAAAAACGACACGCCGTGCGGCCCGGCCAGCTCGATGTCGAGGATGTCGCCCGACAATATCATGAAGTCGGCCTGCTCGGCCAGCGCCGTGCCGACGATTCTTTCGGCGGCACGGTAGGGCGCATCGGCAAAGACGGGCTTCAACAGATCGGGCACTTCCGTCAGCCCGACCAGCGGGCATTCCAAATGCCAGTCGCTGGAATGAACAAAGCGCAGCCGCCGTCGGGACATTGGCGCCTCCATGTGCCTATCGCCCCCTCGGAATTCGTTCGACAGGGTAGTGTAGCCAAGCGGGGAAATTCGTGCTAGGGCGGTTCTGGGGCCGCGTGCGGAGTTTGACCTTACCGACGAGGGCGCGATAAGCTAATCACGCCACGAACAGCCCATTAGGATTGCCGGACGAGACATGGTTGCAATCGCACACGACCGCATCGAACGCGTGCTGCAGCGTCTCGCGCGGTCGCGGTTTCGGGCACGCTTCCGGCTCGATGAGCGCGAGATCGCGTATCTCGACCGCAAGGGAATGCCGATTGTCCTGCAAGAGGGGCGCGACATGCTGTCGCAACGGCTGGCTCCGGCCGCACCCGGTCGCGACGGCCGGCAGACGCCTTGGCGGGGCCATCCGGTATTCGTCGCGCAGCACGCCACGGCCACCTGTTGCCGCTCTTGTTTGCACAAATGGCACGCCATCGACAAGGGCCGCGAGCTCATGGCGGATGAACTCGACTATGTACTGGCCGTCATCGGGCGATGGCTGGAGGGACATCGGCCGCAGGGGCAATCGCCAACGGCCAGGCAATTGCCGCTGTTTGATGAATGAGCCGAACCGTCACCATGGCCCTCGGACATAGTAGACGCCGAACTGGTCGGTGCTGCTGGGCCAGCGGGGCGTGGGCAGAAAGCCGCGGCCGCCCGCGTAGGGTCCGGGATAGGCACGCGTGAATTGCGGCCAAATCGGCGTCACCGACGTTTGCGCCACGCCCCAGTTCCAGTGCGTTTGCAGTTCGGCCGTGGGCGGCACGACCAAGGCCACGGGCTGGCCCCACATGGTGTGGTAATAACCGCCCGCCCACTCGGAGCCGCAGGCGTTGTGGCGTTTTGCGCGATGGGTGCCGCCGGCCAGGGCCGTGTCGGCCACGCTGCCAAGCACCGCGGCAAGCGCCACGGCCATCGTCACGGGTAAGAGTCGCGACTTCATACTTCCCTCAACTTGTACTTGGCGCTTGTGAACATCGACGCAACGGTCGTGGCGTCGGTCTTTACGGCGCGTATTGGAACATCACATCCGGATAGCGACGCGGATACCAGACGTGCCCCGAGAGCAGGCCCGATTTCCATGACACCGTCGTGCGCGTCACCGGCAGCAGGTGGCGGCCATCGTAGCGGGAATAGCTGCGGTGATGGCGATAGAGGAATTCCTGCGGATAAAGCGGCTGGTACGTGACGTAGGTGTGACCGACCAGCGGTGGCGTCGGGCGCGGGCTGGGGTAGAGTTGGGCCGGCGGGTTGCCAGCCACGTAGTTGTTGTAAAACAGGTCGGCGGCCTGCGCGGCGACGCCGGTCAGGCTGAGACCTGTGGCGACGAGCGCCATGCACGCCAGGCGTGTGGGCAACCATGCACGAGCCATCGGGCGATTCCTTTCGGGGCCTGTCTGTGAGTTTGGTCTGATTGGCCGTTGGGCTAATAAGACTCTCGGCGGTCGCTATGCCCGCGACGCACGCTTTTTGCGGCCAGTCGCGCAATCGTGACCGCAGGCGCGAGCCTCGCAAAAGGCAGAATTGCGCTCGTCGGCGAATAGGGCTCTTGCAGTCCCAAAACCGCCTGGGACCGCCGTAGACCGGCCGTTATAATTCCTACGGTCGAAACTGTTCTTTCCTCGCAGGCGGGCGGCGCGGCATAATCTGCATCGTTGCCTGCCCACGGCAACCCACGGTTAGATGAAGCACGCCCGCAAATCGCACGCACGGAGGTCCGCCTTGATCGGCGCAACGGAAGACGCACCCTTGAGCGAAAAACCCGCCGACCCTTCCGCCCAAGTCGAGCGTAACGGGTCTGCCGACGAAACCAACGGCGCGGCCCACGACCACACGGGCAACGGTTCGGTCAACGGCAACGGCGCGGCGTCCGCCCGCCGACGCCGGGCCACGGCCGAGTCGATGGCGGCCAGCCAGCGCGATATTTCGGTCAGCGAGTTCTTTGCCAAGAACCGGCACCTGCTCGGCTTCGACAACCCCCGCAAGGCCCTGCTGACCACCATCAAGGAAGCCGTCGACAACTCGCTCGACGCCTGCGAAGAGGGCGGCATCTTGCCCGAAGTCTGGGTGCATGTGGAGCAGACCTCGCCCAACCGCTTCAAAGTCGGCATTCAAGACAATGGCCCCGGCATCTTGAAATCGCAAATCCCCAATATCTTCGGCAAACTGCTCTATGGCTCCAAGTTTCACCGCCTGCGGATGAGCCGCGGGCAGCAGGGCATCGGCATCAGCGCCGCCGGCATGTACGGCGTGCTCACGACGGGCAAACCGGTTAAGATCATTTCCAAGATTTCGCCGCGCAAGCCCGCCCATTACTATGAAATCCAGATCGACACCAAGAAGAACAAGCCCGAAATCCTCAACGGCAAGGGCGAGGGCGTCGATATTCCGCCGGGCGAGGCGGGACGCAAAGTCATCGAGAAGCACGAAATCGAGTGGATCGAGCTCGATCACGGCACGCGCGTGACGATCGAGCTGGAAGCCCGCTACCAACGCGGCCGCGGCAGCGTCGACGAATATCTGCAGCAGACGGCCATCGCCAATCCGCACGTCACGCTGCACTACGTCGATCCCGAGGGGAACACGACCATCTACGAGCGGTCGGCCGAGCAGCTTCCGCCGGAGCCGAAGGAGATCAAGCCGCACCCTTACGGCGTCGAGTTGGGCCGGCTGATGACGATGCTCAAAGACACCAAGGCCACGACGTTGGCCCAGTTCCTGACCACCAGCTTTTCGCGCGTCAGCCCGGCGGTGGCCCGCAAAATTTGCGAAACGGCCAAGCTGAGCGTGCGGGCATCGACCACGAAAATCGGCCGTCACGAGGCCGACTCGCTGTATCAGGCCATCCAGCAGACGAAGATCGGCTCGCCCGCCACGGATTGTCTGGTGCCGATCGGCGAGGAGTTATTGCTGAAGGGGCTGCACAAGGTCGTGCCCGGCGAGTTTTATGTGGCCGCCACGCGTCCGCCGGCGGTCTATCGCGGCAACCCGTTCGTCGTCGAAGCCGCGCTGGCCTACGGCGGCGTCAGCACGGCGCAAAAGGTTTCGCTGGAAGCGCTGATCGAGTTGCTTTCCGAGAGCGACGCTCGCAGCCTGCGGCAGTTCTTGATCAGCACGTTCAGCGGCATCGGCGCCGACGGCGCGGAAAAGATTCTGAAGGAAGCCGATCTCGGCCAACGCCTGACGCCCAGCAAGTTGAAGACGGCCGACATCGCCAAGTTGCACGCGGCCATGCGGTCGGTAAGCCTGGAAGACGGGCAAACGATGAACGTGATGCGGTTTGCCAACCGGGTGCCGCTGCAGTTTCAGCCAGGCGCGTGTGCCATCACGCAAATGATTGCCGGCACGAACTGGCGGGCTTATGGTTTATCGCAGTCGCGCGGCTCGCTGCCCAACGGTCCTGTGACGATCATGGTCCACCTGGCCAGCGTCTGGGTGCCGTTCACCAGCGAGTCGAAGGAAGCGGTGGCGTCATATCCTGAGATCCAAAAGGAACTGCGGTTGGCGCTGCAAGCCGTCGGCCGCAAGCTGAACATGTATCTGCGGCGGCGTTTGAAAGTGAAGCAAGAAGGCGAGCGGCGAAACGTTTTCCTCCGTTACCTAGGCGAGGTGGCGACTGCGGTCAGCTCCATCAACCAGGCCGACCGCGACAAGCTTTACGATCGGCTCGTAGAGGTGGCCAGACGCAAGACGGCGGAAGCGGACGTCAAGCTCGACAAACGCGGGAAAAAGATCGAAGAAGAGGAAGAAGATTTCGGCGACAACGTGCTGATCATTCCGCAGGCCGACGATATGGGTCAAGGTGGCACGGCTTAGCAGAATGCGCGACGACTTGTTGCTAGCAACTTATGAGAGCGGCCTTTGTCTCGATGAATTGGGGCACCGGCAAGGGCCTCGATGGCTATTGGAGAAGTTGGCAAACGAAGCCCGTTATCCGGAGGCCATCATCACATTAGCGATTCAGCTTTATACCGACGCTCGGGAGAGTGCGGAGGATTTCCGTGTGTTTGTAGAACGACATTCGGACCATTTCTGGATGCTGGACACTCTGGTCAGGCGAAATCCATCGTGCGCCGAGAAAGAGTCAATCTTGGAGCGGGCCATTGCAGTACACCCGGAGGCGAACCGTCTCAGATATCAGTTGCAAGTGAATCGCTGGTCCCAAAAAGCCGCAGAGACCGAGGACCTGCAGGAAATGCAGCATCTCTACGCGACTGGCGAGCCAGCCGTCTGGTTGGCTCTGGCAGGCAATCAGGCATCTCCGCGCGATTTAATCGAGCAGCTTGCCGCCGTCAAAGATGTCCGATTGGCGCGGAGAATCCGTAACCGCGCCAACGAGGCACTAAAGACCATTTCGAGCAATAACTGAAAGGAACTCATGGCAAAGAAACGAACGACTCCCGCCCCCGACAAAGACCAAAAAAAGTCTCCGGCCAGTGTGCGCGATAAGCAAACGCTCGAACGGCTGCACGGCGTGGCCGACATGGTGGTCGCCACGGCTGAGCGCAGCCGCGACCCGTATGTCGATATTCCCGCACGGGCCTTGTCGAACGTGCGGTTCAACAAGTCGAAGCGGTTCATCGAAATGGGGAGCAACACGAACCGTCGCCAACTGTTCAATTTGTCGCAAGCCAAAGCCTATATGCAGACGATGTTGGTCGCCAGTGGCTGCAAGACGCTCATCGACCAGCAGAAGACCACGAGCATCCGAGGTCTGTTCTACCTGCTCAAGCACACGATCGAAGGCGCGAAGGAGGAGACATTCGCCACCCAGGACGAGTGCGACCCGATCATCGAAGACGTCGAGGTGATGCTCAACAGCCTGCGCGAGGAAATGCACCTCTACGCGAAGAAGGCGGGCGACATGGTCGGCCCCATCGTGCTTGTCGATAAAGGCGACGAGATCGACTGCTCGCGCATGGGTTCCGGAGGTTACGGCGTTCCTTCGATCGTCGAGCCGGACATCATCCAGTTCAAGAAGTGCGACGCCAAATTCGTGCTCCACGTCGAAAAAGCCACAGTATGGGAGCGATTCAATGAAGACCGCTTTTGGCAGAATCACAACTGTATTCTCACTCATGGCGGCGGCCAGCCGCCCCGCGGCGTACGGCGCATGCTTTATCGGTTGCGCAACGAGTTGAAGCTGCCGGTCTATTGCTTATTGGACAACGACCCTTGGGGATATTACATCTATAGCGTCGTGAAGCAAGGTTCGATCAACTTGGCCTTCGAGTCGAGGCGGATGGCGATCCCCGACGCCAAATACCTGGGCTTGCGCTCGAAGGATTTTGAACGCTGTCAGTTGTCAAACAGCGTGAAAATCCAACTCGCCGACACCGATATCAAACGTGCCAAACAGATCGCCGACTATCCTTGGTTTGCCGACAAGAAAGCCTGGCAAAAGGAGATCGAGTTGATGCTTGCGAATGGCTTCAAGCTGGAAGTAGAATCGCTGATCAGCAAAGACATCAGCTACGTGACCGAGGTATACGTACCCGATCGACTGCGAGAACAAGACTGGCTCGACTGAGCATTGCTGTCCGCTTGGCGAAATGGCGCTCTGGTTGTGATTGCATCTCTCCGTCGTCTTGCTCCTCGTTTTTACTTCAGCTTCACGTCGAATAGATCCATCGACCGAAAAACATCGTGGGAAAGACCAAGGCCACAATCGCGGCGGCATAGAACGGCCCGCGCACGCCCATGCAAACGGCGGCGTCGAGAATGATGAGCGAAAGGAGGCATTGCTTCACGGTCCCTTGCACGTAGACGGGCTGCGGGAAAATCACCGCCCGCAACGCCCGCCATCCGATCATGACCGACATCAACCCCCAGAACCAGTACCAGCGGTCGCCGATCAATAGTGCATGCACCGGCTTGCTGACCGGCTCGACGCTCTCGGTATACCACTGCGGATACCAGGCCAACAGGCCGATGCCGCCCAGCATCACCAGCAGGCCCAAGGCGAGCTGCCCGCGATGACTGTCCGTGGCTTCGGTCCGGGCAAACCAGGTGACGCCGGCGATGTAGGTGCCCACGCCCAAGGCCACAATCCAATGGATCGGCTGAAACGGTTCGGTCGCCGCGCTCATGCCAAGCAGCACGTTCAGCACTCGGCAGCTTCCCATGGCGAGCGGCCCCAGCGGCGTGCGCTTCAGCACGGCGTCGTAGAGCACAACCGCCGTCGCCAGCACCGTCGCCACGATGCCGCACCGAGCGTTGGCCGTCATCATTCCGGCGCCCCAGCCCGCCAGCAGCCCCACCGCCAACAATCCGAAGCCCAGCGCACGCGCCAAGCCGGCCGAAATCCGCCCCGACGGGACCGGGCGGCCGGGCCGTTGGAGGCGGTCGATATCGCGATCGAAGTAGTCGTTGAGCACCATGCCCGACAGGTAAAGCGAGCCGGAAGCCAAGCCGAGCAATGCGAACTGGTGGGCCGGCTGGGCCGATTCGTGCGTGAACAGAAAGCCCATCGCCACGTCGGCCAGCGCGGTGAAGACGTTCGGCAAGCGCAGCAACTCGGCGAGGGCGCGAACGGTCGAGGGCGAGGCGTCGGAGGTGGTTGTCATGGGTTTTAGAGGACAAAAACGGGAGGATGGCCGTCCTAGGCCGTCGCCCTCCGACGTGACGGGCTAGGAAGCCCATCCTCCCTGAATGCCAAGCCGTTTGACCGCCGCCGTGATATAAGCAAAAGCCGCGCGCGCCGCGGCGTCGGGGTCGTCAATGTAGGGGTACAACTCGACCGTAATCCAGCCCTGGTAGTTGGTGGCGGCGATCGCCTTCAACGTGGCGTCGAAGTCGATGGCCCCTCGGCCCGGCACCAGGTGCTGGTGGACGCGGGTGGCGGCGATGTCTTCGAAGTGATAGTGGCGAGTGTACGGCGCCATTCGCGCCACCCAGTGTTGCGGATCTTCGCCCACGCAATAGGCGTGCCCGATGTCGAAGTTCAGGCCCACCCACGGCGAGTCGATTCGTTCGACAAACTTGAAGAACTGCTCGAATCGCTCGATCATCAGGCCCGGCTCAGGTTCGATCAGCAGGCCCACCTCCAGCCGCTCGGCGACTTCGACACACGGCATCAGTTCTTCGTAAAACGTGTTGGCCGCCGATTCCCAGTCTTGACCGGGCTGCAGCGGCCCGCCCGGCTCGGTCTGGATGTTCTGCGCTCCGATCTCTTTGGCCAGCGCCAGTGCCCGTCGCGTGTGCTCGCGGCGGATGGCCCGATAGTGCGGGTCGGGCTCGATCCACGAGGGGTGCCAATACGGCTGACGTGGATCGTTGACGGCGTTCATCATGAATCCGTTGACGTTCGACACCGACAGGCCGTGTCTTGCCAACGCATCCCGCAGCGACTGTTTTCGTTCGGGCAACAAATTGACGGGCCAGGCGTGCGGCACATCGGCCAGTATCTCGATTCCCTGGTAGCCGATTTCCGCCACTCGGCGAATCGCCTCTTCAACCGAGAAGTGCATGTAGGCATTGGAGCTGAAGGCGAGTTTCATGAGTCCGTAGTCCGTGGTCCGTGGCGGGCGAGCAGGCATTGTACTCGGTCACCGCGACGCGGCGAAGGAACCGTAGCCGGTTAAATCAAGAGTAGCAATTCATTTCCAGCCGATTGGGTTCTATACTGCGGACGGACGAAACCGGGGCGTAACGAGGGTGGACGGCCATGGCGGTCAAAAAAGAAGGCGAGTTGCGGGTGCGAAAAGGCGAGTCGGTGTATGGTCCGATGGCGCGCGACGACTTCGACCGCCTGCTGGCCAACGGTCGGTTCACTTCGGCGGACTTCGTGTCGCTGTGGGGCGGTCCCTGGACGCAAATCGCCGAGTTCCTGTCGCAGGCGGTCGAGGGAGAAAGCGCCGGTCCGGCCGACGCCGCAACGCTGCGCGTGCTGCGGGGCGACCGCGTCTATTCCGGCCTCAATCATCGCCGGCTGAATCAGCTCCGCGACGATGGGCGGCTCGCCGCCAACGACCTGGTGCAGGCCGCGGGCGGTCCGTGGATGGCGTTGGGCGATTTTCTCTCGCCGCCGCGGCCCTACGAACCGCCTGTGGCGGAGGCCGAGCCGCTTGAGGCCGAGCCGGTCTACGCGGAACCGGTCTACGCCGAGCCGGTCGAAGACGATTGGATCGATGTGCCGCTCAGATGGTATCACGTCTATGCCAGCGATCTGGAGGACCGAGCCAGCGACCAATGGTTTGTGCGCGTGCGTGGCATCCATTCGGCGCCGCTCACGCGGCAGCAGGTGCGGCAGCTCTTGTCGGCCGGCGAGATTACCCTTTACGATCTGGCGCGGCACCGCACCTGGCGTGAAGACTTTTGGGTGCCGATTCACTCGGTTCCCGAACTGGCCGCCAGATAAGGATTTCACCTTTGCCGGGCACGGAGGCGTCGCCGGAGTAACAGTCGTAGCGTCCTTCCTGGGCTGCATAGGGCAGTGTGACGCCCCACTCGCGAAGGCGCCGCGCATAGATGTTCAAAAAGACCGGATTCTGCGAGCAGTCGAAGGCAAACGTCGGCAGCAAACGCAGCGGCTCAAGCGAGATGATCGTGCCGCGCACCATCCAGGCGCCGATGCGAATCTCGCCGCCGCGCAGCAAAACGATCGTGCCCCCCTTCATCTGTAAGCCGGCGAAATCCTTGGCGGGACCGCCGATCACAATCGTGCCGCGGCGCATGCGCATGCCGACCTCCAGCCCGGCCGAACCGTCGACAAGGATGGCGCCGCCGCGCATCCCCGCCAGACTGCCGCGATAGGCCGCGCCCACCTGCCCGCCCGAATTGCCGTGGATGCGAATGACGCCGCCGGTCATCTCGGCGCCCACCCAGTCGCCCGCATCGCCGTGGACTTCGATCGCGCCGCCTTTGATATGAGCGCCCAGATGCATGCCCACGCTGCCGCGGACGCTGATTCGCCCGGCCGTCATGCCGCGGCCGATCCACTTCACTTGGCGCAAATCGCCGTGGAGCTCGATGTCGTCACCGGGCTGGCCCTCGATCGTGAAGAAGTGGTCGAGCCGCAGCCTGCGTTTGCCCAGAAAGACGGGGCAAGCGGCGACTTCGTCCAGCGAAAGCTTCGACAAACCGTCGGGAGAAATAACTTCCGCTTCCAACGGCACCGGCGGCTGTTCTTTGAGCGTGAGGGCAAGGGGCATTGCCCCACCTTACGAAAGCCGATTTCGCTGTCAAGGCAATCTGTCAAAGCCGGTCAGCTTCTCCAATGTGACGCCTGCCATTGGGCAGACCGCAACGGTTGTGCTCAATTTGCGGAGCGCGACATGCCGACAAGCCTTTAGTGTAAGAGACTAGATCCAGTTTTCCGGGGGAAACGCACCCATGTTTCGACGGACCGTTTCGATCAGCTTGGCACTTCTGTGGGCCACTTGCTCGATTGCCACAGCCACCGGCTGCCAAGGAGTCCGCGGGTGCGGCGGTTGTCGCACGTGCTCGATGCTCGGCCGCGGCGGCTGCGGTCCGGGCGGCTGCGATAAGCGATGCGACCGCTATGCCGCCCGGCCGAAACGCCGCTTTGACTGCCGCGTCGGACAAAAAGACCCCCGTATTCCAGGGCCGCGGATCATTTCCACCTTGCCTCGCCAGCAGCCGGAGATGGCCACGCCAACCTTCCTTTATCCCGTGCCCACCTATCCGGTGTTCGGACCGCGGTCTGAGGAGCCCGACGGCATCGAGCCGCAGCTTCAGCCGCTCATGCCCGAGGACGCCGAGCGGATCGAGTCCGAGCCGCTTCCGATGCCGAATGAATCGGCCGCTCCCGATGACGAGGAAGAATACGGTGACTTGACTGGCAACGGTTCCAGCGAGTTGGAACTGGCCGCCCCAAAGCAGACGGTCGAGCAGGCCGGTTGGAAGCCCGCCAAGGCCCGCGGCACCGCAGCGTCGCGCGTCAGCCGTCCCTGTACCAAGTGCGGTGTTACGTTCCGGTCATCCAACCCGATCCGACAGTAGGAGGTGGTGCGAAGGTCCTAGGTAGAAGTTACCCTGTCCGGCCGACAAGCTGGGCGTTCTGTAGCGTCGGGACAATTCGCACGTTAAGCGCCCCCAACGTGACAACCGATTTACCTCGCAAGTCGCCGCACTATCGCCGTTCCAGCGCCCAGACTTCGGGCTTACGGCGCGCGTTCGGCACGGTCCTGCTCGGTTTGTTTCACCCGCGGCGATGCACTCCATGAACCGTCGATCGAGCCGATTGGCATTGCGTCCGTTCTTCGCGCTGGCCGGATGGCTGTCGCTGGCCTGCTTGGCCTCTCAGGCCGCGCCGCTGGCCGCCGAAGAACATGAACTGCGCCGCAGCGCGCTGGTGGTCGCCGTCGAGCGCGCTCGTTCGTCGATCGTCAATATTCATGGCGAAAAGACGGTGACGGCCGAAAACCCCTACGCCGAAAGGGATGCCGCCAAGTCCGAAACCAAGCGCGTCAACGGCATGGGGACCGGCGTGATCGTCGACGAACGGGGCTATATCATCACCAACTTCCACGTGGTCGACGGCGTCAAGAAGATCACCGTCACGACCGCCGACCGCGAAACTTATATCGCCCAGCTCGTCTCGCGCGATGCCCAGACCGACCTGGCAATCATCAAGGTCGAGTCGCGCGAGAAGCTGCCGGTGATCGACATCGGCACCTCCAGCGACCTGATGCCCGGCGAGACCGTGATCGCCGTCGGCAACGCCTTTGGCTACGAGCATACGGTGACGCGGGGCATCGTCAGCGCCCTGCACCGCACCGTCCAGGTGAGCGACGCCCAGAACTACGAAGACCTGATCCAGACCGACGCCAGTATCAATCCCGGCAATTCGGGCGGGCCGCTGCTGAACATCGAAGGGAGCATGATCGGCTTGAACGTGGCCGTCCGGGCGGGGGCGCAGGGCATCGGCTTCGCCATTCCTGCCGACAAGGTTGTGGAGACGGCCGCCGAGCTGCTCAGCACGCGGCGGCTGGAACACACCTGGCACGGCATGGTCGCCCGGCCCATCGTCGACGAGAACGGGGTCGTGATCGAAACGGTCGACGCACAAAGCCCCGCTGCCGAAAGCGGTCTGAAGTCGGGCGACATCATTCACGCCGTGGCACGTCGCCACGTCAGCCGGGCGCTCGATTTGGAACGGGCCCTGTTGGGCCACCATCCGGGCGAAAAAATCGCCGTCGAAGCCGAACGCGACGGCCAGCGTTTGCAAGTCAACCTGGTGCTGGCTTCGGCGCCCGACGCCACGGAGGGACCGAGCGATCCGGTCTGGGATACGATCGGTCTGGAGGCGCGTCCCATTACGGCCAAGCAGTTTCAGCACCATCACCGCACGCGTTACCGCGGTGGGCTGCTGGTGCGGGAGGTGCGGCCCGACAGTCCGGCCGCCCGGCAAGGAATCCGTCGCGGCGACATCCTGGTGGGCATGCACATTTGGGAGACCGTCTCACTCGACAACCTGGCCTACATTCTCAATCGGTCGGACTTGGCCAGCCTGGAGCCGCTCAAATTCTACATCCTGCGAGAAAACGAGCCGCAAACCCTTTACGGCTTTTTGCAGCTCAGCCGGCCATGACGTGCGACTCGATTGCATTTCTGTCACGTGCGGTTCAGAATGTCACGGAATCACTCCTGGTATTGGTCGGAGACCGCCAGGAGCTTTGCCAGCGGCAACTCGAAGCCGGGCAAGAGCGGCGTGCGGTACGTCTCGGCTTCGCCGATGACCCGCTTCGCCCAACGGGCGCCTCGACGATGATATACGGTCATGATGCGGCGGAAGCGGTCGATGATCCAATATTCGCGAACGCCGATGTCGCGATACTCGGTTTTTTTCTCCTCGTAGTCGCGCCGCCGGTCGGCCGCGCGCGACGAGGGGAACTCGACCACGATCCTGGGCACGTCGCGGCGCCCGACCGGCCCACGACTTCGAGGCCGCCGCGCCAGCCCGGCCCAAATCACCCGGTCGCACCGGCGGTTTTGGCCGGTGGTCCGAACATTCTGCTCCGGCAGCGTCAGGTCGAGGGACTTGCCTTGCGGATGCGATTCTCGATAGTTCCGCAGCCAACGACCCAACTCTTCATTGGCGTCGCGCTCTTCTTCAAGTGCAGGCGGGGTCACGACCAGGACTCCGTGAATCAACTCGTAACGGTAGCCCAGTTCGAAGTCGGCCTCCTCGAACTCGTCCAGCGTCATGATCGCTCCGGCGTCCCTGGGGCCGTAGGGCGCCGTTTGCTTCGCGGTGATCGTCGACATGCGTTGGCATCCGGAACAGGTTACGGCCGCATTCTAGTCCACCGCCGCCACGAAGGCCAGTCGCAGCCGAGTGAGCGTCATCCTCTTCGTCGCAGCGATAGGATGCTCAGAAAGAAGCTGGCGAAGATCGTCTGCACGCCCAACGTCATCAACACCACGGCGGGGATCACGTGCCGCATGGTGACCTGCGGATCGAGCGCCCCAAGACCTGCCTGCTGCCAAATCCAGACCGCGTGGCCTAACAGCGCCGCCCCGGCGGTGCCAACGGTGATGCCCGCCAGCACGCCCCACTCCAGATTGACGTGCGGGTCGCTGCCCAACAGCCGGTGCGGCGGATGAAAACCCTCCGTGACGGCGTACATCTTGGTGAACACGCCGAACACGAGCAACTGATAACCTGCCAGCGCCAAAAAGCCGGCCACCAGCAAGCTGTGAATATCGAAGCCGACCCCCGCGATGCGCAGCGGGCCGTGCATCAGCAGGACCGATGCCACGAGCCCCAGCGCGAAGCAGACCGCCCCCGGCCAGAGAAACATCCAACGCGGGCTGAACAGGAGCATGAACCGCAGGTGCCGCCAACCGTCGCGCCAGCTTCGCAGGTGTGGCGGCCGCGAACGACCGTCTTTGTAGAGCACCGTCGGCACCTCGGCGATCTTCAGACGGTTGAGGGTGGCCTTGATCACCATCTCGCTGGCGAACTCCATGCCGGTCGTGTGCAGCGCCATCCGCTGGTAAGCGCTTTTGCTGAAGGCCCGCAGTCCGCAGTGAAAATCGCCGGCCGGGCAATGGAAGAACAAGCGGCCGATGCCCGTCAACACGGGATTGCCGATCCAGCGGTGTTTCCAGGGCATGGCACCGGGTACGATGCCGCCTTGGAACCGGTTGCCCATCACCAGGTCGTGGCCGGCCCGCAGTTTTTCGATGAACGGAAAGATGGAAGCGAAGTCGTAGCTGTCGTCGGAATCGCCCATGACGATGAATCGTCCACGGGCGGCTTCGATGCCGGCGCGGAGGGCGCTGCCGTAGCCTTTTTCGCGCACGGCCACGACGCGGGCTCCGAGCCGCTTGGCAATCGCCTGCGAGCCGTCGGTGCTGCCGTTGTCGGCCACGACGATTTCCGCGCTGAGTCCGTGCCGGCCGATCGCCTGCTGGGCCTTGCGAATGCACCGTTCGATGGTTTCGGCCTCATTGAGGCAGGGCATGACAATCGACACCTCGATTGCGGCCGCGCGCGGCTCTGGCGACGCAGGCGTTTCGTTGACGGGCGGCAGCAGGTCGAGCGACATGGGTTCCTCGGGCATAGACGTCCGAGAAAATATAGGTCGCTCCGCGGGCGGGAGGCGTGAGCCTCCCTGGTAAGTCCGTAGTGCGGCGAGCGCCTTGGTGAGAGGCGTAGGGTGGGACCAGCGAGCTTGCGAGCGCCGGCCCACCATTCAGAGGCGTCAGGCGTCAGGCGAAAGTCAATCAAGTGTTTCTGAACCCTGAACCCTGAACCCTGAACCCTTTCACGGTGGGCCGGCGCTCGCAAGCTCGCTGGTCCCACCCTACCTTGCTCGTCGTTCCCGCACGATCCGCAAAAACGCCGCAACCGCAACTACGGCAACTCCTTGATGCGGATATTGCGGAACTCGACGTGCGCGTTGTGCCCCAGGAAGCCGACGTGACCGCGTGTCCGCTGAATGCCCGGATGCGCCTTGAGCACCTCCGGATCTTTCACGTCGTCCAGATTGCCGTCGACGGTCACCTGATCGTTGACGGTGACCTTGATATGCCGGCCGTCGCAGACGATTTCCTCAGTGTTCCACTCGCCCGCCTTCTTCGGGGCGCCGCGTTTGGCCGGCAGCACCTTGTAGATCGAGCCGTGATATTGGCCCGGCTCCAGCTTGGCATATTGGGGTGCGTCGTCGTCGAGAATCTGGCTCTCCATACCGGAGTAGGCGGCGTCGCCTCGCAACGGCGCTCGCAAGCCGACGCCGTTGTTGCCGCCCGGTTCCAGGCGATACTCGAACCGCAGAATGAAGTTGGCGTATTCCTTGTTGGTGAACAGGTTGCCGCCGCCGTTCTTCGGGCAAACGAGCTCGCCCTCTTCGACTACATAGCCGGGACCCGTCTTGTTGACGATTTGCCAGCCGTCGAGGCTCTTGCCGTCGAACAGCGGCACAAAACCCTCCTCTTGGTCGGCCAGAGCGGGCGCGACGAAGACAAAGGCGACGAGTGCGAACAGAAGACACGATGGAAGGCGGGCAAGCATGAGGCAGTCTCCGGGTGAGTTGGGCGTGGTTTTCGTTCTTGGTTTGGCAACGGACATGTAGGGTGGGATCTATTGTAGTTGCCGTGCCAACGACCGCAAACTCATCTGGGCAAGCCGGACGATCCGCCGTAGGCTGTAAACCATGGCCACCAGTCCTGTCCATGAAAGCCGCGCGCGCGTCGACCGAACCGCCGCCGCTGGGCAAACAGCGGCGATCGCGCCGCGCGACGACGGCCGGCCGATGGCTGCCACCACCTGGCGGCCAGCCTTGCTCGGCAGCCTGCTGACCTATGCGGCGTTTCCACCGGTCGATTGGTGGCTGCTGGCCTGGATGGGTCCGGTCTTCTGGCTGTTGCTCGTCCGCCGCCGCGAGCTGGCCGGCCGCCGGCCTTACGCCGTGCTCTGGCTGGCCGGGTTCGCCTTCTGGTTCCCCATGTTGCAGTGGCTGCGGCTGCCACACTCGGTGACGATCATCGGCTGGTTCGCGCTGTCGATTTATCTGGCGTTCTACATGCCGATGTTCGTGGCCGTCTGTCGCGTGGCCGTACACGCCCTGCGGCTGCCGCTGCTGGCCGTGGCACCGGTCGTGTGGATGGGGCTGGAACTGGCCCAGGCGCACCTGCTCACCGGGTTCAACATGGCGTCGCTGGGGCACAGTCAATGGCGCTGGCTGCCGCTGGTGCAAATCGCCGATCTGGCCGGCGGCTATCTGGTGAGCGGACTGGTGATCTTCGTGGCCGCCTGCTTGACGACGATGCTGCCGGCCGAGGGGCGTCGCTGGCGGGCCTGTCCGCTACTGCCGATGGCCGCTGCGATGGCGTCCGCCCTGACCTACGGCTATTGGCGGCTCGACCACGCCGAGGGCCGGCCCGGTCCCACCATCGCCCTCATTCAAGGTTCGATCGACACCGAGTTGAAGCACGACCCGGTGAAACAGCGGTTGGTTTATCCGCACTACTTCGCCCTTTCTGAGCGGGCTGTGGCCGAGTGCAAGCATCTCGACCTGATCGTCTGGCCGGAGACGATGTTCCGCGATTCGTTGTTTGTCTGCCCGGCCGACGTGACCGCTCCGGGAGCCTGGCAGGGTACGCGCGGCCAGTTGGATCAAGAAATCATCGCCCGGCGAGAGTGGATCGGCCATCAAGCGAAAGCACTCGATACGCCGCTGCTGTTGGGCATCGACGCGGTCGAGTTCTGCACCACCTATCCTCGGCGGTACAACTCGGCGCTCTTCGTCGATCGGCAAGGCCGGATCGGGCCGCGCTACGACAAAACGCACCCCGTGCTGTTCGGCGAATACGTGCCGCTGGCCAAAGACATGGAATGGCTGGCCAGCTTGTCGCCGATCGGGGCGGGCATCGACTGGGGCAGCGAGGTGCCGGTCTTCGAGGTGGCCGGCGCGCGGCTGGCGGCCAATATCTGTTATGAAAGCGTCCTTCCGCATGTCATTCGCAGCCAGGTGACACGCCTGCGGCAGGAAGGCAAGGAGCCGGACATCCTGGTCAACCTGACCAACGACGGCTGGTTTCGCGGTTCCAGCGAGCTCGACCTGCACCTGACGTGTGCCGTGTTTCGGGCCATCGAGTGTCGCAAGCCGTTCGTGATCGCGGCCAACACCGGTTTCTCGGCCTGGATCGACTCCGACGGACGGATCATCAAGCGCGGTCCGCGCCGCGAAGCCGACGTGATTATCGCGCGGCCGCGGCTCGACGGTCGTCGAAGCCCTTATCTTGTCTGCGGAGACTGGCCATCGGGCATCTGCCTGTTGGCCACCTGCGCGATCGGGCTTTTCGGGATCTACCGGTGCTACGTTCCACGCTCAACAGCGCACGACGGCTGACGACACGCCCGTGGGGCGACCTTCCCAGGTCGTCGAGCGAAGACGCCTTTGATGACGTCGATTCTCGGCGCGAAGGGGCTTACAATCAGAGCGAACCCCATTCACATGCCCGAAGACTGCCACCATGAAGATCCACCTCCGAAATTTGACGATCGCCGTAGTTTCTTTAGCATCGCTGTGGTTGTTTGCTCGATGCGCCGCGGACGACGAGCAGACCGCCGGCATCGTGTTTGCCGACTTCGAGGGCGGCGACTATGGTCGTTGGCAGACGAGCGGCACGGCCTTCGGAGCGGGGCCGGCCAAGGGGACGCTGGCGGGCCAAATGCCGGTAAGCGGCTTCTTGGGCAAGGGGCTGGTGAATAGTTTCGTTGGAGGCGATGAAGCGACCGGCAAACTCACGTCGCCGGAGTTTAAGATCGAAGGCAAGTTCATCGGCTTCCTGATTGGCGGCGGTGGCTATCCAGGGAAGACGTGCATGAACCTGTTGGTGGAGGGCCGCGTTCTGCGGACGGCCACCGGCCCGAACACACCGCCCGGCGGCAGCGAACAGCTTGAAGCCGCCGCCTGGGACGTGAGCGACCTGACGGGCAAGATGGCCCGCATCGAAATCGTCGACGAGGCCAGCGGCGGTTGGGGTCACATCAACGTCGATCAGATCGTCTTCACAGACCGCCGCCCGATCGAGGTCGTCCACAACGCCCGCCGCGACCTGCCGGCCGAGCGGCGGTTCTTGCTCTTTCCCGTGCGCAACGGCGCCGCCAAGCGCCGCGTGACGGTCAGCGTACAGGGACGCGCCGAACGGCAATTCGAGATCGAGCTGGCCGACGGAGAGGCCGATTGGTGGGCGCCGCTCGACATCACTCGTTGGCAAAATCGGACGCTCACGATCGAGGTCGACAAGCTGCCTGGAGACTCGCACGCGCTCGACAACCTGCGGCAAAGCGACGACGCCGTGGAACCGAACGATGTTTACCACGAGGCCTTGCGGCCGCAGTTGCACTTCTCGCCCCGGCGCGGCTGGACGAACGACCCCAACGGGCTTGTTTTCCATCAAGGACGCTACCACCTTTTCTTTCAGCACAATCCCTATGGCTGGAGTTGGGGCAACATGCACTGGGGCCACGCCACGGGCAGCGATCTCGCGCATTGGCAGGAACTGGGCGAAGCGTTGTATCCCGATGCGATGGGGCCGATGTTTTCCGGCAGTGCGGTTGTCGACTGGCACAACACCAGCGGCCTGGGCCGCGACGGCCGACCGCCGCTGGTGCTCTGTTATACCGCGGCCGGCAGTCCGACCGTGCAATGCCTGGCCTACAGCAACGACGGCGGCCAGACGTTTACCAAGTACGAGCACAATCCGGTCGTCGACCAGATCACGCCCGGCAACCGCGATCCCAAGGTCTTTTGGCACGAGCCAACTCGCCGCTGGGTGATGGTGCTCTACGTCGGCTTGCCCGACAACAAGCACGCGATTCAATTTCTCACCTCGCCGGATTTGAAAGAGTGGAAGGTCGGCAGCCAGGTCGAGGGCTTTTATGAATGCCCCGATCTGTTCGAGCTACCGGTCGACGGCGATGCGGGCCGGAAAAAGTGGGTGCTGACGGCGGCCAGCAGCGAATATCAGGTGGGCAGCTTCGATGGCGAGCGTTTCGTTTCGGAAACGGCCCGGTTGCCCGGCCACCGCGGCCGCGGCTTTTATGCGGCCCAGACCTTCAGCGACATTCCGGCCCGCGACGGCCGCCGCATTCAGATTGGCTGGTTGCAAGCGGCGTCGCCCGGCATGCCGTTCAATCAATGCTTGTCTCTGCCGCTCAAACTCGGGCTGCTGACGACGGCCGATGGTCCTCGGCTGACATGGTCGCCCGTGACGGAGATCGAACGGCTGCGCGCCAAAGAATTCCGCTTCTCGGACAGCGTCTTGTCTGCCGAAGAGAGCAAGAAGCTGGGCGGAATTCAATCGGAGTTGCTCGACATCGTGGCGGTGATGGAACCCGCCAAGACCGCCGAAGTCGTCTTCGACGTGCGCGGCGTGAGCCTGAGCTACGACGCCGCGAAAGAACAGCTCACCGTCAACGGGCACGCCGTCGCTGCTCCGTTGCGCGAGGGGAAACTCGACGTGCGAGTCGTCGTCGATCGGACCGCGTTTGAAATCTTCGCCGACGGCGGATCGATCTATATCCCGATGCCCGTCATCCCCGCGGCCGAGAACCGAAACGTATCCGTCACGGTCCGACGCGGCCAGGTGCGGTTGCCGCGGTTCGAGGTGTACGAGCTGCGGTCGATCTGGCAATGAGTGGATTGTCGAGGAGCCAAAGTGATGTCGAGAGCGGTGCAACACCCGATGGTTCAGGCCCCATCCAGCTTGCCTGGATGGTGAATAAGATGCCTCCCGGCTGCTACGCAGCTCACCATCTCCTTCACCATCCAGGCGAGCTGGATGGGGTCGACTCGTGGCGGCGGCAAAACCCACCCGGCTCAAGGACGCCACGCTCGACATACTTCTCTCAGCCGCCGGGACGTGTTATCGTTGGGCGCAGCACGCGCGCAGCGGGTTGCGGCGGAAAAAAGAGACCCCGAATGGTCAGGGGCAACGATGAAATTGAAGCACGCCATCCTCGCCCTGCTGGGCCGGGAAGAACTCAAACGGATTGTGGATGAATTCGATCTCGACGGCGTCGACCGGCGCAGCGTCGAAGACATGCGGCGCGGGCTCTCGCGAGCGCGACGCGCCACTCCGGCAATCCTGTTGGAATACCTCGGCGAAACGGAGGTCAAGGCGGTCTGCGAAGCCGTGGACGTTGATTCCGTCGGCCGTCGCGGGCAACTCATTGAGCGCCTCCTGGCGGGCACGGATGCCGCCGAAACGGAAACCGCCGGCCCCGCGGAAGCGGACCCGGTGAAAGGCAAGGACGCGCTTTGGCCCGACGAAGGCACCGACACTAACCCGAAGCGCCAGCGAGGCGGACAGACGGACCCCCAGCGCCAGCGAGGCGGGCGGGCGAGCGCGCGGCCGGGAACCGAACGCACGTCACAGACATCGGCCGGGTCCGGGTCGGCCGGACCGGCGGCGAAACGCGCGATCGAGCACTACGAACACTCGGACAAGACGCGCATGAACAATCCTCCTGTTGGCTTAGTGACGCCCCAGACCGATCCCGACGCGGGAACCAAAAAACGTTATGCCTACGACCCGCACCTCGATCCAACGCTGGTCTGGGCCGGCAAGGCGGAGCAGAGCGCCATCGAAGTGCCGACCGTCTCGCTGCACGTTCACGAGCGGATCGACCCGCGGACCATCATCGAAGCCGTGCGGAGGCGCAACGGCGGCGCGGCGAAGGCGGGCGGGGCGCCGGTGCAGCGATCGTTGTTCGAAGAGCCGGAAGAGAACCCGCCCTTGCGCGAGGCGATCGACTTCTACCGGCACGCCCACGGCTGGAGCAACCGCCTGATCGCCGGCAATTCGCTGTTGGTGATGAACTCGCTCTTGGAGAAGGAGGGCCTGGCCGGCAAGGTGCAGATGATCTACATCGACCCACCCTACGGCATCAAGTACGGGTCGAACTTCCAGCCCTTCGTCAACCGCCGCGACGTCAAAGACGGCAGCGACGACGACCTGACGCAGGAGCCCGAAATGGTCCAGGCCTTCCGCGACACCTGGGAGCTGGGAATCCATTCCTACTTAACGTACCTGCGCGACCGGCTGCTACTCTGTCGGGATCTCCTCACTGCCACGGGCAGCATCTTTGTGCAGATCAGCGATCAGAATCTCCACCACGTACGCGAGCTCGTTACTGAAATACTTGGCGCAGACAACTTCGTCTGCACAATTGCATTCAAAAAGACCGGCGCAATGGCGTCCGCACGTCTGCCAGTAGTCTGCGACTACATCATTTGGGCCGCCAAAGACGGTTGCCAAATGCAATTCCAGCAACTCTTTATGAAGCGAAGTTCCGTTGACGGCGGCCTCGACGCTTTTAAGCACGTATTGTTGCCGTCGGGAGAGGTCGTCGGCGCCGTGGAATTCAGCGACGGCGCCCACTTGCCAGACGGCGCGAAGGCGTGCCAATCAGTATCCCTAACTTCGCAAGATCCAAGCGAAACCAGGAACTACACATATCTATTTCGCGGACGTGAGTTCAAGCCACCAGCGAACCGACACTGGAGCATTTCTGAAAATGCGATGCGGCGACTTGAACAAAAGCGCAGGCTGTTTGTTGCCGGCGACAGTTTGAGATTCGCGTACCTTCTCGAGGACAATCCTGTTGTGCCGATCAACAACATTTGGGCCGACACGGGCACGGGTAGTTTTACGGAGCCGCAACGGTACGTTGTCGAGACAGCATCGAAGGCCGTTGTACGCTGCATGCTGATGACGACGAACCCAGGAGATCTCGTGTTCGACCCGACTTGCGGTTCGGGAACGACGGCGGCCGTGGCGGAGCGCTGGGGTCGCAGGTGGATAACGTGCGATACCTCGAGGGTCGCCACGGCGATCACGAAACAGCGGCTTATGACCCAGACCTTTCCCTATTATGAACTCGCTCATCCAAACGAAGGCATCCCCAGCGGTTTCGTCTACAAGACCGTGCCACGTATCACTTTGGGCGAGATAGCAAACGATGAGCCACCGTCGCAGGAAACGCTTTTCGACCAGCCAGACGTGGACAAATCGAAGGTCCGCGTCACCGGCCCCTTCACGGTCGAAGCCGTGCCCGCGCCCGCCGTCCGGCCGATCAGCGAAATCGTCAAAGAAGAGCAGGCCGCCGTGCTCGACGAGCAGCCCAGCTTGCCGGGCATCGAACCGCTCGACGGACAAACGCGGTTGGAGCTGCGCGACGAAGTCGCCGTGGCACGCTACGGCGAAACGGCCCGGCAACGCGAATGGCGCGACGAGCTCTTGAAGTGCGGCATCCGCGGTCGCAGCGGGCAACGCGTGGAGTTTGCCCGAATCGAGCCGCTGGGCGGCACGCGCTGGCTGCAATGCGAAGGGGAAACGAAGGGCGATTCGCCGGAGCACGTCGTGGTTTCGTTCGGCCCCGAATATGCGCCCTTGGAACAGCGGCAGGTGGAGTCGGCCTTGGAAGAAGCCGGCCGGCTGAAGCCCCGTCCGGCGCTCGTCGTGTTCGCGGCCTTTCAGTTCGACCCGGAAGCGGCCAAAGACATCGACGAGACGCGCTGGCCCGGCGTCACGCTGCTCAAAGTGCAGATGAACACCGATCTGTTGACCGACGACCTGAAAAAGAAGCGGGCCAGCAACGAGTCGTATTGGCTGGTCGGGCAGCCCGACGTGGCCGTCACGCGGCTGGCCGAGGGAGCGTACCGCGGCTTGTGGCAGGTCGAGGTGTACGGCTTCGATTATTACAACCCGCGCAGCGGGCAGATCGAGTCGGGCGACACGTCGAAGATCGCGATGTGGCTGTTGGACACCGACTACGACGGTCGCAGCCTGTTTCCGCGGCAGGTGTTTTTTCCGATGGCGGGCGACAAAGAGGGCTGGTCGCGGCTGGCGCGCAACCTGAAGGCCGAGATCGACGAAGAGCGGATCGAGGCTTACCGCGGCTCCGTCTCGCTCCCCTTCGAGGCCGGCGAGCACCGCCGCGTGGCCGTGAAGATTGTCGACGACCGCGGCATCGAAAGCCTCAAGATCGTGGAGTTGAACGGATGAAGAACACCAACCCGAAGCGCCAGCGAGGTCGAGGGGCAAAGATCAAGGAACTGACGGTGAAGAACTTCACCGTCTTCGACGAAGCGAAGTTCGAGTTTTCGCCGGGGCTGAACGTGATCATCGGCGAGAACGGCACGGGCAAGTCGCACCTGTTGAAGCTGATGTACGCGATCGTAAAGGGGTCAACCAATCCAGATCATTCCACGCAGGACTTGGCAGAGGCGCTTGTGGCGTCTCAGCACGGCGTACTCCAGAAGCTCAGAGCGGTTTTCATGCCCGAGCACGGACGGTTGGAGCGGCTGGTGCGAAACGGCGCAAGGAGCGGTGCGAGCCTGCGCCTCGCAACGGACGGTGCTGCGGTCGAAATGTCGATTCAGCCCGCGAAGCAACGTGGTTTATCGCCAATTTACGGCTTTGAAGGTTCGCCGCAGTTCGACCTTGCCACACCGTGCGTGTTTCTGCCTCCGGCCGACGTGTTGGCGTTGTACGAGGGATTCATCGGCAGCTATGCCAAGCGGGCTCTCTCGCTCGACGAAACGTACAACGACCTGTGCATCGAACTGGATGTGCCTCTGTTGCGCGAAGAACCTGAGTGGGCGATAGCGATGCTGCGGCGCATCGAGAAACTGATCGGTGGGAAGGTCGTGGTCAAAGGCGGCCGCTTCTACATCGGTAAGCTCGAAGCGCACTTAGTGGCGGCGGGCTATCGCAAACTAGGCGAGATCGTGCGGCTCATCGGCAACGGCAGTATCACCTCCGAAACGGTGCTCTTTTGGGACGAACCCGAAGCGGGTCTCAATCCGCGACTGATCACCTTGGTATCGGAACTTGTGTTCTTGCTTGCCAAGGTGGGAGTGCAGGTGTTTGTGGCTACGCACGATTTTCTGCTGAGCGATCAGTTGTCGGTGGCGGTTGAATATGGCACCGAAGAGGGCAAGGCGGCAAACGCGCGGTTTTTCGGGCTAAGCCGGCCTAAGCCAAACGCGTCGGTCGTGATTGAGTCGGGCGGGGTCTTGGCTGACATCCAAAACAACCCGATCCTGGCGGAATACGCCGAGCAGAGTGATCGCGAGCGAAGGCTATTTTCAGGCGAAAGCGCCGCCGCAGCCAAGAGGGGCCCATGAGCAGCGAATTCCGCGAGGGACAACTGCGATTCCAATTCAGTGACGAGTGGTACGTCGTCAAGTATGACGGGCACCGCGACTACTCCGCCGAGATGGCGAGGCTGCAAGGGACCAAGGCGGTCGATTTTATCGCCCTCCTCGAAGCGCAGCCGGCGGCGGAAATGCTTTGGATGGAAGTCAAAGACTTCCGCGGCTATCGAATCCAAAACAAAGCGCGCCAATTCGACGGCGAACTAGCCGCGGAGCTTGGTGAGAAGGTCCGCGACTCGATCGCTGGCCTGGTCGGGGCCTGGCAGAGATCCTCAACTCCCGACGTCTGGCTCCCCTTCATCGAACGGTTGTCCCAGCGCGAGCCGCCAATGAAAGTGCTGCTTTGGTTGGAAGACGATCCTCCGCCGCCCGGAGGCACACGTAACGCAACGCTGACCGAGCGCGTGCGAATACGGTTGCTCAAGGAGCGGCTGAGGTGGCTGACAACCAAGGTAATCGTTGCCAGTCTGGCGACACGAAATTGGCCGAAAGGCATGAAAGTTTCCAACCTGCCTGGAGCGGGACGGCCATGACATCCAGCTATTCCATCCCCGAACTGATCATCAACTCGCCCTTCCGCGAGCCGGCGGCGCATTGGAGCTACGACCGCGCGTCGCGGCTGTTCACGCGTAAGGCCGCGCGGCGGCCGGCGGGCTACATTATGGCCACGCCCGGTAGCCAGTCGTTCGACGATCCGGGCGTGTTCGTCGAGCTGCCGCTGGTGAACCAGATTCGACAGCGCGTCAAAGCCTGGCGAGAACGCCCCGATAATCCCTACGCGGGTGTCAACGGCATCACGCGACGCCTCTTGGAACATTGGCGCGACGCCGAACAGCGCGAGGACCGGCAGTTTTTCTTTTGCCAGCTCGAAGCGATCGAAACGCTCATCTGGCTGGTCGAGGCGCCGGCCGCCGAGCGGCAGGGAATCGACGTGCCAGGCGACGGCGGCGACTTCACGCGGTGGTGCTCCAAGATGGCCACGGGCAGCGGCAAGACCATCGTGATGGCCATGCTCATCGCCTGGCACGTGCTCAACAAGGCGACCTACCCGCAGGACAAGCGATTTGCCCGCAACGTGCTGGTGGTGGCGCCGGGCCTGACGGTGAAGAGCCGCTTGCAGGTGCTCGTGCCGGGCAGCGAGGGAAACTACTACGACCTGTTCGCCGTCGTGCCGCCGGGACTGACGGAGAAGTTGCGGCAAGGCAAAGTGCTGGTGCGCAACTGGCACGCGCTCGACTGGGAAAGCGAGGAGCAGATCGCCCGGCGAAAGGGGGTCGACAAGCGCGGGGCCAAAAGCGACGAAGCCTACGTCCGTGACGTGCTGGGCGAGATGGCGTCGGCCCGAAACCTTCTCGTCATCAACGACGAGGCGCACCATGCCTGGCGAGTGGCCGGCCACGGCAAGCCGGGCGCGAGCAAGGCCGAAGTCGAGACGGCGACCAAATGGATCGGCGGGCTCGATCGAATTCATCGCGCGCGTGGCATCTTGGCCTGCCACGACCTTTCGGCCACGCCCTTCGCGCCGACAGGCCGGCAAAGCACCGAAGAAATGCTGTTCGGGTGGATCGTCAGCGATTTTGGACTGGCTGATGCCATCGAATCGGGACTGGTCAAGACGCCGCGGGTGGTCGTTCGCGACGACGGGCGGCTGGCGCCCGACTACAAGTCGCGGCTGTACCACATTTACAACGATCCCGAAGTGAAAGACGACTTGAACCGCAAGGCCGAGCCGTTCGAGCCGCTGCCCGACCTGGTGACGAACGGCTATTACCTGCTCGGCAAAGACTGGCTGGAGACGGCCACTCGCTGGCGCGAGCAAGGCGAACCGACGCCGCCCGTGATGATTACCGTGGCCAACCGCACCGAGACGGCAGCGCGGGTCAAGTTCGCCTTCGACCGCGCCAAGATCCAAATCGACGAGCTGGCGCGGCCCGAGCGGACGTTGCACATCGACTCGAAGGTGCTGGAGATGGCGGAGGCCCAGGAGGAGCCGACGGCGCTGACGGGCGAGAACGAGGGCGACGACGACGATCAGGAGCAACCCGTGCGGAAGCTGACCAAGCAACAGCAGGCGGAGCTCTTGCGGCGGACGGTCGACACGGTCGGGCAGGTCGGCCAGCCGGGCGAGCAGATCCAGGCGGTGATCTCGGTGGGCATGCTTTCCGAGGGGTGGGACACGAAGACCGTGACGCACATCATGGGCCTGCGGGCTTTTTCCAGCCAGTTGCTGTGCGAGCAGGTCGTGGGCCGCGGGTTGCGGCGGACCAGTTACGACGTGAATGAGGCGACCGGCATGTATGAGCCGGAGTACGTGAACATCTTCGGCGTCCCGTTCACCTTCCTGCCGCACGAAGAAGGCGACGGGCCGCCGCCCCCGCCGCCCCCGCCCAAGACCAAGATCGAGGCGCTTGCCGAGCGGCGGCAGTTTGAGATTGTCTGGCCGAACATCGTGCGGATCGACCACGTGTTGCAGCCGCGGCTGGCCCTCGATTGGTCGTCCGTCGAGCCGTTGGTGTTGGACGCCTTTCACTTGACGATGCTGGCCGAACTGGCGCCGGTGATCGAGGGCAAGCCCGACGTGACGCGGTTGGCGCAGATCGAATTGGAGAGTCTGGCCCGGCGGTTCCGCGCGCAGAAGATCGCCTTCGAGGCCGCGCGCGACGTCTTCGACCTGGCGCGGCCAAGCTGGCGCGGCAACCGCGAGTTTCTGCTCGGGCAGCTTGTCGGCCTGGTCGAGCGTTTTATTCAGTCGGACCGGTTGCAGATCGTGCCCGACTCGTTCGCTCAGGACGAATTGCGACGGCGACTGGTGATCGCGCTGAACATGACCAAGCTGGTGCAGCATCTTTGGAACGCGGTACGAGAAAAGAACACCGAGCGGCTTGTGCCGGTTTTCGACGACGATCACCCGCGGCGTTCGACGGCCGACATGCAGCCCTGGTACACGGGCAAGCCACATGAGTTAACACGACGTTCGCACGTGAATTTTTGCGTCTTTGACAGTACCTGGGAAGCCACCGAGGCGTTCGAACTCGATCGCAACGATCTGGTCGAGGCGTGGGCGAAGAACGACCACTTAGGTTTCGAGGTTCTTTACAGCTTGCAGGGCGTAGTGCGGAAATATCGTCCCGACTTCCTGATTCGGCTGCGGGGCGGCACGTTGTTGGTGCTGGAGGTCAAAGGGCAAGATTCGGTGGCCGAGCAAACCAAGCGGCGTTACCTGGCCGAGTGGGTTGAAGCCGTGAACGGCGTCGGCGACTTTGGCCGCTGGGCTTGCGACGTTTCGCGCCACCCCAAGGATGTGGCGGAGATTCTTGAGCGGCACGCCAGGTCGCACCGTTAACGTTTGCAAAAGTCGGTGTTCGTCGCTCTGCTTCGTTTGGCGCGAATTGGCCATCTTCGAAATGCCCTGGACAGAGAATACTTCCTCTCCGAATCCGGAGAGGAGCGGCAGAACAATGGTGTATCGGTACGCATGCCCCGCAAGCTCATTGCGGGCCAGACTTGGCAGCCACAAATTTCCTGGCGGCTTGTCAACGAGCGCGGCCAGTTTTGGGTTTCGAGGGCGAACGGGTCTTTTTGCCACCGGCGCGGTTCACTCTTGCCCCCGGTTCGCGAATGATCTGTGCGTCCTTGAGGGCTTTGTAATCCTCCGATCGGACCACAAGCTGTTGCGGCGGACGCGTGTGGAATCCGATGCCGCAGCCCGCCAGGAACGCAACGGCCGCATCGTACTGGTCGCGGTCGTCAAAGTCAATTACGGGCACGATTGAACCTTCCTATAACGGGATGGTACCGATCGCCGAGTCTCTACGCAATGACGCCCTTGTCGCACGGACCCATTTATCTATTATCGTCGCATTTGTGGCGGACGCAAGGCCACGGAGGTTTGCGGCTGCTTGTCCATCGCTTAAGTAAAAACGCCGCTTGGAGATCGCCATGCCAACGCCGCGCTCGCGGCGCGCCCCCCGAGCCAAATCGACAGATGGGCATTTACGCTTTCCGCTCGCTGCGATAAAACCGGTTCGACATAAAATGTTCCACCGCCAGTACGAGGGCCACGAGCGCCATCAAGAGTGGAAACAGTTCGCGGCCGACCCGGCCCGTGCTCATCTGGCGGTCGATCTCGTCGCGGCTGCGGGCCAGGCGGAACTCGGTGTCGCCGAAAACCTGCTTCAGCCCGTCCTCGTCGGTGCGGCCCAGCTCGCTGGCGCTCGGCGGCAAGTTGACGCTGAAGCCGCGGTCGAGTCCGCCCTGCTTGCCGCCGGCCGTCACCTGATAGTTGCCCACCCAGGCCGTCGAAGTCACGACGATCGCTCGCTGCTTCGGATCGGCCGACTGGCGGTAGGTGTCGCCGCGCGGCGTGGTCAAGAGATAGGTCGTGTAGCGTTCGTCGGCCGACAGGCGAAGCACGGCGGCCTCGCCCGCCAGGTAGTTCAACTGCCCTTCGGTGCTGCCGGCCAGGTATGAGCCGACCTGCAGGACCAGCATGAAGTAGGGCCAGTTTTCCAGCCCCCGCACCAGCTCGTTCCACGGCTCATCGCCGGCGCTGTTGAGCATCGAAATCGGCGTGGTCATGAGCACCACGTGCCCCTTGCCGACCGGCCGCTCGACCAGCAACGGCTCTTTGTTGCACGTGGCCACCACGGCCGTCCCGTTTGGCCGCTTGTGCAACGGCCAGTAGCGATAGATCGGAAACGCGTCCCAAGGCACCGAGCCTTTGAGCGGCCGGAACTTGGCCACCATCGGATGCTGCTCGTTCGAGATCACCAGGTATTTGCCGCCGTCCGGAAAGTTGCGTGGGAATTTGCCCAGCTCGCCGGGCAACAGCCGCTTGGCCGCCGCCGATTGATAGCTCTCCGGCCGCGCCGCCGCTCCCAGAAAAATGCCCACGCCTCCGCCCGACTCCGCATAGCGGTCGAGCTGGTTCCAGACATCGTCGTCGAGCGCGCCGGGATCGACCAGCGCCACCACCGCATAATCCTCCAGCGACCGTTGCGATAGCTCGCCGAACGAGACCACGTCGCACTCGAACTGTGCCCGGCCCGTCTGCCGGAAGCCGTCGGGGGCCAGTGCTTCCGTGAAATAGCGCGTGCGTTCATAGAGGGGCGGCGACGAGGCGACAAGGACTTTCCAGGGCGGCTTGACGTCGAGGGTGAACCAGCGGCGGTCGTCGGCGGCCAGACCGTCGGCACCGACCAACCGCACGAAGCCCTGGTGCGTGCCGGTGTCGAGCGGGCCGAGCGAAAACTCGGTTCCCTGGCTGGCGCCCGACGCCACCGCGACGATGTCTTGGGCGCGTTTTTCTTCCTCGCCGCTTTCGTTCACCAGATAAACTTCCACGGCCCTTTCAGCGGCCAACCCCGTGCTGACGACTTCGGTGGTGAGCGACCAGGGGCGGTTGCGGGTGATCGACTCGGCCAACAGACGCAACTCGCCCAAGGCCAGGTTTTGCGGCTCTTTCACCCCCACGTCGATCACATAGATGCCCAGTCCCAGGCTCTCCGCCAGACGCTGACGCAGCTTGGCCGCGGCCCGCGGATCCCACTCGGCCTTGGTCAGGTCGGAAAAGACATACAGCTCCTTGCGTTCGGGCATCTCCTTTCGCTCCGGCTCGCCTTTCCTCAACAACTCGACCGCCTGCTCGATCACGTCCCATAGGTCTTGCGGGGCGGCGGTCGTCTCCAGCCGGCTGATGCGTTGCTGGGCGGCTCCCAGATCGACCTGAAACACGGGCTGGCCGGGCGTGGAATCGAGCACGGCCACCAGGCTGTCGGGCGGCAGTTGCTTGACGAGCCAATCGGCCGTCTCGCGGGCCTCTTCCAGCCGCGTTTTGTTCTCGCTTTTGTAGTCCATCCGCGGCGAGGTGTCGAAAACCATGGCCGCCGCCACCGGCGCTTCCTGATCGCCGATGAAACCGCTCGATTTGATGCTCGGACGCGCCAGGCCGAACGCCAGCAGACAAAGGACCGCCATCCGCAACAGCAGCAGCAGCAAGTGCCGCAACCGCATGCGGCGGCGATTGGCGATTTCTCGCCGCTGCACAAAGCGCAGCGCGGGAAACTCGAGGTGTCGCGGCTGCTGCCGCATCACCAGGTGCAGCACGACGGGCAGCGCCGCGGCGGCGGCGCCGAAGAGCAACGCGGGGGTGACAAAATCCATTCCGTTAGGTTACCGGGCCCAGTCGAGCAACGTCAAATAGACTTCACGCGGGCCCGCGGAGCCACGTGCTTGTCACTGACGCAGCCGTCTGCTTAGATAAGAGTGCCGTGGCGAGCCACGCTCCGCAGGGTTGCGGACCCTTCTGCCACGTTCCTTGAGAGGCACTCATCATGGCAGCAAACGACGCGGGACCGGGCAAGGATGACCAGGCACGCTCCCCACGGCGCGCAAGCTGGCGCGGCTCGGCGACTGCCACCGCCTCGCCCTCCGATTATCGCTGGCGCGACCGCGGCGAAAAAACCAACCGCGAAGTCGCCCAGCAGAACCTGCGGCGGCGAGTCAAACTGGCCTTGTTGACCAGCAGCGTGCTTGGACTCTGCGGCGCCTTCGCCTGGTATTGGCTGATGCGGCCCCGCGCCACGCCGCTGTTGGCGGTCAGCATCACGCAGTACGTCGCGCCGCTGCCGCCCAACAGCTTTGCCGCTGAAGACGTGACGCGGCTGTCCGAGGTGGCCAAGGCCGCCTCCCGCGGCAGCGGCATGTTGACCGTCAAGTCGTCGCCGACCGCGGCCGACGGCAGCGACGACGAGCGGGCCGCCTGGAACTCCAAATCGGCCGAGTCCCTGCTGAAGCAGGTGGGGCAATGGCTGGAGGGCGCCACGCCCGGCGGACCGGGCCGGCGAATGCTGGGCTCCGGCGGCACGGTGGTGCTCTACATCACCGGGCACGGGGCCGTCGATGAGAAAGGCCGCGCGTGCATTATTCCGGCCGACGCGGCAAAATCGCGCGCAGCAGCCGAACCCGCCTACTTGAAGTCCGACCGCTGGTTGGCCGTGGCCGACGTTGTGCAGCGGCTCGACGAAATACGGCCCGATGTCAAAAAACTGCTGGTGCTCGATTGCAACCGTCTCGACGCCGATTGGGCCATCGGCTTGCTCTACAACGGATTTGCCGAAGCGCTGCCCGCCGCACGGGGAAACGCCAAATCAGTGGCGATTCTCAGCGCGGCGCAGGCGGGCCAGCTTGCCTGGCCTGGCGTGGAGCTGCAAGGCACGCCGTTCGGCTTTTATCTCTCGCAGGCCTTGATCGGCGATCCCGCGGCCGACGACGATCGCAACGGCAAAATCTCTTTGCAAGAGCTCGCCCGGTTCGTCCGCACGCGCGTCTCGAACTGGGTCCGCGCCAATCGTTACGACGATCAGCTTCCGTTGCTGGTGCCCGAAGAGGCCGATTTTGACGTCGCTTACAACGATTTGGGCGCGGTCGATGTGGTTCAGCCGCCCGATGCGGCAAAGATTCAGAGCGAATTCAACGAGCTGCAGCCGTTGTGGAGTCAGCTCGATGATCTGTGGCGGGAGCACGAGCGGCTGCAAGGCCCGGTCGTAAACGAGTCTTCGCCGGTATGGTCGGAGCACTGCCTCGACTGGCACCGCTTTCAGCAGGAACTGGTGCGTTGCGGCTCGCTGCTGCTGGCCGGCCGCGAATATCGTGACGAATGCGGCGCCTGCCTTTCGCAATTGAAAGGCCTGGCCCAGAAGCTGAGCCAGCGGCGGCAGGAGGCGCTGCCCGTCCCGAGCTTGCCGCTGGCCCGCCGTTGGCGAAAGTTGCCGATCGACCCGTCGCTGCGCGAGGAGGTGGCCGGGTATCTTCAAGGCGAGAAGAAGAGTCCGTCCAGCGAGGTGAAGGGCGACTATTTCGTCCGCGCCGACGGCGTTTGGCAATGGCTGGCGACGGGCCGCGCGCCGGCGGGGCAGGACGGCCGCGATGCCGGCCGCAGGGCGGTCGATTTCGTCGACGCTCCGGCGCCGCCAGATAAATACGATGTCGTCGAAATCCGTTTATTGAAGTTGCTGGCGGACCATGCGCCCGATTCGCTTTGGAACCAGGCCGACAAGCAGCTTCTGCCGGTGCTCAAGCTCCGCGAATCGGCCGAAGAGGCGGCCGCTCCGCGCGACGTTCGGGCACACTATGCGCTCCGGCGGCGGGTCGAACGGGCCGATGCCGATCTCCGCCGTCTGGAAGACGCCCTGTTTATCAACGACGATGTCTGCAAACAGGCCGGGCCGTGTCTGGCGCGCAAGCAGGATTATGAATCCGCCCAGCGCGACGGCGAGCGGCTGGCCGAGATCCTTGCCAAGCGCGATCAGGCATGGGCCGAGTTCCCCTACCTCGCCCAGTGGCTGCTGCGGCGACCCGACACGCTCGACGGCGGCGACGTCGAGGCGATCGGCAAAATCTCCGAGACGATCGCCAGCCTGCGCGATCTCGACGTTCGTCTCGACGCCTATCTTGAAGGTTTCCTCCGCAATGACGTGGCGGCCGCGGGCCAAGAAGAAACCCTCGAAGAGCTGGAATTCGGCGCCGACAGGGTCGACGGCTGGCGAAGGGGCGTGGGCGTGAAGCTGCAGGACGCAGTCGATCGCGCGGTCGTCAAGGCGCGCGACGAAGTGACGCTGCGGCAGCTTGTCTCCCTGTTGGCCAGTCCGCTGGTGTCGGGACATAAGCGAATCGCGCTGCGGAGGCAGTACTCCGACGCCTTGCAAAAACCGCTGGCGTCGGCGGGAACGTCGGCCGCGACAAGCACCACGGGCACATCCACGCCGCCAACGGAATCCGGCGACGATAATGTCTATCTGCGGCGGTTGACTGCGGGCGACCATCCGGCGCTGGCGCTGGTGGGTTGGGAGGCGATAACGTCGAAGGAGCCCGATTCGAGCGGCAAACAGGCGGCCGAAGCGTCGTGGCTGCGGCTGGCGCGGCAGGGGGGCGACGTGCGGCAACGACTGCTCGAATTGGCCTCGGTCGGTGTCGTCGGGCCTCAACCGGTCGGCGACGATGCGGAGCCCGCGCCCGCCCGGTCGGTTTACAGCTTCGCAGAGCGACGGCTGCGGCCGGCGGCGGCTCTCTGCGCCTCGGCCGAGTTCGCCGCCAACGACCCCATCGACCGACTGGCCAGGTTCGACCTGAACGAGTTTTTGGCCTGGCGTGCCGAGCGCACGCTCGACGATTTTTGGGGTTCGGGCGACGAGGACCGTCCCGCGAAGCCCTACTTCGCCTTGGTGTTCGACGAGCTGCGCGATGCGGCCCGCAAGCTCGGTGGGGCCGATCAGACGGGCGGCAACGACCTGCAAGCCCGCTGGTCGCCCTTGAAGGACCGAGCGCAGCAGCTTGTCGCGGCCGCCGAAGAATCGGGCCTCGCCAAAGACCGCAACGACGTCTCGCGGGCGCCGGGCACCACCTTCCAGCGCAAAGTGCCGATGATCTTCACGCCGCAGTTGCCTCCGGGAGAAGCCGCGCTGTTTGTCCTCGATGGCGACAAGCGTCCCGTGCAAGCCCGCCGGACCGCGTCAGACCAGAGAGACTTTCAGGCCCGGTTGCCGGTGTCGACTGCCGGACAGAAGCAGCCCCAGACGGAAACGACGATCGAAATTCGCCGGGGCAGCGTGAGCGGCAAGTCGACCGACGCCGAACAAGAAGGTTCTGGTCGGCCCTGGTCCGTCGTTTGGTTCTATCGCGGCCACCGCAAGGCACGTCCGTTCAACCTCGTGGTCGAGCGAGAGGGGATCGAGATCGTCTACCAGCGGCGCGCGCAGCCCGTCGATACGACCGTGACCGTGACCGGCGACGACCTCAAGGAAGCCTCGATTGTGTTCATCCTCGACTGTTCGGGCAGCATGGGCGAGCCCGACGCCGGCGGCGGCGCACGGCGGATCGACGTGGCCCGTAACACGCTCGATGGCATTATCGAAGACCTTTCTCGAACGCAGCGGCTGCGCGTCGGCCTGTGGCTCTATGGACACCGGTTGGGACGCCTTGTGGCCGGCGGCCCTGTGGCAATCAATCCCAACTGGCAGCCTCCGCCGGCGAACCTGCCGATCGGCAACGACGTGGAGCAGGTGATTCCCTTGGTTCTGCTCGACAACGCCGCCAAACGCGAGTTTCAGAACAAGCTGCGTGGGGCAAAGCCGTGGGGCGAAACGCCGCTCTACATGGCGATCGTCGAAGCGATGAAGCCGTTTCATTGGCCGGCGGGCTCCGGCGCGCGGCACCTGGTGGTGATTACCGATGGCAAGAACGATGTGACGCAGCAGCAACCGCGGATTCTGGACAGGCAACTCATCACAGCCATGCAGGCCGACAAGCAGAACAAGGGTCGCCAGCCGATCAAGCTACACGTGCTCGATTGCACGCCTTTGCAGAATGCCGAGCTCCGCGGCCTGCTGGCAAATAACCGCCTGGGTCAATACATCGCGGTCGACAAGTGGCAGAAGCTGGAGCAAACCTTGAAAGACGCGCTCGGGCTGGCGGAATACGAGCTGCGGTCGCTCGATCCGCGCGAGGCCCGCACGCTGGGACCCGAGCCCCTGGGCAAACCGCTGGTGGTGCCGGGGCCGTTTCTGCCCGACCTGTCGCGCGAGTATGAGGTGCGAGTGCTCGACCGTCCGGCCTTGGCGCGCAAGGTGAAGCTGGAGGGCGAAGAGGCGTTGAGGCTGTCGGTCGAACGGCGGGGCAAGCAGGAACAGCTTGTGTTCGAGCGTTACGAGCCCGAGGGGCAATACGTGGCCGAGCAGTCGATCAGCCGCAAGACGCCGAACGTCGTGCCATTGGGAGCGGCCGACGACGAGTTTCGTCCGGTGATGTTCGACATCGCGGCCTACTCGCCGCAGTGGGAGGGCGGTGCGGCGAAGTCGAAGCGGCCCTTGCGATTTGCCATTTCGATTCAAGACGCGGGCGACCCGCCCGGCTTCAGCCCACGGCCGGCCGAAGCTTGGGTGGAAATCACGCCGCTGGCGGCCCAGGGCGCAGCCTCGGGCCCGTACCCGTTCTATGACTTGTTGTTCGAAGAAGAGCGGCCGGTGCCCGTGTTGCTGTGCCGAGTGCCGCAGTGGCCGGTGGCGGCGCGCGACGCCGAGATCCGTCTTTGGTTCAAGTTCGACCACATGAGGCCGTCGAAGGAAGTTGTGATCGGCAAAATGGAAACGCCGGTCGACGAGACGCAGGAACTGGTGATCCCCGGAGCGCCGGCGCTGCGATTGGGCGTGCAAACGGCCGACGAGGACGACGGCTGCCGGCTGGTGGTGACCGAGGAGCACCCGCCCGAGGACGCCGCCGCGGATTGGCTGCGCGTGCAGACGTTGGAGCCGCCGGACCGCGTGGTGCGCACCTTCAGCTACAGCGGGCGATCGGCGACGCACGTTTTTTACTTCCACGGCCGTCCGCGTTCGTCGCTGGTGAACGACAGGCTGTTGCTGACCACCAAGAAAGATCTCGCTCGCGACGCGATCGCCGTGGACAAAATCCCGTTGCGGGTGACGGTTGAATGAGACTGTGCAGGCAAGGCTTGGCTACTTGACGCGCAAGCGAGCGGCCTTGGCCAGCCGCGGCTGGGGCGCGCCGGCCCGCCACTGGACCGCCATCCAGTCGCCTACGAGACCTACGGGAACGAGCGTGCCCCATTCGCCATCCCGCAATGTGACGCCGCCGGGCGTCAAGCGGGGCGACAGCGTCTTTTCGATCCAGTTCCAGGCCAGGGCTTCGCACTGCTGGACGCCAATCATAGAGCAGGGACTGGCCGCGACGCTGTTTTTCAGCCGGTCGACGAGGGCCGAATGCACTTGCAGCGTAAACGCGCGGTTCTGCTCGTGACGCGGACGGCCGGGGGGCGCGCCCAGCGGGCCGTAGACCGCGCCGATTCGAAGCATCCGTGTTTCGGAGCAGAAGCGAATGCGGGTCCGCGCAGCGTGGCCGCCGACCATCGCCAATACAGGCGCCAAGGCGACTCGGTCGAGCCTCTTAATGAGAGCGTCGGACTCGCGATCCAGGGCCGCTTTGAGTTGCGTTTCAGCCTGCCGGGCCGAATCGCGTTCGGACGCCTCTCTTACGGCTTGCCAACGCCGCAGGGCAACCCGCCGCACGAGGCCGGCGGCGAGTCCGCGGCGGAACGCCGCGACGTTCGACGCCAGCGTTCGAGTCTCGGCGACACAGACCGCCGGCAGCACCTTCAAGCCGGCGCCGCTGAGCAGCAGCGGCTTTTCGGCACGAAAGCTCGTCAGCGCGCGCGCGGAGATTCGCGCCGGTCCTGCCCGGCCGATGGTCTCGGTGTCGAGGGTTCCGCGGACCACGATCCGCAACCGGGCCTGGTCGGCATACGGTTCGATCACCAGGTCGCTCGCCGCCCTGAGCCGTCCGCGGCCCGAGACCGGCGTGCCGAGGATCACGCTTTGCACGTGTTCCCAGCGGTCAATGCTTTGGATCACCGACTGCTCGAGATATTCCTCCGAAATATCGATCCAAACGTTCGGGTGGCTGTAATACTGCCGAATGGCCGCGACGAGCGGCCGGGCGTCGCTCGCATCGTCAAGCCAGCGGAGGTGCATGTCGATCGCTTCCGCCAGTTCCTCCGTCGGTCGATCGGCGTACCGCGGCAGCAAGGCCAGCAACGCGGTCAGTCGCGCCCGCAACTCGTGCTTGTGCGCCGCATCGGTCTTATGGGAGACCAACCGCGCCGCTGGGCGAGCGCGCGCGTGGGGCCGCCGCAAGATCGAATCGGCGACGGACACAAGTTGCCGGTCGGCGGGAAGACACTCCCAGGCCAACCACCCCTGCAAGCCGCTCCGCAGTTCTAAAAGCGGCTGGGCCGACAGAGCCGATGCATCGCTCGATAGCCGGCGAAGTGATCGTCGGATGACCGAAAGGTCGGGACGCTCTTCGTCCAGCTCGCGCCGCAACGCGTCGGTGCCGAGATAGTTGCGCCAGGCGCGACCATGTTCGCTCGTCGACAGCCACCGTTGCGTGCCGTCCAAAGCGGCCCGCACCACCTCAGGGCCAACTTGCTCTGCGCCCGGAGCCCATGCGGGCGTCAACCCTGCCCAGACAACGATGGCAGAAAGGCAAACATTCCTCATAGCGCGAAAGCTGACGCATTCTTAATGCCAAACGAATGTTCTGTCACTCGTAGCCCGCTTGCTCCGCAAGCGGGAGGGCCTTCCAGTTGGGGGGATGCGGCCCGAAGCAATGCCGTTCCGCTTGCGGAGCAAGCGGGCCCACGTGCGTCTCAATTTTGGAATTCCCTGTCGTTTCCCCGGCCCGGCCGGTGTGGCGCGCCACGTGCTTATATGCTTGCTCCATGAGATCGACGTACGAGAACAACGACTCGCTTCAGGCCTATCTTGACCAGATGGGGAGGTTCCCGCGGCTGACGGCGGCTGAAGAGTCGGCCGCGGCAGACCGGCTGGTGGACGCGCGCCGGCGGCTGCGGACCTGCCTTTTATCGAGCGATTTCGTTCTTGAAAAGGCGGCCCGCTTGCTTGAGCGCTTGCAACAGCGCGAGTTGCGGCTCGACCACACGATCGGATTTTCGACCAACGACGCCGCCGAGCGGCAAAGGGTGACGGCGCTGTTGCCGACGGTCGTCGAGCGGCTTCGTACCGTTTTGCGCGACAACCGCCGCGATTTTGCACAGTTGATGCGCCGCGGTTTGCCCGTCGAAGAGCGGCGGGCCGCTTGGCGGAGGATGGCGGCGCGGCGCCGCACGGTCGGGTCTGCGGTCGATCAGATTGGCATCCGCACGCGGCATTTGCAGCGGTGGGAACAGCAGTTGGAGTCGCTGGCAATGGAAGTCGAGTCGCTCCGCCGTCGCGTTACACCCGTTCAGACGTCGGGCCCCGATGCCGTGACACCCGATGCCCGGACAAAAGAGGAGCGGCGACGGTTGCATGCCCTGCTGCGAGAGACCGGGCAGCTTCCTGCGACGCTTGGCCGGCAAATCGAGTCTTGCCGGCGGCACGAGCGCGAGTATGAGGAGATCAAACAACACATCGTTTCCAGCAACCTGCGGCTGGTGGTGGCGCTGGCCAAGCGCTATCGCCGCCGCGGCGTCGGCTTTCTCGACCTGATCCAGGAGGGAAACGCCAGCCTGCTGCAGGCGGTCGACCGCTGGGACCCGAAGAGGGGCAAGTTCGCCACCTATGCCACCTGGTGGGCGCGCCAGGCGATGAAGCAAGCGGTCCGTTTGCAGCCGCGGACGATTCGCCTGCCCGAACAGGTCGTCGAGCGCTTGCGCCGCATTCAAGGCGCCGCTCGCTCGCTGGTGCAGCAGCACGGTTTCCATCCCGACGTGGAGACGCTCGCCAGCAAGGCCGGCATGTCGACCGAGCAGGCGGAGCGGATGCTGCGGGTCCATCGTGAGCCGTTTTCACTCGATCAGCCCTTCGATGAAAACAGCGAGGCGGCCATGGGAGAACTGATCGTCGACCCCCGCGCGAGCGCCTTTGCCGAAGATTTTAGCCGCGAACAGCTCAAGTCGCGTTTGGCCGACGTGCTCACCGAACTCAATGAGCGGCAGCGGACCGTGATCAGCCTGCGATTTGGCCTGCTCGACGGGTCGCAGCGGACCCTGGACGAGGTGGGCAAGCTCATGAGTCTGACTCGCGAAGGGGTGCGGCAAATCGAGCTCCGCGCCGTCGAGCGCTTGCGCCATCCCACCCGCAGCCGTCTGTTGCGGGGGTTTCTCGACACCGACGAAATACATACAATGAACCGTGGATAAGCCGGGCGCGGTCAGCCGTCGCCGGCAACGACGTTGTGAGAGCTCCTCGCGTCTGGGCGGCGCCGGGAGCATTTTTTTGCGCAAGCGCATCGAAGTTCCGGCGGATCCGCCGCAGGCCCGTTGCCTCCGTTGGAAAGGGGCGTGAAGGTCGCATGCCACATTCACTGACTGTCAGCATCGCCGACGACGAGCCCGCCGTGCGCCATACGCTCGAGCGGATGCTCGTTGCGTTGGGCCATACCGTGCTTTCGCTGGCCGAGAACGGCCAACAGTTGCTGGACCAGTGCGGGCAGGCGCGGCCGGAGTTGGCCATCATCGATTTGGAGATGCCCGTGCTCGATGGACTGGCCACGGCCGAGGAGTTGCGATCGCTGGCCCCGGTGCCGATCATCTTATTATCGGGTCATCCCGACTTCCAGCAGGTCGTTCGCAGCCAGGAGCCGATCGAGGTCTATCTGGCGAAGCCGATTACGTTGCGCGATCTCGACCGCGCGATCCAAGAGGCGTTGGCGCGGATTAACGGCGGCCAGCCCGTGTGACGGGAGGGGGGAAGGAGAGACGGAGCGAGGGAGAGACGGAGCGAAGGAGCAGTTCCTCATCACCGACGTTCCAGGCGATGCCCGCCTGCGAGCCGTTGCGGACCGCGACCACGACCGCTCGCCGCCGAGCTTTTCCGCCACATGGACATCCTCGATATTGTCCCTCCGCCGCACCGGATGTTCGTCAGCCCGCGCCCCCGAACTACGTCCCTCAGTCTCTCCATCCCTCCGTCTCTCCGTCTCTCCCTCTTTTTCCAGAGGGAGCTATAATACGCGCTACCCGTTCCAGCCCCACAGAACTCGCACAGGAGGCCCCCGTGGTCCCGCCAGTGCTGCACGTTTTGCTGGTTGAGGATAACCGGCTCGACGCCGTGGTCGTCATGCGCTGCTTGGAAGAAAGCGCACACGAGTCGTTCGCCACCGAACACGCCGATTGCCTGGCGGCGGGGCGCAACCGTCTCGCGCAGGGTGGCATCGATGTGGTGTTGCTCGATCTGAACCTTCCCGACAGCATGGGCATCGCGACGCTCTCCAGCTTGCTGAACGACCGCGCCACCGTGCCCGTCGTCGTGATGACGCGCCTCTCCGACGCCGAGCTCAGCTTGGAAGCGATCCGCAAAGGCGCGGAAGACTATCTGTTCAAGGACGAACTGACCGGCCCGCTCGTGCGTCGCACGCTGCGGCACAGCGTCGAGCGGTTTCGCACCCGGCAAAGCCTGCGGGAGAAAGAATCTCAGTTGCAACTGATGGCCGACGAATTGCAGTTGGCGCGCAAGATCCAAGAAGGGATGTTGCCGCGTCCGGTCCCGGCGCAGTTCGGGTTCGACGTCGGCGGCTGCTGCTCTTCGGCCGACGCGACGGGCGGCGATTTCTTCGACTATCTTTCGCTTTCCGACGGCACGCTGGGGCTGATCGTCGGCGATTCGAGCGGTCACGGACTCGGCTCGGCACTGGTGGCCGCCATGACGCAGGCCTCGCTGCGGACCATGGTGAGATTGGAACAGCCGGTCGATCTGGGGGCCATGTTGGCCGCCTGCAACGAGCTACTGTGCGATGAGACGGGCGACGAACGGTTTGTGACCGTCCTGTTGGCCAGCATCGCGCCGCGCTCGCGGTTGCTGCTTTATACCAGTGCCGGGCACCCGCCGGGCCTGGTCGTATCGAACACGGAACGCCTCAAGGCGATTCTGCCCAGCACCGACGTTCCCTTGGGGATTCTGCAACACGCCTCGTTCCCGCTGGGCGAGGCCGTGATGCTCGAACCCGGCGATGTTGTGATCTTCGCCACCGACGGTCTCCTGGAAGCCATGTCGGACGACCGGGAGCTGTTTGGAACCAGGCGGGTTTTGGAGGTGGTCTTTGCCCACTGGGCGCTGGACGCCCAACGAATTGCCGTCGCGCTGTGCAAGGCGGCCCGCGAGTTCGGCGGCGCGCCGCAGCAAGACGACATTACTGCACTGGTCATCAAAGTATAGCGCGCTAGTGCATCGTAGGGTGGGACCAGTGAGCTTGCGAGCGCCGGCCCACCAGAATCGGCAAGGTCACTCTCGGTGGGCCGGCGCTCGCAAGCTCGCTGGTCCCACCCTACGTGACTACCGCGTTTCGACCGCGGCCTGGCCAACCTCTGCCCTAGCCACCGCGTGTCGGTTACATTAGGCGTTTTCCTACGGAGAACGCTGCATGTCGACCGCCGAGCCGCAACGCGAGACGCTCTTTGGCCACCCCGCCGGCCTCTACACGCTCTTTTTCGCCGAATTGTGGGAGCGGTTCTCCTACTACGGCAATCGCGCCTTGCTCGTGCTCTATATGACCAAGGGCTTCTTGGGCTACGAAGACAGCGACGCGTTCACCGTTTACGGCGCCTATACCGCGCTGGTTTATATGACGCCCTTCTTCGGCGGCATGCTGGCCGACCGGCTGCTGGGGCGGCGCCGCGCCGTGATAATCGGAGGCGTGTTGATGGCGCTGGGCCAATTGATGCTGACCGCCAGGTTTACCTGGGCTTTCTTTGGCGGCCTGGCGCTGCTCATCGCGGGCAACGGCTTCTTCAAGCCCAATATCTCCACCATCGTGGGCTCGCTCTATGCCGAGCGCAGCGGCAAGCGCGACGGCGGCTTCACCATCTTCTATATGGGCATCAACCTGGGCGCCGCGATGGCGCCGTTGCTCTGCAGTATCGTCGGCGAGAGGTACGGCTGGCACTACGGGTTTGGCCTGGCCACCATCGGCATGCTCACCGGCCTGGCCATCTTCGTCATGCCCGGCATCCTGGCACGACTGCTGATCGCGGGCGGCGCCGCGGCGGCGGCCTACGGATTGTGCATGTATCACCCTTCCAACCCGGTGGTGATCGGCATTTACGTGTTTGTGGCACTTTCCGTTTTGGCGGCCGCGGCGGTGTCGTGGGTGGCGATCGGCCGAGGCGGTCTGCCGGAAAGCGCGGGGGCGCCGCCCGCCGGCAACCTGCTCGACAAACGCGTCTTGGGCCCGATCACCGCCAATGCCGCCGTGTACCTGGGGACGCTGGCGGCGATTCCTTTGCTCGCGCTGCTGGTTTCCGGTTTCGCTCCGCTCCGCAAGGAAGGAACGGCGTTGGTGCTCATTCCCGACTCGTCGGTCAAGGCGTTGGAAAAGAGCGAAAGCCCGGTCCTTCGCGTCCTGGGTCAGGTCGCCAAAGAATCGAGCAAGCCGGCCGGACTCGTGCTGGCACTGGCCGGCCTGGCCGCGGGAGTCTACTTGGTGATCGAAGCGTTCCGCCTCGACCGCGTGCCGCGGGAACGCCTGTTCGTGGTCTTCGTGCTGTTTTTCTTCATCATGCTGTTTTGGGCCTTTTTCGAACAGGCCGGCAGTTCGCTTAACCTGTTTACCGATCGCAACGTCGATCGCGTCATTGAAAGCGGTAAGGCTCTCACGATCGGCGAGGCCGATGTCGGGAAAACGCTGACCTTGGAGCCGACGCAAGAACAGCTTGGCTACAGCAACGGCGACAAGCTTTTTACGATGGACGTGCTGGACCGCCTGCGCGCGGAGGCCGCTAAGAGCGATCGTATCGCAGCGGTGGGCTCCGCTGCCGCGAAAACGAATGCGGAGGACGTGCGCCTGGAGGTCCCCTGGAAAGTGGCGCCCGACAACGTCGGCATGCGCGTGGCGCGCAGCAACGATGAGATTCCCACCAGCGCCTTTCAATCGGTCAATGCCATCTTCATCATCGTGTTCGGCCTGCTCTTTACCGCCGTCTGGAACTTCTTGGGATCGCGGGGTCTCGAGCCGAGCACGCCGTTCAAGTTTGCTCTGGGGCTGCTGCAGCTCGGCTTGGGCTTCGTCAGTTTCTGGTATGGCGCCCGCGAGGCCGACGCACGCGGAATCGTGAGCATCGGCTGGCTGCTTTTGGGCTATCTGTTCCACACCACGGGCGAGCTCTGCTTGTCGCCCGTCGGGCTGGCCATGGTCACCAAGCTTTCGCCCAGGCACCTTGTGAGCACGGTGATGGGCGCTTGGTTCTTGTCGACGGCCTTTTCGCTGTATCTGGCGGCGATCATTGCCCAGTTCACGCGCGTCGAGCAAGTCGCGGGTCAAAAGGGCGTCATGCCGCCGCCCATCAAGACGGTCCACACCTACGGCGCCGTGTTTGGCCACATCGCCGTCGCCGCCATCATTTCCGCGGTCATCTGCTTTGCCCTGGTGCCGCTGTTGAAGCGCTGGATGCACGAAGAAAGCGATTTATGAAGCTGCGAGAGTGAGATTCTCGTCGGCGGTCTCGCCGCGCCTCGGCATGGTTCAAGACCTCAGCGTCTCTCGGGACCGCCTGGCACGGGGCTGGTCGGTGGCCGCCCCGCGCCGTAAACTCAAGCCAACCATGCGGCAGCGCCATTCAACCCACCTGGTAAGCACTGGACTTGCCGCGTCTCTCTTCGTAATCTGTCGTATGGTTGGCGTAACCTTTCTTGCGCCGCGGTGTGGTGGATGCTGAGGAAAAGATGTGAGTCATTGCGTGGTTTTCCGCATTCGTGGGCGAATCGAGCGCATTGCCGTCGTCTTGCTTGCGGTGCATTCGGCGCTGTTGGCTTGCAGCGCATTCATGCATAGCCCCACACTGAACGAGCCGGCCCACTTGGCTGCGGGTATCAGCAATTGGCAGTTCGCGCGATTCGACGTTTACTGCGTTAATCCGCCATTGGTGCGTATGCTGGCCAGTGTCCCGGTTCTGTTAAGCGGGATGGAGACCGACTGGCGCGCCTATCACGAAGGGCCGGGCGCGAGGCCGGAGTTTTCCCTGGGCGAAGCGTTTGTCGAGGCCAACGGCGAACAGGCGACCAAGTTGTTTGTGCTGGCTCGCTGGGTGTGTATTCCGTTTAGCTTGCTGGGCGGGTGGATATGCTATTGCTGGGGTCGGGAGTTGTGCGAGGACGACAATCCCTCGACCTCCCCTTTCGCAACGGGAGAAAGGAAGCTGGCGGGATTGCTAGCGCTGACCCTGTGGTGCTTCTGTCCGAATGTCCTGGCACACGGGGCACTTATTACGCCGGACATTGGGGCCACGGCTTTGGCACTGGCGGCGTGCTATGCGTTTTGGCGATGGCTGAAAGAACCGACATGGTGGTGGACGTTTTGCAGCGGCTTGGTGCTGGGTGTGTCGCAACTGACCAAGTTGACACTCGTGATCTTGTATCCCCTGTCGATCCTGTTGTGGGTGGTGTATCGATGGGTAAAGCAGCGGGAATGTAGTGGTTGCACTTCCTTAGACGAAGCTAAGAAGCGCTTTCCGCATACACTCCCCGAGGACGGCGAGAAAAAAACGCTGCTTTCATCGCTTGGTGCGAGGCAGTCGTGGTGGCTGCACGAGCTAGCTATGCTGTTCGTGCGGGCGGTGATTGCGGTGTACATCGTCAACTTAGGCTATTTCTTTGAAGGGTCCCTCACTCGTCTTGGAGACTTTCGATTCGTGAGTGCGGCGCTTCGCGCGGAGCCGGACCATGATAAACCGCGGCCGGGGACTGGAAACCGGTTCGCCGATTCGTGGCTGGGCGGTTTGCGCGTGCCGTTGCCGAAAACCTACGTGCTGGGGATCGACCTACAGATGCGGGACTTCGAGAGCTACGGAAGGCCCTCGTATTTGCGCGGTGAATTTCGCGAAACTGGATGGTGGTATTATTACTTATATGCGCTGGCGGTCAAGGTGCCGTTAGGAACCTCGGCGCTGGTCATTCTGGCGGCAACCGCCGGCGCCTTGAGGAAAACCCTAGCCCCTCCCCTTTGTGCAGGGCGATGCATAAGCTGGCGAGATGAGTTTACTCTCCTTGCGCCCGCGATGGTGATCCTGGCGCTCGTCAGCTCGCAGACAGGATTTAGCGAGCATATGCGGTACGTGCTACCGTGCTTTCCGTTTGTGTTCGTGTGGATTGGACGTGTAGCATTCGTATTCACTCGGGAGTGGTGGCACAGCGGTCCCTCCATGCGCAAGGAACGCGATATGGCAAAGCGATCCACCGCCATGGGGCGGCGGGCGGTCACAGGCATGGCCGCAGCGGCCCTGATCTGGTCCATCGGCAGCAGCTTGTGGGTCTATCCGCACAGCTTGTCCTATTTCAACGAGTTGGTCGGCGGGCCAATGGGCGGGCCGAAGCATTTAATCAACAGTAACTTGGACTGGGGCCAAGATCTGCTGTTCCTGAAAGATTGGCTACACGATCATTCGGAGGCGGGGCCATCGCAACCGCGCCGAGCGCCGATCAGCCTTATCTACTTCGGCTACTTTAACCCACGGCATGCAGGTATCGAATACACGGTGCCCGACGCACTAGTGGAGCGTCAGGACGGGCCTGTGCCGGTAGAGGTCATACCGCCCGGATGGTATGCCGTGAGCGTCAATTTCGTGCGCGGATATCCATGGTTTGTTTACAAGCCTGATGGGACGAAGGCAGGCGTAAGCCAGAATGCGCTAGCAGCGTTTCAACGACTCAAGCCCGTTGCGATCGCGGGATACTCGATCTATATCTACAAAGTGGAATTGCCTTAGCATTGGGATTTCAGCCGCAGGCCCTCGTGGAGCGGTGAGCCGTGTCATCCGAGGTAATCGATCACGATCGACGCGTCCACGTCGGATAAGCGGCGCTGCGAACCGGCCGAGCCGCCAGGCGCTCGGTGAAGCGCGTGCGCTTATCGCTCCTCAGCGCTCGATTGATCATGGCTCGCTTAATCGGGAATTCGTCAAATCCGATAAACAGCTTTTCTCTTGCGAACATTCATCGTTGGATTGATATCGCTTCTTTACGGTCCTGAACAAACCCTACAGCGGAAACCGCCTGCTCAAAGCACGAGGCACCGGTGTCTTTACTGAGGGAGATGCTCATTTCGGCCGCAATGTGCTCGCGCGGAGCGTTCGTTCCTAGCTCCAGGTCAACAATCCACTCGCCGCGCAGTTTGTCGTGCGCTTCTTCTTTCACAGTGAGCCAATTCGCATGCGTATCGACATGCAATGTCATGACATCAGACCGATTACCCGGGCGGCCCGAATCAACAATGTATAAACGTCTCGTCGCCGGCAGATTTGCTGGCGCCAACACCCCAAAATCCACGAGGCTTGGAACGACAGTGAAGCCTGCCATTTCCTCAATGATAACCGGTATCACCAGGATCGGTCTTACCTTGTCGTTTGTCGCGATCGCAATCTTTGCGATTTGTCCCACATTCATTCCGTGCCGGCCGGTTACATCAATCCGGAGCTCCGCGCACTCGTTAGGAGGCACACTTGTTCTGCTAACCGAGGTCCTCGAACAACCGCATGTCGACGATACCGACTCGATCTCAAGCGCAAGGTTTCCATTATTGCGAATCTTGACAGTTCTGCTGACTGTCCCTCCCACCGAGAGCGTTTTTATCTCAATAACATCCGCATCGAGAAAGAGAATCGGTCTTCTAGCAACGGGTGACCCGACCGCGTAGGCAATGCAGCCGATTGCTGCACCCATCACGGCATATACGATGGAGGCGCGCCTTTGAGGGATCATGGCAGTCGTTTCGCTTTGCGCACAAATGGAACGATTATCAATAAAGCAATCAGCACAGTCAATATAGCAATATTCACGATGACAAATGCAGAAATGGTACGTGACTTCGGTGGTTCTACAGGAGTTCCTCCTTCCTGAAGAATCCTGATGGACCCTGTCGTCACACTTTTCATAGTCCCGCGGTCCCTGTCAAAGATCGTGTCCACCACAGGAAAGTCCTTTGAATCCAATGTAAATTTGCTTTCTTCAATCTCTTCGTTTATATGTAAACTATCTGCATGTATACTGTAGAGGAGCGTCTGCGCCGGATAGGCGGTCCCGTGTGACGCCAGAGCATAATGGACGATCAACGGAACAAAGGCAATGCCGGCTTCGCCTTGCCCCCGCTGGAAATTGTCGGCAGAACACCGTTCGACAACCTCGCCATCCGGGTTGACGGTTTCCCACGAGATTGGATAATAAGCATGCTGTGGATCAAAATGAACCCGAACGGAAACGCGCTTGTTGTTTTGAAAGACAATGCTGTACACGTCTGCATGCTCTTCCGGGACAGCCACCGGGCCGGTGGTGAGCCGTAACAACTTGCTCCACACTGCTGGATCACGCATAGTACTCCATCGAAAATCCGGCTCCGCGATGCGAAGCCATCGGTAGCATTGCTCGATCGGAGTCCAACATGGACCGGACTGGAGATCGCCGCCCAACGGCTGCCTGGAAAATGCCAAGTACTTTCCGGTTGTGTCCACTTCTTGGTATAGCGAGTCATCAAAAGCAAAGATGGTCACGCCGTCATCCGCGACTCTCGCCTCTTTTCCAATTGGGAGATTGCCTTCGAATCGTACCTTGCTTCCTTTTGCAAAAAATCGCAGCGTGCTCGACGGATAACAGCTTACGTCCACCGCGAACGACACTGTCTGGAGATGAAAGGCTTGCTGTTGTGCCGCCTTGAGAATATCCGCGGCCGAGGGTGTCGCTGCCCAACCGTATGTTTTTGTACACACAAACGACAACAGACAAACCAACACCCAGAACGCCCTTAGCGGAGGGAGTGAACGACGAAAAGGCGCGGTCATCATCGTAGGTTTACTTTGTTCGCGAAAAGGGCTTTCTGAAAGTAGTCGCTTTCTACGGCCTCGGGCCAGCGGAAGGGAGCTCCTCGCAGTGCGCATACGTTACGTAGTGCATCGCCACCTCGATGCAAGTGGCCCACTCAATCGGTCAGCCCTTTTGGACTAGTGGACGCGCATCGCTCAACGGCCCACTTCGCTTTCACGAAGCAGGACGTTACAGTTATAAAGCTCGCGACGCCGCATGCACAGATTACGTGGTACCGACAGCCGTCTCGGCAAGCGGGAGAGCGAGCCGCGGAGACGCGCGAAAGGCAGGCCTTTGGCAGCCGGGGCGGCTTTCACGCTCCGCACGGAACCTGCTGACAACCACCGTTTACACCGGCGTTGCCGCCACATGAATAATTCGAGATCACATTGCCGCAGACATACTTTAGCTGGAGGGGATCCCAATACTCCTGCCTCAGTCGGCCGCAATTACTTGCTTGCGTGTTTAAGCTGTCCGTCGCGTTACCCGGGGGATTGCATGCGGTGATGCCAGCGACCTGCGTTTGGCAACAATATCCCGGGTACGGTCCGGGATCCTGCCCTCCGTTTAAAGGGCCCCAGGCAGAGCAAGCCACTAGGTTGCCGTAGCACGCGTCGGCGTAGGCAATACCACGACAGGCAAAGAACACCGCAAAGGCGGAGAAAATAACTACAAACGGCGCTAGAAATGTCCTCATTATTGTACTCTCCTTACTTAGTTCAAGTTTCGCGGTTTTCGCGAGGCAGTTTCGGTCAAATTGAAATCGGCCTCCATGCCAAAAACGGGTAAACCTGTGGTGCGTCAAACATCCCAGGCAACCCGCGGCAAGGAGGCCGAACA
>Ga0307373_10000347_pt1 | contig 88066 bp, 85 predicted proteins | sample OX2MG_FD_202534 | JGI IMG/M metagenome (GOLD analysis project Ga0307373, IMG submission 202534) | Soil microbial communities from Risofladan, Vaasa, Finland - OX-2 | ecosystem: Environmental > Terrestrial > Soil > Coastal area > Acid sulfate soil | place: Finland: Risofladan, Vaasa | collected...
TCGCCGACCGGGTACCAGACCGGCAGGGGCACGCCGAAGAACCGCTGCCGGCTCACGTTCCAGTCGGCGTTGAGGCCCTCCACCCACGATCGGTACCGCTGGGCCATGTGCGGCGGGTGCCAGTGCAGCTCCTCGCCCCGCTCGAGCAGCCTCTCCCGCAGGTCGAGCGTGCGGACGAACCATTGGCGGGACGACACGATCTCGAGGGGCCGGTCCCCCCGCTCGTAGAACTTCACCGGGTGGGTGACGGGCCGCGGCTCGCCGACGAGCGCCCCCGCGTCGCGCAGCATCCCGACGATCCGGGTCTGGGCCTGGCGCACGGTCCGGCCGGCCAGCTCGCCGTACAGCTCGGCGGCACGCGCCGGGTCGACCGACTCCCAGCCGGGCTCCCCCCACGGGACCGGCTCGAGCCGCCCGTCGCGCCCGACGATCGGCCGGGTGCACAGGTCGAGCTCGCGCCACCAGACGACGTCCGTCGTGTCGCCGAAGGTGCAGACCATGGCGATGCCCGAGCCCTTCTCGGGGTCGGCCAGCTCGTGGGCGACCACGGGAACCGCCGTGCCGAACAGCGGGGTGAGCGCGTGCCCCCCGAACAGCGGCCGGTACCGGTCGTCGTCGGGGTGGGCCACCAGGGCGACGCAGGCCGGCAGCAGCTCCGGCCGGGTCGTCTCGATGATCACGTCGCCCGTGCCGCCGGCCAGCGCGAACCGCAGCCGGTGGTACGCGCCCGGGCGCTCCCGCTCCTCGAGCTCGGCGTGCGACACCGCGGTGGCGAAGTCGACGTCCCACAACGTCGGGGCGGTGTGCTGGTAGGCCTGGCCCCGCGCCAGCAGCCGGAGGAAGCCCCGCTGGGAGGCCCGGCGAGCGGCCTCGCCGATGGTGGTGTAGCCGAGCCCCCAGTCCACCGACAGCCCGAGGGTCCGCCAGAGCGTCTCGAAGACCCGCTCGTCCTCGGCCGAGAGCCGCTGGCAGAGGTCGACGAAGTTCGGCCGCGAGATGGCGATCGGCGGGTCGGGGGGCTCCGCCGGCGGCTCGAACGCCGGGTCGAACGGCAGCGACGGGTCGCAACGGACGCCGAAGTGGTTCTGCACGCGGCGCTCGGTCGGCAGGCCGTTGTCGTCCCAGCCCATCGGGTAGAACACCGCCTTGCCGCGCATCCGCTGGTAGCGGGCCACGGCGTCGGTGTGGGTGTAGGAGAAGACGTGCCCCACGTGCAGCGAGCCCGAGACCGTCGGCGGGGGCGTGTCGATGGCGTACACCCGGGACCGGTCGGCGGTGCGGTCGAAGCGGTACGTGCCCTCGGCCTCCCAGCGTGCGGCCCACTTCTCCTCCAGACCGCCCAGGCCGGGGCGGTCGGGCACGACCACCGGGGGTCCGACAGGGAGGCTGTGGGGCGGGGGTTCGCTCATGATCGCGTTACCGTACCTGCGTGCTGCGTCTTCACGACACCGCAACGGGTACCGTCCGTCCTCTCGAGCTCCGTGACCCCGGGCGCGTGTCGGTGTACGTGTGCGGTCTGACGGTGGACAACGTCCCGCACATCGGGCACGGGCGGTTCGGTCTCGTCTTCGACGTGCTCCGGCGCTACCTGCTCTTCACCGGGCTCGACGTCCGCTACGTCTCCAACATCACCGACATCGACGACAAGATCATCAAGCGGGCGGCCGACGAGGGGACGACCGAGACCGCCGTCGCCCGGCGCTACGAGGCCGAGTGGTGGAAGGCCATGGACGCCCTGGGCGTGCTGCGCCCCACCCATGCCCCCCACGCGACCGATTTCGTGCCGGCCATGGTGGCGCTCATCGAGCTGCTCGGCAAGCGTGGCCTGACCTACGAGACCTCCGACGGGGTCTACCTGAACGTGGAGCGGGTGGAGGGGTACGGGCTGCTCAACCACCAGCCGCTCGACTCCCTGCGGGCGGGCGCTCGGGTGGAGGTGGCGGAGGAGAAGCGGTCACCGCTCGACTTCGCCCTCTGGAAGAGAGCCAAGCCCGGCGAGCCGACCTGGCCGTCCCCGTGGGGCCCGGGCCGTCCCGGCTGGCACACCGAGTGCGTGGTCATGTCGCTCGACCTCCTCGGTCCGGACTTCGACCTCCACGGTGGCGGCATCGACCTGATCTTTCCCCATCACGAGAACGAGCGAGCCCAGGCGGTGGGCATCGGCCAGCCATTCGCCCGGCACTGGGTGCACAACGGCTGGGTGACGGTGGACGGCCAGAAGATGTCGAAGTCGCTCGGCAACTTCACGTCGCTCCCCGACCTCCTCTCGCGCAGCGACGCCCGGGCCTACCGGCTCCTCGTGCTCCGCTCGCACTACCGGTCGCCGATCGAGGTGACCGCGGACACCGTCGAGCAGGCGGAGCGATCGCTCGAACGCCTCGACGCCCTTGCCCGGCGGTTCTCACCGCCGGATCCCTTCGGCCCCGGCGGGGTGGTGGTGGACGGCCAGGGCGCAGCGGCGGGGGCCGACCCCGACGCCCTCGCCCGGTTCCGTGAGGCGATGGACGACGACCTCGACACCTCGCTGGCCCTGGCCGGGATCTTCGACCTGGTGAGCCGGGCGAACAGGGCTGCCGACGAGGGCGATCACGCGACCGGGCGGGACCTCGCGGCGACCGCGGCGATCCTGTGCGGGATCCTCGGGCTCGAGCTGCGGGCCGAGGACCCCGGGGCGCCCGACGACGAGTCGGCCCGCCTGGTGGCCGAGCGCGACGCTGCCCGCGGTGATCGCGACTGGGCCCGCGCGGACGCCATCCGGGACGAGCTGGTGGCCTTGGGCTGGACGGTGGAGGACGGCCCGATCGGGACCCGGATCCGGCGCTAGATCTCGGCGGCCACCCCGCCCGCCCGGCGGTGCGCGGTCCACACCCTGCCCGTTCCGCTACTGCTAGCGTCCCGCGGGAGCGGGCCGCGGGGGGTGTCCCTCTGCCGAACCTACCGGTGGCAAGCAACAGGCAACAAGAAGCAACAAGAAGGGGGATCGCCACAGTGGCATCCGGAACGGTCAAATGGTTCAACTCGGAGAAGGGCTACGGCTTCATCTCGCAGCCGGACGGTGGGGCCGACGTGTTCGTGCACCACACGGCCATCCAGATGAACGGCTACCGCGTCCTCGAGGAGGGCCAGGCGGTCGAATTCGAGGTGGAGCAGGGCCCCAAGGGACTCATGGCCAAGGACGTCCGGCCCGCCTGAGCCTGCCCCGGCCCGGCTCCCGGGCTCTCCCGGGCTCTCACGGGCTCTCACGGGCTTCGATGGTGCCATCGGGCGTTCGACCCCCCATCCGGCCGCCGGTCGGGAGCCCTGCGCCCTGGTTGCGGCGACTCGCCCGACCCCGGGTCCGCCGGCGTGCCCGCTGTCGCCCAGTCCGGTTACCATTTAGTAACGACGCGTCACCGGCAAGGGAGCGCCCGCCATGCCCGAATTCTCGCTCGATCTGAACGAGGACCAGCTTCAGGTGCAGAAGTGGGTCCACGACTTCGCCGAGACGGTGGTCCGGCCCGCCGCGCACGAGTGGGACGAGCGGGAGGAGACCCCCTGGCCGATCATCGAGCAGGCGGCGAAGATCGGCCTGTACTCGTTCGACTTCGTCGCCAATTGCTTCGCGGATCCGACCGGTCTGCTCATGGCGCTCGTCATGGAGGAGATGGCCTGGGGTGACGCCGGGATCGGGTTGGCCATCTTCGGGTCCACCCTGGCGGTGGCCGCGATCGTCGCCAACGGGACTCCGGAGCAGCAGGCCGAATGGATCCCCCGATGCTTCGGGACGCCCGACGACATAAAGATCGCCGCTTTCGGTGTGTCCGAGGCGGACGCGGGATCGGACGTGTCGTCGCTCTCGACGCGTGCGGTGTACGACCAGGCGACCGACGAATGGGTCCTGAACGGCACCAAGACCTGGATCACCAACGGTGGGCTCGCCGATGTTCACGTGCTGGTGGCCTCGGTGGAGCCGTCGCTCGGCAGCAGGGGCCACGCCAGCTTCGTGGTGCCCGAGGGGACCCGGGGGATCAGCCAGGGTCAGAAGTTCATGAAGATGGGCATCCGGGCTTCTCACACCGCGGAGGTGGTTCTCGACGACTGCCGGATCCCCGGCCGTTGCCTGCTCGGCGGCAAGGACAGGCTCGACGCCAGGCTGGCGCGGGCCCGCGAGGGGAAGGCGACCTCCACCCAGGCGGCCATGGCGACGTTTGAGGCGTCGAGGCCGCTGGTCGGGGCCCAGGCCGTCGGCATCGCCCGTGCCGCCTACGAGTTCGCGCTCGGCTACGCGATGGAGAGGCGGCAGTTCGGCAGGGCCATCATCGAGAACCAGGCCATCGCGTTCAAGCTGGCCGACATGAAGACCGCGATCGACGCCGCTCGGCTCCTGGTGTGGCGGGCGTCGTGGATGGCCCGCACGGGGAAGCCGTTCGAGGCCGGTGAGGGATCGATGTCCAAGGTGTTCGCCGGCGAGACCGCGGTGCACGTGACCGAGGAAGCGATCCAGATCCTCGGCGGCTACGGGTACATCCGCGACAACCCGGTGGAGCGGTGGCACCGGGACTCCAAGATCTACACGATCTTCGAGGGCACCTCCGAGATCCAGCGGCTCGTCATAAGCCGGGCCATCTCGGGGGTGCACATCAATTAGCCGACCTGGGGTTTCATGGTCGAGGGGTTCGAGGGTCGGGTGTCGCTCCAAAGCCCTCCCCGAACGCCGGGTCGGTGGGCCGGTTCTCGGATCCAGTCAGAGGTCGAAGATGAAGCGCATTGCCCAATCGATCGATTCCATTGAATCGACGGGCGCACGCCCTTGCAGGGTTCGGAGACGGCGAACCGCGATCATCCGAACCTGGTCGCAGCGGGCGAACGACACGTGATCGAGGCCGGTCATACCAGGCTCGAGTTCGACGTGGCTCCTGAGCCCGTAGTCCCGTGACGTGATCGGAACGACCCCCACGAGCTGTCCGGAGCCGTTGTTGATGAGGTCAGCGGAAACAATGAGCCCCGGCCGGACCCGTGCTGGCTCATGGCCGACGGGAATCCCCAAGTCGACCTCGTAGATCTCGGAACGCCAGATCAAACCAGTGGGTCCCACTCCGCTTGTTCGGCGAGAAGAGCCTCGCGACCCGCGGCATCGAGAACCTGGTAGTCCTCGTTCAGGCCGCGCATGAACTCCTGACGCTCCAAGGCATCGAGTGCCGTGTGGACGACCTCGACCACCGTCGTCTGCCGGCTCTTCGCAAGAGCTGACAGACGTTCGGAGTCCGGTCGTCTCACCCGCACCGTCGTCGTGTCCTTGGGAGCCATCGGCCCACTGTAGACGAAATGTAGATAGCCGTGCCGAACAGAGGGACGTCGGGGTCGGGTTGGATCCCGTCACACGAGAGGGCCCTGTCGTGGGCATCACCTCAACGTGGCCGGACCCGCTGGTGTCGCAGTAAGGACGGTCCACGAACACGGTCGTTGCACGAACACGGTCGTTGCACGAACACGGTCGTTGGTGGTCCATGGCATACATTCGTGGCCCATGAGCCGGAATTCTTGGCCTGTACAACGCTATGATCTGGGGGTTTACAGTGACCACGAGAACCTTGACCCTCTTCGAGGGCACCTCCGAGATCCAGCGGCTCGTCATGAGCCGGGCCATCTCGGGGAACCACGTCGATTGACCTCCGTCCCCGGGCCCGTGTCGGGCCCCGACGCTCCCGGTGGCTCCCACGGTCCGGGCGCCCGCCGCCCGGACCGCCTGCTGGTCATCTGCACGGGGAACGCGGCCCGGTCGGTGATGGCCGGGTTCATGCTGGAGCACCTGGCGGAACGACGCGGCGGCGACCTCCGGGTCGTCACCGCGGGGACCCACACGGTGGACGGGCAGCCGATGAGCATCCGGACACGCAACGCGCTGTCCTCCATCGAGGAGCTGGGCGAGCTGGCCGTGTCGGGGCATCGGAGCCGCCAGATGGGCGACATCGACGCCGAGCACTCGGACCTGGTGGTCGCCATGGAGGCCGACCACGTCCGCTACGTCCGGCGCCGCCACCCCCAGGCCGCCGGCCGGACGGCCACGCTCCGGCGGCTCACGCTCGACCTGCCCCCCCCGCCGCCGCCGCTCGCCGAGAGGGTGGCCGCGCTGGCGCTCGAGAGCCTCCCGGCGGACGAGGCGGAGGACGTCCTCGATCCGGCCGGGGGTGACGAGGCGACCTACGTCGCGTGCGCCTCGGAGCTCTGGGGGTTGTGCAAGACCCTCATCGACCGGATCTGACGGCCGGCTCGACCGGGAGCGGCGACCGGGCCGTCGCGTTCAGTCGGCGTGCACCGAGCGCAGGCCTGCCCACGCCAGGTCGGCGATCCGGCGGGCGAGGCGCCGCGCCTCGTCGGTCGCGTCGGCGCCGGGCACCGCGCCGATGCCCCTCCCGTGACCGGCCACCCAGTGCCGCATGGCCCCCTCGGCCATGCCGACCACGGCGTACGCCAGCAGCCGACGATGATCGGCGTCGAGCCCGGCGTCGATGAGGGGGTCGATGGCCTCGGCGATGGCGTCCTCCACCATTCGCAACGCGTCGCCGAGCTCCTCGTCGGCCGCGTCGTCGCGCCCGAAGAGCAGGTGGAACGCGGGCTCGCGGGTGAGAACGAGGTCGAAGTAGGCGGTGAACCCGAGCTCCACCTGCCGGCGTGGTCCGTCGGCCCTCGCCGTCGCCTCCGCGATGGCGGTGAGCAGATCGTGCGCGATGGAGTGGGCCAGCTCGAGGTACAGGGCGCGCTTGGACGAGAAGTGCTGGTAGAGCAGGGGTTTGGTGACCCCGGCCGCCTCGGCGATGTCGTCCATCGTGGTCGCGGTGTAGCCCCGTCCGGCGAACAGGTGCAGGGCCACGGAGAGGAGCTGCTCGCGCCGTCGCTCCGCAGTGAGGCGCCGCCCCGACCCCTCGCCCTTGGAGGCCTTCGAGCCGCATGCCCCGTCCCCGGTCATCGGCCAGGAGGCTACCGGGCCCCCGGGGCGCGATCGTCCAGGGCGTCCGCTGCCGCCCCGCCCGCCCACCGGGGCAGGGGGAGCCCGGCCAGGACCCGACCCAACCGATCGGGGAGGTCCGTCAGGGCGAAGAAGCGCTCGGCCACGGCGCGGTTGTGGTCGAGGAGCGACGGCTCGGGCGCGACGAGCCAGCGTCGCAACGGCCCGTGATCGGCGAGCGGGAACCACCTGAACCCGAAGGTCGCGAGCTCGGCGGCGACCGGGTAGGGGCCGATGACGAGCGGCTTCCGCTGCACGGCCGACTCGACTGCCGGATTGCCGAAACCCTCCCAGGTGGAGGGGAGGGCCACGACGTCGCACGCAGCGTAGGCGTCGGCGACCTGATCGCCGGCACCCGCCGGTCCGCGCAGGACCGGGCACGCGGCGCCGGCCAGGACCCGGTGCAGCTCGGGGCCGAAGCCATCCTCGGGTGGCCCGAGCAACCAGTAGGTCCCGCCGACGGCCTCGGCCAGCGCCAGGCCGCCGGCGACGTTCTTGCGCACGAGCGCTCGGGTGGGCTGGAGCACGAGGCGGACGTCGTCGCCCACCCCGAGGGCCCGCCGGGTCGCCTCGCGCCGGCCCGGGGCGGGGTTCATGTCGAAGGTGTTGTGGACGGTGATCGCCTCGATCCCCCTCCGGCCCAGCTCCACGCGGCTGACGTCGTTGATCGTGACGTGCCGCCAGGCCGGGTCGTCGGGCGGCGGAGGGTGGTGGGCGAAGCGGGGCCGCTGCCACGGCAGGTCGTGGTGGTGCAGCACGGTCGGCCGCCCCCTGCAGGCTCCGGCGACGACCGCCGCGGCCGGTGGATTGAGCGGGAGCGAGCAGAGGTTCTCCACCACCACCAGGTCTGCCCCGGCCAGCGCACCGGCCACCTCGGCGGCCGCGGGTGGCCGGGCTGCGTCGATCGAGAGCCCCGGAAGGAGGTGGTCGACGGGGCCCTGGCCGGCGACGGTGAACACGTCGAACCCCAACCGGCCGAGGGCCCACTGCCACTTGCCGGCCTCCACCGAGACCCCGTCGGTGCCGCCGAGGCGGAACGAGACGACGGCGGCAGTCGGCATCGAGCCGCACTGTAGGGCAGGGCACCCGGTGGGGACCGATCGGTGCGGTACCGTGGCAGCTGCGCCGCCTCGCCGCCCCGTCGGCGGCCGGCCGGCCGGGCGACCCGGGAGTCTGCCCCCCGCCCGGGCGGGTCACCACACGAGAGCTGGGAGCTCCACCTATGACGAAGCGAGCACTGATCATGGGGGTCACCGGCCAGGACGGCTCCTACCTGGCGGAGTTCCTGCTCGAGCAGGGCTACGACGTCGTCGGGGTCGTGCGGCGCTCGAGCACGGTCAATTTCGAGCGGATCGCCCACATTCAGGACCGGATCGAGCTGGTCGCCGGCGACCTGCTCGACGAGGTCTCGCTGATCGCCGTGCTGCGGGACCACCGGCCGACCGAGGTCTACAACCTGGCCGCCCAGTCGTTCGTGCAGACCAGCTGGAGCCAGCCGGTGCTCACCGGTGAGACCACGGCGCTCGGGGTGACCCGCCTCCTCGACGCCATCCGGATCGTCGATCCCGGGATCCGCTTCTACCAGGCCAGCTCGTCCGAGATGTTCGGCAAGGTGCAGGAGGTTCCCCAGCGCGAGACCACGCCGCTCTACCCGAGGAGCCCCTACGGGGTGGCCAAGGTGTACGGCCACTGGATCACGATCAACTACCGCGAGAGCTACGACCTGCACGCCTCCTCGGGCATCCTGTTCAACCACGAGTCGCCCCGGCGGGGTCTCGAGTTCGTCACCCGCAAGGTGACCCACGCGGCGGCCCGTATCGCCTGCGGGCTGCAGGAGAAGATCGGGCTCGGCAATCTCGACGCCCAACGCGACTGGGGCTACGCGGCGGACTACGTCCGGGCGATGTGGCTGATGCTGCAGCAGGACACGCCCGGCGACTACGTGGTCGCCACCGGCGAGACCCATTCGGTCCGCGAGCTGTGCCAGCTGGCGTTCGCGGCGGCCGGGCTCGACTGGGAACAGCACGTGGTCATCGACGAGCGGTTCCTCCGCCCGGCCGAGGTGGACCTCCTGGTGGGCGATCCCTCCCTCGCCGAGCGCCAGCTCGGCTGGCATCGGGAAGTGGACTTCCCCGGGCTCGTCTCCATGATGGTCGATGCCGACCTCGCGCAGGTCCGCAGTCAGATGGACTGAGATGGCCTCGGGGTCCTGCCGCCGTTCCGGGAAGCGGTCCCGGGTGAGCCAGCGGTGATCCCGGCGACCATCGCGGCGAACCCCGTCGGCGTGCTGGTGGCCTTCGGCGCGGGGATCCTCTCGTTCCTCTCGCCCTGCGTGCTGCCGCTCGTACCGGGCTACGTGTCGATGGTCTCGGGGCTGTCCGCCGCCGAGCTCGAGGGCGGTCGCGACGCCGGCACCCGCCGGCCGTTCGGGCCGCTCCTGCGCGGCATCGGGCTCTTCGTCGCCGGGTTCACCGTCGTGTTCGTGGCGCTCGGCGCCGCCGCGTCGGGGCTCGGTCACCTGCTGGGGAGCCACAAGGAGCAGCTGACCACCGTGGCCGGCGCGGTCATCGTGCTGCTCGGGGCCGTGCTGCTCGCCGGCGCCCTGCCCGGCCGCTTCTGGGCCCGGTTGGGCTCGGGCCCCTTCGCCGGCGCCTCCCGCTTGCTGGGGGAGCGGCGTTTTCAGGTTCGGGCCTCCTCGTTGGGGGTCTGGGCCGCGCCCGTGATGGGGATGGCGTTCGCCTTCGCGTGGACGCCGTGTATCGGCCCGGTGCTCGGGGCGGTGCTCGGGCTGGCCACGACCCGGTCGACCCTGGCCGGAGGCGTGATCCTGCTCTTCGCCTACTCGCTCGGGCTGGGAGTGCCCTTCGTGGCGACCGGCCTGGCCTTCGGGCGCCTCACCGCGCTGTACGGGCGGGCGAGACGCGGCCTGTGGGTGGTCCATCTCCTCGGCGGAGCGGTCCTCGTCGCCTTCGGGGTGCTGCTGGTGACCGGCCAGCTCGGCTGGATGTCCTCCCAGTTCACCCAGCTGCTCGACCACGTCGGGCTCCACCGGTTCACGAGCAGTTGAGCCCGGCGCCGGCCCCGCGCCCGCCGGCGGGGGCACCCCGTCTGGTCCCCCGGGCCCCACCCCCGTAGCATGGCGAAAACGGTCATGGCTCCGGCAGTCCAACTCCGCTCAGCCGTCGCGCTCGCCGGACGGTTCCCCGCCCTCTCCGGTGTCGATCTGACGGTCGCCCCCGGGGAGATCGTCGTCGTCCTCGGTCCCAACGGCTCGGGCAAGACCAGCCTGCTCCGGACCTGTGCGGGCCTGCTGGCCGTCACGTCCGGCCAGGCCGAGGTGCTCGGGCACGACCTGCGCGTCGATCGGACCGAGGTCCGCCGGCGGGTGGGGCTGCTGGGCCACGAAGCCCCCCTGTACGACGAGCTGACCCCGGTGGAGAACGTCCGGTTCGCCGTCCGGGCCGCCCGGCTGCCCGTCGACCTGGTCGACCCGGCGCTCGAGCGGCTCGGCATCGTCGGCCGGCTCCGGCGGACCGAGGCCGGCCGGCTCTCGGCCGGGCAGCGGCGACGGGTGGCGCTGGCGTCGCTGCTGGCTCGCGGCCCCGACCTCTGGTTGCTCGACGAGCCCCACTCGGGGTTGGACGCCGCGGCGAGGGGATTGTTGGAGGAGGTGGTCGACCAGGCGGCCCGCTCGGGGGCCGCCGTCCTGCTCTCGTCCCACGAGCCGGATCTGGCCGCACCGATGGCCGACCGGGTGGTGGCCATGTCCGGGGGCCTCGTTTCGGCGGAGCGGGCCGGGGGGCGCCGTCCGGCGCTCACCGCGGTGGCGGCCAGGGGCGCTCATGTGGCGTGACGCCTTGCTCGTGGCGGGCAAGGACCTGCGGATCGAGCTGCGCTCGCGGGTCGCCTTGTGGCAGGTCCTGCCCTTCGCCCTCCTCACCCTCGTGCTGTTCGCCTTCGCACTCGGCCCCGGGCCGGCGGCGCTCCGCCAGGCCTCGCCCGGATTGTTCTGGCTGGCCGTGCTCTTCTCGACCGTGCTGGCGGTACAGCGGAGCTACGCGATCGAGGCGGGGGAGGGCACGCGGGACGGGCTCCGACTGTCGGGGATCGATCCCGCCGGGGTCTTCCTCGGCAAGGCGGCGGCGGTGGCGGTCCAGCTCGTGGTGCTGCAGGTCGTGCTCTGGGTGGGGGTGACGGTGCTGTTCGGGGTCCGCGTCCGGGCCCCCTGGTTGGCCGTGGCCGCGTCGGCTCTGGCGACGATCGGGCTGGCGTCGGCCGGGGTCATATACGGGGCCTTGTCCTCTCGGCTCCGCGTGCGCGAGACCCTTCTCCCCATGCTGGTGCTCCCGATCCTCGCCCCGGTGCTGCTGGCCGGTGCCAGGGCGTGGTCGGGCGCCCTGAGCGGCGCGGTGGCCGAGGGCGCCGGGTGGTTGCGGATCCTCGGGCCCTTCGCCGCCGTGTACCTGGTGGTGGGGATCGTGCTGTACGGACCGTTGCAGGAGGCCGCATGAGGGCCGGCGTCGTGCGTGCCGTGGGCGCCGCGGCCGCCGTGTCCATCGCCGCCACGGTCTGGCTCGGGCTCTGGGTCACCCCGCCGGACCAGACGCAGGGGAACCTCGTCCGCCTGCTGTACATCCACCCGGCGATCGCCTTCGTGGCGCTGTACCTGGCCGGGGGGACGGCCGCGGCGGCAAGCCTCCTGTACCTCTGGCGCCGGACCCGCTCGCTGTTCTGGGACCGCCTGGCGGCCGCCTCGGTGGAGATCGCCGCGCTCTTCTCCGCCCTGACGCTGGTGACGGGTTCGCTTTGGGGACGGCCCACCTGGGGGGTGTGGTGGACCTGGGACGCCAGGCTGACCAGCACGGCCCTGCTCCTCGTGCTCCTGCTCGGCTACATGGCGCTGCGGAGGGTGCCGGCCGACCCCGAGGTCCGGGCGAAACGCTGTGCGGTGGCGGCGCTGATCGCCACGGTGGACGTGCCGATCGTGCACTTCTCGGTGGACTGGTGGCAGACGTTGCATCAGGGAGGCACCGTGCTCAACCCCGAGCTCGACGCCCACATCCACGGCTCGATGGCCTGGACCTTCCTCCTCGGGTTCGTCGCCATGGCCCTGCTCTTCGTCTACTTGGTCGCCGTGCGCTACCGGATCGAGCTCCTGACGGACCGGCTGGGGGGCGAGGAGCTCGAGGTCTCCCTGGCCGAGCGGCGGGCCGAGGGGGAAGCCCCTCCGGGCGAACGGCCGGTCGCCGGGGAGGCCCCTCCGGCCGATCGGCGGGTCTCCCTGTCAGACGCCCGTCCGGGGGGACCGGGCCAGCCCGACCCGGCAACCGCCGGGAGCCCGTCGTGAAGTACGTCGACGCCGGGTACCTGATAGCGCTCTCGGTGCTGTTCGTGTACGCCGTGAGCCTGATGGTCCGCCGCCGGCGCCTCGAGCGCGCGGTGCGGGCGTCGGGGCACGGCGCCACCCCCACCGGCTCCGGTTCCCCGGCCGGAGGGCCCGAGCACCGCGGTGGGGGAGGAGCATGACCGGAACCGACCTCCATCCGACCGGCCCGCCGCCGGTCGGGGTGCCCGATCGCCCGGGGCGGCGCCCGGAGGCGGGCGTCCGCCGGTCGCGGCCCCGGCTCCGGCTCTGGGCGGTCGCGGTGGTGCTCGTCGGGGCGGTGGCGTTCCTGCTCGCGAAGGGCCTCGGCAGCTCGCTCGACTACTTCGAGACCGTCGACCAGGCGCTGGCGCACCGGGCGAGCCTCGGGACCTCCACCTTCCGGCTCGAAGGGGTCGTGGTCGCCGGGAGCATCCACGGCACGTCGGTGGGCACCGACTTCGTCGTCTCGCAAGGGGGCCGGAGGGTGGCGGTGGAGAACACCGGCTCCCCGCCGGGCCTGTTCCAATCGAACATCCCGGTGGTGGTGGTGGGCCATTTCGCCCCGGCTGCGAGGCCGACCTTCCTCTCGGACCAGATCATGGTGAAGCACTCGGCCGACTACATCGCCAGGCATCCCGGCCGGGTCACGGCGTCGAACGGATCGGTTCGCTGAACCGGACGGTGGACGCGGTGCGGAGCGTGACCGGATGAACGCCGCCCTCGGGGTGGTGGGCGTGTGGCTCGGGTTCCTCGCGGCGGTGGCCGGGGCGGCCGCCGTGGTCGCCTCGCTGCGGCGCCAGGCCCGCGGGCGCCGGCAGGTGGCCCGGCTCGACCCCCGCCCGTACGCCCCGATCGTGCTGGGCGGCGCCGTGCTGGCCACGCTGGCCATGGAGCACGCCCTGGTCACGCACGACTTCTCCCTGGTCTTCGTCGCGGAGAACAACAGCCGGGCCACCCCGCTCCTCTACTCGATCACCGGTCTCTGGTCGGCCCTGGCCGGCTCGATCCTCCTGTGGGGGCTCGGCCTGGCCGCCGCCCTCGCCGTGCTCGTCTGGCGTTACCGGCGCCAGTTCGACGATGCCGTCATCGGCTGGGCCACGCTGGTGATGTACGTGGTGACGGCCTTCTTCTTCGGGCTGATGATCGGCCCGGCGAACCCGTTCACCACGGCGCACGGCGTGACCCAGGGGCTCGGGCCCAACGCGCTGCTGCAGGACAACCCGCTCGTCGCCATCCATCCCCCCCTCCTGTACCTGGGGTTCGTCGGGTTCACCGTGCCCTTCGCCTTCGCCGTGGGGATGCTGGCCACCGGACGGGTGTCGGAGCGCTGGCAGATCGAGACCCGTCGCTGGACGCTCGTCTCGTGGACGTTCCTCTCGCTCGGCCTGGTCCTGGGGGCGTGGTGGTCGTACCAGGTGCTCGGCTGGGGAGGGTTCTGGGGCTGGGACCCCGTGGAGAACGCCGCCCTGATGCCCTGGCTGTGCGGGACGGCCTACCTCCACTCGGTGCTCGTTCAGGAGCGCCGGGGGCTCCTGCGCGTCTGGAACCTGTCGCTCTCGGTGGCCACCTTCTCCCTCACCGTCCTCGGCACCTTCCTGACCCGTTCGGGGGTCATTCAGTCGGTGCACGCCTTCTCCGAGTCGAGCCTGGGCCCGCTGCTGATCGGGTTCTTCGTGGTGACGGTGCTCACCGGCTTCGGGCTCATCGCCTGGCGCGGCGACCGGCTCCGGTCGCCCGGCGGGATCGACGCGCCGCTCGGCCGGGAGGGTGCCTTCCTCCTCAACAATCTCCTCTTCGTCGGGTTCGCCCTGGTGGTGCTGCTCGGGACCGTCTTCCCGCTGCTGTACGAGGCCCTGCGGAACCAGCAGGTCAGCGTGGGCGCCCCGTACTTCAACACGTTCGCCGTCCCCGTCGGGCTGGGGCTCCTGCTGCTGATGGCGGTGGCCCCGGCCCTCAGCTGGCGCAAGATCGACGCGGGCGTGCTGTGGCACCGCCTGTCGGTGCCGGCGACGATCGGCGTGCTGACGGTGGCCGTCTGCGTGATCGGCGGGGTGCGGGGCCTGGGCCCGCTGGCGGCCTTCGGTCTCGGTGCGTTCGCCGCCGCCTCGGCGGCCCGGTCGCTGGTGCTGTCGGTCCGGGCGAGCCGCCGGCGCGGCGCCGGATGGTGGCGCGGGGTGGTCGGCCGGACCAACGGCGGCATGGTGGTGCACCTCGGGGTGGTCATCCTCGCCGTGGGGCTGGCGGCCGCCACCTCGTTCGCCCAGCGGACCGAGCTGGCGCTGGCCCGGGGCACGGTCGTGCAGTTCGACGGGCACCGATTCGTGTACGAGGGGCTCCGCACGCTCCGGACCCCGGCCCGGACGGCCACCGAGGCCGCGGTCCGGGTCGACGGCAGCGGTCCGTACCTGCCGGCCATCAGCCAGTTCGGAGGATCGCAGTCGGTCTCCGTGGGCACGCCGGCCATCGACTCGGGGTTCTTCGGGGACGTGTACCTGACCTTTGACGCGGTGGGCGGCACCGGACGGACCTCGGGCGCCCAGGTCATCCCGAACCTGCCGGCCGGCTCGGTCGCGGTGGGGGTGGTGGTGGAGCCGCTGCTCGCCTGGATGTGGGCCGGCGGGCTCCTCATCGGGGCCGGCGGGGTGCTCGCGCTCGTGCCCGGCGCCCGGCGGCGCCCGACCGATCCGGTGTCGGCGAGCTCGCGGGTCCCCGCCCGCGCCGGGGCGGCCGTGCCCGCAGGCGGGGAACGGGCCGGGGACCGACCGGTCGGAGTGGACGTGCCGTGAGCGCGCCGAACGCGCCGAACGCGCCGAACGGGTCCCCGGTCACCGGGGTGCGCCGCGGGCGCCACCGGGCGCGCTTCATCGCCGCCGGCATAGTGGTGGTGCTGGTGGTGGTGTCGATCGTGCTGGCCACCCGGCCCTCGTTCGAAGCGAGCCGGGCGAACAGCCCGCTGGACGGCAAGCGGGCGCCGGCCTTCAGCGCGACCTCGTTCGAGGGCCGGCGGGTCTCGCTGGCGCAGTACCGGGGGCGCTACGTGTTCGTCAACTTCTTCGCCAGCTGGTGCGGTCCCTGCCAGCAGGAGGCCCCGGACCTGGTGAAGTTCGAGTTCGACCAGAGCCGGCTGCGGGGCGGCGCGGCGGTCGTCAGCATCGACTTCACCGACACCAACAGCGGCGCCCGCCGGTTCATCGCCACCTACGGCACCACGTGGCCGTCGCTACAGGACCCGGGCGGGACCATCGCCTTCGACTACGGGGTGGAGTCACCGCCGACCACGTTCCTCGTCACCCCGAACGGCACCGTGTTCGGCGACCTCGTCGGCCCGGTCTCCGCCGCCAACCTCACGAGCATGCTGGCCGAGGCCCGTGCCTCCGCCGCGTCCGGCCGTGGCGCCTGACCACCTGGGCCAGCCGGCCCGGGGGTGGCGCCTGCCCCGCTGGGCCGCCCCGGTGTCGCTCGGGATCGTCCTGGTGGTGTCGCTCGCCATCGGGAGCGGCATCGGGCGTGGCCACCGGACGTCCGCGCAGCGCGCAGCGGGCATCGAAGCCCAGGTCCGGTGCCCGAGCTGCGAGGACCTCTCGGTGCTGCAGTCGTCGGCGTCGGCCGCCGTCGGCGTCCGGAACCAGATCTCCCGGCAGGTGGCCCAGGGGTGGTCGGACGGCCGGATCGAGGCGGCGCTGGTGGCCCGGTACGGGCCGACCATCCTGCTGCGGCCGCCGACCACCGGGCTCACGTCGCTGGTATGGATCGTGCCCGCGGTCGCCGGCGCCGTCGCGGTCGCCACGGTGGGCGTGCTGTTCTGGCGCCGGGCCCGGCAGATGGAGTCGCTCCGCCGGGACGCGCGGTCATGAGCCGCCGCCCACCTCCGACGCCGGTCTCGTCGGACCGCTGGCGGTTGGAGGACGAGCGCGAGTTCCTCGTGCGCTCGCTCGACGACGCCGAGCTCGAGCACCAGGCGGGGGACCTCTCGACCGACGACTTCGAGGCCCTCCGGCGCCGGGACCGCTCGCGGTTGGAGGACGTGGAGGCGTCCCTCGCGGCGCTCGACGTCACGCCCGGTCCCGTCGGGACCGACGCGGCGGGTGCCGCCGCCGGTGTCACCGATGCCGGCCACGCCGCCGGTGTCACCGATGACGACGCCCCCACCGGTGCGGCCGCCGCCCGGCGGCGGCGGCGGTGGTGGCTGGTGGCCGTCGGGGTCGGGGCGACGATGGCCGGGGCGTTCCTGCTCGTCGTGCACCTCAACTCGCCCCAGCTCCCCGGTCAGTCGATCAGCGGCTCCGTGGACCTCAACGCGTCGCAGCGCATAGAGCAGGAGCTCGCCCAGGCCACCGTGCTGGCGAACGAGGGGACGAAGAGCTCGATCGAGCAGGCCCTGGCCGTCTACCGGCAGGTCCTGACCGAGGACCCCAGCCAGCCCCAGGCGCTCGCCGAGACGGGGTGGCTCGAGTGGGAGGCCGGGGCGGTGGCCGACCGGCCGTCGCTGGTGGCCGAGGGCAAGGCGCTGGTGCAGAAGTCGTTGAAGGTGAAGCCGTACGACTACGCCGCCCATTTCTTCCTCGGGACGATCCTGCTCAAGCAGGGCGACGCCGCCGGCGCGGTCGCCCAGTACCGGACCTTCCTCGCCCAGGGGCCGCCGGCCCGTGAGGTGACCACCGCCGCACCGCTCGTCCGCCAGGCGTTCACCGCCGCAGGGCTGCCGCTCCCCGCCGGCGTGCCCACCGGCTGACCCCCCGTCCGTCTTCGGGGCGCGTCCGTGCTGGCGTTCGGGTGGGCGCGGTCGCTCAGCGGAGCGAGCGCAGCTCGCCGACGATCCGGGGGAAGATCCGGGCGAAAGCGGTCACGTCCTCGTCGGTCGTCGACCAACCGACCGACACCCGTAGCGAGTGGTTCGCGTCCGCCCCCATCGCCTCGAGCACCGGCGACGGCTCGAGGGACTCCGACGAGCAGGCCGACCCCGAGTGCACGGCGACGCCCGCCCGGTCGAGGCCGAGCACGATGGGCTCGGCCTCGACGCCGTCGACGCCGAGGCAGACCAGGCCGGGCAGCCGGTGGCCGGGACCGGGACCGGGATCGCCGACCACGGCCACCCCCGCGACGGCGGTGGCCGCCTCGACCACTCGGGCGATCAACCTCCGGGCGGCCCGTTCCTCGGCGCCGAGCCGCGCCAGTCCGTCGGCCGCGAGCACCCGGGCTACCGCCCCGAACCCGACGATGCCCAACGAGTTCTCCATGCCGGCGCGCCGGGCCCGTTCCTGCTGGCCCCCGACGATGAGCGGCTCGATCCGCAGTCCCCGGCGCACCACCAGCGCGCCGACGCCCGGCGGGCCGCCCAGCTTGTGGGCGCTCAGGGAGACCAGGTCGGCCCCGAGCGCCGTGAGGTCGAGGGGGACCTGCCCGCACGCTGCCGCAGCGTCGACGTGAACGGGAACCCCGGCCTCGCGGCAGAGCGCCACCACCTCGCTCACCGGCTGGACGGTGCCGACCTCGTGGTTCGCCCACTGGCAGTGGACGAGGGCCGGCGGCTCGCCCGCCCGGTGCCGGAGGGCCTCGGCCACCGAGTTGACGTCCACGCGGCCCAGACGGTCGACGGCGATCTCCTCCACCGGCGCCCAGCGGCCGGAGGCTTCGCGTACGGCGGAGTGCTCGACGCCCGAGCACAGCACCACCGAGCCGGGGCGGGCCCGGGTCGCGCCCCACACGGCGGCGTGGATCGCTTCGGTGCCGCCGGAGGTGAACACCACCTGGCGCGGCCGGACCGCGACCAGATCGGCCACCTGCTCGCGGGCTTCCTCCACGGCGATCCGGACGGCCCGGCCCTCCTGGTGGACCCGGCCGGGATCACCCGAGGGAGCGGACAACCAGGTGCGCAGCGCGTCGGCCACCTCGGGTCGAAGCTGTGAGGTCGACGCGTGGTCGAGGTAGTGCCGCGCCACCCGGCCCCTCAGGCGGGTACGGCGCAGGTGCAGTCCCGACGCCCTCTTGCCCCGTGGCCGGCTGCGTTCGGGGCTGCCCGCACGGTCGGTAGTCTACCGGGGAGCACCGGGCCGGCCCGGAGCGTCGGAGCACGACGGTGCCGGCCGGGGCGACGCCGCCCTTCCCGCGAGCAAGGAAACTCCATGGCATCGAAGCACGTACCGCTCGAGCAGGTCCTGGCGGGTGTCGTGGAGCCGGAGCTGGGCCTCCCGCTCGGTGCGATCGGGATGATCCGCGGGGTCGGGGTCCGCCGGCACAAGGCGTCGGTCGTGCTGGCGCTGCCGACAGCCGCATGGCCCGGGCAGGCCGAGCTGGTCGACCTGGTACGCGTCCACGCCCTCGGCACCCCGGGGATCGAGGAGGTCTCGATCGAGGCGTCGGTGATGGACGAGGACGAAAGGACCGTGCTCCGCCGGCGCCTCCGGGCCGACATGGGCGGCGACGAGGGGCCGGTCGACGACCACGCCGGTCACGGGGGCGGTCACGCCCACGGCCCCGCGGCGTCGACGCCTGCTTTCCTCCTCCCGGGTTCGTCCACCCGGGTCATCGGGATCTCGTCGGGCAAGGGCGGAGTCGGCAAGTCCTCGGTGACGGTCAACCTGGCCGTGGCCCTTGCCCGGGCGGGCCACCACGTCGGGATCCTCGACGCGGACGTGTACGGGTTCTCGGTCCCCAAGATGCTCGGTGCCGACCGCGATCCGGTCGTCCTCGGGGACCTGGTGGTGCCCACCATCGCGCACGGGGTCCGGTGCCTGTCGATGGGGTTCTTCGTGCCCGACGACCAGCCGGTCATCTGGCGTGGGCCGATGCTCCACAAGGCGATCGAGCAGTTCCTCGCCGACGCCTACTGGGGGGTGCCGGACTTCTTGCTGGTCGACATGCCCCCGGGCACCGGCGACGTCGCGCTGTCGCTGGCCCAGATCATGCCGAGAGCCGAGATGGTGGTGGTGACGACACCGCAGCCGGCGGCCCAGCGGGTCGCCCAGCGCTCGGCCTTCGCGGCACGCAAATTGAAGCTGTCGGTGCGTGGGGTGATCGAGAACATGAGCTGGTTCACCGGCGACGACGGCACCCGCTACGAGCTGTTCGGTGCGGGCGGCGGGGCGTTGCTGGCCAAGGAGCTCGCCGTGCCCCTCCTCGGGTCGGTCCCCCTGGTCCCGGCCCTTCGGCAGGGCGGCGACGACGGCCGGCCGGTGGTGATCGCCGATCCCGGGGGTGAGGCCGCCGCCGTTTTCGCCGGCCTGGCGGACCGGCTGGTCGGCCTCGGTCCCGCCCGGGTCTACCGCCGTGAGCTGGCGCTCAGCTGAGGTGGTGCAGGGCTGGCGGGGCCGAGGCCCTAACCGTCGATGCCCTTGGGCAGTTTGACCGGGTCCCACCCGAGCACCGCGACGGCCTGGCGGAACGCGAACCGGTCGGTCATGCCCGCCACGTAGGTCACGGCGGCGCGCACCGCGTCGGCTTCCCCGCCGCTCAGGCCACCCGAGTCCCGCACCGCCGGGATGGCGTTGGGCCGGTCCGCGTAGTGCTCGACCAGAGCCCGCAGCACCGCGACCACCGCCGCGCCCTGGGCCAGTGACGCCCGGCGCAGGTAGACGTGCTCGTAGTTGCAGGCCCTGAAGGACGCGAGTGCCTGTGCCATCTCCTCGTCCATGGCCACCCTGGCGGTCCTGAGGACGGTGCCGACGAGCGCCTCGATGAAGGCGCCCAGCTGTGCTCCCCGATCGTCCCCGCACCGCTCCCGGACCAGCTCGGGAAGCATCCGCCGGTTCACGATCCCGGTGAGGACGGCGTCTTCCCAGTCGTGGCACACGTAGGCGATGCGGTCGGCCCAGCTGACCACCTCGCCCTCGGGGGTCGCCGGGGCCGGCCGCGACCAGCTGTGGTTGCGGATCCCGTCGAGCGTCTCCGCACAGAGGTTGAGCGACCGGAGCGACACGTCCGCCCCCCACGGCGCGTGGTCGAAGCCTTCGGGTAGGTACGGGTCGAGCGCGTCCTCGCTGGCGTGGCCGCCGGGCCCGTGGCCGCAGTCGTGCCCGAGGGCGATGGCCTCGGTGAGCGCCACGTTCATCCCGCACGCCCGGGCGATCCCCCCGGCCACCTGTGCCACCTCGAGCGCGTGGGTCAGCCGAGTGCGCTGGTGGTCCTCGGGGTAGACGAAGACCTGGGTCTTGCCGGCCAGCCGGCGGAAGGACGTGGAGTGCAGGACCCGGTCGCGGTCCCGTTCGAAGCAGGTGCGCCAGGGGTCGGGCTCCTCTGGGCGGCGTCGGTCGCCCCCGCCGTGGGACCGGGTGGCGCCGGGCCGCAGGAGCTCGTCCTCCACGGCCTCGCGATCGGCCCGGGTCGTCCCGCCCGCACCCTCCCCGAGGGCGGGCGAGGGAAGGGTGAGGGCCAGCGAGGCCGACGAGTCGGCATGGGCCAACCGGACCGCCGGAGCGGGCGAGGGGAGCGACGGGTCCTGGGCGATCGGATGCCCGGCGTCCTCGGCGCGGTCCTCCCCGCCGCCCCGCCCGGTGAAGCCGTCCATGGTGGCGGCCCACCTCCGGCTGCGCTCGCTCGGGGGCTCGGTCCGACCGGTCATGGAGGACAGTGTGCCGTATGGCACTAACGTCGGGACGGGCGCCGGCCCGCCGGGCAGCGGCGTGGAGAGGAGAACCTGCAGGTGGACGTGCGGATCGGGATCACCCAGACTCCCAAGGAGCTCGAGGTCGAGCTGGGGGAGGAGACGGACCGCGACGCGGTGCTGGCGGACATCTCCAAGGCGCTCGACAAAGGAGACGGCGTGCTCTGGCTGACGGACCGCCGGGGCCGGAAGGTCGGCGTGCCGGTGGTGAAGGTCGCCTACGTCGAGGTCGGCGCGCCGTCCAGCGAGAGACGGGTCGGCTTCGGGGCCCCCTGAGCGGGGCACCGCGCCGGACCCGACCACCGACCCAGTGCCCGAGCCCGTCCCCGAACGCGACCCTTCCCCGGGCCCCGCAGGGCCGGAGCCGCCGCACCTGTTGGATCTCCGGCTGGTGTTCGTCACCGGCAAAGGGGGGGTGGGCAAGACCACCGTCGCGGCGGCGCTCTCCCAGTTGGCGGCGGCCCACGGGAAGCGGGTGCTGGTCTGCGAGGTCGACGCCAAGGGGGACCTGGCGTCGCTGTTCGAGGCCGCGCCGACCTCCTTCGTCGGGCGGGAGGTCGCTCCCGGGATCGTCGCCATGTCGATGGACACGGAGGCGTCGCTGCGCGAGTACCTCAAGCTCCACCTCCGGATCCCCGTGGTCGGGCGGATCGGTCCCTTGGCCCGGGCGTTCGACTTCGTGGCCACGGCGGCGCCGGGGGTGCGGGAGATCCTGACGGTCGGCAAGCTCTGCTACGAGGTGCGCGAGCGGCATTACGACCTGGTGGTGGTGGACGCGTCGGCCACCGGCCACATCATCGGGCAGCTGACGGCACCCCAGGCGATCAACGACCTGGTGAAGGTGGGTCTCATCCGGACCCAGACCGACTGGATGCTCGACATCCTGTCCGACCCCGGCACGACGGGCCTGGTGGCGGTGACCACCCCTGAGGAGATGCCGGTCTCCGAGACCCTCGAGCTGGCCGGGCGCGTCGCCGAGGAGACCACGGTGCGCCTGTCCGCCGTGGTGGTCAACCGGGTGCTGCCCGAGCTCTTCGGTCGCCGGGAGGAAGAGGTCTTCGAATCGTTGCGGGACCCGGCGGTCTCCGCGCTCCTCTCCGAGCTGGCCGGGGGCGAGGTCGGGCCGGTGCTCGAGGGCGCGCGCCTCGCGGTCACCATGCGAAGGACCCGGGCCGGCCATCTCGACCATCTCCGGGCCGGTCTCGACCCGTCGGTCCCGGTGCTCCTCCTCCCGTACCTCTTCACCCGTACCCACGGGCTCCGCACCACCCGGCAGGTGGCGGCGTCGCTCGGTGAGGAGCTCGGGTTCTGATGCCGGGCGCCGAGTGGGCGGGCAACGCCGCGACGCCGGGCAAGGGCTCGCTGGACGGCCTGCTGGCGGCGAAGGAGATCGTCATCGCCTGCGGCCCCGGCGGGGTCGGCAAGACGACGACGGCGGCGGCCGCGGCGGCCATGGCCGCGTGCCACCAAGGGGGCCGGGTCCTCGTGCTGACCGTCGATCCTGCCAGGAGGCTGGCGGACGCCCTCGGGCTGTCGGGCATCGGCAACCGCGAGCGGCGGATCGACGACTCGGTGTTCCGCGACGCCGGGGTGTCGCCCCGGGGCGAGTTGTGGGCCGCCATGCTCGACACGAAGGAGAGCTGGGACCAGCTGGTGCGGCGCCACGCTCCCGACGCCGCCACCCGCGACCACATCCTGGCGAACCCGCTCTACCGCAACATCTCGGGTCGCTTCGTTCAGAGCCACGACTACATCGCCATGGAGCGGCTCTTCGAGATCCACTCCGAGGGTGCCTACGACCTGATCGTGGTCGACACGCCGCCGAGCCGCAACGCCCTCGACTTCCTCGACGCCCCCCAGCGGCTGGCCGATTTCTTCTCGAGCCGGTTGTTGCGCTGGCTGATCGCGCCGTATCGCTCCCGGCTGGTGAACATGGCGTCCAAGCCCTTCTATCAGGTGGCTGACCGGATCCTCGGCACCCAATTCCTCGCCGACATCGCCGAGTTCTTCATCCTCTTTCAGTCCATGTACGACGGTTTCGTGGAGCGGGCCGGGGCGGTGGCCCGCCTGCTGTCGGACCGGCGGACCACCTTTCTGGTGGTGTCGACGCTGGAGGCGACGCCGATGCGGGAGGCCGAGTTCTTCGCTCGCGAGCTGGTCGCCCGCGATCTCCATCTGGGGGCGATCGTCCTCAACAAGGTGCTGCCGGCCTATTTCCGGGACCCCTCGGCCGCCCGGGTGGCACAGGCGCTGCGCGACAGGGCCACCGACATCGCCGGGGCGCTGCGCGACAGGGCCGCGGCCCCCGCCGGGGACCCCTCGGCCGATCCGGCCCAGACGGCCCGGGTGCTCCGAGAGATCGCCGACAGTTACCTGAACTTCAGCGTGGTCGCCCGGCGGGAGGAGGAGGAGCGGACCGAGATGTCGGCCCAGCCCGAGGTCCTGGCGGCGGTCCCGTTCTTTGACGAGGACATCTTCGACATGGCGGGACTGCTCCGCCTGGGGGCCCGGATCTGATCGGAGCGCCGCCCTTCGGGGCGCGACGCACGGGCTTACGATGCACGGAGCGTGCTCGACTACCACCTCCACCTCTGGCCCCACCACCAAAGCGAGACCGCGCTGGGGGTGGAGCAGATCGCCGGCTACTGCGAGCGAGCCGCGGCCGCCGGGGTGGAGGAGATCGCGCTGACCGAGCATCTCTTCCGGTTCGCGCAGGCCGGGGAGGTGGTGGGCCGGTTCTGGGAGACCGACGAGCGCTCGGCGCCGTTGCGGGCCTCGATGGCCGGCTACTGGGACCACCACGCGCGTTCGGACCTCGACGCGTACGTCGAGTGCGTGATGGAGGCGAAGCAGGCGGGCCTGCCCGTCGTCATGGGGTTGGAGGTCGACTACTACCGGGGGCGGATGGACGAGGTGGCCGCGCTCCTGGCCGGCTATCCGTTCGACGTCCTCCTCGGGTCCGTCCACTGGCTCGGCGCCTGGCGGTTCGACGACCTCGACGACGGGCCGTCGATGGCCGAGTGGGAGACCCGCTCGGTCGACGCCGCCTGGGACGGCTACACCGAGGCGGTGGAGGAGCTGGCTGCCACCAGGACCTGCGACGTCCTGGCCCATCCCGATCTCATAAAGGTGGCAGGGCGGGTCCCTCCGAGCCCCGTCGAATGGTGGGACCGGCTGGCCGAGGCGGCATCGGCCAACGGGATGGCGGCCGAGGTGTCCTCCGCCGGGTGGCGCAAGCCGGTCGGCGAGCAGTACCCGGCCCAGCCGCTGCTCGCCCGCCTGGCGGCACACGGGGTGCCGCTCACGACCGCTTCGGACGCCCACCGGCTCGACCATGTGGCCGACCGGGTCGACGACCTCCGGGCGGTGCTGACGTCGGCCGGGGTCACCCATCTGCAGGGCTACCGGCGCCGCCAGGCTCACCGGGTACCGGTGGGGGGAGCCGGCTCGGCGGTGGGCGGCTCGGCGGTGGGCGGCTCCGGGCCGGGTCCGGATCCGGATCGGGGCTGAGGAGGGCGATGCCCACACCGGCCGAGCTGGTCCAGCTGCACACCGACCTCGACCAGGAGGAGCTCGGCCACATACAGCGCCTGCTCGGGTCGTGGAGCATGTTGGCCGACCTCGCGTTTTCGGACCTGCTCCTGGTGGTGCCGGTGTCGCCCTCCCATCGCCGCTCGGGAGAGGGGCTCGAGATGGTGGTGGTCGGCCAGGTGCGACCGAACAACCGCCCGACACTGGTGGGGCAGGATCTCGTGGGCGAGACCGTGGGCGAGGGGGAGTGGGGGCTCACCGGCGCGGCCCTGCGGCACGGTCGGATCGAGCACGGCGGGTTCCTGCATTCGGTGCTCGGCGAGACCATCCCGGTGGAGAACGTGCCCGTCCGGTTCGGCGGGAAGGTGGTGGCGGTGCTGCTCCGGATGTCCTCGGTGCCGCTCCGTGGTGCGACGAGCATGTTCGAGCAGACGTACCTCCACGTGTACGAGCGCTTGGCGGCAATGGTGGCCGAGTCGGCGTTCCCGTTCCCCGGCGAGGACGTCGGCACGGAGGAGGCCCCGAGGGTGGTGGACGGCGTGGTGGTGGTGGATGCCGAGGGGAGGGTGGAGTTCGCCTCTCCCAACGCGATCAACGCCTTCCACCGGATGGGCGTCTACGCGCCGCCCGAGCACCGCCGTCTCACCGAGCTCGGCGTGGAGGAGTCGGCCGTCGAATGGGCCCTGGCCACCGGCCGGCCGGTGGTGGAGGAGGTGGAGCGGCGCCCCGACGTCATCGTGCTCGTCCACTGCATCCCGTTGCTCTCCCATGGGCTGGTGACCGGCGCCATGATCCTTCTGCGCGACGTCACCGACGTCCGGCGGCTCGACCGGCTCCTCTTGTCCAAGGACGCGGCGATCCGCGAGGTCCACCACCGGGTGAAGAACAACCTGCAGACCATTTCGTCGCTGCTCAGCCTGCAGGCGCGCCGGGTGGACGTGGGCGCCGGGCGTGAGGCGCTACGCGAGGCCGAGCGCCGGGTCCGCTCGATCGCCCTGGTGCACGAGATCCTCTCCCGCGATCCGGGCGACCAGGTCCCCTTCGCGGAGATCGTGGCGTCGCTGGTGCAGATGGCCGCCGACTCGATCGTGTCGTCGCAGAAGGTGGAGATCACGGTCTCGGGTGACCCCGGCGACGTGAGTGCCGCGGTGGCGACCCCCCTGGCGGTCACGGTGGCCGAGCTCCTGCAGAACGCGGTGGAGCACGCCTTCGTCCCGCCCGGCCCGACGGGCGGTGACGGTACGGGCGGTGACGGTACGGGCGGTGACGGTACGGGCGGGGGTGCGGGAGGGACGACCGGTCACGTGGTGGTGACCTTGGCCAATCAGGGGGACGAGCTGCGGGTGGAGGTCCGGGACGACGGCTGCGGCCTGCCGCCGGGGTTCGACATCGAGCGGACGACGAGCCTCGGGCTCTCGATCGTGCGCGACCTCGTGGTCAGCCAGCTCGAGGGATCGATCGTGATGGAAGGGGTGCCGGCGAGCGAGGGCCGCGGCACCCGGGCGGTCATCAGGGTGCCGACGCGCCGGCTCCGGAGCTGAGCTCGGGAGCCCTGGGTGCCGAAGTTCGCAACGGGCGACCTCGCGGTGTCCCGGCGGGCTCAGCTGGCCCGGTTGCTCCTTCTGGCGGCCAACCACGCCTTGCGGAGCTTGCGCCGCTCCTCCTCGGACGTCCCGCCCCAGACGCCGGACTCCTGGTTGGTGGCGAGGGCGAAGTCGAGACACGGATCCTGGGCTTCGCAGGCCCGGCAGACCCGCTTGGCCGTCTCGATCTGGTCGACTGCCGGTCCCGTGGTGCCGACGGGAAAGAACAGGTCCGGCTCGGTATTTCGACAGGCGGCTTCTCGTCGCCAGTCGCCGGAGTCCCAGTCGACTGTACGGTTCCACATGAGCGCCATGGAGGTCCTCCACCCACGAGGTTTGTGAACGTTTTCACATGCTCGGACCCATTTGGTGCCCGTCGTGAAAACGCCACTTGACCTGAGAAGATTAACGGGAGATTTCATGGCTTGCAAGGGTTTTCTCGGGCGGGAAGGCGCGGGTCGTCCCGCCGGCCCGGCCCCCGGCGGCGCCCGGGAGGCGATCCGCGACCCTGTCGGCGACCGGGCCACGGGCCGTCGAACCGCGGTGTGGGCGCACCGCGGGCGCGGGGGAGGACAGCAGGAGAACACGGTCGAGGCGTTCGTCTGGGCCCGACGCCTCGGTGCCGACGGGGTGGAGCTCGACGTGCACCTGAGCGCGGACGGCGAGCTGGTGGTCCACCACGACGCGGTGGTCCCCGGATCGGGGCCCGTGGCCGAGCTGCGGGCGGTGGACCTGCCGGCGTCCGTGCCGTTGCTCGCCGACGTGTTGTCGGTGTGCCAGGGCATGGAGGTGGACGTCGAGATCAAGAGCCCCCCGCTGGAGGGGGCTCCCCGCCCGGTGGGGGCGGTCGCCGCTGCGGTGGTCGGAACCGTCGTCGGGTCCGGGTGGACGGGACGGGTCGTGCTGTCCTCGTTCAGCACGGACGTGCTGGATGCCGCCCTGCTGGCCTCCCGCTCCGCCGGTGCGGAGGTACGGCTCGGGTGGCTGGTCCCTCCGGGCGTCGATCCCCACGGTGTGCTCGAGCCCGCCGCCGCTCGCGGCTACCACTGCGTGCACCCCTTCGTCGGCTGGGTGGACGCCGCCTTGGTGCGTGGGGCCCGGCAGGCGGGCCTGGCGATCAACGTGTGGACGGTGAACGCGCCGGCGGACCTGCGGGCGATGGTCGGGCTCGGCGTCGACGCGGTGATCACGGACCTCCCGTCCGAGGCGCTGGTCGTCGCCGGGGGACGCTGAGGCCGGCGCCGCCCGGCCCTTCCCGTCCGGCCCGGGCGGCCCCCGTCTTCGGCCCAGCTCGTGGCTCCGAATGGCGAGAGACCCTCACCGTCGTCAACAATGCAGGCCATGAACGTCGTCGTCTGTGTAAAGCAGATTCCCGACCCCGCGGCGCCCGCGTCGCTCGACCCGGGAACCCACACCCTCAACCGAACCGGCAAGCTCATCCTTGACGATTCCGACTCCTACGGCGTGGAGATGGCGCTGCAGCTCGCTTCGGGGGAAGGGGACGCGGTCACGCTCGTGTCGATGGCTCCCAACGGCGAGACCTCGGGACTGCGCACCGCTCTCGCCATGGGCGCGGCCGGGGCGATCCTGGTGAGCGACGAAGCGCTGGCCGGGTCGGACGCCCTCGGAACGGCGAAGGTACTGGCCGCTGCCATCAAGCGGGCCGGGGCCGACCTGGTTCTCACCGCCACCGAGTCGACGGACGGCTACACCGGCACCACGCCTGTTCAGGTGGCCGAGCTGCTCGGCTGGCCCTCGGTGACCTTCGCCAAGAAGGTGTCGGTGGAGACCTCGACCCTGAGGGTCGAGCGCCAGACCGAGGCGGGCTACGACGTGGTGGAGAGCCCGCTCCCGGCCGTGGTGACCGTGACCGCCGGCGTCGTCGAGCCCCGCTACCCGTCCTTTAAGGGGATCATGGCGGCCAAGTCGAAGCCGGTGGACGTGCTGACCGTGGCCGATCTCGGGATCGATGCCGCACAAGTGGGTGCGGCCGGCGCCCGGCAGGTGATCACCGACGTCGTCGAGGCCGAGGCCAGGGCCGGCGGGGAGATCGTCGTGGACGAAGGTGACGGCGCCCAGCGCATCGCCACCTTCCTCGAGCAGCTCAAGGTGGTTTGAAATGGCGATCGACAAGATCTGGGTCCTGGCCGAGGAGCGGGAGTCCGGACCGACCCCGGTCACGCTGGAGCTCCTGACGGAGGCGCGGAGCGTGGCTTCCACGGTGGAGGCGGTGGCGTGGGGCCCGAACACCGCATCGCTGGCCGCCGCGTTGGGTGAGTACGGCGCCACCAAGGTGTACGACGTCGGAGACCTCGACGGGGCCCTGCCGGGCGTGCCGGTGGCCGGGGCCATCGCCGCCCTGGTGGAGAGCGGCAACGTGCCCGACGCGCTGCTGGTGCCCGCGACCTATGACGGGCGCGACGTGGCCGGACGCCTGTCGGTCAAGCTGGACCGGCCGGTCCTGACGAACGTCACCGGGTTGATCGCCGAGGGCGGGCTCGCCTCCCAGCACCCGGTGTTCGGGGGGAGCCACATCGTCACCGCCAGGTTCACGGGCGAAGGGCCTGGGATCTTCGTGATCCGGGCCAAGTCGTTCGCGGCCGAGCCCTCGGGTGGCGGGCCGGCCGAAGTGGTCGCGGCCCCGGCCCCCGACGGCGGCAGCACCGCCGGTGCCCGGATCGTGGCCCGGCACGAGGAGGCCCGGACGGGCCCGAAGCTCGACGAAGCGGCGGTGGTGGTGTCGGGCGGTCGTGGGCTCGGCTCGGCCGAGAGCTATGCGCTGATCGAGGAGCTGGCGGGCCTGCTGCACGGTGCCGCCGGCGCCAGCCGCGCCATCGTCGACGCCGGGTGGGTCCCGTACTCGCATCAGGTCGGCCAGACCGGCAAGACGGTCAAGCCGACTGTTTACGTGGCGTGCGGGATCTCGGGCGCGACCCAGCACCTGGTGGGCATGAAGGGCTCCAAGAACATCGTGGCCATCAACAAGGACCAGGACGCGCCGATCTTCTCGGTGGCCGACCTCGGGATCGTGGGCGACGTCCACAAGGTCCTGCCCGCGCTGATCGAAGAGCTCAAGGCTCGGGGCTGATCCGCCGCCCGGAGGGCTCAGGCGCTGATCCCGTTCAGGAGCCTCTGCATGGTGCCGACGGCTTCGTCGTGGGCGCTCGGAGGGTGGGGGGAGTTGGCGATGTAGAGGGCCGCTTCGTCGACTGCTGCCAGGAGGATGTGGGCGAGGGCGTCGAGGGGCTGCGCGGCGATGGCGCCCTCGGCGAGGGCCTGGTCGAGGAGGGCTCGTATGGCGCCCAGCCCGTAGCGCTCTTCGAGAGCCCGCCACTGTTGCCATCCGAGCACGGCGGGGCCGTCGACGAGGAGGACTTGTTGGATCTCTCGGCTGACGGCAGCGGCGTCGAGGAAGCCGACCAACCCGGCTTGTAGCCGGGCGAAGGCACCGGTCGATCCCGACGGGTCGGCGGCTGTGGCGAGGAGGTCCTCTTCGACGTCCTCGAAGACCGCCTGGAACAGGGTTTGCTTGTCGGCGAAGTGGTGGTAGAGCGCTCCTCTCGTCCCGACCCCGGCCTCGGCGACGATCTCCTCGGTCCCGGTCGAGAAGTAGCCCTTCTCGACGAAGAGGCGCCGGGCGGCGGCGACGAGCGCCGCTCTCGTGGCTTCCGAGCGTCGAGCGATCCGCGAAGCTCGCGTGGTGAGGTCTTGACCCTCGGGCATTCCCCCAGTATCGTCTACATACAATCTGTATGTCAGATCACTTCGGGGAGGGAGCGAGGCATGAGCGACGCTGCGAGCATCGTACGAGAGTTCTGTGAATTGATGGTCGAGCGGGACGCGGAGGCACTTCGCCGGTTCGTGGCCGACGACGCCGTCTACCAGAACACCGGCATGGACGCCGCGGTCGGTGTCGACGCCGTCATCGAGAACCTGGCCGGCCAGTTCGCGATGTTTCCCGACTCCTACGAGTACCGGATGCAGAACCTCGCTGCCGACGGGAACGTGGTCATGACGGAGCGGCTGGACATGATCAAAGGGCCGGACGGCTCTCTTCACGGCGTCCCGGTGATGGGTACGTTCGTGGTGCGCGGGGGCAAGATCAGTCGCTGGACCGACTACTGGGACACCGCCCTGCCCGCCAAGATGATGAGCGGCGAGGACGTGAGCGCTCTGGTTCCCCAGAGCTACTGACCGGACACACCGGTCGGGGTCGGGGCAGATGAGCACGATCGGTCCGGGCGGAGTCGCGGGTTCGACCCCGCTCGACGGCGTGACCGTGCGCTACCGGGTCCGAGGTGACGGCCCGCCGGTGGTGTTCGTGCACGGCGTGTACGTCGGGGGGTCGCTGTGGGATCCATTGGTCGATCGCCTCGACGGGCTGCGATGCATCCTGCCGACGTGGCCTCTCGGCGCCCATCGCGACCCCGCCCCCCATGCCGATCTGTCCGCCCTCGCCACTGCTCGCCGGATCCCCGCGTTCCTGGAGGCGCTCGACCTTCGGGATGTGACCCTTGTCGGCAATGACACCGGTGGTGGACTGTGCCTGGCCGCGCTGGGATGCGGTCACCCCGGCCTGGATCGGGTTGGGCGGTTGGTGCTGACCAACTGCGACAGCTACGAGCACTTCCCTCCGAAGGGGTTCGACCGCATAGCCGGCCTCGCCCGGATGTTCCCCCCTGCGGTGGCGCTCCTGCTGCGAGGGTTCGCGACCGGCCCCGGTCAGCGCCTGTTCCTGAAGTCGGTGTGCGTGCACCCGCCCAGCGGTGAGCAGGCGCGGCGAGTCTTCGAGGCGTTCGCCGACAGCAGGACCGCCCGCGCCGATGCCCTGCGGGTGACCAGGTCCCTCGAACCATCGGTCACCCTCAACGCCGTCGACGCATTGCGCACGTTCCCCAGACCGGTGCTGTTGGCTTGGGGAGACCAGGACGAGCTCTTCCCTCTGGACCACGCCCGGCGGCTCCTGGGCGACTTCCCCGACGCGCGCCTCGAAGTCGTGGCCAACGCCGGCACCTACGTCATGCTCGACCAGCCCGGCGAGCTCGCAGAACTCATCCGATCGTTCGCCCTGCCGCCCGGATCCTGATCACACCGAGGGCCGCTCCGGCCGTCGACCCGCGCCGGCGATGCTCAGACGAGGGGCCACGGGTAGGGGGGCCATCGTCCCCGGTCGGAGGGCGGGGGGAGCTCCCCGGCGCGGGCGAGGGTGGCCGCCCGCAACAGCAGGGCCTCCTGTTCCTCGGGTTCCAACAACTCCGCCAGAGGTGCGGGAAGCCCGTCACGGTTCAAGCGCCGCAGGTCGCCGAGGAGGACGGGATCGATCTGCTCGCCGGCGAAGTCCCAGACGACGGTCCGCAACTTGGGCTCCTCGTGAAAGCACAGGCCGTTGTCGATGCCCCAGAGGCGGCCTTCGGCCAGCAGGACGTGCCCGCTCTTGCGGTCGGCGTTGTTGGCCACGACGTCAAACGCGGCGAACATCCTCAGCGTCGGCCACCACGCAGGCTGCTCACGCAGGGTGAAGTAGTGGGCCTCGCCGTCCTCGGCCACGAACCGCTGCACCGAGCCGGGTCCGTAGGGGCCCTCGGCACGCTCGACGGTCTCGGGCACCAGGTCCCACCCGAGGGTCCGGGCGAGCTCGTAGGCCGCCACCTCGCGCCGGTGCAGGCCGGTGGGGAAGTCCCACAGCGGACGCTCGCCACGGGCCGGCTTGTAGACGGCCAACAGCTCCCGCCCGTGCAGCGTGCAGGTCACCAGCAGGGTCGCGTTGGAACTGCCCGGGATCCGCCCGTGCACGGTCATCTCGCCCGTTCCGAGGACCTCGGCGACTTCGGGCGGGCCCACCGTTCCCAGCTCAGGCCGCCGGCGGGCGGTGGCCGTTGGTCCGGGGGCAGTCGTGCCCGGAAGGGTCGAGGGGCAGGCCACACAGCGGGCACGCAGGCCTGCCCGCCTCGACGAGCTGGGTCGCCCGGATCGCGAAGGCGGCCGCCTGCTCCTTGGTGATGGCGATCCGGGCGGACCGGCCCTCCTCGTCCTCGGCCACGAGCTCCTCGGCGACCACGAGGAGGCGGTCGGACTCCTCGTCGTACGAGACGCCGATGGTGCCCACCACCCAGTCGGGTTCACCGTCCTCGTCGAACCGGAGGCCGAGGTCGTCGGGAAGGTGGCCCGGCCGCCCCAGCTCGCGCACGATCCGGGCGAGGTAGCTGGCCAGAACGGCGACCTGGCTCTTCTCGATCTTGACGGTGAGGACGGCGGCGGCCTGCTGGCACTGCACGAGGAACGTCCGGCTGCCGACGGGCCCGACGGTGCCCACCGTGAAACGGTCCGGCGCGTCGAGGTCGAGCTCGGTCACGACAGGACCAGCTCGCGCAGGGAGCCGGTGGAGTTCACGCAGAGCACGTGGGGACCTCCCGGCCCGAAGACCAGGGCGGAGACCGAGCACGGCGAGATCACGAACCGTTGGAAGAGGTCGAGCGGCACACCGGAAGCCGAGGCCACCACGGCCTTGATCGGGTCGGCATGGGACACGGCGACGATGGTCTCACCCGGATGGGCTCGAGCCAGGCGGAGCACGGCGTCGTTGCTCCGCGCCGACATCTCGGCGAAGGACTCGCCCTCGGGGAAGCGGAACCCCGAAGGCCAGCGCTGGACGTCGGACCACTCGGGCCGCTTGACCAACCGGGCATGGGAGGCCCCGGTCCACGAGCCCACGTCACATTCGAGCAGTCCCCGGTCGCTCCGGGAGCGGAGCCCGAGCGTCCGGGCGGTGGGCGCCGCGGTCTCGCGGGCTCGCTCCAACGGAGAGGTGTAGACCGCGCTCGGCGCGGTGGCGAGCTCGGCCATCCGGGAGGCGACCAACTCGGCCTGCCTCCTGCCGACCTCCGACAGGTGCAGCCCCGGGGCCCGGCCAGGAAGGACCCTGCCGGTCGTCGGCGTCGCGCCGTGGCGTACGAGCAGGACGACGGTCGCCGCAGGGCTCTTCTTCTGCCCGCCACGGCCGGCGTGGGCTCTCGCGGCGGCGCCAGGCCTGGGAACGGACGCCGTCGGGGCGGCGCTGTCCGTCCGGACGGACCTGCGGGAGAGGGGCATTCGCTCCCATCGTAGGCTGCGGAGAATGGGGCGTTCCGAACGAGGTGCCCGGGCGCTGGGGCATCTGGGCTCGGAGATCGAATCGTGCCACCGCTGTCCCCGGCTGGTGTCGTGGCGCGAGCAGGTGGCTGCGTCGCCCCGGGCGTCCTTCGCCGGTGAGCGGTACTGGGGCCGCCCGGTGCGGGGCTTCGGCGATCCCGGGGCCCGCCTGGTCGTGGTGGGCCTGGCCCCCGCGGCGCACGGGGCGAACCGCACCGGGCGGCTCTTCACCGGGGACCGGTCGGGTGACTGGCTGTTCCGGGCGCTCTGGCGCGCCGGCTACGCCAACCGGCCCGAGAGCGTCGGGAAGGACGACGGGCTCGCGCTGAGCGGGGCCTGGGTGTCGGCGGTCGTCCGATGCGCCCCCCCGGCCAACAAGCCGACCCCCGAGGAGCGGGACAATTGCCTGCCGTACCTGCGCGACGAGCTCGAACTGCTGACCGACAAGCGGGTCATCGTGGTGCTCGGACGGTTCGCCTGCACGGCGCTCGCCGGCCTCGTCGGGGTCCGGCCCAGGCCCAGGTTCGGCCACCTGGCCGAGCATCCGATGCCGGGCGGTCAGGTCCTGCTCTGCTCGTACCATCCGAGCCAGCAGAACACCTTCACCGGCACCCTCACCGAGGAGATGTTCGACGCCGTCTTCGCCCGGGCCCGGGCGCTCGGGGCATGAAGCCCGGCCGTCCCGCGGGTCTGAGGGGCTATCCGGCCGGAAGGGGCAGGCGACCGGGCATCGGGACCGCGGTCGTCGGCCACCGCCTACGGCTGACGCGGCTCAGCTTGCGCATGAGGGCCACCGCACCGGGGTCCTCGTCGATCGGGCGAAGCTCGACGGCTCCGCCTGCCACCATGGAGTCGAACACCTCGCGCCCGCGTTCGGTGCGGATCATCGTCAGCGTCCAGTCGTTGAAGGCTCCGATGCCCCCGGTGGCGATGTCGGCGTGCTCGGCGGCGAAGTCCGGGCAGGCTTTGCAGCCTTCGCGGGTGAACTCGTGGGCCTCCTTCAGCGGGACCTCGTGGTAGCTGCCGTCGCGCATCCACACCTGAAAGACGCCCTTGATGTTCATCTTCACGATCTCCTCGCGGGCGAGGCCGTAGCGCGCCTCGAAGAGCTCGGGGAAGATGGCGTCGTCAAAGGTCTTCGAGCACATCAGGCCGATCGACAGCGTGAGGCGGCGGGCCACCTTCCCGGCCTTGCGTGCCGACATCATGGGGGGTGCGGAAGCCTGGCATCCCATGCCCACCAGGGCGATCCGCTCGGCGCCGCCCTCGATGGCCTCGGCGTAGGCCAGCGGATTGGCCGAATAGGTGTAGCGGGAGCCGGCGGTGGCCAGGACTTCGGCGCGGGTACGGGCCACTGCCGGCACCGCCTTCCACGAGCTGCCGTCACCCTCGAGGGCGGAGACCAGGGCCGCGTCGATCATGTCGTGCTCGAGGGCCCAGATCAGCAGCGCGGACACGAACCCGCCGTCCTGGCCGACCTCGCGGGCCCCGGGATCCGTGGCCCTGGCGAGCACGATCTCGCTGCTGACGCCAGCGACCTCCTCCTCGGTGCGCTCGCGCCCGAACAGGAAATTGTCGATCTCGGGCTCCCACGTGCGGAACCGAGGGCACGCCCGGGTGCAGAGGGTGCAGCCCTTCTCCCCGTGGGTGCAGTTGTCCTCGCCACCGGCCTCGGGGACGTGAAACGGTCGGTACCGGCCGCCGGTGTCGTCGTAGCCGAGGACGTCGTAGGGGCAGACGATCACGCAAGCCGAGCATCCGGTGCAGAGGCCCGACGTGACGACCTCGGTGAAGAGCTCTGCCCACTGCGGTTTTTCGGGAGGCACGCGGACACCCTATCGAGTCGGGCCCCGGATGTCGGGCTGCGCGCGAGGAGTGAGAAGGGCCCCGGCGGCTCCGATGCCCGTGTACCTTCCCCGCCATGCCCGAGATGCTCGAGGTGGAGTACTACCGGCGGATGGCCGAGGGTTGCCTCGGCCGCCCGGTCCGCTCGGTGGAGGTCGCCGACCCCCACTGCCTGCGCGGGGCGACCACCCCCGCAGCGCTCCGTCGGGCCCTTTCGGGCCGGGAGCTGACGGGGGCTCGGCGGTTGGGCAAGCTGCTGCTCCTCGACACCGCCGGGCCCACCTTGGGCATCCGGTTCGGGATGACCGGGGGCCTGATCCTCGACCAGCAGACGGCCGTCGACCGGCTGCTGTACTCGCCGCCCAACGTCGACGCCAAGTGGGTCCGCTTCACGATCCGGTTCGCCGACGGCGGCGGGCTCGACCTGCACGATCCGCGGCGGATGGGCCGAGTGGAGCTCGAGCCCGACGAGCGGGCTCTGGGGCCCGACGCCTTCGGCGTCACCCCGGCCGGACTCCGTTCGGCCCTGTCGTCGAGGCCGCCGTCACCCGGGCCCCCCCTGAAGGCAAGGTTGCAGGACCAGGCTCACCTGGCCGGCGTGGGCAACCTCCTGGCCGACGAGGTCCTGTGGCGCGCCGGGCTCTCCCCGGAACGCCCCTCGGGCTCGCTGTCGGACCCGGAGCTGCGCCGGTTGCACCGGCACCTGCGCCGGACGCTCGACGACCTGCTGGAGCGGGGCGGGTCCCACACGGGTGACCTCATGGCCGAGCGGCGGCCGGGCGGGCACTGCCCCCGGGACGGCACGCCCCTGCGCCGGGGCAAGGTGGGTGGGCGCACGACCTGGTGGTGCCCCCGGCATCAGCACTGAACGCCGGGCTTCAGGCCCGCGGGGAAGGAGGCCCGCCGCGAAGGAGGCCCGCCGCGAAGGAGGCCCGCCGCGAAGGAGGCCCGCCGCGAAGGAGGCCCGCCGCGTCGGGCTCAGGCGCCCAGCTCCTCGAGAACCTTGGCGGCATGGCCGTCGGCCCGCACGTTGTACCAGGCACGGGTGATGACTCCCTTGCCGTCGATGAGGAAGGTGGAACGGATGGTCCCGATCGTCTTCTTCCCGTACATCGTCTTCTCGCCCCAGGCGCCGTAGGCCGCCATCACCTCGTGCTCGGGGTCCGAGAGCAGGGGAAACTCCAGCCCGAACTTCTCGCGGAACCTCACGTGCTTCGCGGCGCCGTCCGGGGAGATCCCCACCACCGCCGCCCCGCCGCGGTCGAAGGCCCGGAGGTTGTCGTTGAACTGGCAGGCCTCCTTGGTGCAGCCGGGCGTGTCGTCGGCCGGGTAGAAGTAGACGACGACCGGCCTGCCGGAGAAGTCGGACAGCGACACCTGCTTCCCGTCCTGGTCGGGAAGCGAGAACTTCGGTGCTTTCCCTCCGGCTTCCAACCTCGCCATCGTGCCTCCTCGCTCGTTGCCGACCCCGAACCGAGGACGGACCCGGCCCGGATGTCGGGGCCGGGTCCACCTTGGCACAGGCCGGACCCTGTTTCACCGCCCATCCGTCGCGGGCGCCGGATTCAGGGGGCGTGAACTGCGGGTTTCGTGCCGGCGACGCCGGACCCGGCCCCGGCGGGCGCGATGCGCCTGAACGAGCATTTGCCCTGGTAACATGTAGGGAGCAGCGGGCAGAGTCCGTTCGCGTGGGTCCTCCCTCCTCATCTCTGGCTGGCGCCGGGCCCCGCCACAGCGAGAGAGAACCATGACCCTCGAGATCCTTTCCGACGAGGAGGCCGGCCCGCTGGACGCAGCCCCCGGTCTCGCCGAGGACACCTACGGCACCCTGCACACCTTTGAGTCCCTCGGCGTGTCGATGGAGCTGACCAAGGCCCTGGCGGACCAAGGCATCACCACCGCGTTCCCCATTCAGGCCATGACGATCGCCGATGCCCTCGCCGGCCGGGACGTCTGCGGAAAGGCGAAGACCGGTTCGGGCAAGACGCTGGCGTTCGGCCTCCCGCTCCTTCAGCGGGCGGTTGCCGGGCTGGCGACCGAAGCCGGGGGATCCCCGGAGCGGGCGCGGGGGCCGGCCACCCCGAGGGCACTGGTGCTGCTGCCGACGCGTGAGCTGGCCGTACAGGTCCACGACGTGCTGGCCCCCCTGGCCAGGGCCGTCGGCCTCCGGATCGTCGCCGTGTACGGCGGCGCCGACATCGACCGGCAGGTGAACGCCCTGCGCAAGGGTGTCGAGGTGATCATCGCGACGCCCGGTCGGCTGATCGATCTCGGTGATCGGGGTGAGCTCTCGGTGGGCCGGGTGGAGACGCTGGTGCTCGATGAGGCCGACCGGATGGCCGACATGGGGTTCATGCCCCAGGTCGAGTGGGTCCTCCGCCGTCTCGAGCTGCCGCATCAGACCTTGCTCTTCTCGGCCACGCTCGACGGTGCGGTCGACCGGCTGGTCCAGCGGTACCTCACCGATCCCGTCTCGCACGAGGTCGCGTCGAGCACCCAGACGGTGTCGGCGATGGAGCACCGGTTCCTTCAGGTCCACCAGATGGACAAGGTGAAGTTGCTGGCGGCCATCTGCAAGGCGCAGGAGAAGTCGCTGGTGTTCGTCCGGACCAAGCGTGGCGCCGACCGGCTCGTCGAGCAACTCGAGAAGGAGGGGCTGCGGGCCGCCGCCATCCACGGCGACCTGCGCCAGAGCAACCGCGAGCGGGCGCTGGCCGACTTCTCCTCGGGCAAGCTCCCGGTGCTGGTGGCAACGGACGTGGCCGCCCGCGGGCTCCACATCGAGGCGGTGGACGTGGTCGTCCACTATGACCCCCCGGAGGACCACAAGGCGTACCTCCACCGCTCGGGGCGGACCGCACGGGCGGGCCACGCAGGCGTGGTGGTCAGCCTGGCGCTGTGGAACCAGGTGGTGGAGATGGAGGTCATCCAGCGCCGGCTGGGGCTCCGGATCCCCATCGTCGAGATGTTCTCGAACGACGAGCGGTTGGCCGACCTCGCGGCGTGGCATCCGGAGGCCGGCGAGGGCGTGCTCTGAGCACGGTCGGTGCTCCGGGTCCCGGCGGGGTGGAGGGCACCCGCCGGTGGACGCCCGACGACGGGGTCACCAGGGTGCTGATCGTCACCGCCCACCCCGATGACGTCGATTTCGGCTCGGCCGGGACCGTTGCCTCGTTCACGCGGGCGGGTATAGAGGTCGTCTACTGCGTCGTGACCGACGGCGAGGCGGGGGGCTTGGACCGTTCGGTGCCGCGGGCCGAGGTGGCGGCGCTTCGCCGCGACGAGCAGCGGGCGGCCGCCGCCAGGGTCGGGGTATCCGACGTCCGGTTCCTCGGCTACCCCGACGGCCGGGTCACGTGCTCGCTCGATCTCCGGCGGGACATCTCCCGGGTCGTCCGCCAGGTCCGGCCGCAGCGACTGATCACCCAGTCCCCGGAACGGCAGTGGGACAGGATCTACGCCAGCCACCCCGACCACCTGGCAGCGGGTGAGGCCGCGGTCTGCGCGGTCTACCCGGACGCCCGCAACCCCTTCGCCCATCCGGGACTGCTCGACGAGGAGGGCCTCGAGCCCCACACCGTCGGCGAGCTCTGGTTGATGGCGGCGCAGCGCGGCGACATCGTCGTCGAGACCACGTCAACGGTCGAGGACAAGGTCGCCGCCCTGCTCTGTCACAAGAGCCAGATCGCCGACGAGGCGCACCTCGCCGACATGGTGCGGCAGTGGGGCGCGGCGACGGCGGACCGGGCCGGGTTGCCCGAGGGGGCCTTCGCCGAGTCCTTTCAGGTCGTCTCCACCCGGTAGGCGGGACCGGGCCCGGCGTCGGGTCGCCGGCCCGGCACATGCCCCTCATGGGTGGATTTCGCGATCTCGCTGTTAGCGTTTTCGTGTGCGACGCAGCAACGAGCGGCTTCCCCGATGGGCCCGGTGAGGCTCGCGGGCCTGGTAGGCCCCTCGCCCCCTGCCGTTCCGGCCGTCCCTACTGCTCCGGCCGTCCATGCCGCCCCGGCCGCCTCGGCGGGCTCGGAATGGCGGAGCTGGGCCGGGTCGTCGGAATGGCGGGGCTGGGCCGGGTCGGCGGCGGCGACCGGCAGCGTCACGGTGGGGGCCGTGCCCCTCGTTTCCGGGGCGTCCGGGAGTCGGATCCTGCTCAGGACCAGATCGTGGTTCGCGCTCGAATCGCCCATGGAGCTGCTGAGCCCGCTGTCGGTGCTCCGGATCCTCTTCGGGATCGGGTTGGTGTTGTGGCCGCTCCTCGGCGTCGCCTGGCGATGGGACGGGGTCGGCGGAGCGACCGTCGCCGCCGCCGGCACCGCGGCGGTCGCCGTGTGGATCGCGCTGCTGTCGGTCAGGACGGTGAGCGCGGGCTGGTGCAAGGCACTGGCCGGGATCTGGGTGGTCGATATCTCGATGCTCGTGTGGGCGGCCCACGGGACCCGCACGGCCTTCGGGTTCGTGACGCTGTACGGGTTCATGGGGGCGTTCGTCGCCCTCTTCTTCGCCGCACGCGTGGTGATCGCGTATGTGCTGGGGACCGCGACCGGTCTGTGGCTGGCGATGTTCGGCACCCAGGGGGCGGGGGTGGCCACCGTCGTCGCCCTGCTGGGCGCGGTGTCCACCGCCATGGTGTCGGGGACCGTCTTCCTCCTGGCCAGGTCGACGCGCCGGCACCGGACGGTCGATCCCGAGACCTCGCTCGCCAACGCCTTCGGTCTGGCCTCCCGGCTGAGCGGGTGGGATGCCGACTCGCCCCTGGTGGTGGCGCTGGTCCTGGTGGAGGGGATCGACGAGGCTCGCGAGGCCCTTGGGCACCAGGTGGGGAGCCAGCTCCTGTGCCGGGTGATCGAGAACCTGGTCCGGGTCCTTCCGGCCGGGACGGTGATCGGAAGGGGGGAGGGCGACGCGCTGGTCGTCGTTGAGGCCGAGCGGGCGAGGCGCTCCGAGGGGCCGGCGCGCCCCGACAGGCCGGCGCGCTCCAGGGAACCGGACGGCGGCCGGGGACGCGCCGGTCAGGCCGCACTCGTGTCGGCCCGGCTGCTCGGCGAGGTGGTCCGGTCCGGTCCGTACCTCGTCGAGGGGGTGGAAGTGGCGCTCCAGTCCTTCACCGGCCTCGCCGTCGGCCCCTGGGCCGGGACCGAGGTCTCCGAGCTGATCCGCCGTGCGACCCTGAGCGCCCGCCGGGCGGCGGCGACCGGTCAGCCGCAGCTCGTGTGGGACGGTGACAGCGACGCAATGACGGCCGAGGACCTCGCTCTCCTGGCCGCTCTGGGCAATGCGGCCCAGCGCGGCCAGCTCTCCCTGGTGTACCAGCCCCAGGTCGACTCCCGGTCGGGCCGGACCGTCTCGGTGGAGGCGCTGCTGCGATGGTCGAGCCCCGAGCACGGTGCGGTCCCGCCGAGCCGGTTCATCGTCCTCGCCGAGCGGACGGGTCTGATCGACCGGTTGACCGGCTGGATCCTGACGGAGGCGCTCGACGCGCAGGTCCGCTGGCTCCGGGCCGATCGCCAGGTACCGGTGTCCGTCAACTTCTCCGCCAGAACCCTGACGCGGCCCGACCTTGCCGAATGGATCCTCGCCGAGCTCCGCCTCCGGGACCTGTCCCCGACCTGCCTGACCGTGGAGGTCACCGAGACCGCCGCCGCCGACCTCCCCCAGGCCGTGCGCCGGCTGGCACGCCTGCGGGACCAGGGGGTCCGGGTCTCGATCGACGATTTCGGGACGGGTCACACCTCGCTCGAGGCGTTGCCGAGCCTTCCGGTCGACGAGCTGAAGATCGACCGGAGCTTCGTGCACCGCTCCGCCACCTCCCCGGCCGACGACGCGATCGTGCGGACCTTCCGCGAGCTGGCGCACCGGCTCGGTCTGGTCGCCGTGGCCGAGGGCGTCGAGGACGAGGTGACCCGGCTCAGGCTGGTCGGGTTGGGGTTCGACCTGTTGCAGGGCTACCACCTGGCCAGACCGCTGGCCGAGCCCGAGCTGCTCACGTTCGTGGGCGACGAGCCGGCACTTGCGACCGAGGTTGCCCGACGAGGGAGCCTGCGGTCGAGCGGGTGATCCCGAGGCCGGTCGCCCCGGTGGTCCCGAGGCCGGTCGAGCCGTCGGCCCTCAGGCGGCGAGCTGGCGCAGCACGTACTGCAGGATGCCGCCGTGGCGGTAGTACTCGGCCTCCATCGGGGTGTCGATCCGGAGCACGGCGGTGAACTCCGCCGCCGATCCGTCCTCACGGAGGGCCCGGACGCCCACCTCCCTGGGCAGCGTCCCGTCGTTCAACGGGAGCAGCCCGCTGAACGACAGGACCTCGTGCCCCGTCAGGCCGAGGGCTGCCACCGAGTCACCGGGAGCGAACTGCAACGGGAGCACGCCCATGCCGACGAGATTGGAGCGGTGGATCCTCTCGTAGCTCTCGGCGATCACCGCACGGACGCCGAGCAGGAGGGTGCCCTTGGCCGCCCAGTCACGGCTCGATCCCGACCCGTACTCCTTGCCGGCCAGCACGACCAGCGGAACGCCCTCGGCCCGGTAGCGCTCGGCCGCGTCGTACATCGTGGTCTGCTCGCCGTCGGGGAGGTGCAGGGTCACCCCGCCCTCGGTACCCGGCACCAGCTGGTTGCGGAGCCGGACGTTGGCGAAGGTCCCCCGCACCATGACCTCGTGGTTGCCGCGCCTCGCGCCGTAGGAGTTGAACTGGTCGCGAGCGACCCCGTGCCCGGTCAGGTAGCGACCCGCCGGCGAGTCCGGGCCGATCGATCCGGCCGGGGAGATGTGGTCGGTGGTCACGCTGTCCCCGAGGACGGCGAGCACCCGGGCCCCGGAGATGTCCGCGACGGCGGGGGGATCGGGCGTCATGCCGTCGAAGAAGGTCGGTCGCAGGACATAGGTCGAGCGGTCGTCCCAGGCGAACGTCTGGCCCTCGGCCACGGGGACGGACTGCCAGAGCTCGTCCCCGTCGAAGACCGACGCGTACCGGGCGCGAAACTCCTCGGAGGTGAGGGAGGCGCGGATGGTCTCCGCCACCTCCACCTCGCTCGGCCAGAGGTCGGCGAGGGTCACCGGGAGCCCGTCGTCGCCGGTGCCGATCGGGTCGCTGGCAAGGTCGATGTCCATGGTCCCCGCCAGCGCGTAGGCCACCACCAACGGCGGTGAAGCCAGGTAGTTCATGCGGACGTCGGGGTGGATCCGACCCTCGAAGTTGCGGTTCCCCGAGAGCACCGACACGACGGCCAGCTCGCCCTCGCGCACGAGGTCCGACAGGCCGGTGAGCAGAGGGCCCGAGTTGCCGATGCAGGTGGTGCAGCCGAAGCCGACCAGGTAGAAGCCGAGCTTCTCGAGCGGCTCGACCAGGCCCGCCCGTTCGAGATAGTCCATCACCACCCTCGAGCCCGGGGCCAGTGACGTCTTCACCCAGGGCCTGGCCGCCAGCCCCCGCTCCACCGCCCGCCTGGCCAGGAGCCCCGCGGCCACCATCACCTGGGGGTTGGACGTGTTGGTGCAGCTGGTGATGGCGGCGATGACGACGTCCCCGTCGCGCAGGCCCTCACCGGCGGGGCTGTCGGTCGGCCCGGCGGCCGTTCCGGTGCCGGTCGCGGGCGCAGCGGCCGCGCGGGGCTCGCGCCCGAGGGTCGAGCGGAACGCCCGACCGGCTCCGCGGAGCGGGACCCGGTCCTGGGGTCGGGCCGGCCCGGCGAGGCTGGGGACCACGGTCGAGAGGTCGAGCTCGACCGTCTCGGAGAACACGGGGTCGTCCCCGTCCGGCTCGTTCCACAGCCCCTGCTCCTTGGCGTAGGCTTCCACGAGCGCGAGGTGCTCCTCGTCGCGCCCGGTGAAGCGCAGGTACTCGACGGTGGCCGCGTCGATGGGGAAGATCGTGCACGTGGCGCCGTACTCGGGGGACATGTTGCCGATCGTCGCCCGGTTCTCGACCGGGACCGAGGCCACCCCGGGACCGTAGGCCTCGACGAATTTACCGACCACGCCCCGCCCGCGCAGGAGCTCGGTGATGGTGAGCACGAGGTCCGTCGCGGTCGTTCTTTCGGGCATCCGGCCGTGAAGCCGCAGTCCGACGACCGGAGGGAGCAGCATCGACAGGGGCTGGCCGAGCATGGCCGCCTCGGCCTCTATCCCCCCCACGCCCCAGCCGAGCACCCCGAGCCCGTTGACCATCGTCGTGTGGGAGTCGGTGCCCACCAGGGTGTCGCAGTAGGCCTGGCCGTTCCGGGCGGCGAAGACGACTCGCGAGAGGTGCTCGAGGTTCACCTGGTGGCAGATCCCCGTGCCCGGCGGGACGACCCGGAACCCGTCGAACGATCCCTGGGCCCATCGGAGGAGCTGGTAACGCTCCATATTGCGGTCGTACTCGATCGCCACGTTGTCGGCGAACGCGCTGGCGGCGCCCGATCGCTCCGCGATCACGGAGTGGTCGATCACCAGCTCCACCGGCACGAGCGGGTTGATGCGGGCCGGCTCGCCGCCGAGCGAGGAGAGCGCGTCACGCATCGCCGCCAGGTCGACGACGGCAGCGACGCCCGTGAAGTCCTGCATCAGGACCCGTTCGGGGGTGAAGGCGATCTCCCGGGCGTCCCCGCCCGCGGCGCCACCGTGCCCGTCGGGATGGCGGCCCCATCCGGCCACGCCCTCCACGTCGGAGGCCGAGACCTTCAGGCCGTCCTCGTGGCGGAGGAGGTTCTCGAGCAGGACCTTCATGCTGTACGGCAGGCGCGCGACCTCGTGTCCCCGGGTCAACGCCTCGGCGTGCAGCCGGTAGATCTCGTACTTTCGGTCCCCGACGGCGAGGGTGGAGCGTGCTCCGAAGCTGTCGGGGTGCGTGGACGCATCAGATGCCATGGGGCCATTCTGCCGTGCAGGGCGCCCCGGCCGCCTCACGGAGCGGCGCGGGGTCCTCCGCTGTGCCAGGCTTCATGCGTGGCACGCCGGTCCCGGTCGAGGCTTGTCGTCGCGGCTCTCGCCGTGCTGCTCTCGCTCTCGCTCGGCGCCGGGGCGTCGGCCGCCGGCGCGAGCCCGGGAGCGGCGATCCCCACCGGGACGTCTCCCTCGCCACCCCTGCCTGCCGGAACCGCACCGCGGGCCGTCGTCGGGCCCCACGTCTACCCGGGGGGCGGTCTCCTCTCCTTCGGACTGACCGCTCCCGCGCCGGCCATGCCGGCCAAGCTGAACTCGGTGGTGGTGTCGGCCACCTCGACGCGCAGCGGCAACGGGATGTGGCTCGTCTCGGCCGACGGTGGGGTGTTCGGCTCGGGCGACGCTCCGTTTGAGGGGTCGCTCGGCAACCTGCGCCTGAACGGTCCGGTGGTCGCCGTCGCCGGGACCTCGGACGACAAGGGCTACTGGCTCGGGGCGATCGACGGCGGGGTCTTCGCCCTGGGCGACGCCCGGTTTTACGGGTCGATGGGCGGGGTCCCGCTCAACCAGCCGATCGTGGGGATGGCGGCCACCCCGACCGGGAACGGCTACTGGTTGGTGGCGTCGGACGGCGGGGTCTTCGCCTTCGGGGACGCCCGGTACCTCGGGGGGCGCGGGGGGCAGCCCCTCAACTCGCCGATCGTGGGCATGGCGGCCACCCCCACGGGGAACGGCTACTGGCTGGTGGCCGGCGACGGCGGGATCTTCGCCTACGGCGACGCCGGGTTCCTCGGGTCGATGGGCGGCGCGCCGCTCAACGCCTCCATCTCGGGTATGGCTCGCACCCCCGACGGCAACGGCTACTGGCTCGTCGGATCCGACGGCGGCGTGTTCACCTTCGGCGACGCGACGTTTCACGGCTCCCTCGGGGTGAGCCCCGCCGCCACGCCGGTGGCCGCCATCGTCCCGTCGACCGGGGGTGCCGGGTACTGGCTGCTCGACCCCGACGGGTGGAACTACAGCTTCGCCAACCCGCCGCCCGACGGGACCTTCCCGGGCTCGAGCGCCATCGTGGCGGCGGCCGAGTCCCAGCTGGCGCCCGACCCGTCCAGCGGGAACTTCTGCAACCCGTACGGGCCGTGCGAGGAGTGGTGCGCCCTCTTCGCCACCTGGGCGGTGCAGCAGGGTGGCATCCCGATCCCCTCCTACGGCTTCACCGGTGACATCTGGACCTGGGGTGCCCGGAACGGCCTCGCTCTCCCCCCGACGGCCACCCCGGTCCCGGGGGACGTGGTCCTGTACGGCACCGGCCCGTCGACGACCCTCACCTCGGTCCACGCCGGGATCGTGGCGCAGGTGTGGCCCGACGGGGCCATCGTGACCATCGAGGGCGATGCCGGGCCCGGCGCGACGGGGCGCCTGGCCGTCGTGATCAACGGACCGTTCCTCGTCTCGGGCTCGGCGCAGTACAACGGGGTCGGCGTGTACGCGTTCGTCCAGCCCTGACCCCCTGACGGGTGACCCGCCCGGGGGTGCCAAGATGAGTCATGCCCGACTTCCGTTCCGTGCTGGCCGAGCGGCTGCAGGCGGGCTTCGATGCGCTGGAGCGGGGCGCGGACCCCGTGCTCCGCGAGTCCGACCGGGCCGACTTTCAGGTGAACGGCACGCTGGCACTGGCCAAGCGGCTCGGCCGGAACCCGCGGGAGGTGGCCGCCGAGATCCTGGCGACCACTGATCTGGCGGACCTCTGCGAGCGGGTGGAGATCAGCGGGCCCGGCTTCGTCAACCTCACGCTGTCCGCCTCGTTCATCGGCGCGGAGGTCGGTGAGCTCTCGTCCGACGATCGCCTGGGCGTCGCCCGGGCCGAGCATCCGGTGACCGTGGTCGTCGACTACTCCGCTCCCAACGTGGCGAAGGAGATGCACGTCGGCCACCTCCGGACGACGTTGATCGGGGACTCCCTGTGCCGGATGCTCGACCTCGTGGGCCACCGGGTCGTCCGCGAGAACCACATCGGCGACTGGGGAACCCCCTTCGGGATGTTGATCGAGCACCTGATCGATCTCGGCGAGGAGAAGGGCGCGCACGAGCTGTCGGTCGGCGACCTCGACTCCTTCTACCTGGGGGCCCGAGCCTCGTTCGACGCGGAGGAGAGCTTCCGTGAACGGGCCCGGCGCCGGGTGGTGCTCCTGCAGTCGGGAGACACCGAGACGCTCCGGTTGTGGCGCGTGCTGGTGGGCGAGAGCGTCCGCTATTTCGACGAGGTGTACGCGAAGCTCGGCGTGCTGCTCACCGACGGTGACATCGTGGGGGAGAGCGCGTACAACCCGATGCTCCCCGACGTCGTCGCCGACCTCGAGTCGCTGGGGCTCCTGGTGGAGGACGGAGGTGCTCGCTGCGTCTTCCCGCCCGGGTTCACCAACCGCGACGGGGACCCGCTCCCCCTGATCGTGCAGAAGTCCGACGGCGGGTACGGGTACGCGACGACCGACCTCGCGGCGCTGCGGGACCGGGTCGACCGCCTCGGCGCGGAGCAGATCCTTTACGTCGTCGGCGCGCCGCAGTCCCAGCACCTTCAGATGTGCTTCGCCGTCGCCCGGATGGCCGGCTGGCTCCCGGGCCAGCGGGAGGCCGTGCACGTGTCCTTCGGCAGCGTGCTCGGACCCGACCGCAAGATCTTCCGTTCGCGATCGGGGTCGCGGGTGAAGCTGGTGGAATTGCTCGACGAGGGGGTCGAGCGGGCCGGGCGAGCCCTCGGGGACCGGGTGGCCGGCCTGTCCGCGGCCGAGCGCGCCGAGGTCTCACGAGCCCTCGGGATCGGTGCCGTCAAGTACGCCGACCTGTCGACGGACCGCACCCGCGACTACGTCTTCGACTGGGAGCGGATGCTCGCTTTCGAGGGGAACACCGGCCCGTACCTGCAGTACGCGCACGCCCGGGTCCGGTCCATCTTCGCGCGGGGGGGCGTCGAGCCCCCCGCGCCGGGCGTCGCTCCGACCCTGGGCCATCCCAACGAACGAGCGCTCGCGCTGGCGCTGCTCGGGTTCGACGGGGCGGTGCAGGAAGCCCTGCGGACCTACAACCCGAGCAAGCTCGCCGCCTATCTCTTCGCCCTGGCGACCTCGTTCACCACCTTTTACGAGAGCTGCCCGGTGCTGCGGGCGCCCGACGAGGAGGCGCGGCGCAGCCGGCTCCTGCTGTCGGACCTGACCGCCCGGGTGCTGGCCGCCGGATTGGGGCTGCTCGGCATGTCGGCCCCCGACCACATGTGAGACCCGTTCCCCCGACTGCCGAGGATGCAGCGGGGGCCGGCAGGCAGGCGGCCGGGGGCGCGACGCGAATCGGACGGCCACCTGGGGTAACCTTCGCAGAGGCGGTATCGAACAGCAGGCTTCGGTCACCTGCGCCCCGGCGCTCTTGATCGCGCCGCCAGGCGTGTGAGGAGACCCCGAAGTTGACCGCCACGACCCTCCAGCCGGCCCAACCCGCTGCGCCCGAACCTGCCCCGGGCCCGCGGAGCCGTCAGGCCGGAACCGGCCGGCGCCTGGTCACCCTGGCCATCGTGGCCGGCCCGGTCATCGCCCTCGGCTGCGCCGTCCCGCTCCTGTGGGGGCACGAGGTGAACCTGAGCGACCTGGTGATGGCGGCGGTGCTCTACCTGTTCACGGGGTTCGGCATCACCATCGGGTACCACCGCCTCTTCTCCCACGGCAGCTTCGTCCCCAAACGCCCGCTGAAGGTCGCCCTCGCCGTCCTCGGGTCGATGGCCGTGGAGGGCTCGGTGACCGGGTGGGTGGCGACGCACCGGCGGCACCACCGGTTCAGCGACGCCGAAGGTGATCCTCACTCGCCGTACCGCTACGGCCCGGGCGCGCGGCCCGGCCTGCGTGGCCTGGCCTTCGCCCACGTCGGGTGGCTCTTCGGCGCCGACGACACCTCGAGCCGACGCTACGCCCCCGACCTCCACCGCGATCGCGACCTCCAGCGGGTCAGCGCCCTCTTCCCGGTCCTTGCCCTGGCCTCGCTGGCCATCCCCTTCGGGTTGGGCTACGCCCTCGCCGGCACCCTGACCGGTGCGATCACGGCGCTGGTCTGGGCCGGAGGGGTCCGCATGGCCATGCTCCACCACGTGACCTGGGGAGTGAACTCCCTATGCCACAGCTTCGGCACCCGCTCCCACGAGACCAGGGACCGGAGCACCAACATCGCGGCCCTGTCCCTGATCTCGCTCGGCGATTCGTGGCACAACGTCCACCACGCGCACCCGGCGTGGGCCCGCCACGGGGCCCTGCCCGGTCAGCTCGACCCCTCCGCCCTCGTGATCCGGGCCTTTGAGCGTCTGGGCTGGGCCACCAGGGTGCGCTGGCCCGCCCTGCAGGCAGCGACGGAGGCCTGAGGTCCGGGGTGCACCGGTGGCGGGACCGGCGCGGTCCCGTACTTCGGCGCCCCAGGCAGGACTCGAACCTGCGCACCCGGCTCCGGAGGCCGGTGCTCTATCCGCTGAGCTACTGGGGCACGAGCAGGCATCGATCGTAGCTGGCGCCGACCGGCTGCCCCGACGGGACGGCCGGGGCCCCACATCGCGTGCCGTATCCTGCACCTCCGTGCAGCAAGAACCGTTCCCGGTCCCCGAGCGGGGGCCCGCGGTGACCGATCCCTCGGTCTCGCCGCCCGAACGGCATCTGCTCCCGCTGACCGCATCCGTCGGTGCCGACGGCTCGTTGTCGGTGGGCGGCGTCGACCTGGTCGGGCTGGCCGGGGAGCTCGGCACCCCGCTGTTCGTGTACGACGAGGCCCACCTGCGGGCGGCGTGCCGCGAGGCGGTCGAGGCCTGGGGCGACGGGGTGGCATACGCGACCAAGGCCTTCCTGTGCCGGGCGATGGCCGCGCTGGCTCACGACGAGGGCATGTGCCTCGACGTCTCGACCGGCGGGGAGATGCACGTGGCCCTCGCGGCCGGGGTGCCGCCCTCGCGTCTCGTGTTCCACGGCAACAACAAGTCCGAGGACGAGCTGGCCCGGGCCGTCGAGGTCGGGATCGGGCGGGTGGTGGTCGACTCCTTCGACGAGATCGCTCGTCTCGAGCGGCTGACCGACCGGCTAGCGGGTGACGCCCGCCTCCGGGCCCTCGTCCGGGTCACCCCGGGGGTGGAGGCGCATACCCACGAGTTCGTGCGCACCGGGCAGGAGGACACCAAGTTCGGGTTCTCGGTGGCGACGGGCGCGGCCGCAGAAGCGGCCGCCGCGCTGCGCCGGTTGCCGGGAGTGGAGCTGCTCGGTGTGCATGCGCACATCGGGAGCCAGGTCTTCGAGGTGTCGTCGTTCGAGCGCGCCGCCGAGGTGCTGGCCGGGTTCTTCCTGCCGCTCCAACTGCCCGAGCTGTGCGTGGGGGGTGGGCTGGGCGTCGCCTACGTCAACGGTGAGGTGGCACCGAGCCAGGCCGCGTGGGCGGCGGCCACGCGCGCCGCGTGCGAGCGCTCCGGGGTCGCCGCGGGGACCCGGATCACCGCCGAGCCCGGGCGCTCGATCGTGGCCACCGCGGGACTGACCTTGTACCGCGTCGGGACCGTGAAGGCCTTGCCGGGCATCCGCACGTACGTGGCCGTGGACGGGGGCATGAGCGACAATCCGCGCCCCGTCCTGTACGGCAGCGGCTACGAGGCGTTCCTCCCGAGGGAGGTGGATGCGCCCCGGCCGCGGATCGTCCGGGTGGTCGGCAAGCACTGCGAGACGGGAGACGTCGTGGTGCCAGAGGCGAACGTCCCCGAGGACCTGGTGGTGGGGGACGTGCTCGCCACGCCGGTGACCGGCGCCTACGGCTACTCGATGGCCTCCAACTACAACAAGGTCCCCCGCCCACCGGTGGTGTTCGTCGCCGGCGGGAAGGTCCGGACGGTGGTCCGTGGGGAGGACCTCCACGACCTCCTGCATCTCGACGCGTGACGGGCCCGGTCGGAGGAGCTCCAGACGGTAGCGTGAACGGGTGATCGGCGCGCCACCTCCTGCGGCCCCCGTCCGGGTGGCGGTCCTCGGTTGCGGCAACGTGGGCGGGTCGCTCGTGGAGATGCTCCTGACCCGCAAGGACGAGATCGCCGCCCGTTCCGGCGTGACGTTGGAGCTGGCCGGCGTCGCGGTGAACGACCTGGGTCGGCACCAGGACGTGGCAGTCCCCGACGGGCTCCTGACCGACGATGCGAAGGGGCTCGTCGCCCGTGACGACGTCGACGTCGTGGTGGAGCTCATCGGGGGGCTCGATCCCGCCCGGGCATTCGTGGAGGCGGCGCTGCGGGCCGGACGACCGGTGGTGACAGCCAACAAGACCCTGCTCGCCGACGCCGGGGCCGAGCTGGCGCTGCTGGCCGCGGCCAACGGCGTCGACCTGCTGTACGAGGCTGCGGTGGCCGGCGCGATCCCCGTCATCCGCCCGTTGCGCGAATCGCTGGTCGGAGAGCGGGTGACCAGGGTGATGGGGATCGTGAACGGCACGACGAACTTCATCCTCACCCAGATGGCCGAGGAAGGGAGCGACTACGAGGACGCCCTGTCCGAAGCCCAGCGGCTCGGCCTGGCCGAGCGTGACCCGTCGGCCGATGTCGGAGGGGCCGACGCGGCGGCGAAGGCGGCGATCCTGGCGGGCCTGGCCTTCGGGGCCGACGTGGTGGCCGACGACGTCCCTCGCGAAGGGATCACCGGCGTGCGAGCGTCGGACGTGGCCTTTGCCGACCGCCTCGGCTACGTGGTGAAGCTCCTGGCCGTGGCCGAGTTGGTCGACGGCGGCCCGGACATCTCGGTCCGTGTCCACCCGGCCATGGTTCCCCGCTCCCATCCGCTGGCCGCGGTCCGGGGCGCGTTCAACGCCGTGTTCGTCGAGGGTGATGCGGCCGGCGAGCTCATGCTCTACGGGCGCGGCGCGGGGGGACGGCCGTCGGCCAGCGCCGTCCTGGGCGACCTGATCGACGCGGCGCGCAACCTCCGCCAGGGTTCGCCCGCCCCCGCGCCCCGCCGCTCCCCGGGCGCCGCCGTCCGCCCGCTCGACGAGCTGCGCTCGGCGTTCTACCTCAGCCTCGACGTGGCCGATCAGCCCGGCGTGCTGGCCCAGGTGGCCACCGTGTTCGGCGACCACGGTGTGTCGATCCGGGCGATGGAGCAGGTCGGCCTCGGGGACGAGGCCCGCCTCATCTTCCTGACCCACGTCGCCCGTGAGGGGGACGTGCAGGCGACGATCACCGAATTGGGAGATCTGCCCGCGGTCGACCGGGTGGGCGGCGTGCTGCGGGTCATCGGTCCCGAGGACGGAGCGACGTGATGATCGGGTGGGCGGGGGTGGTGGAGGAGTACCGGGCGTTCCTGCCGGTCGACGACGATTCCCCGGTGGTGACGCTGCTCGAGGGCGGGACGCCTCTCGTCCCCGCCCCGAGGCTCTCCGAGCGGCTCGGGGCCCGGGTCTGGCTGAAGGTCGAGGGGGCCAACCCGACCGGTTCCTTTAAGGACCGCGGGATGACCATGGCCATCTCCAAGGCGGTGGAGGACGGGGCGAAGGCGGTCGTCTGCGCGTCCACCGGCAACACGTCCGCCTCGGCCGCCGCCTACTCGGCCCGGGCCGGGCTCGCTTGCGTGGTGCTCATCCCCGAGGGCCACATCGCCCTCGGCAAACTGGCCCAGGCGCTGGTGCACGGCGCCCGGGTGCTGCAGGTCCGGGGGAATTTCGACCAGGCCCTGGCCATCGTGAGGGAGCTACCGAGCAGGGCGCCGGTCACCGTCGTCAATTCGGTGAACCCGTACCGGATCGAAGGGCAGAAGACCGGGGCCTTCGAGATCGTCGACGTCCTCGGAGACGCTCCCGACGTGCACTGCATCCCCGTCGGGAACGCCGGCAACATCACCGCCTACTGGCGGGGCTACTGCGAGTACAAGGAGGCCGGTCGATCGACCAAGTTGCCGCGCATGCTCGGGTTTCAGGCGGCCGGAGCCGCACCCATCGTGCTCGGTCACCCGGTGGAGGAGCCCGAGACGGTGGCCACGGCGATCCGGATCGGTAATCCGGCCAGCTGGACCTCGGCGACCGCGGCGGCGAGCGAGTCGGGGGGGGCGATCGCCGCGGTGACCGACGAGGAGATCCTGGCCGCCTACCGGTTCCTGGCCCAGCGGGAGTCCGTGTTCTGCGAAGCGGCTTCGGCGGCCTCGGTCGCCGGTCTCATGGCAACCGGGGTGCCCGAGGGGTCCACCGTGGTCTGCGTCCTGACGGGTCACGGCCTGAAGGACCCGGACCTGGCCATCACCCAGATCACCGTGCCGGCGGTCGTCGACCCGGACCTCGGGTCCATCCTGGCCGTCCTCGACCTTTAGTCGTGACGGCGAGTCGTGACGGCGCCTCGTGACGGCACCTCCCTCGCCGAGCGGGACCGTCCGCGCCACGCGCGGAGCGGGATGGTTGCCCGCGAGGTGCGGAGCGGCTAGCATTAGTGAATCCCACCGGCGCTTCGGAGCGCATGCCGAGGATCGAGAACGGTCAGAGCCGTGAACGGTCAGAGCACGGTGCCGTTGGCGGTGGTGATGGGGCGGACTGGCTCGACGCAGGTTCCTCTCCTACTTCCTGTTTCCCGCATCGTGTGGCGATGGCCACACGCCCTGCGGACCTCTATGAGATGAGGAGGCCGATGACTGCGGAACAGCAGCTCGAGCGGTCCGTGCTCGAGGGCAAAGAACGTGATGAGCTCAGCGCCATCGCCCAGGCGATGTCGCTGAGGACCACCACTCGGACGAAGAAGGCAGACATCATCGATCGGATCCTCGAGGCGACCGGCGTGATCCCCGGCGAAGCGACCGGCAACGGATCGGTCGCGACAGCGGTCCCCGCGAGGAGCGGCACCCGGGCCGGGAACGGCGACGACCACGAGGCGGGCGCCGACGGCGCACCCGCGCCGAACGCCGCCCGGGCCACCGGTACCAGGTCCGCGGGACGGCGGCCCCGGGCGGTCGCGCCCGAGGCGGGCGCGACCGGCACCGGCACCGGCACCGGGGTTCCCGGCGAGATCACGTCCGCGGTGGCCGGCAACGGGCACGCGGATGCCCGACCGGTCCTCGGGGAGGGCGAGCAGGCCGAACCCGGGCCGACGGCATCGCCGGCCGGGCTGGGTGTCCCGGCAGAGAGCCGTGAGCAGGGCGGTCCGGGCAACCAGGGCGGTCCGGGCAACCAGGTCGGTCCGGGCAACCAGGTCGGTCCGGGCAACCAGGGCGGTCCGGGCAACCAGGTCGGTCCGGGCAACCAGGGCGGTCCGGGCAACCAGCACCGCCAGCAGGGTCGTGGCAACGTGGGCAACCAGCAGGGCGGGCTCGACACCGCGAACCGCAGAGGTCGCCGCCGCCGGGGCCGTGAGCGGGTGGCGGGCGGTGAGCGCGAGCTGCAGGGGGGTGCCAACCAGGAATCGCCCTACCAGGGCGATCTGGTGGAGGTCCGGGGACTGCTCGACCTCCGTGACGAAGGCTACGGCTTCCTCCGTTGCGACGGTTATCTCCCGTCGGGCAAGGACGTGTACGTCTCGATCAGCCAGGCCCGCCGGTTCGCCCTGCGCAAGGGCGACTATGTCGAAGGGGCCTGCCGGCCCGCGTCCAACAACGAGAAGTACCCGGCGCTGCTCCGGATCGACTCGGTCTCGGGCCTCGACCCGGAGGCGGCGCGGGCACGGCCCCGCTTCGAAGACCTGACCCCGCTGTTCCCCGACTCCAAGCTCAACCTCGAGATGCCCGGTGACAAGGACAACGTCACGGCACGCATCGTCGATCTGCTCTCACCCGTCGGCAAGGGCCAGCGTGGGCTCATCGTGTCGCCGCCCAAGGCCGGCAAGACCACCGTCATGAAACAGATCGCCCATTCCATCGAGGCGAACAACCCCGAGGTCCACCTGATGGTCCTGCTGGTCGACGAGCGGCCCGAAGAGGTGACCGACATGCGCCGCTCGGTGAAGGGCGAGGTGGTGGCCTCGACGTTCGACCGGCCCGCCGACGAGCACACGGTGGTCGCCGAGCTGGCAATCGAGCGTGCCAAGCGGCTCGTCGAGATGGGCAAGGACGTCGTCATCATCCTCGACGGCATCACCAGGCTGGCCCGGGCCTACAACCTGGCGGCACCGGCGACGGGCCGGATCATGTCCGGCGGCGTGGACTCGGGTGCGCTCTACCCGCCGAAGAAGTTCTTCGGCGCGGCGCGGAACATCGAAGAGGGCGGCTCGCTGACCATCCTGGCGACGGCGCTGGTGGAGACCGGCTCCAAGATGGACGAGGTCATCTTCGAGGAGTTCAAGGGGACGGGCAACATGGAGCTCCGCCTCGACCGGCGGCTCGCCGAACGGCGGCTCTACCCTTCGATCGACGTCAACGCCAGCTCCACGCGGCACGAGGAGCTCCTGTTCGACCGGGGCCAGCTCCAGCAGGTCTGGAAGCTGCGCCGGGTCCTCAATGCGTTGGCCAGCGACGGGAACGCCGCTTCGGGGCTCGAACTGCTGATGGACAAGATCCGCAGCACCCGCAGCAACGATGAATTCCTGGCCGAGATCGCCAAGGGCCCGACACTGAACTAGCCGGCGCCGGCGCCCGGGGGGACCAGGGAATAACGCGACCCCGTCCAGCCTTATAGTGGGCGGTCACCACCGAGCACTCGGAGCGAATTCGATGAAGGCAGACATCCATCCCCAGTACGCAGAGGCCACGGTCCGGTGCTCGTGCGGCAATACGTTCAGTACCCGCTCGACCAAGCCCGACCTGCACGTGGAGCTGTGCAACGAGTGCCACCCCTTCTTCACCGGCAAGCAGAAGCTGGTGGACTCCGGCGGCCGGGTCGAGCGTTTTCAGCGCCGGTACGGCGAGCGAGGGACCAAGGCCAAGGCCCGTCCCGCCCGTAGCGCCAAGGACTGACGGCCACGCGCCGCCGGGCGTGCCCGGCGGCTCGCATAGCCTCGCAGTGTGCTGAAGGACCGTCTCGCCGCGCTCGAGAAGGAATTCGTCGAGGTGGAGAGTGCCTTGGCGGACCCGGCAATCTCCGCGGACCCCGTTCGCCTGCGCGAGCTGTCCATCCGCCACAAGGAGCTCGGTGAGGTCGTCGGCGCCTGGCGGGAGCTCGGGAAGGCCCGGGCCGACCTGCAGGCGGCTCGCGAGCTGCAGGAGAGCGCCACCGGCGACGATCGCGAGTTGCTGCGGTCGGAGGTGGAGGCGGCCGAGGCCGACATCGCGGCGCTGAACGTCCGGCTTCCCGCCCTGCTCCTCCCGAAGGACCCCAACGACGGCCGGAACGTGATCGTCGAGATCCGCGGGGCCGAGGGAGGCGAGGAGGCCAACCTCTTCGCCCGCGACCTCTTCGACATGTACCTGCGGTACGCCGCGTCGCGAGGGTGGAAGGCCGAAGTGCTGTCGGAGGACGCCTCCGAGCGCGACGGCCTGAACGAGGCGGTGCTGGTCGTGAAGGGACGGGACGCCTGGCGGAGGCTCGAGCACGAAGCCGGACCCCACCGGGTTCAGCGGGTGCCGGTGACCGAGTCGAAGGGCCGCGTGCACACGTCGTCCGCCACCGTGACGGTCCTGCCCGAGGCGGAGGAAGTGGACGTGGCCATCGACCCGAGCGACCTGAAGATCGACGTCTACCGTTCGACGGGCCCGGGCGGTCAGTCGGTCAACACGACCGACTCGGCGGTTCGGATCACCCACCTCCCGACCGGCACCGTCGTGGCGATGCAGGACGAGAAGAGCCAGATCCAGAACAGGGCGAAGGCGATGGTGGTGCTGCGCTCGCGCCTCTTGAAGGCCGAGCAGGACCGCCGGGCGGCCGAGCTCGCCACCCAGCGCCGGAGCCAGGTCGGCGGGGGTGGGCGTTCGGAGAAGGTCCGCACCTACAACTTCCGGGAGAACCGCGTCACCGACCATCGGGTGAACCTCACGCTCCACAAGCTCGACCAGGTGCTCGCCGGTGATCTCGACGATCTGACCGACGCGCTGATGGCGGACAAGCGGTCCCGTCAGCTGGCCGGGGAGGACGGGATCGAGGCGTGACCTGGCTGGAGGTCCGGCGGGAGCTGGCGACCGAGCTGGGTTCGGATGCCGAGGCGCGGTGGCTGATCGAAGAGGTGTTCGACCGCCACCCCGACGCCACCTCCGAGCACCGCCTGTTCGAGCTGCGGGCGCTGGTCGACCGCCGGCTGGCCGGAGTGCCCCTGCAGTACGTGATCGGCCACTGGTCGTTCCGCACGCTCGACCTGGTGGTCGATCCTCGCGTCCTCATTCCCCGCCCCGAGACCGAGCAGGTCGTTGAGGTGGCCCTGGCCGAGCTCCGACGGTCGGCCCGTGACCGGCCCGATCCGGTCTTGGTCGACCTCGGGACCGGATCGGGAGCCGTCGCGCTGTCCCTGGCGGTGGAGGGCCAGGCGGCGTTCCCGCGGCTGCAGGTGTGGGCCACCGACGCCGACGAGGACGCACTGGCCGTGGCGGCGCTCAACCGGGTCCGGGTGGGTGCCGGCGATCCTCGGGCGGCCGAGCGGGTGGTCCTGCGCCGGGGAAGCTGGTGGCACTCGTTGCCCGCCTCCCTGCAGGGTGCGCTCGACCTGGTGGTGTGCAATCCGCCCTATGTGGGAGAGGGCGAGTGGGCGGAGCTCGACGCCGAGGTCCGGTTGGAGCCGTACCGGGCCCTCGTCGCCCGCGACGGCCTGGGTGGGATCCCCGGCATGGCCGAGGTGGAGGCGGTCCTCGCCGGTGCGCCCGACTGGCTCGCCCCTGCGGGGGCCCTGGTGGTGGAGATCGCTCCGCACCAGTCGGCGGCCGCGATCGCCGCCGCCCGGCGCGCCGGTCTCCGCAGCCCCCGGGTGGAGCGCGACCTCGCCGCGCGTGAACGGGTGCTCGTGGCCGAGAGCCCCCGGTGACGCAGCGGGACCCGGTGCGGGTGGTGCCCGCCCGCGGCGCGGCCGGCGTCGCGGCTGCGGCAGCCGCCCTCGAGGCGGGTGGCCTGATCGCCCTCCCGACGGACACGGTGTACGGCCTGGCCGCGCGGGTCGACCGTCCCCGGGCGCTGGCCGCGATCTTCGTCGCCAAAGGGAGGCCCGCCGGCCTGGCGCTGCCCGTCCTCGTCGGCCGCTGGCGCCAGGTCCACGCGGTGGCCGCCGAGTGGCCCCGCTCCGCGTCGATGCTGGCGGCTCGCTTCTGGCCGGGACCCCTCACCGTGGTCGTGCCGGCCCGGCCCGAGATCGGGCGGGCCCTCGGAGGCGACGGCACCACCGTGGGAGTCCGCCGTCCTGCTCACCGTTTCGTCCGAGCGCTGTGCATCGCCGCCGGGCCCCTGGCGGTGACGAGCGCGAACCGCCACGGCCAGCCGCCGTGCGTCACCGTCGAAGAGGTGCTCGCGGCCTTCGCCGAGCCCGCAGGCCCCGGGGGCCCCGGGTCGGCGGCGGCGTGCGAAGGGAGCCCGGCCCCGCCGGGCGCGCTGTCGCTGGTGGTGGACGGCGGCAGGTGCGACGGCCTCCCCTCCACCGTGGTCGACTGCACCCGGCCGTCACCCCGCTGCCTCCGCGAGGGTGCGGTGCCCTGGGCCTGGGTGGAGGCCGCGGCACGCTGAGCCGGGCGGTCCCCGGGAGTGCCACGGGCCCGGGTGGGCTCCTCGGGGTCGGTACACTCGGCCCCATGCGGATCGCCATCGGCTCCGACCATGCGGGGTTCGCCATGAAGGAGCTCCTCTCGTCGGCCCTTCGGGACCTCGGCCACCGGGTCGCCGACCTCGGCACCGACGATCCCGACGTCCCCGTCGACTACCCGGACTTCGGTGCGGCCGTGGCCAGGGACGTTGCCGGGGGTCGAGCGGACCTGGGCGTTTGCGTGTGCGGGACGGGCATCGGCATCTCGATGGCGGCCAACAAGGTCCCCGGTGCGCGCGCCGCCGTGGTCCACGACGCGACCACGGCGGCACTGGCCCGCCGGCACAACCACGCCAACGTCCTGTGCTTCGGCAGCCGGACGCTGGGCCCGGCCACCGCGGTCGACGCGCTGGCCGCCTTTCTGACAGCTTCCCCCGAGCACGGGCGCCATGACCGGCGGGTGCAGAAGCTCGCCGAGCTCGACGCCCCGCCGGGGGCCGATCGGCAGATCCCCGTGTCGTCCGTGCTCGCTTCGACCGGAGGTGCCCAATGACGTCGGTCCCACCGTTCGCCGAGTGGCTCGGGAGCGATCCGGAGGTGGCCTCGCTGCTCGGCCAGGAGCTGACCCGGCAGTCCACCACGCTGCAGCTCATCGCCTCGGAGAACTTCACGTCGCTCCCCGTCCTCGCGGCCACAGGGTCGGTTCTCACCAACAAGTACGCCGAGGGCTATCCCGGGCGCCGGTACTACGGCGGCAACCAGGTCGTGGACGAGGTGGAGGACCTCGCCCGCGAGCGGGCCAAGGCGCTCTTCGGCGCCGAGCACGCGAACGTGCAGCCCCACGCCGGGGCGAACGCGAACCTCGCCGCCTACCAGGCGCTGCTCGATCCGGGGGACACGATCCTCGCCATGAGGCTCGACCACGGAGGCCATCTGACCCACGGTTCGCCGGCGTCCATCACCAGCAAGATCTGGCGGTTCGTCGCCTACGGCGTGACGCCGGCGGACGACGGCGACGGCACCGGGGAGGTGATCGACTTCGACCAGGTGGCCGACCTGGCGAAGGCGGAGCGTCCGAAGCTCATCGTGGCGGGATCGACCGCCTACGCGCGGGTCATCGACCCTGCTCCCTTCCGGGAGATCGCCGACTCGGTGGGAGCCCTGTTCATGTTCGACGCAGCGCACCCCGCCGGCCTGATCGCCGGTGGTGTCCATCCCAGCCCGGTGGGGGTGGCCGACGTGGTGACGTTCACCACCCACAAGACGCTGCGGGGTCCCCGCGGCGGGGCCATCGTGTGCGGGACCGAGCTGGCCAAGAGGATCGACAGCGCGGTCTTCCCCGGTCTGCAGGGCGGGCCGCTCGAGCACGTCATCGCGGCCAAGGCCGTGGCGTTCGCCGAAGCGGCGAGACCCGAATTCGCCGGTTACGCGGCACGGATCGTCGCGAACGCGAAGGCGCTGGCGTCCGCCCTGTCCGCCGAGGGGTTCCGCCTGGTATCGGGTGGGACCGACAACCATATGATGCTCGTCGATCTGCGCACCTTCGACCCGGAGCTGACCGGCAAGGTCGCCCAGGAGGCGCTCGACCGGGCGGGGATCACCTGTAACCGCAACACCATCCCCGACGACCCGCGCTCGCCCTTCGTCACCTCGGGCCTGCGACTGGGGACCGCCGCGGAGACGACCGCGGGGATGGGCCCCGACGAGATGGCGACCATCGCAGTCCTGATCGCCAGGACCCTGCGCCGGCCGGGTGACGAGGCGGTCCGGGCACAGGTGCGGGCCGAGGTGTCCGCCCTGTGCGCCGGCTTCCCGCCCTATCCCGCGCTGAGCACCGGGGAGCGGATCCCGACGCCCGGCCACATCGAGCCGGCAGCAGCCGGGGCCATCGGCTCCGGCTGATCGCCGGGTCTCGCGCCAGGGCCGTCGCCGGTGCCCTCACTCGGTTGGTATGCCCTCGTCCTGGTCGTCGCCGCCGCGACCACGGCGGCGCTGACCCTTCCGGCCCGGGCTCTTTCGGCCCGGGCCGGCTACGTCGCGCTCCCCGACGAGCGAAAGGTGCACGGTCGGGCCACGCCCTACGGGGGCGGAGCGGCGATGTTCATGGGGTTTCTCGCGGCCATGACGGTCGCGGCCGTCGTACCGGGCCTGCACGTCGTCTTCAGGGGCTCCTCCGAGCCCCTCGGGGTGGTCCTGGCGGCGGCAGCCATCCTCGCCGTGGGGCTGATCGACGACGTCCGGGAGATGTCGGCTCCCGCCAAGGTCGCCGGCCAGGTGCTGGCGGCCAGCATCCTGTACTTCCTCGGCGTGACGATGTATTACTTCAAGGTCCCGCTCGGGAGCCTGCTGCACGTGGGTCTCCTCACCCTGAGCTCGGGCGTCACCCCGCTGATCACCGCCCTGTGGGTGATCGCCCTCACCAACGCCATCAACCTGATCGACGGGCTCGACGGGCTTGCCGCCGGCGTGGTGGCCATCGGCGGGGGAGCGCTCGCCGTGTACGGGCTCCGGCTCATGCAACTGGGGCTGCTGCCGACGGACAACGTGGGACCCCTGGTGGCGGTCATCGCCTGCGGGATCTGCCTGGGCTTCCTCCCCTTCAACTTCCACCCGGCCCGGATCTTCATGGGGGACGCCGGTGCGCTCCTGCTCGGGCTGCTCATGTCGGCGTCCACCATGGTGATCGGTGGCCGGATCCCCCCGTCCACGCCGGCCAGCGGGGTCACCTACTTCTTCTTCGCCCCGCTGTTCATCCCCCTCTTCATCCTGGGGGTGCCCCTGATCGACATGGGGTTCGCCTTCATCCGGCGAACGGCCCGGGGCGCCCGGTTCGACACGCCGGACAAGGACCACATCCACCACCGGTTGCTCCGCCTCGGCCACGGTCACCGCCGCAGTGTGCTGATCCTGTGGGCGTGGACGGCCCTTCTGTCCGGGTTCGTCCTCTTCCCCCTTTTCGTCCACCAGGTGAACGCGGTGATCCCCTTCGGGGCGGCGGCCTTCGGGATCGGGTTGTACACCCTGTTCCATCCGGGGCTCCGGCGAGGCGACCAGGGGGATTCGAGTGATGCCGTTCCCGCTTCCCCGACCGGAGCCATCTCGCCCGGCTCGGAGGCGGGCCCGGATCCCGTCCCGGACACCGCCCCGCGCCCCCTCCCGAAGCCCCTCGCGGACCCCGAAACCACGCTCGGCCAGCACGGCGAGGGTGGTTTTGCCGTGGGTCAGGAACAAGTGCGATGATGAACCGCGTGTTAACTCCCTCCTCCGCCGCTTGTAGGGCAGAGTCGCGCCCTCCGACCGGCGGAGTCGGCGTGACCGCCACCGCGTGAACTCTGGACCCTGCGTTGAAGCAACTCCTCCTCACCCCCGCTGACGCGTCACGGCACGAGCCCGGTGGACGACTCCCGCGATCCGGCCCGGCCGGGCAACGACGGGGAGCCCCCGGGGCCTTCGACCGGCCGGGTGCCGACGATGGGGGACTTCTTCTGGCTGGGAACGGCCTGTGCGGTGAGCGTCGTGGGCGCGGGGGCCATCGGCTACGGGCTCGACTCCTGGCTCGACACGACGCCCTGGTTCTCGTTCGGCGGGCTGGCGTTCGGCATCGTGTCGGCGGTCCTGCTGATGGTTGCGCAGGTCCGGAAGTTCTCGTAGGCACCGGTCGGGCGATCCCGGTCCTCGCCGGTCCGCGGAGATAGGGCCGACCATCATGTTCGACAAATTCTCGCTTCCCGACCTGGCCCGGGTCTCCCGGCGCACGGTGATGGGTGCTTTGGTCATCGGCATCGTCGGGCTCGTGGTCTGCCTCCTGCTCAATGCCGCCCTGGTGGGGTTGGGCCTGTGCCTCGGGCTCGCCCTCGGCATCCTCAACTTCCGCATGGTGCAGCGTGCCGTGGTGAAGGTCGGGGACCGGAGCGAGGAGAACCGCCGCCGTCCCCTGGCGCTCAACACGCTCGGCCGGCTGGCCTTCGTGTCGGTCATCGCCCTCGGGCTGCTCTTCCTGTCGTTCGATCTCGGTCTGGGGGTCATGGGTGGCCTGGCCGTCTTCGAATTCCTCCTTCTGGCCAACGTCGCCCGATCGATGATGAAGATGGGTGGGGGGCTGTTGACCCTGGGCGGCGACAGCGTCCTCGGCGACATCGTCGGTGCCGACGCGCTCGACGAACCGCACGAGGGGATCTGAGCGATGGGGATCGGGCTCTCACTGCTGCCGACGCTGGCGACCCAGATCTCCGTGGGCGAGCACGTCGAGAAGCAGGTGGGCGGGCTCACCTTCAACATGGACACGATCTGGGCCACCGCCTTGGCGGTGGTCGTCGTCATCGCTCTGGCGCTGGTCCTGCGCCGTCAGGTGACCAGCGGTGTGCCAGGACGCCTGCAGGCGGCGTGGGAGATCGGGCTCGAGGCGGTCACCAGGCAGGTCGACGGCTCCATCGGCCCGCGGGGCGCCTCGGTGATCCCGCTGGCGACCGCCCTGTTCGTGTTCATCTTCGTCTGCAACATCTTCACGGTGTTCGGTCTCGGAGCCCGGTACGAGTGGCTGCTCGCCCCGAACGCGGACATCAACCTGCCGCTGGCCATGGCGCTCTTCGTGATCGGGCTGGTGCACGTCTCCTCCATCCGGGCCCGCGGCCCGGTGGGGTACGCCCGGCACTACCTGACCCAGCCCTTCCCGATGTACCTCCTGCCCTTCAACCTCTTCATCAACCTCGTGGAGGAGATCGCCAAGCCGATCACCCTGGCGCTCCGGCTCTTCGGGAACCTGCTGTCGGGCACGCTGATGCTCTCGCTCATCGCCTACCTCGGGGTCTGGAAGATCGGGTCGATCCCCGTGGGCAACGTGCTGGTCTTCCCCATCAGCATCATCTGGAAGCTGTTCGACCTGGCGATCGGTGGCATTCAGGCGTTCATCTTCGCCCTTCTCACGATCCTGTACTTCGACGTGGCCATGAGCACCGACCACGAAGCCGTGCACGAGACCGTCGAGACAACCGGTGCCGATCTGCTGAGATCCCCCGAAGTCCTTTCACCCGTGACCGACTAGCGACACCGATCCAAAAGGAGAACTACCAAATGGCAGACACGACGCAGCAGGCCATTCAGCTGGCCGGCGCCATGGTCGGGGGTGGCCTGGCCCTGGGCGGCGGCGCCGTGGGCGCAGCCATCGGCGACGGCCTGGCGGGCAGCCAGACGATCGCCGGCGTCGCCCGTCAGCCCGAGGCGCAGGGGCGGCTGTTCACCATCATGTTCCTGACCGTCGGCCTGGTCGAGGCCATGTACTTCATCAACCTGGCCTTCACCGCCCTGTTCATCTTCTCCCTCTACAAGAAGTAGGTCTCCGGCGGGACGGCCCCGCAACGCGCAGACCGGACTTCGGCCGCTCCGACCGCACCGAGTGGTGGGGCGGCCGAGGCTCCGGGCCACCGATCGAACGAGGCTGACACGACATGTTCACCGCAACCAGCAACTTCCTGATTCCCAACGCGACCTTCTTCGTCGAGCTGCTCGCCTTCCTCGTCGTGCTCGCGGTGATCGGCAAGTTCGTCCTGCCGTTCCTCAACAAGGCGTTGAAGGAGCGGGCCGACCGTATCCACACCGAATTGGATGCGGCGACCGAGGCCAAGGCCGATGCCGCGGCGGCCGACGAGGCTCGCCGGTCCGAGCTCGAGACGGCGCGCCAGCAGGCGCGCGAGATCGTGGCCCAGGCCAACCGCACGGCCGAACAGGTCACGGGCGAGGGGCAGGCGCGCGGGCAGGCGGAGTACGAGCGGTTGGTGACGAGCGCGGGGGCCGAGGTGCAGCTCGCCCGCCAGCGGGCGGTCGAAGAGGCGGCGGCCCGGTTGGGTGACCTGGTGCTCGAGGTGGTGGAGCGGATCATCGGGCGCGAGGTCGACGCGCGGGCCCATCGGGACCTCATCGACGAGGCCGTCGCCGCTCTGGCGGTCGACGCAGAGTCCAACGGTGCCGCGGCCACCGGGATCGGGCAGCGTTCGTGAGACCGACGTTGCAGGGGTACGCCGCCGCGGTGCTGCAGGCCTCGGGGACCGACGTCACCCGGCTGGCGGACGAGCTCGAATCGATCCATCGCACCTTCGTCGTCAACCCGGCGCTGCGTGCCGCTCTCACGGACACCGCGGTCGACGCGGCGTCCCGACGCGCCGTGATGGAGGACCTGCTGGGCGACCGGGTGTCGTCGGAGGCCCGCAGAGCGGCCGGCTTCGCCGCCGCCGCCGTGCGGGCGCCCGACGTGCCCGCGGCGATCGACTGGCTGGCCCAACGGGCTCGCCACGCCGCGGAGGGCCGGGCGGTCGACGAGCCGGCGCTCGGCCACAGCGAGGCACGGGAACGGGTCGGTGGCTTCGCCGCGGCGGTGCTGGCGGGTCTCCCCGTCGACCGGCTCGAGGAGGTGGAGGACGAGCTCTTCCGGTTCGCCCGCATCGTCGAGTCGACCCCGGCGCTGCGGACCGTCCTCACCGACCGCGACCAGCCACTGGTGGTCCGGCAGGGCCTGGTCGACCAGCTCATCGGGGGGAAGGTGCAGGACGTCACGCTCCGCCTGGTCGACTACGTGCTGGCCGGCGGTCGGGCCCGCGACACGGTGGGGACGCTCGACTGGCTGGTGGAGCAGACCGCCCGTCAGCGGGGCTGGCGGGTCGCCCGGGTGCGGGCGGCAGCCGAGGTGGGGGTCCCCGAGCGGGAGCGTCTGGTGGCGTCGCTCACGCGGCTGGCCGGTTCACCGGTGGAGCTGCAGGTGACGGTGGACCCGGCGCTGCTCGCCGGAGTGGTGCTCGAGGTCGGGGACCTGCTGATCGACGCCAGCGCCCGAGGCCGCCTGGACGCGCTGCGCGAGCACATGTCGGCCGCCAACTGGGAACAGCCCGGGCTCGGCTACGCACGACCAGGAACAGCGGACGACGAAGAGGGAGCACCCTGATGGCAGAGCTGACGATCGACGCCAGCGAGATCACGGAGGCCTTGCGCCGGCACGTGGCGGAGTACACCCCGTCGGTGGGAGCCGAGCAGGTCGGTCGCATCGTGGAGGTCGGCGACGGGATCGCGCGGGTGTCCGGGCTGCCGGGCGCCGCGGTCAACGAGCTGCTCGAGTTCGAGGACGGAACCCTGGGGCTGGCGCTCAACCTCGACGAGGACACCATCGGGGCCGTCGTCCTGGGCGTGGTCGACAATCTCGAGGAGGAGCAGGTGGTCAAGGCCACCGGCCGCATCCTCTCGGTGCCCGTGGGCGATGCCCTCCTGGGCCGGGTCGTCAACGCGATGGGCGAGCCCATCGACGGGAAGGGACCGGTCCTGACCGAGGAGGTCCGTCGGATGGAGGTGCAGGCGCCGGGCATCGTCGGGCGCCAGCCGGTGTCCGAGCCCCTGCAGACCGGGATCAAGGCCATCGACGCCATGACGCCGATCGGCCGGGGCCAACGGGAGCTCATCATCGGTGACCGCAAGACCGGCAAGACCACGGTGGCGATCGACACGATCCTGAACCAGCGGGGCCAGGGCGTGAAGTGCATTTACGTGGCCATCGGGCAGAAGAACTCCTCGGTCGCCCAGACAGTGAGCACGCTGGCCGCGCACGGCGCGCTCGAGTACACGGTGGTGGTGGTGGCGTCGGCCGGGGACCCGGTGCCCTACAAGTACCTGGCGCCGTACTCGGGGTGCGCCATGGGCCAGCACTGGATGGAGAACGGCCAGCACGCGCTGATCGTGTACGACGACCTGTCGAAGCAGGCCGAGGCGTACCGGACCATCTCCCTCCTGCTCCGCCGCCCGCCGGGCCGCGAGGCCTATCCCGGCGACGTGTTCTACCTCCACAGCCGCCTCCTCGAGCGGGCGGCCAAGCTCTCCGACGAGCTGGGGGGCGGTTCGCTGACGGCGCTCCCGATCATTGAGACCAAGGCGGGCGACATCTCCGCCTACATCCCCACCAACGTGATCTCCATCACCGACGGGCAGGTCTTCCTGGAGTCCGACCTCTTCTACTCCGGCGTGCGGCCGGCGATCAACGTGGGGAACTCGGTCAGCCGGGTGGGCGGTGCCGCCCAGGTGAAGGCCATGAAGAGCGTGGCCGGCACGCTCAAGCTCGACCTGGCGCAGTTCCGCGAGCTCGAGGCCTTCGCGACCTTCGGCTCGGAGCTGGACAAGGTCAGCCAGGCCCAGCTCGACCGGGGCGCCCGGCTCACCGAGCTGCTCAAGCAGCCCCAGAACGAGCCGGTTCCGGTGGAAGAGCAGGTGCTGGTGGTGTACGCGGGCACGAACGGGTGGGCGGACACGGTCCCGGTGCCCGAGGTCAGGCGGTTCGAGACCGAGCTGCGCGAGCACTTCCGGGCGAACCACGCCGACCTGCTCGGCCAGATCCGGACGACCGGCGACCTCCCCGACACCGGCCTGCTCGACAAGGGCCTGCAATCCTTCCTCGACGGCTTCGACGCGGGGACGGTGGACTGAGCGATGGCCGGTGGGCAGGAGCGAGTCCTGCGGCGGCGGATCCGCAGCGTCCAGTCGACGAAGAAGATAACCAAGGCGATGGAGCTCATCGCCGCGTCCCAGATCCTCCGCTCCCAGAACCGGATCACCGCGAACCGCGCCTACTGCCTGGGCATGGCCCGGATCGTGGTGGAGGCGGCCAAGGGAGATCCGGCGGCGGCGGAGAAGCTCCTCGGCGAGCCCGAGAACCGCCAGAAGGTCGCCGTCCTCGCCATCGTGGCCGACCGAGGCCTGTCGGGCCCCTACAACTCGTCGGTGCTGCGGGCCACCGATCGCCTGCTGGCCGACCTGCGGCGCCAGCAGATCGACCCGCTGCTGTTCAGCGTGGGCAAGAAGGGGCAGTCCTACTTCCGCTTCCGCCACGAGGCGGTGGCCGAGTCCTTCGTCGGGATCAGTGGGCGCCCCAGCTTCGCCGACGCCCGTGACGTCGCGTCGGCGGTCTCCGCGCCGTTCATCACCGGTGAGGTGGACCAGGTCCTGCTCGTGTCCACCCGCTTCCGCTCGGCGGGCGTTCAGGAGGTGGAGGTCCGCCAGGTCCTGCCCCTTCCCGACCCCACCCCCGTCGCCGAGGGAACCGAGGCCGCGCGAACGCCGGGCGCCACCGGGTACACCGAGTTCGAGCCCGACGTCGAGTCCCTGCTGTCCGAACTGGCCCCCAGGGCCGTGGAGTCCGAGATCTTCACCGCGCTGTTGGAGGGTGCCGCCTCGTTCTTCACCGCCCAGCAGCGGGCGATGGCCGCGGCCAGCGAGAACGCCGACGAGCTCGTCCGCACGCTCAGCCGGGTAATGAACCGCGCCCGCCAGGACGCCATCACCACCGAGATCATGGAGATCGTCGGCGGAGCGGAAGCGCTCCGCCACTCGAAGGGAGCTTGACGCTCATGACCACCATCGCACCCGAGACGAGCGCCGCCACGGACGCCACGCTGCCCGAGGGGCGCGTCGTCGCCATCGCCGGCCCGGTCGTCGACGTCGAGTTCCCCCCCCACGCCCTCCCCGAGATCAATTACGCGGTGGAGATGGACCTGGTGCTCGAAGGCACCAAGGTGACCGTGTCGGCCGAGGTCGCGCAGCAGATCGGCGAGGGCAGGGTCCGCTGCATCTGCATGCAGCCGACCGACGGGCTGGTACGCGGGGCGCCCGTGCGCAACACCGGTCGGGGTATCTCCGTGCCGGTCGGCAACGCGGTCCTCGGTCACGTGTTCAACGTGCTGGGGCAGCCGCTCGACACCGACGACATCGGCCCGGTCGACGATCGCTGGGAGATCCACCGCCCGGCGCCCCTCTTCGACCAGCTCGAGCCGCGGGCCCTGATGTTCGAGACGGGGATCAAGGTCATCGACCTGCTCGAGCCGTACGTGCAGGGCGGCAAGATCGGCCTGTTCGGGGGTGCGGGCGTCGGCAAGACGGTGCTCATCCTCGAGATGATCAACCGGGTGGCCATCAACCACGGCGGGGTCTCCGTGTTCGCCGGCGTGGGCGAGCGGACCCGCGAGGGCACCGACCTCTGGCTCGAGATGCGCGAGTCGGGCGTGATGGAGAAGGCGGCCCTCGTGTACGGCCAGATGGACGAGCCGCCGGGCGTCCGCCTCCGGGTGGGTCTGGCCGCGCTGACGATGGCCGAGTACTTCCGGGACGTGCAGAACCAGGACGTGCTGCTCTTCGTCGACAACATCTTCCGGTTCGTGCAGGCCGGCTCCGAGGTGTCGACGTTGCTCGGGCGCATGCCGTCGGCCGTGGGCTACCAGCCCACCCTGGCCGACGAGATGGGCGAGCTGCAGGAGCGGATCACCTCCACCAAGGGACGGTCGATCACGTCGGTGCAGGCGGTGTACGTGCCGGCGGACGACTACACCGACCCCGCACCCTTCACCACTTTCACCCACCTCGACGCCACCACCGAGCTCTCCCGCCAGATCGCCGCCCTCGGCATCTACCCGGCGGTCGACCCGCTGGCCTCCACCTCCAACATCCTGACGCCCGAGATCGTGGGCGAGCGCCACTACCGGGTGGCCCGGCAGGTGCAGGGCGTGCTGCAGCGGTACAAGGAGCTGCAGGACATCATCGCCATCCTCGGGCTCGACGAGCTCTCCGAAGAGGACCGGATCACCGTGTCGCGGGCCCGGAAGATCCAGCGGTTCCTCTCCCAGCCCTTCAACGTGGGCGAGGTCTTCACCGGGTTGAAGGGGGTCACCGTCCCGGTCGAGGAGACCGTCGAGTCGTTTGAGGCGCTCGTGAAGGGTGATCTCGACGAGGTCCCCGAGCAGGCGTTCCTGAACGTGGGCGGGGCCGAGTCGGCGCTGGCCAAGGCCGCCACCCTGCAGGACACCTGATGGCCGACGGCGTCTTCGCGGTCGAGCTGGTCACCCCGGAGGAGAAGCTCCTCGACACGCGGGCGCGGGCGGTGGTGCTCCGCAGCTCCGATGGCGACCTGACCGTGCTCGACGGCCACACCCCGCTCGTCACCGACATCGTCGCCGGCGAGGTCCGGGTGGACCAGGAGGAGGGCGAGCCCCTGCGGTTCGCCGTGCACGGCGGGTTCCTGCAGGTGGGCTCCGTCGACGCCGAGGACGGCGCCGAGGGCGGTGGCACCCTGGTCACGGTCCTCGCCGGCGTGGCCGAGGCGGCCGAGCGGATCGACGTGGCTCGGGCCGAGCGGGCCCGGACGGCGGCGTCGGCCCGGGTGGAGGAGCTCAGGGCGGCGGGACGTTCCGGCCAGGGAGGCGGCGGCCCGGAGACGGGCGGGCAGCCGGTCACCCCCGAGGAGCTCGAACTGGCCCGGGCCGAGGCCGCCGTCCGGCGAGCCGAGGTGCGCCTGGCCGTGGCCGGGGTGCCGGCGGGCTGAGACCGTCCGGAGGCTCCGCCGGGCCGGGTCCCGGTGGAGGCGCCTCAGGAGAATTCGATCGAGCTGAACTCGGCCAGCTTGGCCAGCGGGTGGCTGGCGTCGATCTTGCGCAGCGTCCCCGAGCGCGACCGCATCACGAGGGACTGGGTGGAGGCCCCGAAGTCGTGGTAGCGGACGCCCTGCAGCAGCTCGCCGTCGGTGATCCCGGTGGCGGCGAAGAAGCAGTTGTCGCCCTTGACCAGATCGTCGGTGGTGAGCACGGCGTCGAGGTTGTAGCCGGCGTCGAGGGCGGCCTGCCGTTCGTGGGCGTCGCGGGGCCACAGCCTCCCCTGGATCTCGCCCCCCATGCACTTGAGCGCCGCCGCGGCGAGCACGCCTTCGGGCGTCCCCCCCACGCCGAAGAGGATGTCGACCCCGGCGCCCGGCCAGCCGGTGGCGATGGCACCGGCCACGTCGCCGTCGGTGATCAGCCGGATCCGGGCGCCCGAGGCCCGCACCTCGGCGATGAGGTCGGCGTGACGGGGACGGTCGAGGATGACCGCGGTGAGGTCGCGCACCGGCAGCCTCAGGGCCTTCGACAGGGCCACGAGGTTGTCGGTCGGGGACTCCCTGATGTCCACCGCCCCGAGCGCCCGCGGTCCGACGGCGATCTTCTCCATGTACACGCAGGGCCCGGGGTCGAACATGGTCCCTCGCTCGGAGACGGCGATCACCGCGAGGGCGCCGCCGCGGCCGAGTGCCGTCGGGGTGGTGCCGTCGATCGGGTCCACCGCGATGTCGGTGTCGGGCGGGGACCCGTCCCCGATCTGCTCGCCGTTGAAGAGCATCGGCGCGGCGTCCTTCTCGCCTTCGCCGATGACCACCACGCCGTTCATCGACACGGTCGAGAGCACGACCCGCATGGCGTTCACCGCCGCGCCGTCCGCCCCTTCCTTGTCGCCCCGTCCCATCCAGCGGCTCGCCGCCATGGCCGCCGCCTCGGTCACCCGGACCAGCTCCATCGCGAGGTTGCGGTCCGGGGCCTGCCGTTGACGCTCCACAGGGCCCGACCATAGCGGGCAGGCCGGGAGACGGAGGACGCGACGACCGGTTCCCCAGCTCACGGCGGGTGGTCCGGGAATCGCCCGGGGTCTCCGCCCGCACCCGCCATACTTGGGGGCCGTGGACCGCTTCGTCATCCGACCCAACGGCCCGCTGTCGGGCACGATCAGGGCCGGCGGAGCGAAGAACTCGGCGCTCAAGCTGATGGCCGCCTGCCTCCTGGCCGAAGGACGGCACGTGCTGCGCAACGTGCCGCGGATCGCCGACGTCGACACGATGGCCGAGGTGCTGTCGGCCCTCGGAGCGGTCGTCGAGCGCCGGCCGTCGGGCGAGCTGGTCATCGACGTGCCAGCGGTCGGGGGGATCGTCCCCGAGGCTCCGTACGACCTGGTGGAGCGGATGCGAGCCTCTGTCGTGGTGCTCGGGCCGCTGCTCGCCCGATGCGGTCACGCCCGCATCTCCCTGCCCGGGGGTGACGATTTCGGGTCCCGTCCGATCGACTTCCACATGAACGGCCTGGCCTCGATGGGCACCCGGTTCGAGACCTCCCACGGCTACGTCCAGGGCCACGTGGGTGACGACGGCCGCATCGGCCGCCTGGTCGGCACCCGGGTCGTGCTCGAGTACCCGAGCCACACGGCCACGGACAACCTGGTGATGGCGGCGACGCTGGCCAAGGGCACCACGGTCATCGAGAACGCCGCCCGTGAGCCCGAGATCTGCGATCTGGCCCGCTTCCTCAACTCGATGGGGGCGTGCGTGCGGGGCGCCGGGACGTCCCGGCTGGAGGTGGAGGGGGTCGACGCCCTCGAGCCGGCCCGCCACACGGTGATCGGCGACCGGGTGGTGGCGGCGACCTATCTGGCCGCGACCGGCCTGGCGGGCGGGGACGTGGTGGTGGAGGACGCCCGGATCGACCACATGGACATGCTGGTCCGCAAGCTCGTGTCGATGGGCATGGTCGTCGAGCAGGTGCCCGACGGCCTGCGGGTGGTGTCGGAGGGGCGGTTGCGCTCGGCGGACGTGGCGACCCTCCCGTACCCCGGGGTGGCCACCGACTACAAGCCCCTGCTGGTCACCCTGTTGTCGGTGGCGGACGGCGTCGGGATCGTGACCGAGAACCTCTTCACCGGACGGTTCCGCTACGTCGACGAGCTTCGCCGGATGGGTGCCGACATCCGGACCGAGGGCCACCACGCGGTGGTGCGCGGCGTGCCCCGGTTGTCGGGCGCGCCGGTTCGGGCGCCGGACATCCGCGCCGGGGCGGCGCTGGTGCTGGCCGGCCTGGTGGCCGAGGGGGTGACCGAGGTCTCCGGGGCCGCGCACGTCGACCGGGGCTACGAGGACCTGGCGAGCGGGCTCCGATCGCTCGGTGCCCGCGTGGAGCGCCGGTGAACCCGCCGGCGGTGATCCCGCCGGCGGCCGTGCCCGGCCGGAGCGACCCGGAGGCCCTCCTGGCCGGTGCGAGCGAAGGCGACCGGGTGGCCCTGGCCCGCCTCCTCTCGCTGGTGGAGCGGGGCGGGGAGCCGATGCGGGCCGTCGCCCGGATCGCCTACCGGGCACCGATCCCCTACACGGTGGGGCTGACCGGGGCGCCGGGAGCGGGCAAGTCCACCCTCACCGACCACCTCATCACCGCGGCCCGGGGCGGCTGGCCGCCACCCGGCGACGACGGTGGCCCACGGACCCCGATCGACCAGGTGGCGGTGCTCGCGGTCGACCCCTCGTCGCCGTTCACCGGTGGGGCCATCCTCGGCGACCGGATCCGGATGCAGGACCATGCCACCGACCGGTCCGTCTACATCCGATCGATGGCCACCAGGGGCCACCTGGGGGGCCTGGCCCTCGCCGTCCCCGACGCGGTGCGGGTGCTCGGGGCCGCCGGCATGCCCGTCGTGCTGGTGGAGACCGTGGGGGTGGGCCAGATGGAGGTGGAGGTGGCGTCGGCCGCCGACACCACCGTGGTCGTGGTCAACCCGGGCTGGGGCGACTCGATGCAGACCAGCAAGGCCGGGCTGCTCGAGGTGGCGGATCTCTTCGTGATCAACAAGGCGGACCGGCCCGGGGTGCCCGAGGCGCGGCGCGATCTGCAACAGATGCTCGACCTCTCCGGGCACGTCGACTGGCGCCCGCCGGTGGTGGAGACGGTCGCCGCCACCGGGGAGGGGGTCGAGCGGCTCTGGGAGGAGATCGCCGGCCATCGCCGGTACCTGGTCGACAAGGGCCTGCTCGAGCAGCGGCGGTCCGCCCGGCTCGAGCAGGGGCTCCGCCGGATCCTGGCCGCGAGGCTGGCCGTGCGGGTGGAGTCGACCGCCGCCGGCGACGCGTTCGCCGGCGTCGTGGAGTCCGTGGTGCAGGGCCGGATCGACCCCTATCGCGCCGCGGACCAGCTCCTCGGGCCGGAGCTCCCGAACCCGGGAGCTGCCTGAGCCGCTGCCCGTCGGGTACGGTTCGCACGTGGCCGATGACCCCGATACCCAGACCGGCGAGAGCGACGGGCTGCGGCCCGCGGTCCCCGTGAGCCTCGAACGCCGCCCCGACGGGGTGGCACTGATCCGGATCGACCGGCCCAAGGCCAACGCGCTCTCCTCCGAGGTGCTGCACCACCTGCGGGTGGTGGCCGAAGGCCTGGTGGCCGAGCCTCCCGGGGCCGTGGTGCTCTGGGGCGGGGAGCGGATCTTCGCGGCCGGTGCCGACATCGGCGAGCTGGCCAACGGGCAACCGGGCACCGTGGCCGACAATTTCAGGAGCACGCTGGGCACCCTCGCGGCCATCCCGAGGGCGACCATCGCCGCGGTCAACGGCTACGCGCTGGGCGGCGGGCTCGAGCTCGCCCTGGCCTGCGACTTCCGGATCTGTGCCGAGGACTCACGGTTCGGGTTGCCCGAGATCCTGCTCGGGGTCATCCCCGGGGGAGGCGGGACCCAACGGCTCCCCCGGTTGATCGGCAGCTCGCGGGCCAAGGACCTGATCCTCACGGGCCGCCAGGTCCGGGCCGACGAGGCGTTGTCGATCGGGCTGGTCAACCGGGTGGTGGCTGCGGACGAGGTGCTCGCGAGCGCGCTGGCCTTCGCCGCCGATCTCGCACGAGGCGCGCTGGCGGCCCAGGCCCTGGGCAAGGCCGCGGTGGACCTCGGCATGGAGTCGAGCCTCGAGGAAGGCCTGCACGTCGAGCGTGGCCGGTTCGTCGCCGCGTTCCGGACCGAGGACGCCGGTCGGGGGATCTCCTCCTTCCTCGAGCACGGACCCGGCAAGGCGTCCTTCGCCGGGCGGTGAGCTTTCCGACCGGCGACAGTGCCGGCGACACCACCTTCGACCCGTCCGTCCTCTGGTTTCAGCACGCGGTCTTCTACGAGGTCTTCATCCGCGGCTTTCACGACGACAACGACGACGGCGTCGGCGACCTGCGGGGCCTGCGCCACAAGCTCGACTACCTGCAGTGGCTCGGCATCGACTGCATCTGGCTGCTCCCCTTCTATCCGTCGCCGATGCGCGACGGGGGTTACGACATCAGTGACTTCTACAACATCGACCCCGCCTACGGCTCCCTCGGCGAGCTGATCGCCCTTCTCGAGGACGCGCACCGGCGTGGGATCAGGGTGGTGGCCGACCTGGTGATGAACCACACGAGCGATCAACACCCGTGGTTCGCAGAGTCGCGCTCGAGCCGGACCAACCCCAAAGCCGACTGGTACGTCTGGAACGACGACGACCAACGCTGGCCCGAGGCCCGGGTCGTCTTCCCCGACGTCGAACGTTCCAACTGGACGTGGGACGACGTCCGCCAGCAGTACTACTGGCACCGCTTCTACTCCCACCAGCCCGATCTCAATTACGAGAACCCCGACGTCGCCGACTCGATGATCGACGTCGTCCGCTTCTGGCTCGACCTGGGGTTCGACGGGTTCCGGCTCGACGCGGTCCCGTACCTGTTCCAGCGGGACGGCACGGCGGGAGAGCACCTTCCCGAGACCCACGCCTTCATCCGGCGCATCCGCAAGGAGCTCGACGTCGACTACCCGGGGCGCATCCTGCTGGCGGAGGCGAACGGTTGGCCCGGCGACGTCGCCGACTACTTCGGGGACGGCGACGAGTGCCACCTGTGCTTCCACTTCCCGCTCATGCCGCGGCTCTTCACGGCGGTCCGCCGGGAGCAGCGGTACCCGATCACCGAGATCCTGAGCCAGACGCCGAAGGTCCCCGAAGGCTGCCAGTGGGCCATCTTCCTGCGCAACCACGACGAGCTCACCTTGGAGCAGGTCAGCGACGAAGAGCGCGACTACCTCTTCTCCGAGTACGCCAAGGACCCGAGGATGAAGCGGCACATGGGGATCGGGCGCCGCCTCTCCCCTCTCCTCGACGGCGACCGCCGCCTGGCGGAGCTGCTGTACTCGATGCTCCTGTCCCTGCCGGGCAGCCCGGTCATCTACTACGGCGACGAGCTGTTGATGGGGGACAACATCTACCTCGGCGACCGAGACTCGGTGCGGACCCCGATGCAGTGGTCGCCGGACCGCAACGGCGGCTTCTCCAAGGCCGACTTCGCCCAGCTCTACCTGCCACCGTCGATGGACCCGGTGTACGGGTTCGGGGCGGTGAACGTGGAGGCGCAGCTGCGGAACCCCGGTTCGTTCCTGCACTGGCTGCGGGGGATGCTGGTGGAGCGCCGCGCCCTGCCGGTGCTCGGTGTCGGCGAGATCGAGATGCTGTCCTGCCCGAACCCGTCGGTGCTGGCCTTCGTCCGGTCCGGCGAGGTCGCCGACGTGGTGAGCGACCTCCCCGGACCGCCGGGCCGGGAGGAGACGGCCCGTTCCGGTGAGGGCGCCAGGGCCTCGCCCGACGGCCCGCTCCCGCGCGACCCGGTCGACGCGGGCGAATGGCTGGCGTGGGACGACCGCTCCGGCGGTGCCCGGACCCTCCCGGCCGGCAACGAGGGAGCCGGCGTCGAGGCCGTCCACCGGCCCCAGGCCGTGCTCTGCATCCACAACCTGAGCCGGTTCGCCCAGCCGGCCGAGCTCCTCCTGGGAGGGTGGGCCGGGCGCACGCCCATGGAGGTCCTGGGCCGGGTCCCGTTCCCGACGATCGGCGAGGATCCCTACATGGTCACCCTGGCCCCGTACGGGTACCTCTGGTTCGACCTGGTGGAGCAGCCGCCGAGCCCCGAGGAGGCACTCCCGTGACCTCGGGTGACCGCGGGCTCATGCTCGAGCTCACCGCCGAGCGGAGGGCTCCCCTGGCGGGGCTCGTCGAGGCCTGGCTGTCGCGGCGCTCCCCGGAAGGGAAGGGGGACGTGCCCGTGGTGGTCCCCGGGCACCGGGTGGAGGTCCGTGAGGTGGAGGTCCTCCTCGCCGGGCGGCCGGGACTGCTCGACGTGCTGGCCGACGTCGACGGCCACGGGATGCATGCGGTGCTCGGTGTGCGCGCCGACGGCGGCGAGCAGGCCCCCGAGCCGGGCGGCGACGGCCGGGGACTGGGGCTCATTCACGACGACGAGGGCCTGGCCTCGGTGATCGACGCCTTGCACGACACCGAGCTGGCTCCCCTCGTGCTGGCCGCCGTCACCGGGCGGGAACCCGAGCGCGAGACGGTCAACCTGGTGAGGGACGACGACGACGAGACCGTCGTCGAATTCGACGCCCGGTGCTGTCTCACGGTCTTCCCCCGGGTGCTCGAGGGGCCCCACCGGGGAGTGGAGATGCTGCTGGCCCTCGACGAGGCGGGGTTCAACCACCTCGCCGCGCCCTTGGCCGTCTGGCGTCGGGGCGGGCACGATCTCGGGGTGGTGCAGGAGCTCCTCGCGGGCAGCGCCGGGGGCTGGGCGCTCGCCCTCACCTCGCTCCGGGACCTGTACGGGTCGGGCGGGCGGCCCGAGGAGGCGGGTGGCGACTTCGGGCCCGAGGCACAGGCGCTGGGCACGATGACCGCCCGGATGCACCTGGCGCTGGACCGGGCCTTCGGGCGCGAGGTGGCGAGCGTCGCCGAATTGGCCGACCAGGTGGAAGCCGGCGTCGCGCGGATCGACCCGACGTTGCTGAGGGGCGAAGGTGCCCTGGCGGCCCTGGCCCGGGTGCGGGCCTCCGGCGTCCGGGCGCCGATGATCCGCACCCACGGGGACTTCCACCTCGGCCGGACGGCCCGCACCGACCTCGGTTGGGTGGTCTCCGACTGCTCGCCGGGGGGTCAGCCCCCCGGAGCGGACGCCCCGGCCTTCCGCTCCCCCCTTGCCGACGTCGTCGACATGCTCTGGTCGATGCACCACGTGTCGGCGGTGGCCACTGCGGAGCGGGACCCGACCGGCCGCGGCGGTCCCACCTCGCTGGCTCGGGCGTGGGCGTCGCGGAACCGGGGCGCCTTCCTGACGGCGTACCTGGCCACCCCGGGGATCGAGGACCTCGTCGGGGCCGACCGGGCGTTGGTGCGCGACCTGGTGACCGTGTTGGAGCTCGAGCGGGCGACGACCCTCGCCGCGCAGAGCACGCCTGGCTGATCTCCGGTCAGCTGGTGAGGACCGCGGCCCGCAGGTTCTCGGCAGCGTCCTCGGGTGCCACGACGTTGACGGCCACCCCGGTGCCCATCTCAAAGCCGGCCCGGGTCGTCACCTTCGGCCAGATGTGCGCGTGCCAGTGGAACGGCTCGTTGACCCGGTACGGGGCCGAATGGAAGACGAGGTTGTAGGCGACGTCGCCGAGGCGGTCGCGGAGCTGCCCGAGGCAGATGCGCAGCGCCCGGCCCGCCGACACCAGGTCCTCGGTCGAGCTCCGGTAGAGGTGCGGGGAGTGGGAGCGGGGGATGACGAGCATCTCGTAGGGGACCGCGCTCCAGAAGGGGCAGACCACCACCACCCTGTTGTCGGAGTAGATGACCCGGTACCCGGCGTCCTCTTCCGCCTCCACCGTCGTGCACAGCAGGCAGCGGCCCACGAACCGGGCGAACCGAGCCTGTTCCTCGGCCAGCTCCCGGGGGACGAAGGACATGCCGAGCAGCTGCGCGTGGGGATGCTCGACCGAGGCGCCCGCCTCCCGGCCGGAGTTGACGATCGCTTGGCTGTACCGAAGGTTCGGGCGCTGGGAGTGCTCCTCGATCCGGTCGCGCAACGCGGCCATGACCAGGCCCGTCTGCTCGTCGGAGAGCATCGACCACGAGGCGTCGTGCTCGGGGGAGAGGACCAGCACCTCGTGGATCCCACCGGCAGTCGCCTGGGTGAAGACCGGGCCCCGGTTGGTCACGACGAACGGATCGTCGCCGTCGAACGCCGGGTACAGGTTGGGGACCACCCGGACGAGCCACCGGCCGCTCGGGCCGTAGGTCTCGAGCGCCGGCGGGGTGCTCTCCTCGTTGCCCGGGCAGAACGGACAGGGCCTGGTGGTGTCCTCCTGCACGGGAGCCGACGGGACCGAGAACGCGAACGGGCGGTCGGCTCGACCGATGCTCACGACCACCCACCGACCCGAGAGGGGGTCGAGGCGAAGCTGGTTCATGGACATCGATTCGTTCGCATGGGTCGAACCCCGTCTCTCCTCTGGGCGGCGCTCGGGGGGTGCGCACCGTTTTCCTGTGGATCCAGGGTAGTGCCGCCGCGACCGGCATGGGTCTATACCCCCCCGGGCTTCGGGCAACGGGGGCGATCCTCGGCCGGTCCCCGACGGCCGGGTCGGTCCCCGCGGCCCGAGTCGCCCGGCGAGAATGTCCCGATGCGCCCCGTCCTCCACCCGATCGCCCGGCCGCCGGCGGCACTGACCGGACCGGGGTACGACGTGGTCCTCCTCCTGCACCTGGCCTGCGTCCTGATCGGGCTCCTGACGGTGGTGGTGAGCGGGGTCTCGGCCGCCCGCCTGGCGGCGGTCCCCCCGGGATCCCGGCCCGGTGAGGCGTTGCTCCGCTACTACGCCCCCGGGACCAACTGGGCGGGCCGGGCCATTTACGGCGTGCCCGTCTTCGGGCTCGCGCTGCTGGCCCAGTCGGAAGGCGCCTTCGGCCTGGGACAGGGCTGGGTCCTGGGAGGCCTGCTCGTATGGGTCCTGGTCGCCGCCGCCGCGGAGGGGCTGTTGTGGCCGACCGAGCGCCGGATCCGGTCCTTGCTGGCGGCGCCGGGGGCCGGGCCCCCGGCGCGGGCCGCCACGGTCACCGGTACCGCGCCCGGGGAGATCCACCGGCTGTGCCGGAGGGCGACGGGGGTGTCGGCGGCGTTGGTCGTGGCGCTCGTGGTCGGATCGGTCCTGATGGTCGTCCAACCCTGATCCGGGGCCGCACCGGGCCCGAAGGGCGGGCCGGGTGCGGCCTCAGCCCGGGCAGGGCGGGCCGCCGGCCACGGCGGCGGAGGGGACGAGATCGGGAAGGGGTCCCTCCAGCAGCTCCCGGGCGCGATCGAGGCGACCGTCGCGGACCAGCCGGGGAAGGGGGCCGTTCAACAGGGCCTGCCAGTCGACCGACTCGGTCGATCGACCGGCCGCCTTCACGCGCTGACGGGCCGACTCGAGCAACGCGGCGAGGACCCCGAGGTCCGGTCCGAGCTCGGCGGCGATGCGCCGGCGCAGCCAGGTTGCGAGCGCCGGGCTGGCGCCGCCGGTGGAGACGGCCACGCTGACCGGGCCGTCGCGATGGACCGAGGGCAGGAAGAAGGTGCAGTGCTCCGCGTCGTCGGCGCTGTTGACCCAGACCCCGGCCGCGTCGGCGTCGGCTGCGACGGCGCGGTCGACCTCGGCGATGCCGGTGGCGGTGACCACCAGCCGGAACCCGGCGGCCTCGCCCGGTCGATAGGGGCGCCGCCGGACGGTGAGCGAGCCCGGCCCCGCCCCGCCCCCGTGCGCCTGCTCGACGATCGCCGGGTCGATCACCGGCGCCACCAGGGTCACGTCCGCCCCGCAGGACAGCAGGCCGCCGGACTTGCGGGCGGCGACCCGTCCCCCGCCGACGACCAGGCACCGGCGGCCCTCGACGCGGAGGGCCACGGGATAGACCGGGCTCGCGGATCCCACCGCCGGTCTGCCCGGCGGCTCAGGCGGGCGGGTCGGCGGTGGCCAGCTCGGGCCGGCCCACCATCCCCGCTGCCACTGTGATGTTGGTCGTCTCGTCGACCAGGACGAAGCTGCCGGTGATGCGGTCCCGCCGGTAGGGGTCGACGGCGAGCGGGGTGGCGGTGGCCAGCTCGACGATCCCGATGTCGTTGTCGCCGAGCTCGTCGACCGGATCGAGACGGAGCTCGTTGACGTCGAGCCGCGCGCTGACGGTGACGACCCTGGCGGGGGTCGCCCTGGTGGTGTGCTTCAAGCGCAGCCGGTCCCCGGCCCGAAGGGGCCGCTCGCCGAACCAGCAGACCGTCGCCCCGATCTCGGTGGTGACCTCGGGCGGCTCGTCGGCGGCCGCGATGAGGTCACCGCGCGAGACGTCGACGTCGTCGGTCAGGTGGACCGACACCGACAGCCCCACCGGTGCCACGTCGAGAGGTCCGTCGAACGTCTCGACGCTGGCGATGGTGGTCCGGCGCCCGGCGGGGAGGACCAGCACCTCGTCTCCCGGCCGGAGCGCCCCGCCGTTGACCATCCCGGCGTAGCTCCGCCCACCACCGGGGTGGCGGAGCACCCATTGGACGGGCAGGCGTGAGCCGGTTCCGTGGTGGGCACCCTGCACAGAGGCCCAGCGCCCGGCCGGGGCCAGCTCGAGCGCCTCCATCACGGTGGGGCCCTCGTACCAGGGGGCGGCGACGGACCGGTCGACGACGTTGTCCCCGTGGAGCGCCGAGATGGGGACGACCGTGCACGAGGCGACGCCGAGCCGCCGTGCCAGGGCCGTCATCTCGGAGGCCACCCGGTCGTACGCCGCGCGGTCCCAGCCGGCCAGGTCCATCTTGTTCGCGCAGACGAGGATCTGGTCGACGCCGAGCAGGGCGGCGATGCAGGTGTGCCGGCGCGTCTGCTCCTGCAGCCCTCCGGTCACGTCCACCACCACCAGGGCCAGGTCGGCCGTGGAGGCCCCGGTCGCCATGTTGCGCGTGTACTGCACGTGACCCGGGCAGTCGGCGATCACGAACTTCCGGGTGGGCGTCGCCGCGTACCGGTAGGCGACGTCGATGGTGATGCCCTGCTCCCGCTCGGCCCGCAGGCCGTCCGTGACGAAGGAGAGGTCGACCTCGCCGACGCCGCGACGGAGCGATGCCTCGGCCACCGCCTCGAGCTGGTCGTCGAAGAGCAGCCGCGTGTCGAAGAGCAGGCGGCCGATCAGGGTGGACTTGCCGTCGTCCACCGAGCCGACGGCGGCGAACCGGAGAAGGTCCATCACGCCCCCGGCCCCGGGGCCGGGGGGGGAACCCGATGACGGGGTGCCGGTCAGAGCTCGCATGGGTCAGAAGTACCCTTCGCGCTTGCGGTCCTCCATCGAGGTCTCGGAGAACCGGTCGTCGGCCCTGGTCGCTCCCCGCTCGGACACGCGTGAGCCGGCCACCTCGTCGACGATCTCCGCGACGGTGAGGGCGGACGACCGGACGGCTCCGGTGCAGGTGGCGTCCCCGACCGTTCGGAAGCGGACGGTCGCCTCCTCCACCTGCTCGCCCGACGCGGGCGTGACCCACTCGCTCACCGCGAGCAACATGCCGTCGCGTTGGACGACCGGGCGCCGGTGCGCGTAGTAGATGGACGGGAGCTCGATCCGCTCGCGGGCGATGTACTGCCAGACATCGAGCTCGGTCCAGTCCGAGAGGGGGAAGGCCCGGAAGTGCTCCCCGGGCCGGAGCCCGGCCTGGTAGAGGTGCCACAGCTCGGGACGCTGCCGCTTGGGGTCCCACTGGCCGAACGAGTCCCGGAACGAGAACACCCGTTCCTTGGCCCGGGCCTTGTCCTCGTCGCGCCGGGCGCCGCCGAGGCACGCGTCGAAGCCGTGCAGGGCGATGGCGTCGAGCAGCGTGGTGGTCTGCAGCCGGTTGCGCATGGCGCCGGGGCCGGGGTCCGCGACCCTCCCCTGGTCGATGGAGTCCTGCACGCCGGCCACCAGCAGCCGTTCACCGATCTGCTCGACCGCCCGGTCGCGGTACTCGAGCACCTCGCCGAAGTTGTGCCCGGTGTCGACGTGCAGGACGGGAAAGGGCAGCCCGCCGGGCCGGAACGCCTTCACCGCCAGATGGAGCAGGACGGCGGAGTCCTTCCCCCCGCTGAACAGCAGCACGGGCCGCTCGGACTCGGCGGCCACCTCCCGCATGATGAAGACGGCATGCGACTCGAGCAGCTCGAGATGGTCGATCCGCCCGGTGCTCCCGGCCCCGTCCGGGGCGGTGCCAGGAGGACGCCCTCGGCCGGCGGCCTGGGCGGCCTGGGCAGCCGGGGCGGCCGGCGCGACCTGGGCAGCCGGGGCGGCCGGCGCGAAGACGTCGACGGGCTCGACCCGTGACCTGCTCGTCGCGTAGGACCCCGTGGTGCTCATGCGGTCGTGCCCCTTCGCATCCGTTCGCCTCCGTGCGTCCGGGATCTGCTCGCCGGTCCCCCCGCTCGCCCGTCCCCGGGGTGGCCCCGAAACTTGACCATTTCGGTCATGTATACTCCCAAGAAGTCGACCGAACAAGTCGGGTTTTGCACCGGGTCCGCCCGGGCCGGCGGGCTGGCGGGCCGGCGGGCTGGGAGCCACCTCGTCCCTGTCATGGCGGTGGCGGTGGCGGGGTCGTGGCGGTGGCGAGGTCGTGGCGGTGGCGGGGCACGCAGCAGGCGAGGCACGCAGCAGGCGAGGCACGCAGCAGGTGTGGCACGAGGAGAGGAGTGGCCGTGACCGAGGCAACGACGCTGGGGACGCCGGCAGAGCTGGTCGAGGAACTGGCGGGGATCGACGCCGAGCTCCAGACCGCCCCCGCCGGCAAGGTCGTGTCGTGGTGCGTCGAGCGCTTCGGCCGATCGACGGTCGCCGCCGCCTCGTTTCAGGACGTGGTTCTCATCGACCTGGTCGTGGCCGCCGATCCGGGGATGGAGGTGGTGTTCCTGAACACCGGGGCGCACTTCCCCGAGACCCTGCAGTTCGTGGAGGAGATCCGCGACCGCTACCGGCTGAACCTGCGCGTGACCCACCCCGGACCCGAGGCCGCCCCCACGCCGTGCGGCTCGGACGGGTGCTGCCGGCTCCGCAAGGTGGAGCCGCTCCGGCGGGCGCTCGAGGGCCGGGACGCCTGGCTCACGGCGCTCAAGCGGGTGGATGCGCCGACCCGCGCGGCGGCGCCGATCGTCGAGTGGGACGGCACCTTCGGGCTGGTGAAGGTCAACCCTCTGGCCACCTGGACGGACGACGACATCGCGAGCTACCTGGTCGACCACGGGCTCCCCTCGCACCCGCTCGTCTCGCAGGGTTACCTCTCCATCGGGTGCGCTCCCACCACCCGACCGGTCGGTCCGGGCGAGGACCCCCGGTCGGGCCGGTGGTCGGGCTCCGACAAGGTCGAGTGCGGGCTGCACGGCTGAGATGGCCCGCGATCCCGAGAACCCCTATGGCGTGGACATCCGGGGCCGCGAGCGCTCCATGCGCTTCGTCCGGCCGTACCGCCACATCGGCGAGCTGAACCCGGTCGAGCAGCTCAAGCTCGATCGCCACCCGCTGCAGGTGGCCCAGGCGGTCATCGACAAGTACTCGGTGGAGGGGATCGCCGCCCTCAACGCCGTCCCCGGTGAGCTCGAACGGCTCAAATGGGTCGGCATCTATCCCCAGCGGCAGGGGGGCGACGCCCTGATGATGCGGATAAAGGTGCCGGGCGGGGTGCTGACCGCCGCGCAGGCCCGCGAGATCGGCATCGCCGCGGACGCGTTCGCCGAAGGACCCACCGACAGCCCGATCTTCGGCAACCGGTACGCGGACCTGACCACCCGGCAGGACATTCAGCTGCACTGGATCAGGATCGAGGACGTCCCTCGGATCTGGGGACGGTTCGCCGACGTGGGGCTCACCACCGTGCAGGCCTGCGGCGACTCGGCGCGCAACGTCTGCTCGTGCCCGGTGTCGGGCGTCGACCGCGACGAGGTGGTGGACGCGTTCCCCGTCGCCAATGCGATCTCGTCGTTCTTCACCGGCAACCGCGAGTACGCCAACCTGCCCCGCAAGTTCAAGATCGCGGTGACGGGCTGCTTGGAGGACTGCGCCAGGGTGGAGATCGACGACGTCGGCCTGTGGCCCGCCCGGCTGTCCGACGGGTCGGTCGGGTTCAACCTGCTGGTCGGCGGCGGGCTGTCCGACGGCGAGCGAATGGCCGAGGACATCGACGTCTTCGTCCACCCCGACCAGGCGGTCGAGCTCACGCGGGCCATCGCCCAGGTCTTCGGCGAGCTCGGCAACCGTGAGCATCGCGGCTTCGCCCGCATGCGGTACCTGGTGCAGGAGCTCGGTCCCGAAGGGTTCCGTTCCGCCCTGGCCGAGCGGACAGGCTTCGAGCTCGCACCGGCGGGGGAGGAGCTGACGCGGCGGTTCCGTGGGGACCACGTGGGGGTCCACCCGCAGAAGCAGGACGGTCTGTCCTATGTGGGGTGCTCGGTGCCCGTGGGCCGGCTGCACGGCATCGACCTGGTGGAGGCGGCCCGCCTGGCGGAGACCTACGGCGACGGCACGGTCCGTATCGGCACCGACCAGAACTTCGTCCTGACCGGCATCCCGAACGCTCGGCTCGACCAGCTCCTGGCCGAGCCGCTGCTGCAGGCCTACTCGCCGTTCCCCGGGCCGTTCGAGCGCGGCGTGGTGGCGTGCACCGGTAGCGAGTTCTGCCGGTTCGCCGTGGTCGAGACCAAGGAGCGGGCGGTGAAGTGGGCCCGGGCGATGGACAGCCGGCTCGGGCGGGACGGGAACGGGCCGCGGAACGGGGACGGGCCCGGTAGCCCCAACGCCGGCCGGGACGACGGCGTCATCCGCATGCACTTCTCGGGATGCTCCGCCTCCTGCGCGCAACCCCAGGTGGCCGACATCGGGTTCCGGGGTGACCTGGCGCACGTCGGGGAGCACATCGAAGAGGCGGTCGACATCGGCCTCGGTGGGTCGCTCGGTCCCGACGCCGCCTTCATCGACTGGGTGGTGGGCGCCATGCCGGTGGAGGAGGTGCCCGACGCGCTGGTCCGCGTGGTCGAGCGGTACCGCGTCGATCGGCGCCCCGACGAGCCGTTCCACCGGTGGGCCCGCCGAACGCCGCACGCCGAGCTGCGACGCACCCTCGAGGAGGCCGAGTGACCAGCTACCGCCTACGCGACGACATGAACGGGATCGCCGAGGCCCCCGGCAAGGTCTGGTTCTGGGAGCTCGAGTCCGGGGTCATCGACGCCGACCGCTGCATCCAATGCGGTACCTGCGTGGCCGTGTGCCCGTCCAACTCGATCGGGTTCGACAAGGACACCAACCTTCCCGAGCTGGTGAAGATGTGCACCGGCTGCTCGCTCTGCTGGGACTTCTGCCCGCGGGCCGGCTTGCGCTACGAGGCCCTGTGGCCGCCGTCGACGGTCACGGAGGACGCCGAGGTCGTGGTCCCCGACGTCCGGTCGGACTCTTCCGACGTCTATTGGAAGATCACCGGCGGCCCGCCGGCCGACGGGCTCGGCGCCGTGCTCGAGCAGTACGCGGCCCGCGCCGCGGCCAGGTCCGACGCCGTGCAGGACGGAGGGGCGGTGACCGCCCTTTTGACCGCCCTGCTGGCCTCGGGGGAGATAGACGGCGCGCTCGTCTCGAAGCCGAGCACCGATCCCGACGAGCCGTGGAAGGGCGTCGCGACCATCGCCACCACAGCCGAGGAGATCGCCGCGGCGTCCGGCAGCTTCTACAACCAGACCATGGCCCTCGCGGCCCTCGATCCGAGCGGGTACGCGTTGCCGGCCAAGCCGCGCCTCGCCGTGGTCGGCACGCCGTGCGAGATCCAGGGGATCAGGGCCATGCAGGCCCGGCGCTGGTCCACCGGCGCCCACCGGGTGGACGCGGTGGTGCTGACCATCGCCCTCCTGTGCACCAAGAGCTTCGACTACGAGGCGCTGCTCCTGCGCGAGCTGCGGGACCGTAGGGCGGTCGACCTCGATCGGGTGAGCAAGGTGGACGTGATCCGTGGCCGCATGATCGTCGAGTACCGCGACGGCGAGGTGGCGGTCGACGAGCCGGTCAAGCGGTTTCACGGGGCGGCGCTGAAGGGCTGCGACGAGTGCGCGGACTTCCTCGGCCGGAGCGCCGACCTCTCGGTGGGCAGCGTCGGGTCGATGGATGGCTGGACGAGCGTGCTGGTGCGGACCGAACGCGGGCGGGCGGCGTTTCAGCAGGCCAGGTCGAAGCTCGACCTCCGCGATCTCGACGACCCGGCCGCCCTGGTCCGCCTCGACGAGCTCGACAAGCGCATCGCCGTCCGTTCGCTGGAGCGCAAGTTCGACCCGGACGCCCCGCTCTTCATCGACTACGAGGAGCACGTCAGGAATTACGGGGAGACGGGCCGCCGCCCGATCGTGGTGAAGCGGTGACGGCGCCCGCAGCGGCACCTTCGGCACCGGCCCCGTCCGCAGACGCACCGTCCGCAGACGTGCGGCGCCGGCACGTCTCGGCGGAGATGCCGCACCTGCACGTTCCCGACGAGCCGGGCGGGCGCAAGCAGCATTGGCTCGACGCGGTGCTGGGCGGTGCCGAGATGGAGGAGGTCGTGTCCGGGCCCGACGGGGTCGCCCGGTGGCTCTGGGGCCGCTGGCGCTCGCTGGCCGTCGCCGGTGTCACCGAGGAGGACCTCGCGGCGATCGTCGCCGGCTACCGGCGTGAGATCTGGCTGTGGCTGGCCGGCGAGCGGACGTGGACGCAATGCTGCTCGGGGTTGCTCGGCCGGATCGGCCGGCGGGTCCCGGGCTGATCGGCCGCCGATGGGCTCCGCGGTGCGGCTGTCCGGTGTCACCGTCGTCCGCGACGGTGTGCCCCTCATCGACGGCGTCGACTGGCAGGTGGGTCCGGGCGACCGGTGGGTCGTGCTGGGCCCGAACGGCTCGGGGAAGACGACCATGCTGGCCGTGGCCGGCGCCCGTCTCTGGCCGACCAGGGGAGTGGTGGAGGTGCTGGGTGAGCGGCTCGGGCGGGTGGACGTGCGGAACCTGCGACCCCGCGTCGCGCTGGTCAGCGCCTCGGTCGTCCGCCAGCTCCGAGCGAACCTGACGGCGCGCGAGGTGGTGGTCACCGGCCGGGACGGTGCACTCGAGTCGTGGTGGCGCGAGTACTCGGCGGGCGAGTGGGCCGAGGCCGATCGGCTCCTCGACGATGCGGGGGTCGGGGGTCCGGCCGGGATCGGGCACCGGGCCTTCGGCGTGATCTCGGAAGGTGAGCGCCAGCAGGTCCTTCTGGCGCGCGCCCTGATGGGACGACCCGAGCTCCTGCTGCTCGACGAGCCGGCGGCAGGTCTGGACCTCGGGGCGCGCGAGCGCCTGGTGATGCGCCTCGCCGCGCTGGCGGTGGAGCCCGACGTCCCCCCGATGGTGCTGGTGACCCACCACGTCGAGGAGATCCCCGGGGGGACGACGCACGTGGCCCTCCTGCGCCTCGGACGGATGGTGGCGAGCGGGCCGATCGACGACGTGCTCACCTCCGAGTCGATCTCGGACTGCTTTGAGCTGCCGGTGGTCGTCGGGCGCGGCGACGACCGGTGGTGGTGCCGAGCCTCGCCCTGAGCCCCCGGTCCCTGGCATCCCCCAGTTTTCCTCGTTGCGTCGTTAGGGTTTGAGGACCCGACGAGGTGGAGGGGGAGTGGCCCCGGTGGTCCTACTGATCCTCGCAATGGTGTGGATCCTGCTGCTGGCTCCCGCTGGATGGAAGAAGCTGTCCAGCCGGCATGCCGGGGCCTCCATCGAGTCCTTCCACCACGAGCTGCACCTGTTGCAGCACTCCGGCCCCAAGCTGATCGCCCCGGCCTTCCGGCTCGAGACCGCGCATTCCAACGCCGCCGCCGCCTGCTCGCGGTCGGGTTACCCGACCGTCTCGAGCATGCCCGGGCGTTCCCCCCTCGTGCTGCTGCCACCCAACGAGGAGCTCCGCGAGGTGGGTCACCGGCCGGCCGGGACGGCGCAGCCCGGCGGCGCGTGGGAGACGGCGCGCGCCGGCGGCGCGTGGGAGACGGCGCGCGCCGGCGGCGCGTGGGAGACGGCGCAGCCCGGTGGAGGGCACCAGCGGGCCCGCCGCCGGCGGCGCAACACCCTCGGCCTCCTCGCGGGGGTCGTGGCGGGCACCGGCCTGGTGGGCCTCGCCCCTCCGCTGCACGGGGTCTGGGTCCTGACCGGGCTGTGCGTTGCGGCGCTCGCCTGCTATCTGGGCCTGGCCGCCTACGCCGCGAACCTCGTGGCCGCCCGGCCCCTGGGTACCCGGAGCAGCGTCGCCCGACCCGCGGCGCCCGCCACCGGGGGCTGGTACCACGTGGACGACCTGGGCCAGGCCGATGGGAACTGGGCCGAGGACCCGTACGAGGAGGAAGCCGGGTGGCGGCAAGCGGCTGCCGCCCGCTGACGCCGCAGGTCCGGCGGCCTCCGGGCGCCGAGCACGGCCGGCCGTTCCGGCTATCGGGCGAGCCAGTTCCGGGGGCCGAGCCCGGCCCCCGCCCGGCGCGGCCCCCGCCCGGAGGCCTCCGGGCGGCCGACTATCCTGGCTTGCACCCTCGGGGGTGTAGCTCAGCTGGTAGAGCGCTACGTTCGCAACGTAGAAGTCGGCGGTTCGAGTCCGCTCACCTCCACCCTGTGCTTTGAATCTTCGCGCCTTTCGGGCTGACTGTCCTGGGCTTTCCTGCTGTTTCGTGGCATTTCCACGGGGTTGTCCACAGGGTTTATCGACCTGATTATCGACGCGTGATCACCCTGCCCTATGCAGCCCTACGCACGACATCGTGCCGCCATACCTGCCGTACGCTGGGGTTTCTCGGCGGGAGACCTCGAAGGCGCTTCTCTTGGGTGGGCTTGCCCTACGCAGCCCTACCGCAGCGTAGGGGAGTGCCCTACTGACTGGATCGCGGAGCGCATCGGGCCCTTTGGCGCAGCCGTCACGTCGGTGGTCCCTGCCGGCTTCGAGGCCTACGCCCGCATCCTGCACCCGGCCGAAGAGGCCGGGCACGGCTGTTCACCACCACTCCCGAGACCTGCTTCTTCGGCGTCTGGGACGGCTACGGCTGGGGCGGAGTGCAGTTCAGCTCGTCTCGGGCACCCGCAGGTGCTCGTCGGCGGAGGACGCAGCCGGTGACCATTCCCGACCCGGTCCCCG